>Ga0335071_10003360_pt1 | contig 16906 bp, 15 predicted proteins | sample Lox_Sample_15_FD_206724 | JGI IMG/M metagenome (GOLD analysis project Ga0335071, IMG submission 206724) | Soil microbial communities from Loxahatchee National Wildlife Refuge, Florida, United States - Lox_Sample_1.5 | ecosystem: Environmental > Terrestrial > Soil > Wetlands | place: USA... | reverse complement strand
GCTGTTGTTCCTGTTCAATCCGTTCGGGCGGGCGACCTTGCGCGCCGTGCTCGACAACCTGCGCGCCAGCCTGATCGCCCGGCCGCGGCGCGTGCGCATCGGCTATTACCACCCTTTGCACGCGGACCTCCTGGACGCGATACCCTGGCTGCGCCAGGGCGGCCTCGTCCGCGGCTTCAAGACCAACATCGCGGTCTACGAAACCCGTCAGCTCACGCCGAGCAATCTGGTGTGAGGTGCTTCGGCGGCCGGCGCGGGCTCAGAAGATGTCTTCGATGAAGCCGAACAGCTCGAGCAGATTGTCGCTCGGCAACAGGCGGCCGGTGAAGTTCTGTGTGCCGCGGTCCCACAGCACGATCGAGTGGCTGAGCTTCGAGATGCTTTCGCCGAGCGAATAGAAGTTCCGGGGTGCCGACTGCAGGAAGGCGACGAAGTCGGCGGCCGTCTTGCGCTCGCGGAAGAACAGGTCGAAGCAGCGGTGATAGTTGCTGAGGTGCTTCTCGGTCTCGGCGATCGCCGCCTTGGTCAGGTTCTTGATCGCGGTGCGCCGGCGGTTGAGCTCCTTTTCCACCTCGGGCTTGCAGAAATCCTTGGGCGCGGAGCCCTGGTCGAACCAGGTGAAGAGGGCGGAGATGCGCGGCTTGAGCCGGTCGTAATCGTAATCGTAGTAGATCACGCCCTTCCACGAATAGAAGATCTCCTCGGTGCGCTTGGGGTCGAGGCCGAACACCTTGGTGAGCGCCTGGAGGTGCTCGAGGTCGCGCAGGTCCCACAGCTGCTGGGTCAGCTGCTCGGACTTCTCCGCCATCTGGGCGTCCTCGCCCGGGAAGATGACCTTGGCCACGATCATGAACTGCTCGTGCACGAAGGCGCGGATGGCATCCCATTCGCCCGGCTGGATGTGCAGGTAGGGTGCGGGCGCCTCCAGGGCCGCCTGGCGGAAGCGGTCCTTGAGCAGGAACGGGTCGAGCGACGGCAGATCGTCGAGGATGCGCAGGATCCGCTTGTCGTGCTCGTAGGTCTCCGGCCGCTCCTTCTTGTCGAGGCCGGCGACGTTCTTCAGCGCATCGTCGAGGCGCGGGTCACGCGAATCGATCGACACCCCGCCCTCGGTCGGGCGGTCGCGGTTGTAGGGGAAGTAGATGCGCGTGCGCAGCGTCTTGCCGGCCGCGGGCGCGAAGGTGCCCGGCTTGTTCTTCGCCGGCTCCTTGATGAAGATCGAGAAATTCAGCGAGCGCGACTGGAACAGGAGGGCGGGTGGCGCGGCGGCCGCCGCGGCCGGCGGCGGCGCATCGGCTGCAGCGGACTTGGTGTCAGCCGCGGCGGCCGCGGACTCGACCACCGCGTTCGAGATCGCGCAGCAATTGAACGTCCGCGACGACCCGGCGGAGAGGATGAACTTGAGGTACTGGTCCATGTGCGAAAATGCCGGCGCTGCCCCGTGTCGCGGCCCGTCGCGGGGGCGCGACTCCAGCATACCCGTGCAGGCCTTAGCGAAGTCTTAGCGGTTTTTCCCGCGCGCTGCCAAGGCGGGACCTGCCCTCACGCCGGCTCGGCGACGATGCAGCGGTTGATGTACGTCGCGACGGGGTCGGCGGGCAGACGGCCGGCTGCCAGTGCCGCTGACACCGGAGAGCTCGCCCCCGTGTTGCGGTAGAGCCCGTAGCGCGCCCAAAACATCAGGCGCCGTCCTTCGCTCAGCGGCACACCCTTGTGCAGGCCGCCGGTGTCGGCGAGGAGCGCCGTTCCGGCGGGCCCGGTGATGGTGTCGACGCAGCCGCGGAACAGCGCTTCGTACAGCGCATCGCGGCCGTAGCCAGCACTCCGCCCGTAGAGTTCGTCGAGGGTCGGCGCCTGACCAAGCTCGGCCGCGAGCCGCGGCGCCTCGCGGCGCAGGATGGCCTCGGTGAGGTCGACCCGGTGGCTGCGCCGGATGAACACATGGGCGCCGGTCGTCGGCCCGACCTCGGTGAGGAAGACGAACAGCGTGCAGAACCTGAAGCCGTCGAGATCGCGGTGGAACTCCTGCGACACCGGCGCTTTGCCGTGCCCCGCGAACGACCACCAGGCGTTCAGCGAATAGAGGGTCGGCACGCAGCCGAGATACCGGGCGGCGATCCCGATCAAGGTCGGGTGGTTGGCCAGCTCCAGCAGATGCGGTGCCGAGACCACGTCGGCCAGGTCATAGCTGCCGTAGTGGTGGTCTTCGGCGCCTTCGCCGAGCCGCCGCGCAATCCCGTCGCTGGCGCCGGGAACGTGCGCGTTGAAGCAGGGCCGCGTCGAAAGATACGACACGATGTCGGTGACCTGTGCGGCCGAGAGGACGGCGCCGAGCGGGGCGTAGCCTTCGTCGTGCAGGTGCCGTGCCGCGGCATCGGCGCGCGGGTCTTCGGGCAGCACGGGGTGGCCGATCGTCTCGTTGATCGTCTTTGCCACCAGATCGGCGATGCGGCCGCGGAACGCCATCGTCATGTTGTTCTGCAACATGCGGACGATCGCGAGGTTCACCGCCGCATCGTGCGATGCGGCGCGGTCCATCGCGAGCGGCACTGAGGGTGCCGCGGCCTCAGCGGCGGCCGACTGTTCTTCGCCGCTCGCCGGCTGCCCGTCACGGCGCGAGTACGCGGCGTGGCATGGCTCCGAACGCCACGCGCCCCCGCCGTGCCGTGCCGCACGCGTGCTTGTCCCCATGACCCCGACCCGTCGCGGATCGCAAGATCCGCCCCTGATCCGGCCGGTTCTGCCGGCCGTCCTTGCGACACTTTTATTGGATGTCGAGCGGAGTCGTGCCGCAGCAAAGGTCGCGGGGACTGAACGTCGTGCGACTAAAGTCGCCCACGCTGAGACAGGAATCGGAAAGCTGGTGCCGGGTGAGGGGATTGAACCCCCGACCTTCGGTTTACAAAACCGCTGCTCTACCGCTGAGCTAACCCGGCGCGCCGCAGCCAGACGGGTCTTCTATCGCGCCGGGGGCGTTCCGTCGAGGGTGCGGCGGCGGGGGCTTTCCATGTCTGCGCCGGCGGGCCACGGCTTGGTCACGGGGAACGCCGCCCGGCCCGTGATACGTGCCTAAGGGAGTCCGGAGCGACCTGGCCCCGGCGATGGGAGACGCGTGGGTGCTTCGACTGATATTGCGGTGATCGGCGCCGGTCCGTTCGGGCTTTCCATCGGCGCCCACCTCCTGGCGCGGGGTGCGGACGTCCGGGTGATCGGACATCCGATGGATATGTGGCGCCGCGAGACGCCGCAGGGCATGTTCCTGAAATCGGACGGCTTTGCGTCGAATATTTCCGAGCCGTCGGGCCGCTTCACCCTGCGCCGGTACTGCGAGGAATTCGGCGTTCCGTACGCGGACATCGGCGTGCCGGTGAAGGCCACGACCTTCACGGATTACGGCGTCGAGTTCCAGCGCCGCTTCGTGCCGACCTTGGAACGCAAAAAAGCCGTTCTCGTCGACAAGGCTCCGACCGGCTTCCGGGTGACGCTCGAGTCCGGCGAGGAATTCGCGGCCGGTAAGGTCATCGTCGCGGTCGGCCTCAGCTATTTCCGGTACATTCCGCCGCAACTCGCGCACCTGCCGCCAGAATGCGTCAGCCACAGCGCGCAGCATCAGACGGCCGACCAATTCAAAGGCCGCGACGTCATCGTGCTGGGTGCCGGCGCATCGGCGACGAACCTCGCCGCACTCCTTCACGAATCCGGCGCCTCGGTGCGCATGGTGGCACGGCGCAGGGAGCTCGAGATCCACACGCCGATGCAGATTCCGCGGCCGTGGGTCGACCGCCTGCGGGCGCCGCTGTCGCCACTCGGCCCGGGCTGGCGGTCGCGCGCCTACAGCGAACTGCCGCTGCTCTTCCGGTTCCTGCCCGAACGCAAACGGCTGCGCGTCGTCCGCACCTATCTCGGACCGGCGGCCGGCTGGTTCATGCGCGATCGCATCCTCGGCCGGTTTCCGACCCTGCTCGGCTACACCCCGCAGCACGCCTCTGTCCGCCGCGACGGGAGGGTCGAGCTGCAGTTCATCGGGCCGGACGGCGGCCTCGAGACGTTCGAGGCCGACCACGTCGCCTGCGGCACCGGCTTCAGGGTCGACATCGGCCGGATGACGCTGCTGAGCGAGGCCTTGCGGGGCGCGATCCAGACCGTCGAAAGCACGCCCGTTCTGACGACCCGGTTCGAATCCTCGGTGCCCGGGCTTTATTTCGCCGGGCCGTCGGCGGCCAACAATTTCGGGCCGCTGCTGCGCTTTGCCGCGGGCTCAAAGTTCGCGGCTCAGAGAATCGCGCCGCATGCGCTCCGCCGGTCCGAGCGACGATCCGCGGTGCGGATGCCGCTGACCCTGGACGCGCTGAGCACCGCCTCGGAGCCGGGCCGGAGCGGCTGAGCGGTCGCAGTCTGGAAGGGCGTTGCGCGGCGAGGAACCACATCGTCGTGTTAACCGTTTGGACATTTGTCAGCAGCTAAATTTCAGACTGGCCCGAGCGGGCAACCGAGACTTGAGGCGTACCGTGAAAATCCCGACTGTCGTCTCGGCCGCGCTGTGTGCGGCTTTGTTCGCGCCCTTGCCGGCGCACGCGGAAACAGGCGGCCGTTTCATCGCGGCGGCCGATTACTTGCCGGGTTGCCGCACCGTCACCAGTGCTCCGATTGACGCCGCTGCGCACGGGGTGGGCTTGCCGGCCGACGACCCGGAAGCCCTCATGTGCATGGGTGCCATGAGTGCGGCGCGGGATTTCTTTTTGTTCGCGTATGCGGGCGGCAGCCCGCGCATCGTCCCGACCTGCATGCCCGAGCACACCAATCCGCCGCAACTCGCGACGGTGTTCGTTCGCTATGTCGACCGGCACCCGGCTGAAGGGGCGCAGCGTTTCGGTGTCGTGATGTTCGACGCCGTGCACGACGCGTTCCCGTGTCCCGGCCAGACAAAGTGATCTGAACCGCGCCTCGAGCAGCGACGGTCGCTTCTATTTCGTGAAGCGGATCTCGACCCTGCGGTCGGCCTGATTGGCGAGCTGCGCGCTGCCGCCGCCGAACGAGCCGCCGGGCTCGCCGTTGGGGTTGATCATGATCGTCCTCGGATCGACCCCGTTCTTCTGCAAGAGGGCGGCCACGGCCCGGCCGCGCGCCAAGGACAGCTTCATGTTCCCGTCGACGTTGCCTTGCTTGTCGGCGAAGCCGCTGACGCAGACCTGCTGGATGTAGTGGTCCTTGGCGAGCTTGGCCGTGTCGGCGATCTTCTTGGCGTCGTCGGGGTGGATCACCGTCCGGCCGGTGTCGAAATGCACGATGGTCGGGTTCGGCCATTGCTGGGCGATCGAGTTGTAGCTGCACTTGCCGACCGACTGGGCGAGTGCCTCCCGTCCGGGAACGACCGCTGCGGCCAGGGCAAGCACGGCCGCGGTTGCGGCGGGAAGGGTGAGACGGACCATGACAGCCTCCGTGAACGCTTGCCCCGGCACCTAAATGGGTCAGGTGCCGCCATTTGGCAAGAGGACGGCCGCGCTCTCTTACTCCGCAGCGCCCGCCGCGCGCAGCTCCTTCGTGTGCATGTCGATGCAATGCGCGCAGCCGTTCATCTGCGAGGCGCGCAGCTTCACGAGCTCGAGGAGCGTATGGTCGAGCCCGCAGTCGCGCACGAAGCGGTGCAGGGCCGTCATCGCCGCGTTGGCGCGGGGTGCGGCAGCCCGGAAATCAAGGCGAGCCTTCATGTGATCCTCCCGGCGTGTCCTTGCGGATGATGCCATAGCCGTGGGCCGCGTCCCAAGCCGGCGGTAAGAACGCGGGACGACAGCAGGGGCCGCGTCTGATATCTGTCGGTTCAAATAATGTCGGGGAGGACCGCATGAGCAAGCACCACGGATTCGGGCGGCGCGGGCTGCTGCAGGGTGTCGCCGCGGCGGGCGCGCTGGGGTTGATCCGCCCGGCCGCCGCATTCGCGCAAGCCAAAGGCGGCGCCACCCGGCCGCTGCCGGCGCGCGGCAACTTCGTCATTCGCGACGCCTATGTCATGACCATGGAGCCGGCCCTGGGCGACGTCGCCGGCGGCGACGTTCACGTGAACAACGGCGCCATCGTCGCGGTTGGACACAAGCTCGCAGCACCCGGGGCCACGGCGATCGACGGGCGCGGCATGATCGTGCTGCCCGGCTTCGTCGAGACGCACTGGCATATGTGGAACTCGCTCTTGCGCAGCATGGCCGGCGACAATCCCGACCACGGCTATTTCCGCACCACAGCGTTGCTGGGCCGCGCGTACGAGGCCGAGGACATGCATCACGGCACCTTGCTGGCGGCGGCCGAGGCGCTGAACAACGGCATGACCCACGTCCATTCGTGGTGCCACAACATCCGCGGGCCCGACTATGCGCGCGCCGATCTGAGGGCGCTCCAGGAGTCCGGCTTGCGCGCGCGCTTCTCCTACGGCGCGCCGCAGGGGCTCGCCGGCAAGGACCTGCCCGACCTTGCCGACATGGAGCGTCTGCACGGCGAATGGGACAAGCATTCGAACGGCGGGCTGATCACGCTCGGCTTTGCCTGGCGCGGCCAGGGCGGCAACTCCGCCCCGGTGCCCGAAGAGGTGTGGAAGAAGGAGTACGAGACCGGCCGCAAGCTCGGCATCCCGATCTCGGTCCACGCGAGCGGCTCGCGCCCGACGGTCGGCCAGATCGCGGCCCTCGCCAAGGCCGGCTGCCTGAGCAAGGACATGCAGGCGATCCACGCGAACTTTGCCACCGCCGAGGAAATCCAGGCGCTCGCCGCCTCCGGTGCTTCGGTGAGCTCGTCGCCGTTCACCGAGCTGCGCATCGGTTTCGGCCTGCAGCAAACCGGCAAGTTCCTGGCCGCGCGCGTGCCGGTCGGTCTTTCCGTCGACACGGTCGAGCTGTCCGGCAACGCCGACATGTTCGCGATCATGAAGGCGATCCAGAACGTCGAGAACGGCGAGACCGAGAAGGAGTTCACCTTGCCGGCGCGGCGCGTGCTCGAGCTCGCGACCATCGAGGGCGCGCGCTCGATGGGCATCGACGACCGCACGGGCTCGCTCAAGGCGGGCAAGCGCGCCGATCTCATCATGGTATCGACGCGCGACGTCAACATCGGCGTCTTCTCGGACCCCGCGCACATGCTGGTCGAGGCGGCGGAGCCGTCCAACGTCGACACGGTCGTGGTCGACGGCCGCATCCTGAAGCGCCACGGCAAGCTCACGGCGATCGATGTGCGGCGGGTGGTGGGTGCCGCGGCCGCGGCGCGTGCGGCACTGCTCAAGCGCGCGAACTGGACGTTGTAAGACAGCTCAGACCGGCCGGCCGTCGCCGTCGGAGTCGGGCGCGCCCTTCTTGAGGCGCAGCCGGCCGCTCGAATCGACCCATATCCGGTATTCGCCCATCTGCATCGGATTGGCGCCGTGCCACTCCGCCGAGAGGCCGATCGAGCCGCCCGGCCCGCCGATGTCGAGCGCGCGAACGCCGCCGGCCGACGTCACGCTCCCCTGGCAGCCGATGATCGTCGCAGGGTGCGTGCCCCAGCCGTGCACCCGCGCAAGCCCGGCCGCCGCGGCCGCACCCTCGCCGCTGGCGCGGCAGCCCACCATCACCAGGCGCGCGAACGAGCCCCAGAGATCGGCGTCGATCAGGTGCGTCTGCTTCGCGGTCGAATGGCTCACGCAGCCGACCAAGGTCGCATAACGCCGCAAGCCCATGCCGGCGCCGCCGTTCTCGAAGTCGAAGGCGGAGCGGTGGTTGTCGATGAACGAGCAGTCGAGCACGAGCTCGCAGCCGTTGGTGGCCAAGAGGCCGAAGCGGCCGTTGCGGTGGAAGGTGCAGCCGTGGAAGCCCACGTCGTAGGAGCGCACGATCTCGGCGCCCTGCGCTTCGTTCTCGTCGAACGCGCAGCCGAAGAGGTGGATCGACGACAGAATGCCGCCGTGCGGGCTGTGCGCCAGGGTGACGCCGTTGCCGCCGTTGCCGCGGAAGGCGCAGGTGGTGATCTGGGATTCGAACAGGTTGCCGTAGATCCGGCAGCCGTCCAGGCCGCAGCCCTGGATCACGAGATCGCGCAGGCAGAAATTGTACAGGCCGGCGAAATTCGTATCGCATTCGAGATAGAGCCCGTGGCCGTCGTTGCCGGAGCCGGCGATCTCCAGGCCCTCGAGCACGATGAAGTGCCAGATCGCGGCGTTGGCGATGTGCAGCACGTGGCCGCCGTCGGGGATCGCCGAGCGCAGCCGCGCGCCGTAGGCCGAGACGCGCCGCTGCTGGCCGCAATTCTCGCGCATCGTGAAGCGCAGGCTCCGGGTGACCCTGTAGTCGCCGGGCGGGATCACCAGCAATCCCGCCGCATCGTCGGACGGATCGAACACCGCATCGAGGGCGGCCTGGAGTGCCGCCGTATCGTCGGCGACGCCGTCGCCGACCGCGCCGAACTGCCGCGCCGAGAGGCCCTTCGCGTGATCGGGCGCTGCGGCGGCGGCTTCGCCGCGCCGCGAGCCGGCGGTCAGCGCTGTCGCAAAAGCCGCGGCCGACACGAAACTGCGCCGGCTGAAACCACTCTCGTGCGCCATGGGACTACACATCGCGCCATACGCGGCGGGCCTCAACAGAGGCCGCGAGGGGCCACGATTTTGACACAGAACGGGTTGTAATCGCTGCGTTATCGTACGCGCGCTCCACGGTGTCACGCGGGAGAATCCAGCAATGAGTCAGACTGCCACGCCCATCTCGGGTGCACGCTCCAAGCGGCCCGGGCCATCCTACGCGATCACGGATGCGGCCGGCCGCAAGATCAAGATCCCGGCGACCGCGGCCGAGGACAGCACCTATTTCACCGTCGAGCAGACGGAGGACATCCGCCGCTACTACGAAGAGAACGGCTACGTCGTCGTGCGCGGGCTGATCCCGCGCGCGTTGTGCGCCGAGGCGATGCGGCGGTTCCAGGCCGAGGTGAAGCCCTACCCGGGCTACATCTACCGGCAGACCACGGGCAACCCCGAGACGCACGTGTTCACCACGCACGGGTTCGTGCTCAACCCGATCCTCAATGTGCAGAGCCTCGACCGGCGGAGATTCCCGCGCTTCCGCGAAACCGGCCTCGAGGTCATCACCCATCCGAACGCGCAGGCGGTCGCCGCGGCAATTCTCGGCGAGCCGGGCAAGCTCGTGCAGTCGATGTATTTCGAGGGCAACCCGTCCACCTGGGCGCACCAGGACACGTACTATCTCGACGCCGAGCGGATCGGCGGCATGACCGCCGCCTGGTTCGCCATGGAGGACATCGCCCCCGGGGCCGGCCGGTTCTACATCTATCCCAAGAGCCACCTGGTCGACATGGAGAAGAACGGCGGCGACTTCGACGTGGCCTTCCATCACGATCGCTACAAGAAGCTCGTTGTGGACGTGATCCAGCGCCACGGCCTGAAATGCAGGGCGCCGGCGCTGCAGCAGGGCGATGTGCTGTTCTGGCATTCGAAGACGATGCACGGGAGCCTCGAAACCACGCAGCCGCGCCATTCGCACAGCTCGTTCACCGCGCACTACATCCCGGATTCCTCGCGCTTCCTGCAGTTCCAGTCGCGTCTCCGCGGCCTGTCGCTGGCCAAGATCGGCGGCATTCGCGTGCACAGCCCCAAGGACCTGAGCCGTCCGTCGCGGCGCGTGGTGTTGTGGGTGGAGACGACGTTCCCCGGCGCGTTCCGCGCCGCCAAGAAGCTCGCCATCAAGGCGGTGACGCGCTAGCCGGAAATCCGCCTCGCAGCGCGCAGCCGAACGGCCGGTGACGGAGATCAGCCCCGCGAAAGGCCCGGGGTCAGACGGGGTGCGAAGATGACGTACTGCCGGCCCAGGGCGGCCGGCCGCAGCCATGTCTGCCGCTTCAGCACCGGCGACTTTTCCTCGATCGTGCGCATGTTGCAGTAGATGATGCGAAGGTCCCGATCACGGCCGCCGTGGCGGGTGCGCCAGCGGTCGAACATGGTCTCCATGGTCGCATCGTCGAACGGGTTGCACATGAAGCAGACGATCGGGCCGCAGGGCGGCTCGTAATCGAGCACATCGACCAGGACCGGCTCGATGGCGCGGCATTTTTGCGCCGCACTGCGATACGTACGGCAGTTGGCGAACGCGATCGCGTGCAATTTTTCGGAGTATTCGAGGCCGATGATCCGCCTGAACGGATAATCGGACGCCATCAGCATCGCCTTGCCCTTGCCCGAGCCATAATCGATGAACGTGTACCGCGAATGATCGATGCGCAGCTGGTCCAGCGCTTTGCGGATCAGCGAGCCCCATGTCACGCGGTACAGCGTGTTGCCGCGCTCGACATTGGCCGCGGGCACGCCGCAGTCTGCGAGCAGCTCTTCTTTGGCCGTCTCGACGTGATGCCGGAGGTCGTAGGCCCGGTTGACGTAATCTTCGTATCTCAGCCGTGCACGGAAGAGCGCCCACTTCACACGGCTCTGGAGCTGTCGCTTCGCATCTGCAAAGCCGCCCGGCCGCGTCGCCTGCGTGACCCAAGCTACACCGGCCATTGCCGTCATATCGCCTTGTTCATCCATGTCCGGTCGTCATCCTCCCTGGCACGGCCGTCTGCCTCTTTGAGGTCGATCTGAGGCTCCACGGTGCGAGACGCCACAGTTTCGCCATATAGCGTAAGTCTGCTGTAAGGACGAAAAACAATTCTGTGCCGGTTTCATGAATGGCCGAGAGGCCTGCCGACCGGGGCTGCTCCGGCCACGGGTTTGTCACTGTGCGGCACCGTGCCGAAGGGCGATGGTCTCTCCTGCAGCAATAATCGCGGGACTGCGGGATGCTCAAGCTCGCCAAGGATCTCATCCGGAGAGTGTCGCGCTCCTTTGGCTACGACATCGTGCCGCTGCGCGAGATGAGCCAGTGCGAGCTCGCGGCACATCTGGGTGAGCTGTTTGCCGAGTTCGACATCGACTGCGTCCTCGATGTCGGCGCCAATGTCGGCCAGTACCGCGATTTCCTGCGCGACCGCGTCTTCTATGGCGGCCTGATCGTCTCCTTCGAGCCGGTCTCGCGCAACCTCGACATCCTTCGCCGCCGCGCCGCCGGTGACCGGCACTGGGTGGTCGAGGGCTATGCCCTGGCGGCGGACGAGGGGACCCGCGCGATCAACGTGATGGCGCAGACCGAATACAGCTCGTTCCTCCAGCCCGACTACACCAAGCTACCGTGGGACGATCGCTGCAGCACGGTCGAGGCGTCCGAAACCGTCACGATGAAGACGCTGGATGAGGTCCTTCCATCGCTCGAGCGGCGCCTCGGGTTCAGGTCTCCGTATCTGAAGCTCGACACCCAGGGCTACGATCTCGAGGTCCTGCGCGGCGGGCTGCAGTCGCTGCCCCGCATCTGCGCGTTGCAGACCGAGGCATCGGTCATCGGCATCTATCACGGCATGCCCGGCTATCTCGACGCGATCAGGTTCCTGGGCGAGCACGCGTTCGACGTCACGGGATTCTTTCCCGTGCAGCGCGACCGGCGGCTGCGCCTCATCGAGTGCGACTGCGTCGGCGTCAACCGTGCCATCGCCCAACGGCAGGCGAACCCGGCCCCGATGCCGCGGGATGGACGGGTGCTGGTCACGGCCCAACTCTAGCCCCGGCAGGGCCCGCGCCATGTTGGCCGACATCGAGCCGCACGAAGAGACGTTTCGCGCCGAGCCCGGTCCCCTCGTGCCCAATTCCCTCGGGCACAGCGCCGGGCGCTTCGTGCATTGGGCCCTGCGGACCATGCGCACGTGCCTCACCGGTGGCCGCTCGGACTACATCGCGTTGTCGCCGCCCTTCCTGACGCGGCAGGTGGTGTTCGACCGGCGCACGCGCCGGCGGATGACCTTCCGCGTGCGCGACGAGTCGGACTACTGCACCCTCGAGAACACGTTTCTGGAGGAGAATTTCAGGCTGGCCCGCCTCGCGCGGTCGCCCGAGATCGCGGCCTGGTACGAGCGGATCCTCGCGGCCGGTCGGACACCGCTGATCGTCGACTGCGGCGCCAATATCGGCCTTACCGCCGCCTATTTCTCCGCCAAGTTTCCGCGCGCGAAGATCATCGCGATCGAGCCGAACGAAGGCAATCTGCGGCTGGCCGGCATCAACTGCCGGTCTCCCATGGTCGAGTTCGTGCGGGCCGGCATTGCCTCGGAATGCAAGAAGGGCCGCGTCGTCGACCCGGGCCGCGGGAACGATTCGTTCCGGGTCGACCCGGATCCGGGCGGGACGATCGATCTCCTGTCGGTCGACAGCCTTCTCGAGCGGCCCGACTGCGCGGATTGCCAGCCGTTCATCATCAAGGTCGACATCGAGGGGTTCGAGCACGAGCTGTTCTCGCAGAACATCGCGTGGATCGAGCGGTTCCCCCTTCTCATCATCGAGCTGCACGACTGGCTGTTCCCCGGACGCGGGACGTCGCGGAACTTCCTGAAGGCCATCGCGGCCCTCGACCGCGATTTCGTGCATATCGAGGAGAACGTGTTCAGCCTCTCGAACCGGGCCGCGTCCTGAAGGGAAGCCCCGCCGCCCCCGATTTGTCGCAGGGCGCGGCACGGCCGATTGCCGATACTGGCCGCGATTCCACGATCGCGGGAGCAAGACATGGATCGCCGCCGCTTTCTGGCCGCCGGGTCGGGCCTCGCCACTCTGGCCGGCGTCACCGCCGCCGGGCACCCGTCTTCCGCCATCGCCGCACCGCTCCCCAAATCCACGCCCACCGTGTTCGATTTCGGCGCCGCAGGCGACGGCCACACCGACGACAGCGGCGCCTTCGGCAAGGCCCTGGAGCACGCGGCGGCGAACGCCACGATGGTCGTCGTGCCCGCCGGCCGCTATGCGGTCGGCCATACGATCGCGTTCAAGTCGGAGGGAAACGTGGGGCAGGGCTGGGGCCTGTTATGCGAGGGCGCCACCCTTCTGTCGCATATCGAGAGCGGCGATGCGGACGTGATGAGCCTCGCCTCGTGGCACACCGTCCGTTACTTCAAGCTGATCGGGAGCCTCTCGATCGTCGGCAACGGCCGCGAGCGGCACGGGCTCCATATCATGGCCCTCGGCACCAGCGAAGGCTTCTACAACTTCCTCGTCGACGGCTTGTCGGTGGAGCGCTGCGGCGCGCACGGGGCATTGCTCGAGGGCAACGTGTTCGAGTGCACGATCTCGAACTCCTACTTCCAGGACATGCGGCAAAACGGCTTTACGCTCGCGCAGTCGCACAAGGGCGTGATCTCGACCGTGAACATCATGAACTGCTTTTTCAACCAGAACGGCCAGTACGGCCTGGCGACGACCAGTTTCGACGAGAAATACGGCGGGCCGACCGACGTGCGCGTCTACGGCGGCTATGCGCGCGACAACCAGGGCTTCGGCTTCTACTACAACAACGGATCGGCGCAGGCCTCGCTCATCCAGGTCGGCTTCGAGAACAACTGCCGCAGCAAGACGCCCGGAGATCCCGAGGGCGCGCATGTCTACGGGCTCGGCAGCATGCGCATGAAGGACTGCGCCGGCTACAACCAGAACGGCGGCGCCACGTATCTGCTGCGCGGCTGGTGCAATGCGCTGACCTATCTCGACGGCTGCACGCAAGGTGCCGATGCCGCGATGAAGGCCACCGGCAAGTCGCGGCTGATCCAGGTCAACGGCCAGCGCGGCGCGCATGTGTACCTGGTCGGTTGCGCGGGCGGCCTCGACGTGGTGAGCGGTTGCGGCGTCACCTGGGAGGCCAAGAACTGCATCGGTCCGTCGCCCGGCGGCGCGCTCCAGGTGGCCGGGACGATGACCGGCACCGCCTGATTTCCGGCGTCAGAAGCGGTGGACGTGGTCGGGGGCTTCCACCAGCTCGACGATGAACTGCAGCGGCGTGAAAAAGAACTGAATGCGGCGGCCGCCATAGGCGATCGCGGGTTTGGGCGCATCCAGAACCAGCGCGCCGGCGTCGGACAGCTTGGCGCGGGCGGCCTCCAGGTCTGCCGTGATGTAGGCGACGTGGTTCAGGATCCGGTCCGCCTTGCGCAGCGCCGCGCTGACCGGGCTGTCCTTCGCCAGGGGTGCGATCAGCTCGTAACACACACCGGCCGGGTCGCGCCCGAACTGCACGTAGACGCGGTTCACCTCGTCGCCGAACTCCTGCGTCCAGCGCCGGATATCGAACAGCCGCGACAGGCTCTCGCGTCCGGCGCCCAGGGTCGGGACGACGATCCCGATATGATCCAGGCGCATGAGAAGGCGCTGCTGCATGTCGAGCACGGGCGCGTCGGCAGCGGCAAGTGTCACGGCTCAAAACGCCTTGTAGACGATGTCGGGAGCGGGCGTTGCGGCAAGCAGGACCGAGGCTGCGGCGACGAACGCGAGCGTCGTCGCCCACACCGTGCGGAGATAACGCGAGAGGATCAGCGGCGCGTCCTGCCAGGAGACCGCCAGGATGCGGGCGCGCAACGCCTCGTAGACGCCCAGAACGAGGGTGGAGGCGGCGAACAGCGCGACGAACCCCAGCGAGGCGCCGGCGATCCCGAGCGCATTGAGGATCCGCAGCGCCTCCTCGCCGCTCGCCCAGAAGCAGACGATCGTGGCGGCATACCACGTGTAGGTGAGCCCGCGCGCGAAGCTCCGATACAACGGATCGGCGGCCAGCGCCTTGTAGCGCTTCCGGCCGAGCCACCGCGCGAGCACCGTCTGGTAGATCTTGTTGACGCTCACCCCGAGACCCAGGAGAAGGCCATAGACGACGAAGATGAAGGTCTGGCCGTGCCACAGTCCGATCAGGAAGAACGTGATGAAGAAGGTCACCGTGCCGACGGCGAGATCGAGCCGCGGCGACGAAAAGCGGGACATGAGGAACATGATCAGCGGCGTATAGACGTAGACCTTGAACCAGCTCGACAGGGTCATGTGCCAGCGCGACCAGAACTCCATGAAGTTCAGCGAGGAGAACGGCCGGTCGAAGTTTTCCGGCAGCTCCAGCCCCATGAACCGCGCAACGCCGATGACGATGTCCGTGTAGCCGGAGAAATTGCAGTAGAGGTAGAGGGGGTAGATCCCGATCGACACCAGCGCCGTGCCGATGCGGTCCCACAGACCGAGGCCCGGCCCTAGCTCGGCTGTCGCCTGGGTCTGCACGGTCGACAGGATCATGGCGAGCACGAGCACCTTGAACAGGCCGATGACGATGCGCTCGACGGCACGGCCGGCCGCGATGATCGTCAGACGTTGATGAAGCCGCGAGAAATCCTGATAGCGCTGGATCGGGCCGGCGACCAGCGTCGCGAAGTTCAGCGTGTAATTCAGATACGACAGGAGGCCGATCGGCTGTTCGATGCTGCCTGAGCGGACATCGATGACGAGGTGCAGGACCCGGAAGAAGATGTACGACAGGCCGAGCGTCAAATAGGCGGTCTCGATGAAGCCGATCGGGGCAAACACCCAATATCGCTTCAACCAGGCAAATGCCGCGACGATGGCGACGACCAGGACGCCGAACACGAGTCCTGACGGGCGCGCGCGGCTGACCTGGATCGCCGCGTAGCCGAGCGCGAGGAATCCTGCCAACGGGGCGAACGCGACCGGGTCGGTCGAGAAGCTCGCGAGGAACACGAGATTGACCGCGAGGAAGGTCGTGTCCCGCCAGGCTTGGTTGCTCCAGGCATTGTGGAGGAGGGCTGCGAGTGCGGCCAGGGCGAGGAAGCCGAATGAGGCAGTGGCCATGGCGGGACCTCAGTGAGCGGCCGTACGGCTGGCGTCACAGGCGGCGAACGGTGCCATCGCACCCTGCTCCAGGCCGTGCACCAGCGCATGGGCGATGACGGCGTTCCCCTCGGCATCCGGGTGGCCGTCGACGGGGAAAAAGTCGTCTTCGGGATGCTTCACCGGCGTGAACGCCTCGGCGCTGTCGATCAGGATCATGCCGTGCCGCCCGGCGATTTCGGCCATGCGGCGGCCGAAGGCGCGCGGGTCGACGCCCGCCGGCGGATGCCTGTCGGACATCAGGATCGCCTGCGCCTGCTGCGGCCCCAGGAGAAGCACGAACGGGACGCCGGCCTTGTGCGCCTGGCTGGCCATGTCGGCGGCCAGCCATTCGAACCTCGCGAGCCGTTCATCCCAGGCCGGTGTGAGCGGCGACCGCAGGAAGTCCGCCTTGTCGCCGTAAAGCAGGTAGGCCTTGATGTAGAAGGCCCGGTTCTTGAACAGGAAGTGCTGCATCAGGAAGACGGCTCGGCTCGACTTCAGCGCCATCTCCACGCGATGCACGAGATCGGGCGAGGCTGCTTCCGGCGGTGGTGCGGTCTGTGGATCGGTCGGCGAGGCCGTCTCCGGATAGGTGCTGAGACTCCAGACGTCGAACGGATCGACCATCATGACCACCGCGTCCGGATGCAGGCCCAGCGCCTCGCCGATCTGATGGTGCATTCCGAGAATGGAATTCCCCACCGCGCCCAGATTCTCCATCTGCACCGGCCGGCCGCAGGATTTTTCCAGGGCGCGTTCGGCCTGCGTAGCAAAGGCCTCGTCGTAGGAGACGCCGTAGCTTTGCACCATCGACGAGCCGATGAGGGCGACCCGGGCGACACCCGCAGGCCGCGGCCCGCACGGCGCGTCGGTCCGGTAGCCGCATTCGTTGTAGCTGTAGGTCGCCATCCGGCCTTCGGGCAGCTTCAGCTGTGACCGGCAGTTGGGCAGGTCGCGCGTCTCGCCCGGGGCGGTACCGTGGATGCGGCACGAATCGTCGATCGCTTCCGCGAAGTACAAGCGCGCGCCGATCTCGCTGAACATCAGCAGCACGATCAACGTCGCAAGGCTGAGGAGCGGCAGGATGATCAGGTCGCGGCGGGGAAGGCTCCCCGCCGGTCCGTTGGGCGGGTTCAGCGCCGAGCCTGCGCCCGGCGGCTGCGCGCCGGAGACGTCCTC
>Ga0335071_10003359_pt1 | contig 16908 bp, 9 predicted proteins | sample Lox_Sample_15_FD_206724 | JGI IMG/M metagenome (GOLD analysis project Ga0335071, IMG submission 206724) | Soil microbial communities from Loxahatchee National Wildlife Refuge, Florida, United States - Lox_Sample_1.5 | ecosystem: Environmental > Terrestrial > Soil > Wetlands | place: USA: Florida... | reverse complement strand
CAGCGTACCTTCCGGGCTATCCCCGCCAGAAAGTATATAGGCAAGCTTCTTGGCGATGTGAACGTCATAATCGGAAATGAAATTTCCATGCCTCATATTGTAAAGAACCGAATCGCACATCCCCCGGAAGTTCTCACCCATCACTGGGATCAATGCCGGCCTGGCTTTTTTGTAGAACCGGGACAACCCCAGAACAGTCTGCTTCGCGTCCCATATCTGCTGGTCCCTGCCGAGGCTGATATTATCGGTTTTTCTTATGTAGCCTAAATCCATTGCCTCCATGGCGCTGGTGGAAACCTTTGCCATAGCTATGTTTTCAAAAACCTTGGAATAGAAGTGCTGGAGGTTTAATCCTGCCTCGAGCAGACCTTCCGGTATGCCCTCGGTGCAGCGAACCATCAGTTCTTTTGTACCTCCACCTGCCGGGATGACGCCAACGCCGACCTCCACCAGACCCATATATGTTTCTCCACAGGGCTGGCTCTTTGCCGCATGTATGGCTATCTCGCAACCGCCGCCCAGGGCCATACCCGCCGGAGCGGACACGACCGGTTTCGAGAGATATTTCATCCTCATGTTCGCATTCTGAAAGTCCCCTATCATCTTCTCCAGGAGATCCCAGTCTCCTCTCTGGGCTGCTACAAGGACATTGAAGATATTGGCGCCCACGGAGAAATTGGTCGAATGATTGCCGGTGACCATCCCCAGAAAATCCTTTTCCACGATTTCGCAGCTGTCAAAAATCATCTGAATGATATCTTGATCAACGGCATTCATCTTGGTGTGAAATTCCAGACAGGCGACGCCGTCGCCGATGTCGACGAGGCTGGCGCCTGTATTCCTCTTGATCAGTTTCTTTCTTTCTTTCAGGGAGGGAAGGAAAATGACCCGGGGATTTTCCTCCAGCTTCACGTAGCCTTTAGTCCGAAAATCATAGAAATAGAGGCCGTCCTCTTTCTTCATGTAGAAGGACTTGCCGCCTGTCTCCAGCATCTCCTCGACCTTGGCGGGGACGTTCTTCCCCAATGCTTTCATTGCTTCAACGGCCTCTTTTACACCGACAGCATCCCATAATTCGAAAGGACCCAGTTCATGGTTATAGCCCCATCTCATGGCGCGGTCGATGGCAACGACATTGTCGCAAATCTCGGGAATACGGTTAGCCGCGTAGATGAAGTTGTTGCATAAATATTCCCTTGCTACCTCGGCTGCCTTATCAGCTCCGTTGAAGACGATTCTCAGCTTGTTTTGAAATTCCCCCTCAGCCTTCTTCGCTGCTTCGATCGAATCAAATCTCGGTTTTGAGGGAGCCATGTATTCGAAGCTGTTGTAGTCCAGAACCAGCTTTACGCTTTTGCCTTTTTCGTCCTTGGTCTTTTTATAGAAACCCTGCCTGGTCTTGTTTCCCAGGAGCTTCTTTTCCATCATCTTCTTCATGAAGTCGAGAGGCACAAAGAGCTCCCGCATCTCGTCTTCCGGCACCGCATCATAGAGGTTCTTCATGACATGATAACCCGTGTCGAGACCGACAAGATCCATCGTTCCGAAAATCGCTGAACCGGGTCTGCCCAGAGCCCTGCCGATGATGGCATCCACTTCTTCCACCTTCAGACCCTTTTCCACCATCAGATGGATGGCATTGCAAATGTCGTATATGCCGATGCGGTTTCCCACGAAGTTGGGCACATCTTTGCAGATGACCACACCTTTGCCGAGGACGTCCTCGCCGACCTTCACCATAAAGTCTACGACTTCTTTCTTCGTCTCGGGGCCGGGAATGACCTCCAACAACTTCATATAACGCGGGGGATTGAAGAAATGGGTCCCCAGATATCTCTGCTTCAATTTAGGGCTGAAGTTGGCGGAAATCTCTTTAATAGGGATTCCTGAAGTGTTGGTGCTGACTATGCACTCATCCTTCACAACCTTTTCCACCCTGGCCATGAGGTCTTGCTTGATTTTCAGGTTTTCAATGACCACCTCAATGACCCAGTCACAATCGGCAAGCCACTTCAGATTATCTTCAAAATTTCCAACTTTAATCATCGAGGCATTCTTCTTCGAATAAAAACTGGCAGGCTTGGATTTCAGTGCACCATCCAACCCATTCTGAGCAAATCGGTTTCGCCAGGCGGGACTTGCTTCCGTAAGACCTGCTTCCTTGTCCCTCTGCGTCAACTCAAACGGAATTATATCCAACAGAAGACATTCAATACCCGCGTTGGTCAGATGAGCTGCTATAGTAGCTCCCATTACTCCTGCCCCGAGAACAGCTGCCTTTTTGATTTTATACGACATAATCTTCCTCCTTGTTTTTAAATCAGCACTCGGCCTAATAAATGTTTGGGCCGATACAGTGTATTCGTTTAAATCGTGAACAGCTCCTCTGCCATCTCCAGGGGTGTTCTGTCTCCGACTTTAATTGCATCACATCTCGCCTTGACTGTGGAAAGGACATTCAGTGAGAAAAATTTGGCGGCTGCTATCTTTCCATTATAGAACGCAACATCCTTGTTTTCACGGATAAGGGATCTCTGCCTTGCCTTTGATCCTTTTGCATCATTTTCCGTATAGATGGCATTTAACTTTTCATTGGCAATCGTAGCCGCATGCATCAACAGAGATCCGACTGCAATATCACCGAAAAGCTCAAGGTACGGAGTTGCGTTGAGGACAGGAATCAAAAAGCTCGCGCCCCTGCTTAACCGGTAAAAGTGTGTGGTCAGGTCGGACACGGCCTTCAGGGCTTCTTCCAGATAGTTGCAGGGTACCGTAAGATCCTCAAACCCCTTGCTCTTTGTAATGATGCTGTATATTTCGCTGTACAGGCTCATCATAAATTCACCCCTCCTCGGCGCCAGTTTCCTGCCGACAAGGTCGAGGGCCTGAATACCGTTTGTCCCCTCATAGACGGTCGTTATTTTACAGTCTCTTAAGTACTGCTCCACAGGATATTCCGAACAGTAGCCATAGCCCCCGTAGACATCGATGGCCTTCGAACAGACCAGCATGGCCTTGTCCGAGGAATAAGCCTTGCAAATCGGGATTAGAAGCTCTGCCAATCCCTGCCACTTTTCCTTGTCTGCCTTGCTCTCTGAAACAACCGCCATGTCAAAGCAGAAGGCGGTATAGTACAGCAATGCCCTGATGCCTTCTACGTGGGCCTTCATCCAGAGGAGATTCCGCTTCACGTCGGGATGCTGGATTATGGGCACCGGCTTGGCATCAGGATTTTTCATGTCCCAGATGGCGACGCCCTGAATCCTTTCTTTGGCATAGGCCACCGCATGTTCATATGCCGCCGTTGCCACGCCGAGGGCCTGCAAGCCGACTTCAAGCCTGGCTTCATTCATCAGCTGGAACATGATCGCCATCCCGGCCCTCTCTTTTCCAAGGAGCTCCCCGATGCATTTCCCCTCATCCCCGAAATTGAGGGTGCACGTAGCCGAACCCTTGATCCCCATTTTGTGTTCGATATTGCCCGTACGCACGTCATTGAATTCCCCTATGCTCCCGTCAGTGTTTACCCGGTGTTTCGGAACAATAAAGATGGAAATACCGCGTGTGCCGGGGGGGTCTCCTTCGATTCTGGCGAGAACGGGATGCACGATGTTCGGGCAAAGGTCATGGTCTCCGCCGGAGATAAATATCTTTGTCCCCGTAATGCTGTATGTTCCATCCGGCAATCTCTTTGCCGTCGTTTTCAGGGCGCCCACATCGCTTCCAGCGCCGGGTTCTGTGAGGCACATGGTTCCGGCCCATTCGCCGGCATACATTTTAAACATGTATTTTTTCTTCTGCTCCTCCGAGCCGAAATGTTCTATAAGTGCGGCAGCGCCGTTCGTCAACATAGGATACATGATGAGGGGATAGTTTGCGGCCTGAAAAAACTCAAAGCAGGCGGTGGAAACACTCACCGGCATCCCCTGTCCGCCTACCTCCGGATCTCTCATGGCGCACTGCCAGCCGGCTTCAATAAACTTCCTATAGGCGTCGTGAAAACTCTTCGGTACAGACACATTCCCATCCTTGAATTTGCATCCCTCCCTGTCCCCATCTACATATGTTGGGAGAATCACCTCCAGGGCCATCTTTTCCGCTTCTGTCAGCATCATATCCACGGTTTCTTTGGAATAGTCCGCATATTTGCCGCTCTTAAAAAGACTTTCCACATCTAATTGCTCGTAAAGTAGAAATTGCTGATCTCTCTTATTCACCAATAAGTTACTCATAACGACCTCCTTCATTCTTTATTCTGTTCTTATTATATAAGTCGATTCTTGGGCATACGATATTCGGCCCAAGTGTCATCATCTTTTTTCGCGCTTCATATTTATTGCAGCAGATCCGCCTTTCAACCCTGCCTCAGGAGTTTGACTGCAAGATAGACCCCTAATAATTAGATCCAGTCCTTTATCGACTGTCGATCTTATCCTCTGATCCCTTATGGATTCTTTGCCTGTGAAGATGTAGAGAGAGATAATTCCATTCATGAACCCCCACAAGGCATTTCTATTTTGCCTATTGTTTACGTGAGGCAAAAATTCACCTTTATCAATTCCTATCTGAAATATCTGCTCTATGACATTTATTGGTTTATTCGTCGTATCGATAAGCTGCTTCGCAAGTCCTTCTGAAAAATTCAATTGATCGGTGTGCAACATAAAATTCATCAATATCCTGAACAATTCCCTGTCATTTAAAAAGAAATTTATATAGACCTCGACAAAATGCCGCAGCATTTCTGCCGCGCTTCGGTCTTCTTCAAATATAATGGACAGCGTGCCGTTGAATTTATCGATGTCATTCATAAGAATTTCGGCACAAATCTCTTCCTTACTGTTAAAGTGGAGGTAAACAGCACCCTTGCTAAGCTCAGCCTTCTTTGCGATATTTTCAACGGTGATGAATTGGAAGCCCTTCTCAAAAAACAATTTTCGGGCCGCTTTGAGGATAGCTCTTCTTCTTGCCTCCTTCTCTCTCTTTCTTCTTTCCTCGAGTCCCATAACATCTCCTTATGACTTATGGTCATATTCTGAATAATAGTCATTCTATGACTATGAGTCATGACATAGATATTTACTCATGTCAAGAAATTTTTTTTAATCTTTTTTATTTTTTGTAATATGTTGGTATTATAGAGAAATGTAGCTATTCGGCACAGAATAGCTTCAGATAGGTTGCAGAAGGTCATTTCCCACCAGCTCCATGGGCTCCAATATTGAGGCCGCCATGCAATTCATCAATAATGGCGGTAGAAGAGCGGTTGTTACCTCCATCGAAAATATTGAAGAGGCTGTGGCGGGGCGTGCCGGTACAGAGATCATCATGTGATCAATGCGAAGGAACGACATCCTCTCCTGACTACCTGTTCAGAAAATGAGTCGATTTAGCGAATCTCGCCAATATCCAAAATTATGCCACAAAACTAACCTGAATCGGGGCCATTATTAAGGGATGGTCTATTTAATGATAAGGGAACATTACCTAATGATAAAAAATCTTGGAAAATTGACAGTTTGATAGATAAAAAATTTAAGAATTAATTTTTTTTGCCGATAATATAAAAGGTAGATGTTTTCCCCCTATCTGCTACTTGAAATTTACTTAACAAAATCTATTAATTAGGATTAAAATGAAAGTCCATAAAGATTTCATAATGCCGGCAAGCTCACCTGATTCAGATGAGATGGTAATTAATCCTATTAATCTATCCTTTAGCGGTGACCTTGAAACTCTATTCCTTAATGATTATTATCAAAATTCTCTCAAGTTGGTTCGTTTATCCCTTCTGGCCGGGATTTTAATCTACGCATTTTTCGGCATCCTTGATGCTCATCTAATTCCCGAAATGAAGGGGAAATTGTGGTTTATCCGCTTTGCCATTGTGTGTCCCATTCTTTTTGGCGTAATAATATTCTCCTATTTCTCAGAGTTTAAAAAGTACTTCCAGCTATCTGTTGCAGCCGCAATGACTATTGCAGGTACAGCAATCATAGCAATGATTTTAATCATCCCTCCCCCAACAAATTATTCTTATTATGTTGGAGTAATCCTTGTATTTATATGGGGATATACATTTACCAGAATTAGATTCTTGTGGGCGACAATATCAGGCTGGATTATTGTTGCTTCTTATGAATTTGTCGCCACATGGATTATCGATACACCGTATACTATTTTAATGAGTAATAACTTCTTCTTCATTAGTGCAAATGTGGCAGGAATGATTGCATGTTATTCCATAGAATACTATGCCAGGAGGGATTTTTATCTGGCATACCTGCTAAAGAATGAACAGAAAAATATCAAGTCTGCAAATATTATTTTGGAAAAAATAGTCGAGGAACGGACCTCTCAACTAACAGAAACGAACAAAAACTTAATGCAGGAAATAGAAGAGAGAGCGCGGGCCGAGCAGCAAAGAGTAGAGTTAGAAAACAAACTTCAACAAGTTCAAAAATTGGAAGCCATGGGAACGCTGGCTGGCGGTATAGCCCACGATTTTAATAATTTACTAATGGGTATCCAAGGATATACCTCTCTCATTCTTTTGGACATTGACTCCAGCTACCCACATTACGAAAAATTGAAAAGCATCGAACAGTATGTTGTTAGAGGGGCTGAACTGACAAGGCAGTTACTTGGTTTTGCAAGGGGCGGCAGATATGAGGTAAAGCCAACGAACCTTAATGAAATAGTGCAAAAGAGTTCACAGATGTTTGGCCGTACCCAAAAAGAGATAACAATTCATACAAATTTCCAGGCTGATATCTGGACAGTTGAGGTAGATCAGGGGCAACTTGAACAAGTCCTATTAAATCTCTATTTGAATGCTTCGCAGGCTATGCCGGGAGGCGGTCATCTCTACATAGAAACACAGAACGTTACACTCGGTTATATAGATGTCAAACCTTACCAAAATAAACCTGGAAAGTATGTGAAGTTGGCTGTAAGAGACACGGGATTGGGAATGGATGAAAAAACGAAAGAGAGAATATTTGACCCCTTCTTTACCACAAAAGAGATGGGACGAGGGACGGGTTTGGGACTCGCATCTGCTTATGGAATCATCAAATCACACGGTGGAATCATCAATGCACAGAGCAAAAAAGGAGAGGGCTCCACCTTTAATATATATTTACCTGCTTCTGAAAAAAAGGTCGAACAAGAAAAATTTGTTTCTGATGCAGTTATTATCGGCAAAGGGAGAGTGCTTCTCGTAGATGATGAAGAAATGATTATCAGGGTCGCTAATGGTATGTTGCATCGATTGGGTTATGAAGTCATGGTAGCGAGAAGTGGTAAGGAAGCCGTTAAATTATTAGAGGCAAATAAAGACTACATAGATGTTGTTATTCTCGATATGGTCATGCCCGACATGGGCGGCAGTGAAACTTTCAATGCCATTAAAGTGATACGTCCTGATATTAAAGTTATTTTATCGTCCGGTTACAGTATAGCCGGTGAAGCTTCCAAAATTTTAGACCGTGGTTGTGATGCTTTTATTCAAAAGCCTTTCGACATAAAGCAGATATCCCGAAAAATTAGAGAAGTTATGGACAATCATAGATTGAATTCCTAGGATACGATTATACAGCGAGGGCAACAAAGTGGAAATTAATGAAGACTTTAGAGAGGTCTTTTACGAACTCGAAAATGGTCACGTCAAAATCAGAAACAGGTTGAATCTTTTGACCAGAAAAGGAAAGTACCTGGAAGAGGCTCTTGTGCAGGAACATGATAAATATGATTCCTATCGATTCGACACGATGGACAAATTAGGAGAAATTTCTTCTCAGTTCAGTCAAGAGCAAAAAGAAGCACATCAAAATTTCATCAGAACAAGCACATACTATAACATTGTCCAGGAAGCGCCGTTTTATTGGAGGATCATTAATAAACCAAATGGTTATGCCGGCGACGCCAGCATGATGAAATTCATATATGATGATAAGTTTGAAGGCGATACGCCTTTTGGAATGTTGTTACATAAGAATGCATTGTCTACAAAGGCATGTCAGTCGGTTCGTAACAGAAAGGAATATCTAAAAGAACAAATATTGAAAAAAGAAGGCGGGAAGATTTTAAGCTTGGCTGCCGGTCCTGCTCAAGAGATTAAGGAAATTCTTGAAGCATCCAACGGTGATAAATTTCAATTTCTCGCCCTTGATCATGACATGGACACTCTAGAAAAATTTAATATTACAACTGTAGATGGTCATTTCAAATATTCTCTTGCCAATGCATTCCAAATAATATCGGGAAATTATCTCACGGCAAGGCCAAAGAAGCATATGCTTAAATATTGTTACCCCCGAACAGATTTCAAAGGACTAAATCGTTTATTTAGCATGATAAAATATGAATTGAATATTCTGCAGAAAGAAGAGTTCAGCTTGGTTTATAGCGCAGGATTATACGATTATATAAAAACATTTCTGCTGGATGAAACAAAAGGCACCATTGCGTTGACGAAAAATTTATTTGATTTAGTAATGCCTGGAGGCACATTGATAGTGGGAAATTTCAATAATAACAACCCAAGAGACATTAAATTTGCCATGGAATACATTTACGATTGGCAATTAATATATCGTAAAAAGCATGATATGTTAGAGTGTGCGAGAGCTATACCCGAAAAAATGATCGAGGATATAGAGATAATAGAAGAACCTTTGTGTATAAATTATTTTTTAAAGATTGTTAAAAAACAAAATGGCATTTAGAAATAGTTAATCAAGCAGACTCATCAATTATTTTGACCGTTAAATTTAATCGCTTCAACGAACTTGCATAAAACCCATTACCGTAACCCAGCCTGTGAGAGTATCGCAGGTTTATACGAGATGAACTACATCTATGCAAATCTTTTCCTGAGCCCCCGTTCCACGGTGACTATAGAATCCTGGACATTAGTAAGGATGGAATGGGTGGTGAGGGGACCACGGTCGGCGAGATTGTTCACAGCAAACTCGGACATGTCAACACTATAGAAATATACAGACCTCACCTGGTTATCCCCCATTACTATATATGAAGGCACTATGTTTCCCGCAGCAATAGCATGGAGCTGTGTCGCCCTGGCAATAACGGTGGTTGCGCGGCGTGCGATGTCACACATGGGTGAGAATAAATACCCGACTTGAAAGAATAAATATTTAATTGAAAAATGTTTAATATTTTGTGATGATTATTTATCAGGTAATGGTGAGCATCCGGATATGGAAGGAGACCAATTATGAGCACTGTGTCAGAACGGAAAATCATCAGCACCCCCCATGCTCCAAAGGCAATCGGTCCTTACGCTCAGGCAGTTCAGTACGGCGATCTGTTATTTGTTTCGGGGATGATTCCCCTTGATCCGAAGACGGGTGAATTATTGACCGGTAACTTCGAGGCAGAGATCGTGCTCGTCCTGGAAAATATCAAGGCGGTAGTAGAAGCAAGCGGCATGAGCCTGAAGAATGTCCTGAAATCCACGGTCTTTCTGAAAGACCTCGGCAATTTCGGAAAATTCAACGAAATCTACGGCAGATATTTTGGTGATATCCTTCCCGCCCGCGAGACCGTGCAGGCAGCCCAATTGCCGCGGGACGTGTCTATCGAGATTTCAGTAATTTGCGGGAAGTAAGAATATTGTGAAAAGGGGTACCACCTGGCTTCTCAAATATGATGGGGCTTCTTTACTCCTGAGATAAGTAAAAGAAGCCCCGCACTGGAAAGAGCAATCAAGGCATTTTCCAGGTTAAGATTAACAGCCGCTATTCATGGTATAAGACTGTTTGTCCAAATAAATCTTCCCACACATCCCCATAAATTCCACCGCAAACGATCACGTCATCGACTTTCTCAAAATACACATGTTTAATTTGATCCTCCTTAGTTACCGGATTAAACCACTTGTATTCCGTCATGCCGCTGCCTTTGGTTTTGGTTGCGCTGACGATCTCCCGGATAAAGCTTCTGCCGTCAGAATCTTTAACGTCGATGAAGTCACGACCTATGTATTTTTCATTGATCCCATGTGCAAGCATAGTACCTTTGAGGCTAAGGACAAAAACATAATTTTCTCCCTGAACAAAAGCGCCTTTGGAATTTGAAAATTCAGCCAGCGCAATTGCCTTGCCAACTCTCTTGTAGAAATCTACTGCCCTGGTCACCCAGGCCTCCGCGACAAGCTCTTCTGACCCCTCCAACTTCTCTTCAGCTACCTGTGAAAGCTCGATGTCTTTGGTCTCCGGGCTCCAAAGCAAGCTGAAAAAAGTGATGATCGCGCCGACTGTCAGCACTGCCGAAGCCGAAAGCCACAGTTCGTTAGGGCCTTCAATCGCCACTACCGAAGGCACCTCGTGGACGAGAGCGACCAACGGAGTGATGCCGGCGCCGCCTATCAGAGCACCTGCTGAATATCCAATGCCGACACCGACGGAACGCGTCTTCGTCGGAAACCGCTCAGAAAGGTACGCCGGGATAATGCCCCATGCAAGTTTGAGCGATGCCGCCAGTATGGCCGCGACGATGGCAATGGCCATGCTCCTAGTCAGGGATGCCCAGATTAAGGTTTTATATAGAGGTATGCCCAGGACAATACAATATAAACAATAAAGCAGGGTAAGTTTTCTCCTTCCAAATTTGTCCGAAAGCCACCCATAGAAGTTGTAGCCGACGAATGCACAGAATAGAGCAACGCCATAAATAAACGTATACTGAATGAGATTAAACTTGTCAGGTCCTTTGAGAATCTTGGGTATAAACTGATAAACCGCATAGTCGACAAGGAAAAGCCCCGTCATGAAGGCAAAGACCTGCAAGAATATCCAGAGCGTCGGGGGCCTTAACAGTGTTACAAGCGGCATTTTGTCTACTGTACCTGTTTTTTTCGCATGTTCATACACAGGAGATTCGACAAGCGATTTCCTGATATATAAGGCCAGGCCGACAGGGGCAACGCCCGTGAAGAACATCAGTCTCCAGCCCCACTCATGCATCGCAGCTTCTCCGATAAGGATGCTTGTCCCCAGAACTAAGAATGAGGCAATTGCATATCCGAGGGGAAACCCTGACTGAATGAATCCGCCGATGGTGCCGCGAAGCCTCGCCGGGGCGTGCTCGATAGCAAAGGTATGCCCGACTGCATACTCACCACCGAAGAAGCAGCCCATGATGAATCTCACCACCATAAAGAAGATATATGCTCCCACCAGTCCCAATTGAGCCGGCGTCGGTATGAACGCGCAGACCATCGACATTATGCCGACTCCCGCAATTGTAAGAATTAGAAGGAAGCGTCTACCGATCTTGTCGGCATAGTGCCCGAAGATGGCTGATCCCACGGGTCTTGCCGCCATCGTCACGGCATACAACAGAGCTACCATTAGGAACTGCCATGCTTCACTGAGTTTTGGAGATGCAAAGATCTTTGCCAGGACGGGAGCCAAAACAATGACCATTGCCATGTCATAAGCATCCATGCCGAATCCTAGGAACTGGGACCACATGGCCCGCTTGGCATCACTACTCATTTTTTCTTCTGTCATCTCCTTCTCCTTTGTCAGATTTCCACTGCTGGATACAGCATGTATTTTCTTTTCCATGTTTCACCTCCCATCATCTGTCCCGCCACCGCGGAATGGGATAGATGTACCTCTTACTGACTGACTTCTCCGGCCAGATGATCTCATACTGGCCGCCGATTACCTGCATGACCAGTGTGTCCATGAAGTTCTGATTGGTGTACCCCTCTTTGTCCTCAAATTTTACCGGACCGAAGGCCGTCATCATATTTGTCGCTCCCATGGCTATCCGAATATCTTCAGGCTTCCAGGACCGCGCCCTTTCGAGGACATTTTTTACTACATAAAGCGCTGCATAGGCTTCAGCTCCATGATAGGAAGGATAGTCCCCGTATCTTTTTTTATACTTTTCCGCAAAATCCCTTGCCCCCGGATAGTTACTCCATGGACTCCAGAGCGTCGACGTGACCACATATTCCGCAGCATCTTTGGCGCCCTGGATAAAATCCGGTACTGCGAAACCTGCTGCGCCGCCCGCATAGAGTCTTGCATCAATCCTGCGGCTTTGCAGCTCCCGCATAATTTCAACGGCATCCATCGCATAGGAGACCATGTAAATTACATCGGGATTCGACGCCTTGACCTTCGCAAGCATCAGTCTGACGTCTGGTATAGGACGGACATCGTAAGTGACGTAATCGATGGTTTCTCTGTCATAGGGTTCCTTCAACACAATTTTTATGCCCGCCTTCCTCGCCTGCTTGGACATATCCTCTGCACCTGAGACGCCAAAATCCGAGCTCTCGTAAAGAATTGCCATGGTAACCGGCTTAACAACCTTTTTGAGAAATGACATCAGCCCGCTCGCGTAATAGGCCGTTGTAGGATTCATCCGATAGACGTACCTGTATCTCTGTTGTGTGATATCGTCGGCGGCGCCGGTGACCACCAGGTAAGGAACCCTTCTTCTCTCTGCCAACTCCGCCAGGGCCTCTGAACACGAGGAACTGTATTCGCCGAAAATAATCGGCTGTTTATTCACGTCGATCAGTTTTTCTGCAATAGACCTTGAGATTTCCGGTTTGCCCTTGGAGTCCTCGAAATCCAGCAGAAGCTTCCTCCTCTTTATACCTCTCGCCGCATTGATTTCCTCCATGGCAATCTCGTAAGACCTTTTTTCTATCTGGCCGAATGTTGCCTGGGACCCCGTGAGAGGAAGGGGTACAGTCAATTTAATCGATTCTTGAGCGGATGCGTTAACCGTGAAGAAGCCAATGAGCAGATAAACTGCAATAAGGCCGACTAATTTCTTCATCTCCATCACTCCTTTTTATACGTATTTTTGGTAAACTGGCTTGTACATCTGCGACTTGATGAACTCCAGCAGATCTGCGGGTTTTTTCTTGCGCGCCAGGCCTTCGCAGTAAGCGACCTCGGCTACGGCAGCTGCGATCACGGCGGAAACTTCCTGAATCCGCTTCAACGACGGATAGATACGGCCCTGTTCGAGGTCACTCTCCAGGACCTGACCGGCCAGCGACCTTGCAGACGCAAGGAACATCCGGTCGGTGATGCGCTTTGCTTCGCAGGCAATGGCGCCCAGACCTACTCCGGGGAAGATATAAGCATTATTTCCTTGACCCGACACGAAGGTCTTTCCCTTGTAAGTGAAGGGCGGAAATGGACTTCCGCTGGCGAAGATTGCGCGGCCGTCCGACCAGGTGTAAGCGTCCTCTGCTGAGCATTCCGCCTTGGATGTCGGGTTCGAAAGCGCAAAGATGATGGGGCGCTCATTCAGTTTCGACATCTCTTCCACGATTTGCTGCGTGAAGCCCTTAGGAGTGCCCGACACGCCGATGAGCGCGGTGGGTTTCAGCGACCGGATTGCCGAAAGAAGGTCCGGGCAGCGCGGATTTTCATGCGCGTAAGGGAGTTTATGCCCGGCAAGGTCTGTGCGGCTCTTCACCACCAGACCCTTTGAATCGATAAACCAGCAGTGTTTACGGGCTTCCTCCTCAGACATACCTTCGTCGACAAGCGCAGAAACGATCAGGTCGCCGATACCTATCCCGGCCTCGCCGGCGCCGAGGAAAAGAAATGTTTGGTTCTTGAACTCACCCTCAGTCAGGCGCATTGCGGAATAAACACCCGACAGTGTCACTGCGGCGGTGCCCTGAATGTCATCATCGAACAGGCATGACCGGTTTTTGAATTCGTCAAGAAGACGGAAGGCGTTAATATTAGCGAAATCCTCAAGCTGGATAAGAGCTCGCGGGAAAACCTTTTGCACGGCTCTGATGAATTCCGCCACGAATTTATCGTAAGCCTTTCCGCGGACGCGCTTCTGGAAGATGCCCGTATACAGCGGATCATCGAGTAAAGCCTTGTTTTCCGTGCCGACGTCAAGGAATACCGGCAAGGTGTATGATGGATGAATGCCGGCGCAGGCCGTATAGAGCGAGAGCTTCCCGACCGGGATGCCCATGCCGAACGCGCCAAGATCGCCGAGGCCGAGGATGCGCTCGCCGTCAGTCACGACAATGACACGTACATCCTTGTAAGGCCAGTTCTCCAGAATCTTGGCTATACTGCCTTTATCATTAAGCGACAGATAAAGGCCGCGGGGACGGCGGAATATATGGCCGAATTCCTGGCAGGCCTTACCGACGGTTGGCGTGTAGATAATGGGCATCATTTCTTCGATATTTTTCATCAAGACGTAGTAAAAGAGCGTCTCATTGCGGTCTTGAAGGCTGACCAACTGAATATAGCGTTCCAGGTCTGTAGGTTTCTTCCGGAAGTTATCCATAACGCGACCCGCTTGCTCTTCCTGTGTTTGCACATGAGGCGGCAGCAGACCTTGGAGTTTCAATGCGTGTCGCTCAGACTCGGTGAAGGCGGTGCCCTTGTTGAGCATCGGATCATGGAGAAGGGCTACTCCCATGGGGTATTCCCTATAGTCGCCGCTGCAAATGATCAGGTCATCGACCTTTTCAAAATACGTCTCCTTGGGCAGCACCTGTCCGGTTATAGGTTGGTACCATTTGTAGTTCACCCAGCCGCTCCCCTCAGCGTTGGCGGTTTTGACGATCTCTTTGATAAAACTCTTGCCGTCATAGTCCTTGACGTCGGTGAAATCCTCGCCGACAAACTTTTCATTAACCCCGTGGGCCAGCATGGTTCCATTGGGGCTTAACACATAGATATACATTTCATCCTGAACAAACTCACCATAGGGATTTGTAAATTCAGCCAGGGCGATTCTCTTTCCGGAAGCTTTATAAAAAGCCGCGGCCTTTTTCACCCAGCCCTTGGCATCTTGTTTCTCTCGTTCAGTCATGGCGCTTGTCCTTTCCTGCTTTTTTTGAATTTCGGCTGCTCCAGCAACTTAAGACTGCCGAATTGCCGCCAGGGTTTTTACTGCCTGGTTTGGTCATCTTAAGAAGCAAGAGGGATGCCACTGCAGGTAGTTATTAGTAACGCATTGATATTACTGTGAAAACTATATTGGCAGGCTCAATTTCAACTGTTTAAGGGTATGAAGAAAATTATAGATACTGAGCAATATTCCGGGAAATCTGAATAAATACAAAATGATAGATCATATTTCTGAACACCGCAGGTATGAATTTTTTCATAGGTTTTTCTAGTCCGACTCAGAGGGCGTTTCCGTCTTCTTCAGCCGTTTGTTCAGGGCCGATTGGGATATGCCTAACAGGCGGGCCGCGAGGGATTGATTGCCCTTTGCCCGCACCAATGCTTCATCTGTCAGAAGTTTGAGCGCTTTGTTGTATGTAGGTAGTGTTCCGAGCCCAGCAAAGATATTCGCCTCGTCTGTTTTTCCAGAACTGACAGGAACATCGGAATATTCCTGTCGGCCCATGGCCCTTATAAAGGAATCCATCGAAAGGATGCCTGACCTATGCCGTGATACTGAGTCATATACCATAGATCTCAACTCCCGGACATTGCCGGGAAAGGGATATGTCTCCAGGAGATTCAATAATTCCTTCGGCGCTGCAGGCTTCTTCCTTGCGAAATCCATGGCAGCTTCTTCGAGAAAAGTATCCAGCAGCAAAGGCAGATCCTCCTTTCGCTCCCGAAGGGGTGGTATATTCACCTTATGGGTCTGCAGCCTGTAGTAGAGATCTTTTCTGAACTGTCCGGCGGCAAGCTTTGCCGATATATCCTGATTCGTTGCCACAATAACCCTCGCCGTCTTCCGTCTCGGCTTGTCACTGCCGAGGGGGTAGTACTCGCCTTCCTGGAGGACACGCAATAATTTGACTTGCGAGGAGATGCTCAGGTCACCTATTTCATCTAGAAACAGTGTACCGTGTGCCGCCTCTTCTATCATGCCGCTTCGGGCAATATCGGCGCCGGTATAGGCTCCTTTTACATGGCCGAAGAGCGTATCTGCAAACATGTTGTCGTCCAGCCCGGCCACATTTACACAAACCATCTCGCCTGTGCACCCGCTGATTTCATGGCTCACCTTCGCCACCAGTTCCTTTCCCACGCCGCTCTCTCCTGTTACGAGAATCGGTTGAGTGCTCTTTGCTATTGACTCAATGTACAGGAAGATGGAAATCATTTTCTTGCTCTTTGTCTTGATGCTGGCGAATGCCTCGGGGTATTCAAGTGAACCATCCAAAAGACGGCTACCCATTTCCCGGTTCTCCTGTTGAAGTTCAACCATTCTTACGGCATGCAAAACTCCCGTAACAAGTCGATCCTCTTCCGCAGTCTTGACGAAGTATTCAAAGGCGCCCAGTTTCATGCACCTGACAGCAGTCTCAATCTGATTCATTCCCGTAATGACAATCACCGCAATCTCGGGATGCTGTTCCGCGATCAGTCTCAACAGTTCTTCACCGGTGAGGTACGGCATCGTAAGGTCAAGGAGGACGAGACCGACATCTCGTTCGGAAAGGATGCCCATAACCTGCCTGCTGTCCTCGCAAAGTATAGTATTTGTTATACCCGCAATTCTTTCGAGGGAAAGACTCAGGGAATCAAGCCACGCAGGTTCGTCATCGACTAGCAAGACACCGAATGCAGGATACATTTTTTGATTCATGCCTTCGCTCCTTCAAAGAATGCAGGTAGGCGGACGGTGACCGTCGTACCTTGACCAGGGGTCGATTTAAATTCAAGAGCGCCCCGGTGCTCTTTGATTATACCGTCCGAAACAGAAAGCCCGAGTCCAGTGCCGCCCCGATCTCTCTTAGTGGTAAAGAAGGGATCTGTTAGGCGTACCAAGTCCTCGGCCGAGATACCCTCACCCTCGTCGCGAATTTCCAGAACAACGTCTCCTCTGAACTGGTCATAAGACGTATGAACGTATATCCCTTCCTTGCTGTTTTTCAGGGCCTGACACGCATTCAATATC
>Ga0335071_10003358_pt1 | contig 16909 bp, 13 predicted proteins | sample Lox_Sample_15_FD_206724 | JGI IMG/M metagenome (GOLD analysis project Ga0335071, IMG submission 206724) | Soil microbial communities from Loxahatchee National Wildlife Refuge, Florida, United States - Lox_Sample_1.5 | ecosystem: Environmental > Terrestrial > Soil > Wetlands | place: USA... | reverse complement strand
CCCAGGCAGAGGGCTTCCCGGACGGCCGCGCCCGGCCCGAGGGCGGCGGCGTCGATCTCCACGTCCAGCGGCTCCTTGCGGGTGTTGACCAGGAAGACGGTCACCGCCCGGCGGTCCTCGGTGGCGCAGGCCGTCACGTCGACCCCCGCCGGCGGCTCGCCGATCCGCAGCGGCACCGGCTTGGAGTGGGCGGCATAGAGCGACATCACGTAGAAGGCGGGGATGCGGAACAAGCCGGCCGCGTTGGTCTGGATCGTCCCGCCGCAGAAGCTGTTGCAGAGGTTGGACCGCGTGGCCAGGGCGATGACGTCCGCATGGCGATGGAGGAGGTTGAGGAAGCGGGCCTCGAACAAGGCGCAGCTCAGGGTGTAGAGGCGCCCCCGGCCGAGGCCCCAGGCCCCGGCGTCGATATTCCACTCCGTGACCGCCAGCTTGGCCGGCCGGCCCTCCGGGATTCTGGCCTTCAGGAGCCCCTGGAGCCGGGTGATGTCCTCGTCGATGCTCTGGAGGTCGGGCCGGTAGTAATGCGGGCAATAGAGATCGGCCAGGTCCTTCACCCGGTCGATGAGCTCGGGCGTCGGGAAGGAGGTCAGGATCACCGCCCCGGGCTCGGCCTCCCGGACGGCGCGGCAGAACTCGGCGCAGCGGGCCTGGTAATCCGGCGCGTCGATTTCGTTCCCCACCTGCCAGTATCTGACGCCGTAGGGGGCCGGATGGCCGTTGGCCGCGCGCTTCGCGCCCCAGGAGGTCGACGCCGCGCCGTTGACGTATTCGACCATGTCCCGGGCGCTGGCCGGGCCGTCCCCGAAGGACGCGCAGACGAGCGGTTCCGCGCCGACGGCGCGGCAAAACGAGATGATCTCTTCGATCCCGACGTCCATCGTGTCCAGGCGGCCCCAGACGGGGTTCCGGAAGGGCAGCCGGCGATCGCGGTCGCCGATCCCGTCCTTCCACTTGTAGCCGCCCGGATCGACTGTCGATCCGCCCCAGCGCAGGACGGCGGGCCGCATCTCCCGGACGGCTTCGACGACATCCCGCCGCCACCCCTCGACCGCATCGCCGGGCATGAGCGACAGCTTGTCGGCCCAGACGCGCCCCGCGCCCTCGACGGTCAGCTCGAAGACGGCCCGGTCGGTCGTCCCGGCCGATGTCAGCCCGGCCTCCCGCTTGGACCAATCGGCGCCGGCGGGAGCGAGATCGGCCTTCCCCAGCGTCATCCACGTTCCGTCGGGGAGCAGCGCTTTGAGCGCCGCCGAGGCCTTCAACCCGGGGGCGTCCGACCGGAACCAGCCCGTGAAGCGGTAGGACAGTCCTTTCCGGACGGCCAAGCCGGCCTGCGCAAGCCGGGCCGGCGCCCCGGCCGTCGCGGTCAGCCGGGCCGCGCGCGACGCGTTGAACGCCCTCTCGGGATCGGTCGTCCAGGAAGGATCGGCCTCCCAGTCGCGGTCGCTGAGATTGAGCGCGCCCTGATGGTAGACCCAGCCGGCCGTGGGTTCGACACCCTCGAACCCGCGGTTGCCCAGCATCTCGGCCCACATGCCGGGGATGACGTCGTCGAGGAGCTCGATGAAGTTCCCGTAGAGCAGGGGCGTGAGGCGGCCCTCGTTCATCGGCTCGGCGAAGATCTTGAGGGGCGCCGGCCGCCCCGATCGGGGGACGGCCGGAGCCGAGGCGTAGAGGACGAGGACGGCGGCGAGAAGCGTTTTCCGGCTGGCGGCGGTCATGCGGCCCTCCTGAGGCCCCTACATATCAGATTCGGAGGCGGGGCTCAATCCCCTCCCCCGCGCCGGACCCGGCGGGCGCGTCCGGGCCCTACTTCATGATCGGGTCCTGGCCCGGCCCCCCGACGGCGTAGAATTTCGGGATGCGCGCCTCGGCCGGCGGGAGAGCCGGGAACTTAGCGTGCGGCTCCTTCTGGTACCAGTAGGCCACCGAATAGAGATTGTCGGAGCGGAGGTTGGCGTGGCCGTCCTCGATCGTCGCCCGGATCGACGACCGGAAGCGGACGGGGGCTTCCAGGTGGAAGCGGTAATGGGAGAATCGGGAGCCCGGCTCCCACTGATGGAACTCCGTCAGCCCGACCAGGGGGAACGAATACAGCGTCGAGAACCCCCAGGCGCCGTTGAAATAGTCCTCGCCGCCGGTCCCGTGGATGCGCGGCTCGGCCTCGCCGTCGATCCAGATCATCTCGTCGCCCTCGTTCCATCCGCCCCACTGGTTCTGGAAGACCGACAGGGTCAGGCCCACGAACTGGCCGTCGCCTTTCGCCTCGAGGAAGACGTAGTTGTCCTGGCCCGTCGGGTTGCGCCAGCGCGGATCGCGGCGGGCCTCGCGGAAGTCGTTGCCGTAGAAGTTGCCCTTGTACCAGCCGTGGAACGGAGCGGCCTGCCGGTACTGGGCGTGGAAGTAAGCCGTATCGGCCGGGAGGGCCGGGAGCTTCACCCAGTCGATGTTCCAGTAGAAATCGGTGATCTCCTCGCGGCCCTCGTTGGACACGGTGATTCGGCCGCGACGGGCGAACGGCATCGGGAAATACGTGTTCAGGGCCTTGTCCGGCGCGACGAAGACCGGGGCCGCGTGGTAGACGGTGTACGTTCCGAGACCCAGGCCGAAGAAATCGCCGATCGGCGTCTCGACGCTCGGCTCGGCTTCGTCGTCCCAGTACATGCGAAGCACGACCTTCTTCAGGTGGTAGGCCTCGCCCGTGGCCATCGTGATCCAGACGTGCCGGATCTCGGCCGGCCCGGCCTCGCCGAAGATCTCCAGCGTTTCGCCCGCCTTGAGGGCCCGGTAATCCGCGTTCCCGCCCGTGCGGTCGTAGCTCGAGGCGCGGCGGGATTCGTAGTCGCCCAAGCGGCTCAGGGAGCCGACCGTGAACTGGCCTGCGAGGCCCGGCGCGAGCAGGACGAGATAGAATCCAAGGATGCGGGCGGCGCGCATGGCGTCCTCCTTCACCGGTCGAGGATCTCGGCCAGGTTGATGTTTTTCGACTTGAGGCTCGTCCCGAGCGATCGCTCCAGGGCGGACAGGGCGAGGTTGTAGTCGATGAGCGACTTCAGCTCCGCGCTCTGGGCGTTGGCCAGGTCGCGCTGCTGCCACAGGACGAGGTAGTTCGTCGTCAGGCCGACCTTGAGCTTCTTTTCCTCGCCCTGGAGCTTGCGCTCGGCGAGCTCCCGGGCGACGCGGTAGGCCTGGACGCTCTTGTAGTTCATCTCCACCGCCCGGATCGCGTTCCGGATCTCGAGGAACACCTGCTGCTCCAGGTTCTCGATGCGGAGCCGGGCCTGGTCGTACTGGATCCGGATCTGGGCGTAGTGCTCCTTGTTGATCAGGTTGTTGAGCGGGATGCTGAGCGACAGGCCGACGGAATAGTTCTTGTACTTGAAGTGGAACGCGTCGAGGAGCGAATCGCGGGCGCCTCCGGGCACCGTCCCGATGACGACGCCCGTGAGGGGGTTGTCGTCCTGGTAGAGGATCTGGGTCCCCGACAGGCCTGGGCTCCAGTACGAGACCGAGAAGCTCAAGTCGGGCAGCAGCTGGTTGCGGGCGTAGTCGTACCCGATCTCCCGGTTCCGGAGGTCGAGCCTGGCCACCTGGAGGTCGGTCCGGTTTTCCAGGGCCGTGGCGATGCAGCTCTCCAGGTCCGGGGCCTTCTTTTCGTACTCGGGCTTGTCGGTGGGCACCACCCGGCCCGGGCGGGGCTTCCCGTCGCCGGCGTGCGGGGTCATCAGGGTCTGGAGCTGGTCCTGGCTCGTGGCGACCTGGGTCTCCGCCTGGACGATCTCCGCCTCCCGGGTAGCGACCTCGGCCTCGGCGTTCAGGATCTCGATCGGGGCGATCGTGCCCACGTCCGCCTCGCGCCGGTTCTTGGTCAGGAGGTCGCGGGCGAGCTGGAGCGACTGGCGCCGGACCTCCAGGTTCTCGATGCTGTAGACGAGCGTCCAGTACGCCTGTTCGACGCGGTAGATCGCGTCCTGGAGGACGCTCCGGAACTGGGTCTCGTTGATGTCGAGGTTGTTCCGGGCGACGACGATGTCGCGGTTCGTGATCGGGATCCCGAAGTTGCGGAGCAGCGGCTGGGAGAAGCTGAAACTCAGCGTGCTCCCGTAGCGGGGGTTGATGGTCTGGAAGCTCTGGTTGGAATCGCTCTTGTAGGAGGACAGCGAGGCCGTGAAGCGGCCGCCCGTCGGGACGAGCTGGGAGACCGAGGCCGAGTAGCTCTTGTCCAGGGAGGTGATGGTGGCCGCCGAGGTGAGGAACGAGAACGAGGCGGCGTTCGTGTTGGCCGAGCTGAACCCGAAGGACAGGCCGGGGATGTACTTCTCCTTGGTGAAATCGAGGCTCATTTCGGAGAGACGGGGGGTGATGATCTCGACCGCGACGCCCAGGTTGTTCTTGAGGGCGGCCACGATGCAGTCCTGGAGGCTCAGGGCGGCCTCCTTCTCCTGCCCCGGCGGCAGGACGGCCGCGGAAGCGGCCGGGGCGGCGGCGGCGAAGAGGAGGGCGACGAGCAGAGGGATGGCGCCGAGGGATTTCATGGGCTGCGATCCTCCTTATTTCTCTTTGAGGAGAAGCCTGTCGTGGCCGCCGAAGGCCTCGTAGGGCGAGACGATGACCCGTTCGCCGGCGGCGAGGCCCTTGACGACTTCGACCGCGTCGAGCTCCTGGCGGCCGATCGTGACCCGGACCTTGACGGCTTCCTTCTTCTCGAGATCCGCGCGGTAGACCCAGCCGTTGCCCGTGGTCTTGAGGTACTCGCCCTTGGGGATCGTCAGGGCCTTGGCCGTTTCGCCAAGATCGAGACGGGCGTGGATCGTCTGGCCGCGCTTGATGCTCTTCGGCCGCTCGCCCTTGAACTCGAGCTCGACTTGGAACTTGCCGTCCTTGACCTCGGGGAAGAGCTTCTTGACGCTGAGGTTGAACGTCCGGCCGTCGAGCGAGAAATCCCCGGTCTGGCCGACCTCGATCCGGCCGAGGTAGTCCTCCTCGATGAAGGCCGCGGCCTTGAAGCCGTTGAGGACATCGATCTGGCCGAGGCGCTGGCCGGCCGACTTCGACTGCCCCACCTCGGCCTGGAAGGACGTGATCTGGCCGTCCATGGGCGCCTTGACCGTCAGGTTCTCCTGGCGCTGCTTGACGACGTCGAGGTTGGTCTGCATCCGGGTCAGGGACTCCTCCAGGGCGTCGAGCTGGGCCTTGCGGATGGCGATCTCGCTCTTCTGGCTCTGGGTCAGAAGGTCCCGGCGCTTGAGGAGGTAGTTGTACTGGTCCCGGACGGATTCGAACTCCTGCTTGGAGATCAGGCTGTCCTGGTCGAGCTCCTTGTAGCGGTCGTAGAGCTTCTTCTGGGTTTGGATCTGGTTCTCGAGCTCGCTCAGCTGCTGGCTCAGCTGGAGCTGGAACTGCTCCATGGACAGGCGGGTGTTGCGGAGGTTGTTGCTCTGCTGGAAGACCTCGGACTCGCGCCACATGATGTCCATGAGCAGCGAGGGGTTCGACAGCTGGATGAGCGGCTGGCCCTCCTTGACGATCGAGCCGACCTCGACGAAGGTCTTCTCCACCCGCCCGCCCTCGGCCGCGTCGAGATAGACGGTGGCCTGGGGCTGGATCGTCGCCTCGACCGGCAGGAACTCGTGGAAGGGGCCGAGCGCGACCTCGGCCAGGGTGACGTCGGCGAGCGAAACGGCCAGCGGCTCCCCGGCGCCGGGCACGGCCCCGCGCCGGATCCTGAGGAGCACGCTGACGAGGAGAATGATCAGGACGACGCTGATCGACAGCTCGAGGATCTTGAGCAGAGCTCGATGGCGCCGGCCGCGGGAAATCTCGGTGTTCATGGACGCCTTCGCTTTCAACCCGACATTCTACGCCCGAACCCCGCCGGGCTTCAACGGAATTGTTGGCCGGGCGCCGGCCGGGCCGCGATCGGCGCCGGCTCAGGCGAGGTCGAACGTCTCGAGATAGCGCGGGACCGTGATCGGCCAGCCCTTGTCCTTGGCCAGGAAGGCGGCCAAGCCGAGAGCCACCTCCTCGTCGCCGTGCACCAGGAACAGACGCCGCGGCGGCCGCCGGAACGCGTCCACCCAGCGGAGGAGATCGTCGCGGCCGGCGTGGCCTGAGAACCCGTTGATCCGGGCGACGCGCGCCCGGACCTGATAGAGCTGGCCGTTGATCCGCACCGCGGGCCGGCTCTCCTCGAGGATCTGGCGGCCCAGCGTGTCCCGGGCCTGGTAGCCGACGAAGAGGATGGTGCACTCGGGCCGGGAGATGTTGGCCGCGAGATGGTGCTTGATGCGGCCCCCCGTGCACATGCCCGATCCGGCCAGGATGATGGCCGGCCCGCTCGCCCGGTTGATGGCCTTGGATTCCTCGATCTTGGTCACGAGACGGAGGCCGGGGAAGTCGAACGGCGGGGCGCCGGCCGCGACGAGCTTCACCGCCTCGGGATCCAGGTCTTCGGGGTAGCGGGCGAAGACGCCCGTGACCTCGACGGCCATGGGGCTGTCGAGATAGACGGGCAGCCGCGGGATGCGCCCGGCCCGGACGAGGCCGCCGAGGTAGAACAGCAGCTCCTGGGCGCGCTCGAGGGCGAAGACCGGGATGACGACGTTGCCTCCGCGGGCCGCGGTGGACGAGATCACGTCCGCGAGGAGGGCGTCGATGGGCTGGGGGTCCTCGTGGTTGCGGTCGCCATAGGTCGATTCCAGGACCACGTAGTCCGCGGCCTCGAAGACGGAGGGATCGTGGATGAGGGGCCGGTCCCATCGGCCGACGTCCCCGGAGAAGACCAGCTTGCGGCGCCCGTCGGCCGGGCCTCCGGTCTCGACGCTGATCATCGACGAGCCGAGGATGTGGCCCGCATCGTGGAAGCGGACGGTGGCCCCGTCCTCGAGCGCGAGCGGCGCGAGATAAGTCACCGGCTCGAACTGATCGAAGGCCCGCTTGGCGTCTTCGACGCTGTACAGGGGGACCTCGGGATGGGGGCCCACCCGGCCTTCCTTGGCGTGCCGTTTTTTCTTGAACGCCGCGTCCTCCTCCATGATGTGGGCCGAATCGAGGATCACGATCTTGGCCAAGTCGATCGTCGGGGCCGTGGCCAGGACCGGGCCGCGGAATCCCTCCTTGACGAGGCGCGGGATGGCCCCGCAATGGTCGAGGTGGGCGTGGGTGAGCAGCACGTAATCGATCTCCCGCGGCGGGACGGGGAACGGATCCCAGTTGCGGGCGAGATACGGCCGCTCCTGGAAGAGGCCGCAGTCGACGAGCACCGTCGCGCGGTCGGTTCGGAGGAGGTGGCGCGATCCGGTCACCTGCCGGTCCGCGCCCAGGAATTGGATATTCATGGCGCCCTCACAGCGGACAGACGGGCCGGCGCGTCTCGAGGACGCTCTCCCAGGCCGCTGCCCGCGGGAAATACATGAAGGTCAGAACCCCCGAGACGAACTCCAGGAGGTAGAAATCCGTGTTCAACCCGGCGGCGAGGAAGAGGCCCAGCCCAGCCAGGGCCGGGAAGCCGGCGAGCGTCGCCCCGACGACCGCGGCCCGATGGAGCGATCGCACGGCGGCCGCCGGACCGGCGGCCTTCGCCGCGCGGGCGACGAGCCGGCCGTGGAGCAAGCGAAGGGCGACCACCGCGGCGACGGCGCAGGCGAAGCCTCCCAGGCGGAGGCCGGCCCGGTCCCGGAGCCCGGCGAAGCCGAGGAACGGCCGGTAGCGGCCGCGCACGGCCTCCTCGAGCAGGAGGTAGACGGGGAGGCTCGCGCCGAGCATGACGGCGAGCGATCGGGCCGCGCGAAAGGCCTTGTCGAATTCGGGGGGGTTGGACATGGTCACGTTCCTTGCCGGCGCGGCGTCCGGCCGGAGCCGGGGCCCCCGCCCGCCGTTCTCCGCGGCCGGTCAATCCACATGGAGGAGGAAGCCTTTCAAATATTCGCTTTCGGGGTGGTAGATGTTCACCGGGTGATCGAAAGCCTGGCGGTGGCGCTGGAGGACGCGCACGTTCCGGCCGGCCTCGCGGGCGGCCTGGAAGATGACTTGCCGGAAGAGCGTCTCGTCGACGAAAAAGGAGCAGGAGAACGTCATGACGAAGCTGCGGGGCGGCACGCCTTGGAACACGAGGCGGTGGATGTCCTTGTAGCCCCGGCAGGCGGGGACGATCTCGCTCTTTTTCTTGGCGAACGCGGGCGGGTCAAGGACGACCAGATCGTAGTCCGGGGCCTGTTGGCGGAGGAATTCGAAGACGTCGGCGGCGACATAGCGGCCCGGCCGGTCGGCGAAGCCGTTGAGCGCCGCGTTCTCCCGGGCGGCGGCGACGGCCCGCTCCGACGCGTCCACGGTCTCGACCGCCGCCGCGCCGCCGGCATAGGCGGCGACGGTGAACCCCCCGGTGTAGGCGAAGGCGTTGAGGACGCGGCGGCCCCGGGCCAGACTCCGGGCGAAGGCCCTCATCTCCCGCTGGTCGAGGTAGAAGCCCGTCTTCTGGCCGTGGACGACGTCGACCCGGAATCGAAGGCCGTTCTCAAGGACCTCGATCGGCTCCGGAGGGGCGCCGCGGAGCGGTCCTTCGAACATCGGCAGACCCTCTTCCTTGCGGGCGGGGACGTTGGATTTCTCGAAGACCGCCCGGGGCCCGATCCGCTCCGCCAGCTTCTCGAGGACGAACGGTTTCAGCCGTTCCATGCCCCGCGTGGAGACCTGGAGGACGAGGACGTCGCCGTAGAGATCGGCGACCAGGCCCGGGAGTCCGTCCCCTTCCCCGTTCACGAGTCGGTAGGCGGTGGTCTCCGGGCCGAAGAACAGGCGCCTCAGCGCGAGGGCCGCGTCGAGGCTGGCGGCCAGCGACTCGAGCGGCGGCGTAGCGTCGAAGTTGAGCATCCGGCCCGCGATCGACGTGGCCGTGTTGAAGTAGCCGTGTCCGAGGAGCGTCCCGTCGGCCGCCCTGACGGGCAGGATGGCCCCGTTCTCGAAGCCGGCCGGAAGGCTCCGGATCGCCCCCGAAAAAATCCACGGATGCCGGTTGCGGACCGCCTTGTCCTTGCCGGGCCGGAGGACCGCGGCTTCGCTCGGGGCGGCGGCGACGCTCACCCCTCGACTCCGCCGGCGAGAATCTCGGCCAGGGGCTTGTCGGGCTCGGTGAACGCGAACGCGGCCAGGTCCTCGGGGAGGGCCCAGAGAATCTCGTCGTGCTCGAGAGGCAAGGGCTCCGACTCCCCGATCGCGACCCGGAAGGCGAGCAATTCGATCGAAAGCAGGCTCGAGCGGTAGGGGTAGCTTCCCAGGAAGCGGCCGACGGTCGCGTCGACGCCCAGCTCTTCCCGGAGCTCCCGGCGGAGCCCGTCGGTCGGCGCCTCTCCGGGCTCGAGCTTGCCCCCCGGAAACTCCCAAAAGCCGCCGAACCGGTCGTCCGCCCGCCGGCGGCCGATGAGGATGCGCCCGTCCCGCTCGATGACGGCCGCGGTGACTTTCTGCATGGCGGTTCCATCTTAGCGGCTCGCGGCCCTTTTATCAAGGATGACCCGGACCATGTTCGACCGGCCGCGTTTTTTTGTGCTAGAATAGCCTCCCATGAAAATCGCGTTCTTCGTTTCCGAAGCCATCCCCTATGCCAAGACGGGCGGCTTGGCCGATGTCGGCGGGGCCTTGCCCCACGCCCTGGCGAAATCGGGCGCCGACGTCAAGGTCTTCCTCCCCCTGTACCGGGAGGTCCGCCAGAAAGGCATTCCCCTCTTGAAAAAGGCGGACCGCGTCACCTTTGCCTGGCGCGGCCAGCCGGAGACGTTCGCCTTGTGGGAGTCCCTCGAGGGCGGAGCCTCGGTCTATTTCATCGACAAGCCCGCGCTTTACGACCGCGACGGCCTTTACGGCACTCCGGCCGGCGATTTCCCCGACAACGGCCCGCGGTTCGCGTTCTTTTCCCGGGCGGCCCTCGAAGCCCTCCGGACGCTCGAGTTCGCCCCGGACGTGCTCCATGTCCATGATTGGCAGGCGGCCATCGCCCTCGCCTATCTGAAGACGGAGCTGGCCGACGATCCGTTCTTCCGGGGGATGCGTACCCTGGCGACCATCCATAACCTGGCCTACCAGGGCCTTTTCGAGAAGGGCGTCCTGGAGGAAATCGGGCTGCCCGAAAGCCTGTACGGCCTGGACGGGCTTGAATACTTCGGCAAGGTGAACTTCCTGAAGGCCGGCATCCTCTACGCCACGGCCTTGAGCACGGTCAGCCAACGCTACAGCCTCGAGATCCAGACGCCCGAGTTCGGCTGCGGCCTGGACGGACTTCTGCGCCGGCGGAGCGAATCGCTGGCCGGGATCCTGAACGGCGTGGATTACGCGTCCTGGGATCCCTCCTCCGACCGCGACATCCCGGCGTCCTACGCCCCGGGCCGGCTCCAGGGAAAGGCCGTGTGCAAGCAGGCGCTGCTCGGGGAATTCGGACTGCCGGCCGAGGGGAAGGACCTGCCCCTCATCGGGATGGTCACCAGGCTGGCCGGGCAGAAGGGCTTGGACCTCGTGGTCGACGCCCTGGGCAGCCTGTTCACCCTCGGGGTGCGGCTCGTCATCCTCGGCACGGGCGAAGCCGCCATCCACCAGGCGCTCGAGAAGGCCCGCCGCCGCTTTCCCTCGTTTTTCGGCCTCAAGATCGCCTTTGACGAAAAGCTCGCCCGTCGGATCTACGCCGGGAGCGATCTCTTCCTCATTCCGTCGCGCTACGAGCCCTGCGGGCTCACCCAGATGTACAGCCTGAAATACGGGACGATCCCCGTCGTCCGGGCGACCGGGGGGCTCGACGACAGCATCGAGGAATTCGATCCGGTCAAAGGATCGGGCAACGGGTTCAAGTTCGGGGACTATGCCCTCTCGGCCCTGATTGCGGCGGTAAAGCGGGCCGGCCGCGTCTACGAGCGGCCCGAAGGGTGGGCGAACATCCGGGCGAACGCGATGGCCTGCGACTTCTCCTGGGCGCGGGCCGCCCAGGAATACGCGCTCCTCTACGCCGACCTCGCCCGCCGCTGACGCCGGGGCGCGGCGCGCCGGGTCATCGACTGCCGCTCAAGGAGAAGACCAGGCCGAAGGTCACCTGGACGAAGGACGGCTGGATGGTCAGGGCGAAAGTGTTCGACGTCTGCCGCAGGAGGGCGATGTCGCTGCTGTCGAACGGCTCGTTCTTGATGTCGCCGAAGAAGACGCCGTTGTAGGTCCCGGTGACGAAGTCCCAGGACAGGATTTGCGAAGGGCAGTAATAATACCGGGCGGCCGCCCGGACGCCGATCGCGTCCGTGAACATCCAGGTCAGCGCGCCTCCGAAGTTGATGCCGACGATGGTCTTCTTCATCGCGCTCGCCGGCAACGTCAAGCCCACCTGGAGAGCGTCGACCTGCTGGGTGTAGGTGCCGTCGCTGTTGTCGGTGATGGTGGTGATGCCGTAGCCGAACGAGGAGCTCTGGGTCAGCGAGCTCATGAAGAGCGTCACGCCGGCCGAGACGCTGCCGTCGAGCCGGCCCGAGCTCACCCGGCCGACGAAATCGAGGCTGAGAGGCATGGTCTTGAACGTTCCCGTCCCCGGCCACGACGCGGTCCGGGAGGCGCTCGTGCCGTCGGCCCAGGTCCAGGAGAACGTGCAGGCGGCGACGCTGGAGATGTCCGCTTTCGCGTAGCTGAAGAGAAGCTGCAATCCGAAACTGGGGGTGATATACCAGGTCAGCTCCTCGCCGACCGTGTAGCCGGTCTTGTCGCTCGTGGTGACGCGCGTTCCCTCGGTCACGCTTTGGAGCAGGTTCCAGCCCCACTGGTCGGCGTAGCTGGTCAGGCCGTTGAGCTTGGAAAGGCTGAAGCCACCGAAGAGGCTGAGCTCGAGCGGAAGGCTGCGCGGCGCGTCGTTCAGGAGGGGCTGGGCCAGTCCGACGCCCGACAAGCCCAAGGCGAGCAGCGCGGCGGCGAACAGTTGCTTCTTCATGGCGTTCTCCTTCGTCATTCCTTAGACATCCATCATAGCGCCGTCCTTGGCGAAGTCAACCGGCCGGGTCCGCCGGCTGCGCGCGGCGATTCACTCTCTCAGGAATTTGGCCGCCGACTCCGGCACGACGGGGTTGATGTAGAATCCCGTCCCCCACTCGAAGCCGGCCACATGGGTCAGGACGGGGATGATCTCCAGATACCAGTGGGCGATCCGCTCGATCTCGGGCCAGTGCCGGCGGGCGCGGGCCGGGTGGGGGCTCTGGTGGAGGACGAGATTGTAGGAGGGGTCGCCGAGCAGCGCCTTGAGCTTGGACAGGACTGCGGAGAGCGTCTCGGCCAGGGCGGCGAGCTCCTCGGGGCGCGCTCCGCTGAAGTGGGGAGCGTGGCGCAGGGGGAAGATCCGCGTCTCGAACGGAAAGCGGGAGGCGAACGGCTCGAAAGCGGCGAAGTGCTCGTTCTTGAGGACGATCCGCTCCCCGGCGCCGAGCTCTTCGGCGAGCGCCCGGCAGAAGAGGCACTCGCCCGTCTTGCGGAAGAAGCGATCGGAGTTGTAGATCTCTTCCTTGACCCGCTTGGGGATGATCGGAAGGGCCACGATCTGGGTGTGAGGATGGCTGAGCGACGCGCCGGCATCCATGCCCTTGTTCTTGAACAGCTGCACGTAGGCGTACTGCGGCTCGGTCTCGAGGCTTTGGAGTCTGGCTTGGTAGGTGGTCAGGATGTCCCGGATGTGGTCCGTGGGCAGATCCGCCATCTCGCGGTCGTGGTCCGGCGACTCGATCACGACCTCATGGACGCCGATGCCGGGCATGGATTCGAACAGGCCCGACTTCGTCCGGGCCGGCGCGTCGCCCCGCGAGACCGCCGGGAACTTGTTCGGCACGACCCGGACCCGCCACGGCGCGCGCCCCGAGCCGTCGTCGGGACCGGCCAGGGCGAAGATCTGGGGCGGCGTCTTGGCCTCGTTCCCCGCGCAGAACGGGCAGAAGGCCGAGGAGACGCGCGGCCTCTCCGCGGTCTTGGCCGGGCGGAAGTCGTCCGGGCGCTTGCTGCGGTCCGAGGCAATGATCACCCACCGGCCGGAAACGGCGTCCTTGCGGAGCTCGGACGGAGAGGTCATCGGGCCAGCAGCTCGCGGATCCGGGCCTTCAGCTCGTCGAGGGACGAGGACTTGATGACATAGGCGTCCGCGGCCCAGGTCATGAAGTCGTCCCGGTAGCTTTGATAGGCGGTGTTGATGACGATCGGGATCTCCTTGCGCAGCCCCATGATCTGGGTGATGAGCTCGACGCCGTCGCGGCCGGGCATGCGGATGTCGGTCACGATCAGATCGAAGCGTTCGCCCTTCAGGATCTCGAGGGCCTGCTCGGCGTCGCGGGCCGTCGTCACGTCGTAGCCCTCGCCCGACAGCTCTTCCTCGTACAGGAGGCAGAGGGCCTCCTCGTCCTCGACGATCAGGATCCGCTTCATGCCTCCGCCCTCCCTTCTTCCCGGGATCGGAAGGCCAGCCGGAACGTCGTGCCCCGGCCGGCCTCGCTCTCGACTTCGATCGTTCCCCCGCAGGCATCCATGACCCGCTTGACGTAGAGCAGCCCCAGGCCCATGCCCCGCTCCTTGGTGGTGAAAAAGGGCGAGAAGAGCCGGGCGCGGGCCTCGGGCGAGATGCCATGGCCGGCGTCCTTGACGCTGACCGAGACCCAGGCGGCGTCGCGGCGCTCGGCCGCCACCTCGATCCGGCTCCCCGCCGGCGACGCCTCGAAGGCGTTGACGATGAGGTTGCGCAGGACCTCGCCCACGGCGATCGGATCCCCCAGCACGGGCGGGAGCAAGTCGTCGATGTCCGCCCGGATCTCCCGGCCTTCGGCTGCCGCCCGCGGCTCCATCTCCTGGAGGACGGCCCGGAGCTCGCGCTTGAGGTCGAACGGCTCGGGCCGGCGCGACGGATCGACCTTGAGGAAATGGGCCAGCTCGTAGACCACGTTCTCGAGGCGCCGGATCTCGCGGCGGATGATCTCCAGGTTCCGGCGGCGCTTCGCCTCGTCGGCCGGGGCGTTGAGCAGCTGATCGGTGAAGCCGCCCATGGCGGTCAGGGGATTGCGGATCTGGTGGGTGATGAACATGGCCATCTCGCCCAAGGCCGCCATCCGCTCCATCTCGACCATCCGCTGGTGGAGGGTCGCGGTGTAGATGTAGTTGGCGGCCATCAGGCCGCACAGACCGGCCAGCTTGACGTCCTTCGGCTCGATCCGCTTGCGGCTGAAGGCGTTGTCGAGGACGATCTCGCCCAAGACCTCGCCCTGGGCGAGGAGCGGCACGCACAGGAACTCGTCGACGCCGATGGCCTGGAGGAAGCGCGGATCGACGAGCGGCTCGCGGGACGCCTCCCGGACGAGGAGCAGCTCGTTCTTGGCCACGGCCGTGACGGGGATCGTCAGGTTGTCGCGGGCGAGCGAGAATTCGAGGGGGGCGATCTTGCCGGTCATGGCGTCCGCGTCGCGGCTGAGGAGCCAGCGGTTGTGTTCGATGATCTCCAGATAGCCGAGGCCGGGGGTCGAGAGGACTTCCCAGATCATCCGGGCCTCCTCGGGCGAGCGCGGTCCGAGCCACTTCCCCCCGCGGAGCTTGTCCCCGTCGGCCCGGAAGAGCATGGCCCGGTTGAAACCCACGCCCGAGCCGGAAGTCAAGGCGGTCATGATGACCAGGAGGTTGTCATCGACGGAGAACGGCTGGAAGAAGCTCTGGGAGACGATCGACAGGAGCGAGAGCTCCTTCGGTTCCTTGCTCTGGAAGTCCGGGGCAAGGAACGGGTAGGCTTCGATCACGCGAGCCTCCAGCCCTTGGGCACGATCCGGATCCCGTCGCCGTAGATCCGGAAATACCGGGCGTCGGCCTCGGCGTCCTCGCCGATGACGAGGCCGTCGGGGATGACGGCCTTCTTGTCGACGATGACCTTGGTCAGCCGCGCTCCGCGGCCGACGCGGGCGTCGTCGAAGACGATCGAGTCGCGGACGCGGGAGTCCTCGTCGAGGATGACGCCGGGCGAGAGCACCGAGCCCCGGACCTCCGCCCGCCGCAGCCGGCAGCCGGCGCTGACGATCGAGGCCTGGATCGCGGTCCGGTCGATGAACGCCGGCGGCGACTGGCGCTGGTAGGTCCGGAGGGGCCAAGCCGGGTCGTGGAGGTCGAACGGCGGCTCGCCCGACAGGAAGGCCATGTTGGACTTCCAGTAGGCGTCGATGGTGCCGATGTCCTCCCAGTAGCCTTCGTAGGGATAGGCGAAGACGCGGCTTTCCTGGATGAGCCGGGGAATGACGTCCTTGCCGAAGTCGTGGCTGCTCTTGGCCGTCTTGGCGTCCTGCATCAGGGCCCGGATCAGCGTCCGCGTCCGGAAGAGGTAGATGCCCATCGAGGCCAGGGCCATCGCCTCGTTCTCGGGCAGGGGCGGCGGGGCCTTGGGCTTTTCCAGGAACTCGGTGATGCGCCGGTCGGCGTCGATCTTCATGACGCCGAAGCGCCGGCCCTCGGCCCGCGGGACGGGCTTGGCCAGGACGACGGCGTCCGCCCCGCTGTCGGCGAAGAAGCGGAGGAGCGGCCGGTAGTCGGCCAGGTAGACGTGGTCCCCCGAGAGAATCAAGACGACCTCCGGGTTCTCCTGCTGGATGGAGTAGACGTTCTGGAAGACGGCGTCGGCCGTGCCTTCGTACCACCGGTCGCCCACGCGCCCCTGCGCGGGCAGGGAGATGACGTAGCCCCGGCTCTCGGGATGGAAGATGTTCCAGCCGAACTGGAGGTGGCGCTCGAGCGAGAGCGATTTGTATTGGGTGAGCAGGGCGATCTTGCGCAGGCCCGAGTTGAGGCAGTTGGAGAGGCTGAAATCGATGATCCGGAACGATCCCAGGAACGGGACGGACGGCTTCGCCCGGTCTTTCGTCAGGGGATACAGGCGCTCTCCTCGCCCGCCCGAAAGGATCATGACCAGGGTTTTTTCGAATACGGGTGCCATGATGCGAAGCGCTCCTACGGTCCGGGGGCCGGGGCCGCGCCGACCGTCAGGCGCCGCCGCGGTCCGTCAGGATGAGCCGGGCCCGGAATTCTTCCTTCCCCGCCAGCGTGACCGTCCAGCACGGGAGGATGCCGAAACCCTGGTGGATTATATCATAGCCCTTTTCGGATTGAGAGAGCGTTTCGATCGGGCGGCGGCGCAGGACGGGCACGGGCCGGAAGGCGAGCTCGAGCCGGCCGCCGCAGAGGAGGACCCGACCCTCGCCCCACGTGATCTCCTCGGGGAACTGGTAGAGGTTCCACTCGCTGGCCACGACCAGGGCCGCGGCGGCGTCGCCGAGGTTCAGGACGCGCAGGTCGATGGAGAGGCGGCCGTCCCCCGCCGCCGTGATGTCCTTCTCCACGCGGACGGGCACGTCGCCCCGGCCGGCCCGCACCCTCCCCTTCCGGGTCAGGCGCAGCACCGGCCCGAGGAGGGCGGGCGCATAGTCCCCCCCCGAAAAATCGCCGCGGTCGGCGTCGGCCCATTCCGCGGCGTCAAGGTCCTCGGCCTCGGGCGTGAAGAAACGGTCGACGGCCGAACGCCGCCGCTCCCGGTCGTAGCGGATGCCGTGCGCTTCCGGGGGGAGCGTCTTGGCCAGCTCGTGGATGCTCCGCCCCTCGCCCGCCGCGGGCAAGTCTCCGGCCGCGTGATAGGCCTCCCGGCGCCGGGTCAGGACGTCGCCGAGATTTCGGGACGAAGGGTAATGGTCGATCTCGAGGATCGCCCCTCCCTCCGACGGCTTGACGATCAGGCCGAACGTGCCGTCGCGGCGCAGCCATTCGTCGCGGCCGTCGAGGTCGAAATCCTCCGCTGCCCAGCTCCGGACGGGCGCGGCCAGGGTCTCGGCCTTGAGAAGGTGTTCGTAGGAGGCTTCGCGCAAGTGCGGGAGATACAGGCCGCCGAAGACGCCGT
>Ga0335071_10003357_pt1 | contig 16910 bp, 16 predicted proteins | sample Lox_Sample_15_FD_206724 | JGI IMG/M metagenome (GOLD analysis project Ga0335071, IMG submission 206724) | Soil microbial communities from Loxahatchee National Wildlife Refuge, Florida, United States - Lox_Sample_1.5 | ecosystem: Environmental > Terrestrial > Soil > Wetlands | place: USA... | reverse complement strand
CTGATAACGGCGACAACAATGACGATGACGAATCGAAGTTCTGCCACGCGTGCGGAACCAAGCTCAAAGAGGACGCGCGGTTCTGCCACGCCTGTGGCGCAAAAGTCGAGGACGAGTCCGAAAAGCCGGAGGGCGCGGCTCCGCTTGCCGGCCTCGCCGCCATTCCCGGCGAGTTGGTCAAGATGCGCCCTGAAGGCGACATCGAAGCCATCGGCGCGTTGTGCAAGATGGCCGGTTGTCCCGACAAGGCCGCGGAGTTTCTCACCAAGAAGAAGGCCAACGGCCAATATTTCAGCGTCGCGGAAATCAGCGAGGAACTGACTGCCGCGCGCGTGATCGAAAGCGAGAGGAGCATGATCAGTTCACACGTCAACCCCAACCAGGGCGCGGTCGGCTCGCTTCAGGAACTCGAAGCGCAAGCCACCAGCTACGCCCGTCAGAATCGCGGCAAAGAGACTCCGAATCTCTACGCCGAAAGCGGTACCACCAAGCTAACCAAAGAGCGCGCCTACGCCCTGATGCTCGAAGAGCATCCAGAGGTCTATGGCGCATTCGTGGCGCAGCACAACGCGAAGGGCTTGATCGCCACGCTCGAACGAGCCGGCGTTCGCCTTGCCCGGTAGGGCGAAAGGAGAACCAACAGATATGGCATTCGAACAGACATTACGCAATGTAGGCCTTCCGGCGGCGGCGGATCTCACGAGCGGCGGAACTGTGAATCCGCAGTTCTACTTCGTGACGGTCAACTCGTCCGGGCAGATCAACTTCACCGGGGCTGGCGCTGTCGCCGATGGCGTGGTGCAAGACAAGCCCAACGCACAAGGAGTCGAGGGAGAGGTCGCGATCCTTGGCATCACCAAGCTTGTGACCGGTGCGGCGGTCAATGCCGGTGACCCGCTCATGGCCAATGGCAGCGGCCAGGCAATCACCGCGACTTCCGGCAATTTCGTGCGGGCGCGCGCGCTGGCTGCCTCGGCGGGAGCGGGCGTGATCATTCCGGCGCTGCTTCTCGGCCCGTACAAGATGTAGCGATTCATCACATAGGAGAAATCAACAATGCCTCAGCCAACATTACAAGACGTTCACGTCAATCGGCCGCTGACGAACATTTCAGTGGCCTATCTTCAGGAGGCCGCCGGAGTCGAATTCGTCGCGGACAAGGCCTTTCCGGCCGTGCCGGTCGAAAACAAAAGCGACCTCTACTACACCTATGCGCGGGCAGATTTCAACCGCGATGAAATGCAGAAGCGCGCGCTTTCGACAGAGTCCGCCGGCACCGGGTACAACCTGAATTCCACCGGCACTTACAACTGCGACGTCTGGTCGCTGCACAAGGACGTGGATGATCAGATCCGCTCCAACAGCGACTCGCCGCTCGCCCCCGACCGCGACGCCACCATCTTCCTGACGCAGAAAGCGCTGATCCGCCGCGAGAACCAGTGGGTCTCAAAGTTCTTCGGCACCGGGATCTGGACCAACAACGTAAGCGGCCAGGCGACGGCAGACTCTACGCACGTCATCTATTGGGACGCCGCGAACTACCCGAACGGCAGCCCGATCACCGACATTCGCAACGCGAAGACCCAGATGCGGCTGTCGAGCGGCGGCTTCGCGCCCAACATCTTCGTGATCAGCCGCCCGGTGTTCGATAAGCTCGTGGATCACCCCGACTTTATCGACCGTACCAAGTATGGCCAGACCGCACCGAATCCGGCGGTTGCCACCCGCCAGATCATGGCCGAGATTCTCGAACTCGAAGAGATCCTGGTCATTGATGCTGTGTACAACCAAGCGGCGGAAGGCGCGACTGAGTCCAACGCTTTCATCGGCGGCCTGAGCGCGGCGCTGTTCTACCGCCCGAGGAACGCCGGCCTGATGACTCCCAGCGCGGGCTATGTGTTCAACTGGACGGGCTTGATCGGAACCACCGGCGGCGCCGGCGTCCGCATCAAGACGTTCCGCATGGAACACCTCGCTTCGGATCGCGTGGAGATCGACTCGGCGTTCGATATGCGCCTGGTCTCTGCGGATCTCGGGTTCTACTTCAACAACGTGATCTCGGCGGTGTAGTCATGATGCTTCGCCGTGAATCATGGGCGCGGCTCACCAGAGGCCGGGTCCCACCGCTTTTCGTCGTGCGCCCGCTGCAGGGCTTTACGCCGTCTGACATCGGCGACGAGTATCCCGCGCCGGATGCCACAAACAAAGTCCAGTTGACGCGCGCACGGCAACTCTACGAACAACGCAGGATCGGGACGCGGGAGGAAGTGGATCGGGCGATCTCTAGGCTTCCGAAACATGAACCGGCCAAGCCGGGAAAGGAGAAGAGACATGGCAATCAAAGTGGAAAAAACACCCGTTAACGCTCCGGAGTTTCAGAGCGCGGGTCCGCAGCCGAACTTCAAGGGCATCTCTCCATCGAAGCAGAAGCAGTTCCTGTCGGCGTTGCAAACGGGCAACGGTGCGCAGCAGAGCATCGCGCACGGTCTGGGGGCGGTGCCCGTAGGCGTGTTGGTCTCTTGCGCGGACAACAGCGGGAGCACCAACGTCTTCACGGTCGCCGAAGGAACGCACGACGCCACCAACGTGAAGGTGACGGTGACGACAGGCGCCAAGTACAAGGTCCTGGCCTGGCTCTGATTCCAATGAAAGCAAACTCGTTCGGCAATATCCCGGTTCCGACGCCCGGCACGCCCGTCCCCGTCACCACCGACACGAATCTGCGCGTTGAGCGGCTGCGGTTCGCTGCGGTCATCGGCCAGACGGGGCGCGTATTCCTCGGCGTATCCGGGATGAACAAGGCTAACGGCACCGGAGTGGTCAAGGAATTCTGGCCGACTGGCTCCGGCGGCGGTGTCGCGGATGCGTTCGACATATGGGCGGAAGACGCGCGGCATCTGCTGGTGCCATCGGACTATTACATCGATGCCAACAACGCGGGCGAAGGACTGATCGTCGCCTACTGGACGTGAGATGGCGAACTGGCCCACTATCGAGGCGCTGGTAGACGGCGTCATGCTGCAAACCTTCGGCGAGCCGGTCGTGTACCAGCCGGTGCAGTCAGGCGCGGCGCAGGGCGATCCGTTCACGGTGACCGCGATTCGCCACCTCAGACCGCGTGAGGAATCAGGCGCGGTGGCGAACTTCGAAGAGATCTCGGTGAATCCTTCCGACTTCTCGAATCCGCCGGCCAAGGGAGACTGGGTGACTGCCTGGGGAACGCAGTACGTCGTGACGACGGTGCGGCAGCCGGATGCCTACGGCATGCTCAACCTGGCACTCCTGCAACGCGCAAGTTGATGGTTCCGTGATCAATCCGAAAACCATACTGGGCGAGTGGGTGACAGCGCTTCAGTCCTGCCCGGACCTGGTCACCGCGATCGGCGGCGATGGCAGCAACATTCGCGCGTTCATGGAAGGGCTGGCCGCCGACAACAATCTTCGGTTGGCCATCCTGCAGATGCCGCCCGGCTCGATCCTGGTCGCGTGGAACGGCACCACGCCGCGGCGTCTTACGGGCGGCGCATTGCACTTCGGGCACCGCTTCTCGATCTACTTGCGCGCACCGGAACAGAACTCCACAGCGACGTATGCCGATCTGTTCTGGCTGCTGGTGAGCGCGATACCAACTGGCGCTCCGTCGTGGTCGTCGCTGTTGCATTTCCAGATCGATCCCGGCTGCTACCCGATGGACATGGATCTTCCGTCCGCGCAGCGAAACACGGTTGTGGTGAGTGCGGACGGGGCAACGCTCGATTACTTCGAAGTTCAGGCAACGCTGGTGGAGCAAGGCAATCCCGGCGGCGAATGAGGAGAACGTTATGGATTGGGTTTTTATGCAATCGACCGAGGGCGAAGTGAAGGAAGTCGAGGCGACCGCCGCAGCGCTCACGCCACTCATGGTCGCGGGGTGGCGTCAGGTTCCGCCGCCGGCGGCCACTGGCCCAAAGCCGGCGTCACCGGCTCAGGAGGATAAACAGCATGGCCAACATCAATGAACTGCTGAACGGATGGGGATTCGGCAAGCAGACCGCCATCGGAACGGCGAACGCTTCCACCGGCATCTGGCGTCACACGAACCTCAATACCAAGCCGTGGGCGAAGGTCCCGGTGAATGAGGATGATCGTGCGGAAATCGGAAAGGGCCACGAGTTTCCGACGCAGCTCTTCAAGTCGCATTACAACATGCCGACTTATGAGATCTCGAAGTACGCCTCGTCGGAGATTCTCGCGTGGGCGATGGCGTTCTCGTTGGGCAACGTCACTGTGAGCGGCAGCGGTCCGTACACGTATACCGTCATCCCGGCTCTGGGAGCGACGAATCCGACCGGCCTCGAGTTGCCGTACTTCTCGTTCGTGCAGCAGATCCGGCCTGGCGGCTCGGCGGTCCTGGACGAAATGCTGGTGGGTTGCGCACTCAAGGGTTGGAAGCTGTCGATCAAGAACTCGCCGGGCCGCGCCAGCGCAATGATCGCGGCGGAATGCGTGACTACCGGCCAGTACACTTCTCCCAGCGGAATCACGCTGCCCGCCGTTTATACGCCGCACGAGTTCAATGCCGGCATGATCAGTGCGCTGACCTTCAATGGCATCAACTATCTCTCCGGCAGCAGCGCCAAGGACTTCGTGTCCATGGAAGCGTCCTGGGAGAACAACTTCCGGCCCGGCTTCTTCCCTGGCTCGGGCGCGCAGGACGGCTATCAGATCCAGGGGCGTTTCGAGTGGGGGGATCGCGTTTTCGCGGTGCAGTTCGTGGTGCGCGTCGAGGCTGGATCGGCTGAGTACTCGAATCTCATCAATCTGACCACCGGCACGGCCACGTTCACCGTGACTCGCGACACAAATAATTCCTTCTCGATGCTCATCCAGAAGATGGGCTTCAATGTCGCTGAACTCGGAAATACCGATGGCATCGTGACGCTCCAGATCACCGGCGTGCAACTCTACGACGCCACGAACGGGCTGGTGACCATGACGATCATCACGCCGCAAACGGGTATCTGCCAATAGGAGGCGCGTAAGAATGGAGACCGAAAAGAAAGCAGGCTTCGATGCGTCGAAGCCGTTTGTGGTGCCGATCCTTTCGGGCGGCGAGAAGAGTTGCGAGGTGCGGTTCCCTTCGGACGAGGAGTGGTGCGCGTGGGCGCGGGCGCAACGCACCGTGCGCCATTTCCTCGGGCGCGGTAAATCGCAGAGCGAGGACGTGGACCTGCCGAAGATCAACGCCGAACTGTTCGCGAAGATCCGCACCGACAAAGACGGTCCCGAGTTCGACGACGCCGAGGCTGGCATGGTGATCGGCCGCATCGAGCGGTGCGCCGTGGCCAGCGTCGAACGCGAGGGCATCAACTACCGGATCGAAATGAAGGTTCCCGGCGCGCGCGTGGTTCACGTCCTGCGTATGCCGACCGCCAAGGAGATGCAGGACCACGAACGTGCTTCGACCAGTGTCGTCGCCGCGCGGCGGTCGGTCGAGACGCGGGCGTTCCTGGAGCCGAGCGGTGCACTTTACGACAAGCTTCACGTATCGCACGATGGCTACGCCGGCGCGGTGCCGATCGTCCACAAGTCGGCGGCGGTGTCCGAAGTGATCGCGCAACTCGCCATCGAAGCCGACGAAGACCCGGAATAGCAACGCCCGGCGACTGGCCGGAAGGTCCGGGCGTTCGGTTCCTGATCCGGTTGGTGCTGCAGCAGGGAACGCTGTGCGGACATGAAGAAGATTGCCCTGACCGCGTCTTCCGCTGCCGCAAGTGCGGATACTCGGCGAAGACGGAGTTGGATGGCTGTTCAGGGTGCAGCGCGGATTGGAGGTCCATCGACGTCAGCCACGGGCCTGCCTGCCCGAAGAACCGCCTCGAAGAGGCAATGGACTCGCCGAACGGCGCACTGGTGCGGCGATGCTTCCGCATCCTCAATGCGAAGAGCATCGGTCTGACGATCACGCTGGCCGATATTACCGAGGAGGAGTTCCGGGTGTTGGAATTGATCGAAGCGGAACGGCAAGAGCAGTTGAAGAATGCGGATGGCGGCGCTCAGCGATCTCGATAGCGGGTCAACTACCGATTTGACTCGCGGACATGTTGAACTGTTCCCACATGGAAAATCGCATCGCGCCATAGTTGAGTGACTTCGTTGCTATGCTCAGCGCAATCTGCTCGGGGCGGGGGGCGACATCCCTTAAGCAAACGGTACGATCCCAACGCCCCCTCGATGGGGCCGCCGCAAACCTGGAGAGAACTATCTGTCGCGCGGTGCGGCCGTGCTGGCCGCCGACTTTTTGAAGAGCGCCTCCAATCTTGGCAGACTCTCCAGCCACGGCGGTTCCACTTCTCTATCGACTGCCACCCTGCGATATTCGTCGCAGAATTGCTTGAAGAATTCTCTGTAAAACTGATAATGGGAAGCAAGTAGTGTGGTTGCCAACTTGCGATCTAGTAGGCCTGCTTCGTCGTAGGATTGAACGGAAACGTAGAAATTAAGCAGCCACGAAAGATTCTGGTGCGGTGTAAGGCCATTCACGCACCTGCCCTCCTCATCTGGCGAATTGACTTGCCCGTCAGTCAGGACAAAGTATTTTACGCATGATCGATCACCTCCAGACCAGTTTCGGCGAAGGCGCCACGTCTCTGCGCGTGCGATGAAGGCTTCGGGAGCAGTGAATTTTTCTAGGAGACCAATCGTCAGTTGGTGCCGCTGCCTGGCACTAATGGTTTCTTCGTGAAAGAAAGCTCCATATGCGATGATGCCCTCAAGGCCGAGAACGAAAACCAGTAGGAGTTCAGCGGCGACAGCTTCCCAGCCAAGGCTCCGCTGCCACAGAGCAAGGAACATCGTCACCAGGGACCCAGCCGTTGACAGAATAAGCAATGCAGCAAGGGTTCCTACGAACTTTCGGTTTGTGAGCGGGTTCATCGATTCGCTCTCCTGGAAGCACTCTAGCACCTGTCTCGATAATAGGCACTGTGGTCTCCGCGCCGATCGCGTGCTGCCTAGCTGGTAGAGGTGGCGAGTTGACGGGAAACGCGCATCTCGAAGAGTGACCCGTCAGCGAGTCTATCGTGCGGCTGTTGCCGACGTTCTCCACGAGGTGTGCTATGTCCAGATTCCAAACCGTCATCAAAAGCGCTCGCTTTGTCTACTCGCCCTACACCGCAACCGAGATGCAGGGCTTTGCGCAGGTACTGGCGGACTCGATCCGTGCACGCATCCAGAGCGGGCAGAATATTTACGACCAGGCGGCCGCGCCACTGAAGCCCGGACTGCCGGGCCGACGCGGCTATCCCGACTACAAGGCGGCGCGTGGTCTCAATCCTGTCCGCGATTGGACCTGGAGCGGCCACACCCTGCGGTGCCTCAAGGTCCTGACCGCCAACGAGAATCGTGCGGCGATCGGGTTTCTCGACGAATCTCTTCCTGGCCGGCGAATGACGGCTTCGCAGATCGCCGCATTCAACAACCGGCGCGAAGCGCAGTGGGGCGTGTCGCCGCGCGATCGCCAGGCGGTTCTCGCCGCGTTCCAGGCGCGTCCCTTCGTGATGCTCAAGGCAGCGTGAAATGGCAGACCAAGCAGAGCGTGTAATCCTCGAAGCCGAGGACCAGGTCACTCCGGTTGTGGACAAGGCCAACGCTGGCCTGGACAGCTTCGAGAAGAAAGCTGAATCGTCGCACGCCAAGGTAATCCGGATCTCGGATCAGACGCGATCCAGCGTCCAGCGGCTCGTCGCCTCCCTCGAAAAGCAGGCCGAGACCTACGGCAAGAGCGGCGTGGACCGGCTGATCACCCAGCGGGATCAACTGTTGCAGCGATACAACCGCGAGCCGCAGGCCATCGACGCGATCACCCGGTCCTACGAAAAAATGATCGCGATGGAGGAGAAGGCGGCGCGCGAAGCTCTCGCGGTCAAAGCGGCTAAGGAAGCCGAGGAAGCACTGCAGAAGCAGTCCGAAGCCATCAAAGGGTTTGGGGAGCGCGTCAGCCAGTTCATGGAGAATCCGCTCCAGGGAGCGAGAGGCGCTGTCTCGTCTGTGCTTACGGCACTTGGACCCTTTGGCGTCGCGGTCGCCACCGGCGCGGCCGTCCTCGGCACGATTGCGGTGTCCGCATTCGAGGCCGCGAAGAGTCTGGGCGAATATGGCACGCGCGTGAAGGACGCGGAACTGCGCACCGGCTTGACGGCGAAAGAAGTCGGCCAGTTCGGTTTCGCGGCGCGCGCGGTCGGGCAGGACATCTCGATTGTCGAGCGCCTCATGCGCGGTTTGTCCCAGGCAGCGAACGACAACTCCAACGAAGGCGAAAAGGCACGGTCGACGATGCGCGCGATGGGCATCGATTTCCACACCGCCACCGGAGAGATGAAACCCACCTCCGAGATTCTGGTGGAGATCTCCGAGGGATTGAACAAGCTCCCGGAAGGATTTCAGCGGGATGCCGCCGCCATGGACCTGTTCAAGAAGGTCGGCGTCGAGGCGATTCCGTTCATGACGGAACTCAACGAGAATCTGCGCGTCGCCCACGAGCAGGGCTTCGGGCCGACCGAGGAAGACATCCGCCGCTTTTCCGAATATCAGCGCGAAGTGACCGTGCTCGAAACCAAGTGGGACTCGCTGGTCCGTAAGTTCAAGGAAGGGCTGGTCGTCACCGTGACTTGGGTCGGAAAAGGTGTCGATTGGTTCCTCAACAATATCAGCACCGCCGGTGACGAAGAACGGGAGCGCCGTGAAGAGGAACAGGCGATGCAAGATGCCGCGCAGATTAAGGCGGCTGGCGGTTACGGCGCGAGCATGTCGATCAGCGCTCACCGTCGGGATGTGGCCGACTTGGAGCGCCGGGCGCCCGACATCATGAAAAACCGCGACGCCACCCTGAAGCGCATCGAGGATTTGCGGGCCGAACAGCAACGGCTGACCGGGGATTTCGGCATTCTGCAAGCGATTGCCCCCACCCGCGACGAGGAGGCCAAAGCACAACGTGCGAGCGACATCCAAGGCCAGATCCAGCAGTTGCAGAAGATGCTGGAGGATGCCGAGGCAATCACCAAACGGACCGACCTGCGCCAGGGCAAGGAAGAGACGGATCGTCTTCGCGCCCGATTCTTCGGTACGCACGACGGCATGGAGAAGGCATACGCCGACGCCAAGAAAGACGTTGACCCGGCTGCAGAAGCAACTGCTGGAACCGGACAAGCCGTTGACGAAGGCGCAGGCGCAGGATTTGGGTCAGCAACTCCAGACTGCCGAAGCTACCGAGGCACGCCGCAAGGCGGCCCTGGATGCGGTCGCAAAAGGCGCAGAGCAGCTCAAGGATTTTCGCCGCCAGGCAGCCGAGTTCGAGAAGAAGGGCGATGAAGCCGAACTGGACGCGATCGGCAAGATCTACTATCAGCGCGACCTGCTTCTAAAGCAGGCCGAGAAAGTGAAGGCGTCCGAATCGGAGATCGCCGCGATCCGCAAGTCGGCGGACGAGCAGGCGGCCGTCCTATCGAAGAAGGCCTGGGAGGAGTTTGAGAAGTACGCCGAGAAGGAAGCAGCCGACCGGCGAAAGAAGATGCTCGCGCTCATGATGCCCTCGAAGGAGCAGATGAAGGAGTGGGAGGAGGGCTTCGCCGCGCAGGAAAAGATCGAAGACATCGGGGTCCAGGCGCAGCGCGATGAATTGCGGCGGCGCGCGTCGCGGTCGGCACGCATGGCCGAGTTGGCCGGCGGAAGCGACGAGGAAGTCGCGCAGCAGGCTTACGAGACTCGCCTCAAGCTGGCGGTCCAGTTGGCGAACATCGAAACGGAACGCATCTCGAAAGAAGAGAACGCAGCGAAGCGATCGGTGATGGCCGCGCAGGCGCAGAAAGACCTCTTCACCGAACTCGCCCAGGCGAAGGACCAGTTCGACGAGAAGCAGGCGCAGCTCCAGCAGAAACGCGAGCAGGAGTTGCAGTCGCAGATTGACGGTCTGCAGAAACAAGCCGAGAAACTGATTGACGTTCTGTTCACCAAGCCCGCGAACTTCGGCAAGGATCTGGTGAAGACGATCCACTCCGCGGTGCTCAAGCCGGTCACGGAAACGCTGGGCGGCGCGGTGGCGAATGTACTGCATCCGATCGTCTACGGGTCGGACGGGCAAGGTGGCATCAACGGGCTGTTGCGTGGCACATCGAAGGATCCGGTGCGCGTGTCCACGGACATGAACACGGCGGCGACAATGCAGAACAGCGCGGTGATGGCCGGTTTGACGGCGATCCTTGCCGCCGGTATGGGAATCGCGGCTCCGCACACGTCTGGGGGTGTCTCCGGTGTCCCGAGCATCTCGGTTCCATCGATCTCGGTGCCCGCGCCGGTATCCGGGTCCGTCGCAGTGAGCATGCCGACCCTGTCGGCATCTGGCGCAGGGACATCGCCCCCCGGACCAATCGTTACCGCTGGCGCGGCTCCGGCCGCAGGTCCGAGTGTGGCCGATCTGATGAATCTTCCGGCGAGCACACACGCCAGCGCCAGCATGAACCCCCTCGCCACAATTCTTGGCTCCGGGTCCAAGGGCGGCACGTCTGGTGTTTACAGCCTCTTCAACAAAGGCGGCTTCTCGAAGGCGCTCTCTAATCTGAAGGGCACATTCTGGAACCAGGACGCGTGGAACGCCTCTGATAGCAACTTCTGGGGTGGCGTCCAGGGTGTCGCGAAGTCTCCCGCAGCCGGAGCCGCGGGGATGATGCTCGCAACCAGTGGACTATTCGGGTCGCAGCGCGGCACGTGGACCGGCGCTCTCGAAGACACCGCCGGAGGTGCGTTGATCGGCGAGCAGATCGGTGGCCCAATGGGAGCGGCAATCGGAGCAGCGGCGGGCTTCACCGCCGGCGTGGTCGAGAAACTTCTCGGCATCGAGTCGCCGCAGCGGAAGGCCCACGACGACATCAAGAGCATCTACGGTGTGGACATCCCGCAGAATAGCGGCACGATTAAACAAGTTGTCCAGATCGCGCAATCTCAGTTCGGCGGCGACATCGCCGTCGCGGTCCGATCGCCTAGCGTGCGTCAACTCGTGATGTTGTACTCGGAGGCCACCGGCCAGAAGATGCCGCTATCCGCCACGACGCCGTACGCGGGGAGCCTGGTGGAGCAAGGCGGCAAGCTTTACCAACAAGCCAGCTACCAGGATGGGCAAGCCCACGTCTATGCCTCGAACCTCCCGACGCTCGGCGGCATTGCCGCCGGTACGTATCCGACGCCGGGCAACCCGAACACGGCGGGCGGCAGTGGCGCGACGTACTTGTCGTTGAACATCAGCGGTTCCGACGCGGCGAACTTCATGACCGGCCAGTTTGTGACGCCGCAGTTCGTTACCGACCAGGCGATGGCGGCGCAGTATTCGAGCTACGGCCGCACGCAGCAATCGGCCAACATGCAGCTACCCGGATTAACGGTGGCGTGATCCAATGCCAGGCAATCTCGTTCAGAGTGAACCCAACGGCGTGATGCCGGCCTCGCTGTGCACCGCGTTCACGGAGTTGCGCGAATACGTGCAGCTTCAGAACCAGTATCACGACGGGACGATCCAGCGGTCGCAGCTTGCGCATACCTCGCGCCGCACGTTTCGGCTCAGCAAGCGGCTGAGCGCTTCGCTGCTCTCCTCGCTGTACAGCTTCTGGGCGGCCCAGAACGCCGGGCTGACCCCGTTCGCCTTCTACAATCCATTCGATGTGGCGTCAGGGCAGCAGATCGGCAGCAACTACGATCCCACGGGAAACGAAACTCAAGGCCGCGTGACTGTGGTGTTCCGCGGCAACTGGGCGCAGGCGACAGACATCGCGAGGACGAACCTGCAGGGATTGGAACTTGTGGAGGTGGCCTAAATCGCGCCGATCCGTGCGCCAGTGCGCGGGGTGTGAATTGCATCGCCGGTGGCAAAAGGCTTCTAGCGTATTCGGGTATATCGCTGCATCTTGACATGCTCGTGAGGTCGCAAGCTGGTTTTTCCGAGGAGGTACATCAGTGACGCAAACACCAATGTGAGCAAGCCCACGGCAATGTGCCTGATGCTCACCGGGTAAGCGCGGTTGAACTCCGGCAACGCATGGAGCACTAGCATCGCCCAAATACACAGGGTGAAAAGGCTGACCCACTGATTGATTTTGGATACCGAGATGAACGCAGGCCCCGTCAGAAATCTCTCGACACGCGCCCACACGCCACTTGCATCGGGGCGATATAGCAGAGTCTTGTATAGGGGCCCTGTCACGTCGTCTTCCAGCATGTCAACGTGATTCTCCCAATTCTCCTGCCAGAGCTTGCTGCCCCGATTTACGAGAAACCACGCCCAGGTGAAGAGGCCGCCAATACAACTGACGATATAGGCAAGATACTCTTTGTCCTTTAAATGCTCCGCACTCAAGATTGCGAAATAGCCGGCAAACGCAGCCGCGATCAGCGTCCAGAAGTAGGCAGCACGTCGCCAGTAGAGGTCGATTTCAAACTTCCGAATATCGAGCGCGTGCTCAAGAGCTTTTTGGGCCTTGTCTTTGTCTGCCGGAACGCCGAGTCCAAATGACTTCCTGTAATCCTCCTCGTTGTTCATCGTGAAAAGAACCTACCCTATAGCCGCCTTCGGCGGTAAGCGACCAGTCAATTATAGGCCACGGCACGAGCGGAGTTTGTAACAGATCCAGAGCTTCACCTTGCCTGCGGTAAGCGGGCCACCTCTATTACTATGTCCGACACCATCGGCCGCATCACCGTCCCCACGGTGATCAATTCCGGCCAGACATTCCCGCTCACTACGCAGTACCCGTTCGGCTTCTCCGTTGAGCGCCCGGTGATCGTGCATCGCTTCGGCAGCCTCGACGCCAAACAGGAGCAGCGGTATTACGTCGGCATCGGTCCTCGCAAGTTTCAGTTCAAGCGGCCGAATCTCAACTGGACGGAATCCAACCAGCTCAAGTCGTTTTGGGAATCGATGCAGGGGCCGTGGAAAGCGTTCACCTACACCGTCCCGAATCCAGATGGAACAACCACCGGCGTGCTGGTGACCTTCGAGCAGGCGCCGATTTCGTTTGAGTACCTGCGCAACGCAGCCCAGGTCGGATTGAATCTTGTCGAAGTCGTCGATCCGACCCAAGCGCCCTCCTACACAATCAGTTCCACGTGCCTGCGATTTCCCTCGAGTGCGTTGTCGACGGCCCTGCTCTCCGAAGTCCAGCAGATCGTCCCACTCCTCCACATCCGCGTGCGCGAATCCGCGGTTGCGGATATCTACCTCTCCGATCGGCGCGTCACGGTGGGCGGGCAATTATATCTGCCGCGCCTGATCGGGATCGGTGAGCCTGGCTCCGACGTCCTGATTTCGCAGGACATCAAAGGCACCTCGGACAATGTCCGCTTCACGTTCGGCAACGGCGACCGCGTGATGACGCAGCTCGCCAACGACACGGACCTGAAGTATGCCGAAATCGACCTCTGCCTCTTTCACGTGAACTCCGGCATTCTGCTGCAACTCTGGAAAGGCGTCATCCAGAACTTCACGAGCGATGGGACGCCGATTTTCCCGGTTACGTGCTCCGACGGGTTCTTCCAGATCATGAACCAGTACCCGGAGCGGCAGGTCAGCCGCCAGTGCTGGAAGACATACAACGACGGCGTGAATTGTCCGTGGGCCAGCAAGGGGCGCAGTGCTTCGGCGGTGACTGCCGCCGGCGGCGATCCCACAAGCTGCGACTACTACCTCGAATCGGCGAACGGCTGCCAGGTACATGGAATGTCGCCCTATTTCGGCGGCCATCAGGCCGACCCGCAGGGCGTCGTCATCAAGGATGACTCCACCGGCTTCCTCGGCTTCGGCCGCAACACCGTCACGGCGACGTCCATCATCTCGGATACAGTGTGGGGACTGGCCCTGCCAGAGATCTGGTGCAACAGCGGCGGCAATCCACTCTTTGGGTTCATGGCGACCGCGTTGATGGTGGACTACCGCGATGAATCGGGCTATGCGGACTCGCTCGGCATCTTGAGCGCAGGGCCTCTTGGTGGATTCACTGCGTCGATGGTCGTCACCAATGCAGACGGCTATCGGTACGTGGTCGCACCGATGGTTGATGGGTACAGCTGGCAGGGGCTGAAGGTCGACGGCAACCTGAACATCACCAAATACCAGCCCGGCTACGGCCTGCGGTACATCTATGGCACCGATCCTGCGAACGCAAGCACAGATTCCTTCTCTCTGGGGCAGGGATCGCCGCAGGTGTGGGAGCCGAATGTTTACGCGGCGGGCACGGCAGCGTGCGAGATTCGCATCGTCAAGTCCACCACCATCCAGCCGAGCACCCCCGACCAGCACCAGATGACCGTCCCCATCGACTACGGCATGTGGGGCTGGACGTGGGACCAGAACGGCAACCGCACGGCGGTCAAAGGCCTCATCAACCCGTTCTGGATCGCGGTCAACATGCTGCTGCGGGCGATGGGCTTGTACGGCGACCCTTCCACAGGCTCGAACCCCGCCGGCGGAAGCGGCCCGACGTCCTCCGCGCAGCTCGCCACGTTCGTGTTGTCGTCGCTGATTGTGGGCGACGGAAGCGGTGCAGCCGAGATCGCGGCGGACCAGGTGGCGGCCATCCTCGGCACCGGCGTGGAGACGCAGTTCCAATTCCAGGGGATCATCAGCAGCCAGAAGCCGTTTCGCGATTGGCTCACCGAGGTCCTCAACTGCTGCCTGGGCTTCTACACCTGGGAGTTCGGAATGCTGAAGCTCGGCTGCCGGATCAACGCAAGCGCGGTGGACGCTTACACGCTCGCCAACTCTCTGTTTCAGAGCCTGCGGCTCACGCCGATCCAAGCCGGCTTCGAGCATCTCGTGCTTTCGTTCGCCGATGCCGCCTATCAATATCAGGCGAACACAGCCGAGTACTGCGATAAGACCCACGCAGCCTACTACGGGCGTGCCGGGTCCCCGCTCACAAGCCAGATGCACTCCGTAGGGTGCTCGACGCTGAGCCAGGCACTTCGTATCGCCGCCACGCGGACCCGCGAAGAGATCGGTGGTGTGAACTACGCGGAGTGGCGCGATGCGCGTGCCGCGTCGTGGCAGACCACGCTACTCGGGCTTGGCAACGAAGTCGGGCAGGTCGTGTCGATGACGCATCCGGACATTCCAGGACTGCATGGGACTTGCGGCGTCACCGGCACCTCGGTGACTTGGGTAAGCGGCGACGCCTTCGACAAGTCGATGCAGAACAAAGAAATCGTGATCAATGGCGTACAGACCACGGTCACGTTGTGCCTCACGGACCCAACCTACACGACCGTGACAGGCCTGCTATTGGCTTCCGGGCCGGGGGACGGAACGAACCTTCCGTTCCAGATCATCACGATGTCTTTCCGCATCCAGCGATGGAGCCTGAAGAAGGACTGGTCGGTGCAGATCGAGGGGCAGACGGTCACGGATTCCATGTACGATCTGGACGTCGGGCCGAAGCCGATGGACGTGGTGCCCGCACCACTGCCGCCACTCTTCTATCCGATTCCGCTCGGTCCTGCCTGGGCACCCTATCAGGTGCAAGCTGCTTCGAATGATGCGCTGTTTCCGGGCGAGTGGACCTTCGATACCAATCAGTCTTACGCGCAGTTGGCCGACGGCAGCATGCTCGCGAACCTGCTTGTTACCGGGAAGCTGCCAGTCAACGAGTTCAGCGCCACAGGTGCTGGTGCGCCGGGAATCGGATCGATCTCGCAGTCCGCGACCGGCGGCTCGTTGCCGGCGAACGCAACGCTGCGCGTGGCAATCTGCGCGATCGACTCGAACGGGCTTCCTTCGGCTCCTTCGAATATCGCCATCATCGGAACCTCGGGATCTGGAACGGACACGTTCACCTTGGAAAGCATCACTTGGCCCGCGGTCGCAGGCCTGGTTTCTTACGTGTTGTTCGTCGCCACCCAGGACGACTTGATTTGCGCGCAGGCGACCGGAATGCTGACCGCCGGTTCGAGTAACACGTACACGCCCGGCTCGATCACCTTCGGCGGTCCAGTAGTGCGCTCGACGTGGGCGCTGCCGTCTCCATATGTCAGCAAGGTCCGGATCAAGGCAAAACACGAGATCCATGGTGGCGTAATCGGCGGATCGATCGATAGCGTGTCCGCCGGAACGCTCGTGACGGGCTACCTTCAGGGCGCGCCGCCCTCCACGAATCCATCCTGGACGCCTGTGGGCCGCATCATGTCCATCATCGGCAGGCCGGAAGGCGACACGCCGTATTTCAGCGCGAAGGTCACCTCGTGGGACCAGACCACCGGTACCGTCGGCGTTACGCCCGATCCCAACGGCATCGTCCAGGAGGGTGACTGCTTCGTCCTTCGCTTCAACGCCGATGCGTCGAACTCGGCCCATCCGACCTCCATCACCGATTCCGGCTGCCAAAACAACGTCTATCCCAATGGCATGACGCCCGGCGCAGAGGTCGGCAACCTGATCCGGGTGATCCAGGGGGTCTCACGCGGGACGCCGCCACGGAAGATTGTCGCGAACACGGCGACCAGCCTCACTTGGGATTTGCCGATGGTGATCAATCCTGGCGACGTGTGGATTGTCGAGGAACCGACGTGGCCGTACTCCTGCGACACGACCTCGCTCGATAACGGCAACCCGCTGGCCGTCACGACGATAAACATGCCAACCGGCAACTTTGTGGACGAGACGCTCGTGATCGTCGGCTTCACGGTTGACGTGAACGGCAACGAGTCGCCTGATGGCGATGCACCTGTCCGCGAGGACTGGGTATTCGGCGCAGAAGGGCTGTCGAAGGTCGCTGGCCTCGTGTTCCAGATGCAGGGAACGCTGGGCATCGAGTCGAACGCGGCGCAGCCCTTGTATCTGAATCGCCCTGTGACGGTCGGCGATGTGAAAGGGTATGTGCAGGCCGCGCCGACCGGTT
>Ga0335071_10003356_pt1 | contig 16911 bp, 18 predicted proteins | sample Lox_Sample_15_FD_206724 | JGI IMG/M metagenome (GOLD analysis project Ga0335071, IMG submission 206724) | Soil microbial communities from Loxahatchee National Wildlife Refuge, Florida, United States - Lox_Sample_1.5 | ecosystem: Environmental > Terrestrial > Soil > Wetlands | place: USA... | reverse complement strand
GAAAGTGGCAAGCCGATCGACATACCTCACATCGAAAAGCAATACTAGGCACCAAAGCGATAAAAGAAGAAACACCGAAGCGCCTATGGAACACTCCGGGAATCGGAGGTCCTTTGCTCCATTCACAATTTCTCGCAGTGTCGGTTGTCGCACGGTCCTAGAAGACAGTAGAGACTCAGCTCGCGACCAAAAATAGGTGACAGGTACCGAAACGACGCCGATCAAAACGAACGATTACGGCCTGCTGCCAGGCAGGAAGAAACCCTCGTAGCGAAGGCTCTCGGGCTGTCCCGGCGGCGATGACCAAGGGCATAAACAGGAGTGAAGCGGATTGCAATACCAGCAGCGCATTCGATATCAGGCCCAGAAAGGAATTTGCGGGATACCAATGCAGCCCAAACCTCAGCGGAACCGGGGCCGCGACTTCCCCTGTGCGCCTCCGCCACTCCAATGCCGCCCATCGTTGCATGAAGAGGATCAAGCTTACGAGGAAAACGAGGAGCCCCAACCACTCCCGCCCGGTCATGTCCTGTGAGTCATCTGTCAAAGCCGAATAAGCGGCCGCGCCAACCAGACCCCATAGAGTAAAGAACAGAATGTGCGGGACGTATGCGAGCCATCGAGAGGGGAGATATATAAGAAAGAGTCGTCGGAATTTAGAGGGCGGCACTTCATTTGGATAGCATTCCGCTGACGTGTCGGCCAATTCCTTTCGTGCTTTGTCCCTGGCTTCGAGTACTTCGTTTCTCAATTCGTCGGCATTGATGCGGGTGATGGCTCTGATGAATTCCGAGAGCCTAACCACACGGTCCATTGCTCCCTTCTTACGACCGGATGCTGTCCACTCCGATAAGCCCTTTACTAGGGCGAGCAATGCCGTGATGCCAGTTCCTACCTTCAGTGCAATACCGGCATATTCCGCGAAAGGGAAAGCGCTGGTATTTGCGACGACCTGCTCGGAGCCTACTTCGCCGAAAACTACTCGAGACGAAGCGGCCATAAGAGCCACGATCAATAACAGTCGGGTGCCAGTTCCATCATCCCGGCGTCGAAACAAGGCGGATCCAACACCACACATGTGAAAGCTCATTCGGATGATACTGATCCTTGTCTCTGAAGTATCGCAAGTCGACACGCGGCCGTTCGTGTTTCTACCCAGATAAGAACGAGGTCTTGCGGATTTTTCCTCTTTTGATCCGGACTCCCGACTGTGGCTTGAACGGTTAGCCCTTGCGTAGAATTCCCCTCCTTTGGCGCACACTAAAAACAGAGGAAGTGGGAACCGGACTGGCGACAGGCTACAGGCGACTTGCAACTGGCGTTTCTAGGCCCAACGAGTCTGCCCTGAGCTAAGCCGAAGGTGCCTGCCCCGAGCTAAGTCCAACGGGCAGAGATTTTTAGCTACAACCGTCACATTCTAAACGGGTTACCGTAAGTTATTGATAATCTGAACCCAATAGAAGGTGATACTTAGGCAAAAAGGGGGGGGGAGGGGGGGTACCTCATCAGACCCTGCCGGGGAGTGAAACTGTGAACCTGTGCGCGATCCAACAGCCCGGAGAGCCGACCACCGGCGACCGGCAACCAACAACCGACAACTTGCGACATGCGACTGGCAACTGGCGACTGTCTCCCTGCGACTTGGAGTGCCAAAAACGGAACGGCCGCCTGCTCCGGAAGCAGACGGCCGCCCCTTGTGCCTTCCAATCAACCACCGCTCCGGTCTTTCGCCGGGTGGTGGGAGTGCCGAAGATGACCTCGCAGGCTGTACTGCCCCGGTCTTCGAACTGCACTGCTCGCCCCGGCGCGAGGGGTCACTGCGTGGCGAAGAGGATCTCGCAGCCTGTACTGCCCCAATCCTCAAGCGTCACTGCTCGTCGCCGGCGCGATGGATACCTGCGTGCCGATGAAGATCTCGCAGCCTGTACTGCCCCGATCTTCAAACGTCACTGCGCGTCGAACGCCTTGGGTGCTGTGTGTCGAAGAGGATCTCGCAGTCTGTCTGCCCCAATCCCAACGCCACCGCTGGCTCCCAAGCGCGATCGGCGGATAAGGCTAGATCGCACCCGCATTCTTCATCGGCTGTTCAGGAAGGAGTTCTACGCTAGGTTCAAAACAATCAGTTACTTTCCGGGAAGGACGCATAACACGCTCGGAGCGCAGCCAACGCGCCGGCTTGCTGATTCGCTGGCTCGCCGGCTTGCTGACTTGCTAACTCGCCGACCTGCAGACTCGCTGGCGTGTTCACATCTCCGACACAAACAGCGCGATCGGATTGCCGTCCTTCGTCGTGCCCACAATGCGCACATGATCGCCCTTGCCGGCCGAGAACTTGAGCCCGCTCACAGCACCTATCATCCCTTCGGCAACCGTATCGGCGTTCAGTGCAAACGTCTGCGTCGCACCCGACTTGTCCTGCACCGAGATCGAACGATGACTCTCGAATTGCGTGACCGTGCCGGTGGCCGCGGTGAAGGGGCCTTTGCCCAGGCTCCGCAACGCAACGGCTGTGCGCGCGTCCGCTTCGCCGAAGTAAAAGACGATGACATAGGCGCCGCTCTTCTTGAACTCATCGGGAGTAGTGGTATCCGACAGCACCTTCTTGTCCACCGACAAGGACACCTTCTGATTGGTCATGTCTTTGAAGACGCCCTCCGAACCGCCATCGAGAAACATGGTGATGGTCTTGTCTGCTGGATCGATCGAACTCACCGTTCCCGTCAGCGCGTGGACTACTTGTTGCGCCAGCGCAACACGGCAACAACCGGAAAGACAAAAGACGAAGGCAACGAAAAATGCAACTCTCCTCAACATGATTCCCCCGCTTGATGGATCGCTGCGGACCAATGCACGGCTGGCCCGTCAAACGCCGCCAGTATACTCCGGTCATTTGCAGCGGGAGAGAACAGAAAAGCAGGAGCTATGCTTCAGATGCCGTCCAGTGTTGCGATTGCCGCATGTCCGTGCGCATCGGCCACGGGCGCATTGCCCTCGCGGATCACCAGGCGCGTAGCGCAGCCGGCCGCGCGCGCCGCATCCAGTTCGCGCACCGCATCGGAGAAGAAGAGCAGTTCATTGGCGGCGCCGCCAAAATGCGCCGCGATCGCCGCATAACTCGCGCTCTCGGCCTTCGCTCCAGTCCGCGTGTCGAAGTAACCCGCGATCAGTGGAGTCAGGTCGCCATACGTCGAATGCCGGAACAAGAGTTGCTGCGCCTCCACCGAACCGGACGAATAGATCGCGACCTTTGCCGCAGTTGCCCAGCGCACAAATGCCTCGGGTACATCGGCAAACAGCGTGCCTTTCAGCTCGCCGCTCTCAAATCCTGCCTTCCAGATCTTGCCCTGCAGGGACTTAAGCGCCGTGGATTTACGATCGCGGTCCATCAGCCAGAGCAGATACGCGATCGCTTGCTCCACATTCTCCAGATCGCTGCCCGTGCCCGGCGCTTCCGCATCGGAGCGATGTTCCTCGCGCAGAAGTTGCATGTCGGCTTGCACTGCGTCCTCGCCCAGATGTCCGTTGAGAAAGCTGCGCAGATTCTTGCGCGCGTAGGGAAACAGCTGCTCTGAAACCAGCGATAGTGGCGCGACCGTACCCTCCACGTCGAGCAGATAGACGCGCGGCTGGGTCGTCATCATGCCGAGATTGTTGTGGTGACGCGCGGCCCGAGATAGGCGGGGCCGAAGCACAGCGGCTGGTAGCCCTGGTCAACGCCGGAGTTCGTGTAGTGCGGCGTCCAGCCGGCTGTGTCCTGGAACCAGCGGATCGCGCGGATGCGGCGATCCTCGCAGAGCGTAAACCAATGCTTCGTTCCGCGCGGCACGCGGAGCAAATCGCCCGGTCCAACTTCAACCGAAGCAACTCTGCCGTCCAAAGCGAGGAAAAAGATGCCGCGGCCGGAAAGGATGAAGCGCACCTCGTCCTCCGAGTGCGTGTGTTCCTTGTCGAACTTGGCCAGCATCACTTCGAGGTTTGGCGTCGTCGGATTCACGTCGATTACGTCGGCCGTGACATAGCCGCCGCGCTGCTTCATTGACTCGATCTCTTCGCGGTACGCCTCCAGGACGAGATCGGCGGAGCTGTCGGGAGGCACGCGATCCAGACTCCAGCGCTCGTAGTCGATGCCCAGGGGCGCGAGCGCGGCGGTTACTTCATGGTCGGATTCGACGCGGGCTTCATCAGGAGGGAAGCGAAGAACAGCCATCAGGTACTCCTTGCATTCGGTGCTGCGGGATCGAGTCCGGACGCCGCCTTATTCCAGAATATCGGGTCCGACCGGCAAACCCGCGGCATACAGGCGCCTGCCCTCTACCTCGAAGAGGAATTCGAGAGCCTCCAGATGGCGCCGCGCCTCGGCCACCGAATTGCCCCAAGTATAAAGCCCATGTCGGCTCAGCAAAATGCCGTGCGCGCGTGGATGCGTCTCGAGTGCTCTCTCGAGTGCCGCGGACAGAGCGGCGTAATCCTGCGTGTTTTCCAGGATAGGCACCTGTTCCAAATGCGCGTGTGTCTTGACGCCGGAAAGTCCCTTGAGGAGTTCGTATCCTTCGAGGGCAAGATAGCCTTGCGCGGCGAATCGGCCCGACAGCAGCGTATTCCAGATGCTGTGTACGTGTAGAATCGCGCGAGCCTCGGGCCGGTCACGATAGATGACGGTGTGCAGATCGGTTTCGGCGGAGGGCCTGCCAAGGCCGGCGATCACACGGCCGTCGAGGTCAATTTCGAGCAGGTCGGCTGGCGTGAGTGTGCCCTTGTCCAGTCCTGTCGACGTGACGAAGATGTGTCCATTCGTGCGCACGCTGAAATTGCCGCTTGTGGCCGGCACCCAGCCGCGGGTGGCGCACCAGCGAGCCGTCGCGCACAAGGCGTCAATTTCTGCAGCGGTCGTATCCGCAGCTGTGCTTGTTGGGGAAGCCATCCATCTTGAGTGTATCAATCTGGGTGAGCAGGCCCGGCAGCGATGATTCGCTTCTACAATGGGTCCTTGCCGGTCGAAATCCAACGCGATCGAATCAGCGTGGTGCTTGTTGCGCCGCGCAATCCGCTGAACATTGGTGCGGTGGCACGGGCCATGGCCAACTTTGGCTTCACGCAACTGCGCGTGGTGGCGCCTTTTGCGGCGCATTGGCGTGAGGCACGCTCGGCGGTTGGTGCTCCTGACTTGCTGCAGGGCGCCACAGAATATGCCACGCTTGACGCGGCCCTTGCCGACTGCGCATTGGTGCTGGGAACAGGCACGCGGACGCATCGCAAACCCGAACAGCCGGTCGTGATGCTTCCGGCGCTTGCGCCGCGCGTGGCGAATGAGCTGGCTCGCGGTGGGCGTGTAGCCATCGTCTTTGGTCCCGAGAAGCGCGGTCTCACGCGCGAAGATCTTTCGCATTGTCACCTGATGGTTGAGATTCCAACCGATGCGCTCCAGCCCTCGATGAATCTCGGGCAGGCCGTAGCAGTGTGCCTGTACGAACTGGCGCGCAACACAGCGGGCGTGGAGTTCACCCTTCCGGCCTCTGTTTCGCCCGCTGCGGATTCCGGCACGCTCGAGCGCCTGGCCCATGTAATCGACGAGACAATGACCGCATCGGGCTACTCGCCCACGATCATGCAGGCAACCAACCGGCACGACTTGCGTTTACTGCTGCGTCGCATGGCCTGGAGCGAAGCAGACGCGAAGCGCGCTCTGGGCGTGTTCCGGCGCATCCTCTGGCGGCTGCAGAATCCCGGCCGCGACTGATTGCGGAGGCACGTCCGTAATGGGCTTTCATCCGATTCCAATCCATGGAATCGTAGTGCGCCTGATAAAGTCGTGGACAAAGGCCAAGAACGCATGAGGCGCTTCCCCCTTCTTCGGTTTGCTGCAGAGGTGGTTTTGCTCGCTGCGGGACTCTCCACGGCGGCGCAGGCCCCTGCTGCGGACCCGGCGCAACCGGTTACGGGTGCGCCCGTTCAGCAGGCAGCTCCCTCGGCGCCCACGCCAGCCGATGTGGCCCAACCAGCCCCGATGCCTCCCCAGGAGGGGTCGGCTCAGCAGCCCAGCTCGGCGCCGACCGCCCCGGACCCTGCGTCGCAGGTTCCTCCGTCCGGCACAGCCCAGCAGGCAGCACCGCAGGTCCCCGTCCAGAACAGTCCGGGGGCAGCACCAGCGAGCGCGGCGCAGGAGCCGGCAGCAGCGGAGAGCAAGGACTCTGGAGCAGGCGCGATCACCGAAGATGAGTTGAAGCAACTTCTGGTCGGGAAGACCCTCTATTTGCGCGGTGGATACCTCGACAACTCGCTCAGCTTCGACGAACACGGCAAACTGATCGGGCACTCTCCACAGGGGTCCTACACACTTAATCTCCTCGAGATCGATCGCGTCCGTCTCTCCAAGCACAAGGTGGAGCTGACAGGGATTCGCTATGGTTTGCACTTCCTGGGAGCACGTCCCGACGAAGATCCGACCAAAGCCGTGGACAAGGAGCGGATCACGCCGAAGAAGAAGGTTGTGAAGATCACCATCGACCGAGAGCTGGTGGTGACGCCCAAGAAGAAGAAGGCAAAGAAGGGCGAAGAGGAGCAGGCCAAGAACTCCGTGGCTGGGACTGTGCCAACAGGAACGAGCGAGCCGAGCGATGCCGACCAGGCCAAGGCGGAGATGAATGCCGCTCCCGAAGCCGAGCGCCCCGCTGATTCGGCCAGCGTGACCACCACGACCTCGCCCGCTCATGCTGCGAAGTTGCTACGCGATGCTCTGGATCAGATCTTTGCGCCGGGGCTGGACGAGCGAATGATCGCGGCGATGCCTACGTTCTGGAAGCTGTATTACGATGCAGTGGCGCATCAGACCGATTACGCGCCGGCCGATCCCTCCGTCTATCGCCAGGGCACCGTCGATCAGAAGGCAAAGCTGCTCTCCACCTTCGAGCCGCCGTCGAATGAGTATGCGCAAAAGAACGGAGTCGCCGGGATGGCGCTCTATCATGCAGTAATTGGCGCCGACGGCAAGCCGCAGGAGATCGTCGTGGGCAGACCCATCGGATTCGGACTCGACGAAAGCGCCGCCGACACGATCCGCAAAGCGAGTTTTCAGCCGGCGATGAAAGACGGCAAGCCGGTGCCTGTGTTGCTCGACCTGATTGTGCAATTCCGCATCTATTCCAAACGTACCGATCAGCCTGCTAAGCCCGAGACTGATGCGGTCTACTCCGGGCCAAAGCTGCCGGGCCCTTACAGTGTGAATCACCAGTGAGCCAATACTTCATCAAGCTGATTCAGGGCGGTTCCGTGGTCGAGGTCACCGCAGCTTTGGATACCAACCCTTCTGTTGCCGAATACCGGGATCCGCAGGGTGTTTCGGCGCTTCTGTGGTCCGTCTATACCGGGCAGTCGGCAATCCGCGACCTGCTGCTGAAGAAGCGTCGCGAGCGGAACGTCGTTCCCGATGTGTTTGAGGCGGCTGCGACCGGCGATGAAGCCCATCTGCAGTCCATCTTGGGCAAAGACGGCTCGGAGGCGTCAGCTTTCTCCGGAGACGGTTGGACGGCCTTGCACCTGGCCGCGGCGTTTGGTACGCCACTGTCGGTGGGGACCTTGATCTTTCGCGGGGCGCGCGTGGACGCCGTCTCAAAGAACGCGCAGCGCAACCAGCCGTTGCACGCGGCATTGGCATTGGGTAAGAACCCTTCGACCGTCGAACTGCTGCTTTCGCAGGGGGCCGATCCCAATGCGACCCAGGCTGGAGGTTTTACCGCGATTTTTTCTGCGGCTACCGCCAACCGCAAAGACCTTGCGGAGCTGCTGGTGAACCACGGGGCAAATCCCCGTCACACGAATGACCAAGGGAAGACGCCCGCTGATTTTGCGCGCGAGCGCGGGCACAGCGAGCTGGCGGCCTGGCTGGACGGGCAGGCGTAAGACAAATGTCCGACACTCCAAAGGAAGAGCGAAGGGTGAAACAACGTCGGTCAGACGACGCAGGACGACGTCAGACAGACGTAAGACGACGCGACAACCCGTAGGACAAGTGTCTTACAGGCGTCTTACGGCGTAAGACGCCAGCGACCCCCGCCGATTCCACCCGGTCTTACCGCCCCAGACTCGAGTTCACCCTCGACCCCATAGGCCCCGGTCGGTCCGATAGCATCGAAAAAGCGTGCCCGTCTGGATCATCTCTCTCTCCAGCATCCTGGCCATGCTCGTCCGCCCGCGCCGAATCGCCGAGGTGTGGTGGGCATGCGCCGGCGCTCTCCTGCTCATTGCCACCGGGCTGATCACACTGGGCCAGGCAGCGCACGCGATCGGCAAGGGTCTCGATGTCTACCTCTTTCTTTCCGGAATGATGATCCTCGCTGAACTGGCACGCGAAGAGGGCGTCTTCGACTGGGCAGCCGGGATTGCAGCGGGGCACGCGCGAGGCTCGTCGCGAAGGCTGTTTTTCCTGATTTACTGCGTAGGAATCGTCATCACAGCACTGCTGTCGAACGATGCCACTGCCGTCGTCCTGACTCCGGCAGTTCTGGCTGTTGTCCGCCGGGCTGAGGTGCGTCCGCGCCCCTACCTGCTGGCGTGCGCCTTCATCGCCAACGCCGCAAGCTTCGTCTTTCCCATCTCGAACCCCGCAAATCTCGTGGTTTTTGGCCGGCGCATTCCGCATCTGGCCGCATGGCTCGGTGCTTTTCTGCTCCCGTCGCTGGCCTCGATCGTGGTCACCTTTGCCTGCATCTATTGGTGCGAACGCAAGGATCTAAGACGGCGCATCGAAGCCGAGCCGCAGGCCACACCGCTCACGATCGAGGGAAGGCTGGCACTCGCCGGATTGCTGCTTGCAGCGATTGTGCTGATCGGCGCTTCGGCGTACGGACTTCCGCTGGGTGCGCCGACACTTGTTGCGGCTCTGATTGCGCTCGTCGTTGTGGCATTGCACAATCGCCGCATCGTCATCAGCGTGGCAACCGGGGTGTCCTGGTCTGTGCTGCCGCTGGTTGCCGGCTTGTTCGTGATTGTCGAGGCATTACAGGGGGCCGGATTGCTCACCGTCGGTCTCCGCGGTTTGGATGTCGTCGCGAAGATGCCCTCCTGGGAAGCGAAGAACCTATCCGCTTTCGTCATCGCGCTGGCCTCCAATGGGATGAACAATCTCCCCGTCGGTCTGATCGGCGGAGCGACATTACAGCAAGCCACTCATCCGCCCATTCTCGCGCACGCCCTGCTCATCGGAGTCGATCTGGGGCCGAATCTCTCCGTCACCGGTTCCCTGGCGACGATTCTGTGGCTGATTGCACTGCGCCGCGAAAACGTGGAGATCACGGCATGGGAGTTTATGAAGGTGGGCCTGATCGCAATGCCCCTTGCCTTGTTTGCCAGTCTCCTGGTGTTGCGTCGCTAAGCGGGCCCGGCAATTGGCTCCCAGCGCTCGACGCGATCGCCTTCCAGATCGATCATCCAGATGCCTGGCACACCATGCGGAGAACGCCTTTGTGTCGAGTGCCCTGAAAAAAACGCCGCCTGCACTCACTGTCTTGGCCGTGCCTACTCCTCCTGCCGAACGATCTGTTCGAGCTTGGGCTTGTGTTTAACCTGGCGCCCAGTGCGCGGCCGATCTTCAACAATGCGAGAGGGTTTGGGCTGGCCAACGCGTTCGCGCGCGTTGGCCTTTACCGCCTTCGCGGCGGAAAACTTCTCCGGCTTGCGTTTCGCCATGGCAAGGAAGAGTATGGAATAGTTTGCAGCCGAACGGAAGTCCCGCTTCTCCACAGAGCGCGGGTTTCTGCAAAGCGCACGAAGAGCTGGAGCCGATGGAAGAACGGGATTTTTTCAACGAAACGACGGAAGCGCGCACTCATACTCTGACATGCCCGAAATGCGGCCAGGCCGGGGAGTACAAAGTCAACTGGGTGGTGCGCCGCAAGAAAGCGCAGCTGCCCCGCAATGCTGACGAACGGGACCGGGCCAAGTTCGCCAAGGCGCAGTCGTACATGGTCCGGCGCGACGACAAGCTGTCTTGTGCGAACATCCGCTGCCGCAAGCCATTCGAGATCACGTCGCTGCAGTCCCTGGCATTTTTGATGGAGTAGTCAGCAGAGACATCGACAAGATTCTTCCCCGTCATCGCGTGCCGAGGAGGTGGACACGCCCGAGCATATCCCAGGGGGATGAATCATGCCTCGCCTCTCTTACGTCGTCGCGGTCTCGGCCCTTATTTCCGTTTGCACGCTCACCGCAGCTGCCCAGTCCATCTCGCTGCCGGCCCCGCAAACCACTGGTGGTAAGCCGCTGATGCAGGCTCTGGCAGAGCGCAAGACCACACGAAGCTTCCGTGATCAGGCTCTGCCCATGCAGACCCTGTCGAACCTCCTCTGGGCAGCCTTTGGAGTCAATCGCCCGCGTGACCTGAAACCTGGGCTGGGACGAACGGCACCGTCGGCGATGAACAAGCAGGAAGTCGACCTGTATGTCGTGCTTGCCAACGGCGTCTACGTCTACGACGCCGAAGCCAACAGCCTGAAGTCAGTGATTGAGGCGGATGCCCGGGCCAAGGTGGGCTCCGGAGACGCAGCTCACGCAGCGGCCACCATCGTTTACGTCGCGCCCGCAAACAACGACTATGCCCAGGTGGACGTCGGCTTCATCGGTCAAAACGTGTATCTTTTCGCTGCGTCCGAAGGCTTGAATGCCTGGTTCTATGCTCTCCACGGGGCGCAGGATGCAGCGGCGGTCGCCGGTGCACTCCATCTGCCCGCCGACAAACGGCCTCTCTATGCCCAGTCTGTCGGGTACCCGCTCGCGAAGTGACAGAGCCAGCCCGGCCCTCTCGTCGCTGACTCTCTCGTCTTTGATCCCACGCACGGGCCGTACAGTGCCTGGTGGCGGGATTGTGCCTGCATGTGATTGAATCGAATCTGTAAGCGGTCCAACGGTGCAACAGGACCGCCCGGAGATCGAGAATGCCCAACCCCTTGCTTCCCCTTGAAGAACAGAACCTGACCCCTGCCCAGGTAGAGGCCCTCGACAAGAGGCGCGACCTGGGGCATACATTTTTGGTCATTGCCGGCCAGTTCTCGGTGATTGCAACGGTTCTGTTACTGTGGGTGGGCCAAGATCTGACCTATTCGCCGGGCTGGGCGCATCCCATGTTCTATTACTTTGTTGTCGCGCTTTGCCTGATTGCGGGCTTTGGTCTCACCGGGTTGGTTCTGCGCCGGGGCATGCCGCGCGTCGATTAATGCAGGGGGTGCCGTATCCCATGCAGGGAACGGCTCTGCAGGCCCCGTCGAAACGGTATAGCCTAGAACTTGCTCATGGCCGTCGCTTCCCCAATTGCGGCTCCCACACGGCTGACCGATAGCCACGGGCGCATCATTCACGATCTGCGTGTTTCCATCACGGATCGTTGCAATTACAAATGTGTCTATTGCCGTACCGGCGAGGTCGGTGCGCAGTATCCCGAGCTGAAAATCGAGGAATATCTGCGGCTGATCCAGCTTTTTGTGAGCCTCGGCATTGAAAAGGTGCGTCTGACCGGTGGCGAGCCGTTGCTACGGCATGGCCTCCTCGACCTCATCCGGGAGCTGGCCCAATTGCGCACCCAGGTCGGGGAACCACTGGACTTGGCGCTCACCACCAATGGCCACCTTCTCGAGGACCTGGCGGTACCTCTCAAGCAAGCCGGTCTGCAACGGGCCACCGTGAGCATGGATGCTGTAGACGCAGCGACGTTTGAGCGCATCACGCGTATCCCGGGCAGCTTCGAGCAGGTGCTGCGCGGCATTCGCGCAGCCCGCAGTGCGGGACTCACGCCGCTGAAAGTTAACTGCGTGCTGCTGCGCGGGTTCAACGACGATCAGATCGAGAAATTCGCCCACTTTGCGCGCGAAGAGGACGTGGTCGTCCGGTTCATCGAGTTCATGCCGCTCGAAGAGGGCCGCCTCTGGTCGCCGGAGATCGTTGTCTCACTCAAGGAGATCGTGGAGCGGATCGGTCGAGTTCTGCCCCTCGAACCGCTCCCCGGCCGCGACGCGAGTGAAACTGCTCGCCGCTATACATTTGCCGACGGCCGCGGCGAGATCGGTATCATCGCGCCAGTCACACAGGCTTTTTGCGGCGCATGCAGCCGCGTCCGGCTCACGTCGGATGGCAAGATCCGGACATGCCTCTTCTCGCAGGTGGAACACGACATTTACGGGCACATGCGTGCGGGCGAGAGCGACTCCGTGCTGCGTGAGTACATCGGACGGACGGTACAGGGCAAAGAGGCACGCCACCACATCGGTGAGGCCGGGTTCCTCAAACCTTCGCGGTCGATGGTCCACATCGGCGGCTAGGCAACTAGAGGGACACTTTAGGCCTGGGTGAGGTCTGAAACCATCGTCACAGTCCCGGTGTAATTCCTGCCTTTGGTAACGCCTACGGTGTGACAGAATCCGTATGAGGCCCAATCTGCCGGTCCCCCAAATGAATCTCGCCTCGGAAAACCGGATTCCGATCGACGATCTGCTCGTCTTTCACCAGCTGGCTCGCTCGCTTACCTCGAGCTTCGACCTGGATGCGATTCTGCGCACGATTCTGGAGCACATGGAGCGCTTTATCGAGGCCGATTTGTGGAGCCTTCTGATGCTGGATGACTCACGGGAGGACCTTTACTACGCCATTGCCTCCGGGGGAGGGGAAGAGGCACTTCGCGATCTTCGTGTGAAGGTCGGCGAAGGAGTTGCCGGTTGGGTCGTCGAGCACGGGGAGACGTTGATCGTGCCGGAGACGGAAGACGATCCCAGGCTCCTTCTGACCTCCGAAGGCGTGCCGAAGATCCGCTCGGTGATCGCCCTGCCACTGCGAGGCCGCAAGGGAATGCAGGGCGCGATCGAGATTCTCAATCCGCGTAAAGATCAGCTTACTGACTACACAATCGCATTCCTGCATATTCTGGCCGACCATGCAGCAATCGCGATCGAAAATGCGCGCGACGTCGCGCGGATCCAGCACTTGACCATCACCGACGACACGACGGGCCTCTTCAATGTGCGTCATCTCTACGATGTGCTCGGCAGGGAACTGGAACGCTGCAATAAGGACCGGACTCCGGTGAGCCTGGCGTTTCTCGATCTCGATCGCTTTAAACAGGTGAACGATCAGCACGGGCATTTGGTCGGGAGCGAACTGTTGTCGCGTGCCGGGCAGCGCCTCCACGAGTTGAGCCGAACGCAGGACTTGTGCTTTCGCTACGGCGGTGACGAGTTCGTGGTTGTGATGCCGGAGACAGGAGCCATGGAAGCGCACGTGCTCGCCACCGAGTTACATCGCGCTCTCACCACCACACGCTTTCGCATGAACGGTCAGCTCGAACTTACGGTAAGCGCCAGCGTAGGACTTGCGACTGCACCGGCAGACGGTTCGACGATCCATACCATCATCGGCGCGGCCGACTCACGCATGTACGAAGTGAAATCGGATGGTCGCGGCCGGGTGAGCGGAAGATAGCTACTCGCCCGAATCCGACTTACGATTCTGCTTTTCCGCCAGCCGCTCCAGCTGATTGCGCCAGTCGAGAGATTCGACAAAGGCGCGAGATTCCCGCCAACCCGGCTCCACAATCACATGCAGCTCGAGATAGACGCGAGTGCCCAGTAGCGACTCGATCTGCTTGCGGGCTCCGGTGCCGATTTCTTTCAGCTTCGCTCCGCCTTTGCCGATCAGAATTGCCTTCTGCCCGTCACGCTCGCAGTAAATCGCCGCCGCAATGCGTGTGAGGGGCAGCTTGGCTGGCTTACCCTTTTGCGGTTTGCCCGGCTCCTCCTCTGGTTCCTCGTAGCGCTCGATTACCACAGCCGACGCGTAGGGGACTTCTTCGCCGGTCTCGACCAGAATGCGCTCCCGAATCAGCTCGGCAACCATGAAGCGCATCGGCTGGTCCGTGTACTGGTCCTTGGGGTAGTAGCGCTCGCCAGCCGGCAGCTTGTCCACGATTTTGCGGACGAGCAGGTCGAGTCCGTCGCGCTTGCGCGCGCTCACAGGAATCACCTCGGCGAAGTTGAACTGCTTGGTCAGCGTCTCGATCAGCGGCAACAACAGATCTTTGGCCACGAGATCGATCTTGGTGAGCACGAGGAAGACGGGACAATCGAGGCCCCGGATCAGGCCGAACAGGAACTCGTCCTCGCTGGCCCACGTCGCGGACTTGTGTTGATGTGCCTCGCCTGGTTCCCCGGCTGCTTCAAGCTGCACACGCCGGCTGGCGTCGATGAGAACAAGCACGAGATCGCGTGTTTCCAGAGCCTCGTGCACTTCCTGGAGCATGCGGCGGTCGAGGTGTGAGCTGGGCTTGTGGACGCCGGGTGTGTCGACAAAGACGATCTGCGCGGCGGGATTTTTGCCTTTGCGCGCTGGGACCTCGACAACCCCCGCGATGCGATTGCGCGTCGTCTGGGGCTTGGGCGTGACGATAGCAACCTTTTCGCCGATAAGGGCGTTCAGCAGGGTGCTTTTGCCGGCATTGGGCCGGCCGAGAATGGCAACAAATCCTGAGCGCAAAGGCGTATGACTCCTGAACGAGTGTACGCCACCTGCGGTGGGGGCTAACTGGCTTTGCCTGAGTTACGAAGCTCCTGCGATCCCCCCATGCGCGCTTGGCTGTCCCACCGTCGGCACGATCATGATGCTCTGGCGGCACTCGTCTCCACCGGCGGCGGGAAGACGCGGAGGCGGTCGATGCGGCGATCGGTGGAAGCGACAACTTCGACGCGCAGCCCTTGATGATCGAGCACAACAACTTCGCCGCGCAGAGGGATACGTCCTTCGATTTCGCTCACCAGACCGCCCAACGTTGTCGCTTCGTAGCTGCTTTCGAACTCCACTGGCCCCCCAAACAAATCGGAGAGTTGATCGACGGGGAAGCTGCCGGGCACAAGCCACGAGCCCCCGGGTTCCCGCTGCGGATCTTCAACCGGTGTGTCGGTTTCGTGCTCATCTTTGATGTCGCCGACGATCTGCTCAAGCAGGTCTTCGATCGTCACCAGTCCGGCGACACCGCCGTACTCGTCGATGACGATACGCATGTGCTGCTTCTCACGCTGCATCTCCCGCAACAGCTCATAGCCGCGCTTTGTCTCCGGAACAAATGCCGCGGGGCGCTGAATTTCAGCCACGGTACGCGTGCGCGCGTCATCGTCGCTAATCTGCAGCAAGTCGTGCGCAAAGGCGATCCCTGTAATACTGTCGAGCGATCCGGAGAACACCGGGACACGCGAAAAGTTGTGTTCGCGGAGTTGCTCGATGAACTGCTCCACGGTGAGCATGTCCGGCACAGCAAAGATCTGGGGCCGAGGGGTCATCACCTCGCGCACCAGCTTGTCGCCGAATTCGACGGCAGAGCGAACCAACTCCCGGTCGGCCTCTTCGAGGATGCCCTCTTCCTGGCCGGCTTCCAGCAGTGCCTCAACGTCTCCTGCAGCTTCTTCCTCTGGAGGCACCGGAGTTTCGGCCAGGGACGCCACCGAATAGAAGAAGCGCACGAAAACTGTGATCGGGGTGACGATCCAGAGCAGTAGACGAATCGGCCAGAGCAGTTTTGTAGCCCATCGCCCGCTGGTCATGTTGAACAGCAACGTGGGAAAGACCTGGTTGCAGAAGACCACGACGAGTACAACGCCGAGGATGGCCTGCACGATCTCCGCGTAGGAGGGGCGGCCCATGTGCGGAGCGCGATCGAAGAGAATAGCGCCAAAGTCGAGGGCGATCGCACCCAGCGCCAGCTGCTGCAGGACTGCGGCACAGAGGGACGCATGCTCGCGGCTCAGACCGAGGTGTGGCTCCACCTGCTCCTGCCATGCATCGACGTTGTCCTGCACCTCGCGCGAGAGAATCTTGCCGAACTCGGAGTAAACGCGGCTAATGTACGACGCCAGCGTGACGATGGCGGCTGCCAGCGCGAGCAGAAAGGCCGTGAGCGGGGTCATGTCCGAGCCCCTGTCATTCGACGCCTTGACGCCAATCGCGTTCCAGCCCTGGAAGTTGTGGCGCTGCGAATCGTCGCCGTGCGTTCGATGAGTCCTTGCGGAAGACCCAACTGTGCGCGCAGCCGCTTTTCTCTGCGTGCCATCTCGCCCGAATCGGTCTCGTGGTCATAGCCGGCAAGGTGCAGCAGGCCGTGGAGCATGAGGATCTTCAATTCGCAGGTCAGTGCATGTCCCTGTGCGTGGGATTGGCGTCGCGCGGTGGGAACGCTGATCGCAAGATCCCCGGCGATCTTCTCCGCTCCCGTCAGCGATGCGTCGGCGGGGAAAGAGAGCACATCGGTTGCCTTGTCGATTCCGCGAAACTGGCGATTCAGCCGGCGAATCTCCCGGTCCGTCGTCAGCAGCACGGAAACGTGTCCGCGTAGTCTCACCGCTGTCTGAGCCTCGGAGAGGAATCGTGCCAGCGTGCCGGGTGTCGGCAGGCGTTCGGCCCATGGGAGTGGGCTGCGTCTCCAGACGGCAAGAGCTGAGGTCGCCTTTCTGTGAGGCGCAGGGTCGGGGTCCAGGTCTGGATCGAGGAAGATCATCGTGCGCGGGGCAACGGCTCCAGAAAATGCGCTGCTCCGGGTCACTTTCGATGATACCCGAAGGCCTGCGCCTGAGGCTGGGCTGCCTTGCGCCGGTTGGTGATGAGATTCCATGTCGACTGGCCCGGATCACATGTCGACCGGCCCGGGAAGGGTTAGAATGCGCCGCGGAGAGGAATGCGTCATGCGCAAGGCCCTTTTATTTTCAGTCCTTTTGCTGGCATCCGCTGCGGGGAGCCAGACGGTTCCCGGCCGCTTCGATGGGGCCTGGAACACAACCGTCACCTGTGATCCGGCGGGCAGCACCCTGGGCTACACCCTGCATCTGGTCTCAATGGTCACGGGAAACTTCATGCACGGGGAACGTGGCGCCAAAGGGCAACCGGCGTACCTGG
>Ga0335071_10003355_pt1 | contig 16921 bp, 18 predicted proteins | sample Lox_Sample_15_FD_206724 | JGI IMG/M metagenome (GOLD analysis project Ga0335071, IMG submission 206724) | Soil microbial communities from Loxahatchee National Wildlife Refuge, Florida, United States - Lox_Sample_1.5 | ecosystem: Environmental > Terrestrial > Soil > Wetlands | place: USA... | reverse complement strand
TCTTTAGCCTCCTCGATTCGACCCCCTCGGCATGCTCGACGCTTTTTGCGAGTTCCCGACGGATGAGTCCTTCCCGGATCGCTTCACCGACGACTCTTCCCTTGCCCCCGCATCGCCCCAGAAAAAGCCCCGCATGACTCACCGCCGAACGGTCGATCAACCGTATGGCGTTGCTGATCCAACCTGCACTCCGGTACAGTAGAATATCCCCCGGCATCAGTTGCGAGATCGGAATGTCCCTCTTCACTCGGCCCTCGCTCCTCCTGCTTTTTGTTACCCTGATCACTTTAGCCGCTTTGTCTGACCGTTCATCGCTCATGGCTCGGGTCGAACTCTCGGGTAGGATGACAACTTGCTTCGAAGTATGGGACATGGGGCTTCTCTGTCAAGGACTTTCATCGGGTGCGCACGGCGATTGCGCTTTTGATGCTTGCAGTTTCAACCCGTTGTGCTAGAAACGCAGGGGAGTAATCCCCGCAGGGCAATACACATTGAGCATCAGAAGAGACGCCTCTGGCATGCAAAAACGGGCACAGCCGAAACAGTGGAACGACTGGCGCTGGCAGCTTCGCAACCGCGTCCGCTTACCCGGCGGCCTCGACGAACTGCTGGGTACCTCTTCCGAACAGGTCGGGCCTCTGCGGAAGGTCGCCCGAATCTACCGCTTCGCCATCACACCCTACTACCTGTCGCTTTTTGACCCGAGGGATGAAAGCGACCCGATTCGCCTGCAGTGCATCCCCGACGCAAGGGAGATCGACTGCGAGACGGGAGGCACCGAAGACCCTCTGGAGGAAGAAACCCACAGTCCCGTACCGGGCTTGATTCAGCGCTATCGCGACCGCTGCCTCGTGACCGTGACAAATCGTTGCGCCGTCTACTGCCGTCACTGCAACCGCAAGCGTTTGTGGCGCCGTCGCGAATCCTGTCTGTCGGACGTCGAAGTCGAACGGATCGCACGCCATATAGAAAAATCACACTCCATTCGGGAGGTCATCTTCTCGGGTGGAGATCCCCTGACGCTCTCCGATCCGCGCCTTGGGAAAATTCTGGCGAGGCTCCGCTCCATCCCCCGAATCGAAGTTTTGCGGTTGGGAAGCCGTATACCCGCGGTGATGCCCATGAGGATCACCGATGACCTGTGCAGAATGCTCCGCAGCCATCGGCCGATCTGGTTTCTCACGCAGTTCAATCACCCCCGCGAGATCACTCGAGAGGCGGCGGACGCCTGCGACAGGCTCCTGTCGGCGGGAATTCCCGTTCTCAATCAGTCTGTGCTTCTCAGGGGCGTGAACGATAACTTTCGGACGATGCAAGATCTGCTGTACGGCCTGGAACGCATCAGCGTCAAACCTTACTACTTGTTTCACTGCGATCCCGTGCAGGGATCCGATCATTTCCAGGTTGATATCTGGGAGGGGATGCGGATCATGGAGCAGCTCTGGAAATCAACCTCGGGTCTGTGCCTGCCCCGCTATGTGGCAGACATGCCGGGCACCAAGGGCAAGGTGCCCCTGCAACCCGTCATGCTTCTCTGATCTGAGATTTCTGTTCTTCCCTGAACCCTATACCCTGGACCCTGTACCCGGTGAAATGCTTTGACAATAAACACGGAATATATTAAAGAAATACCCTTTCAAGCAGCCCAACACCCCTGAGGGGAGAACCGATATGTACAGCGCCAGTGATCTCAGAAAAAATTTAAGACTCATGCTCGATGACGACCCTTACATCGTTGTCGATTTCCAGTTTGTCAAGCCGGGAAAGGGCCAGTCCCTTTACCGCTGCAAGCTCCGCAACATGCTCACTGGCAGTCAGATCGATCGTACCTTCCGCGAGGTGGACACGTTCAAGCCGGCCGATACACAGGAAAAGACCATGCAGTATCTCTACAAGGAAAGCAACGCCTACCACTTCATGGACAATGAAAACTTCGAGCAGATCGCCCTGACGGAAGAACAGGTCGGCGATGCGAAGAACTTTCTGATCGAAAACATGGAGTGCAAGGTCCTGTTTTTTCGCGAACGGCCCATCGACATTACGCTGCCCAACTTCGTCGACGTCGTCGTAACAGAGGCCCCGCCCTGGATCAAGGGCGATACCGTTTCAGGTAATTACAAGCCCGTTATCGTCGAGACAGGTTACAAGGTCAGCGTGCCTCCTTTCGTCGAGCAGGGAGAGAAAATCCGAATCGACACACGGACAGGAGACTATCTTACCCGAGTAAAGGAATAGACGGGGATTCAGCCCCATGAGCGCTGATTGGAAGTTCGAGGTCAGACATCAGGCCCTCGAAATACGTGCCTGCGTGCTCCATGCGATACGCGCCTTCTTTCTGTCCAGAGATTACCTCGAAGTCGAAACCCCCAACCGCATCCCCGCCCCATTGCCCGAATCGCATATCGACGCCGTGCCTGCAGGCGAGTGGTCGCTCCATCCCTCGCCAGAGCTCTGCATGAAGAGGATGCTCGCCTCCGGATACGAGAGGATATTCCAGATCTCCAAATGTTACAGGGAACACGAACGCGGCCCCCTGCACCTACCGGAGTTCAGCCTGTTGGAGTGGTACCATGTCGGCTATGATTATATTCGACTTATGGATCAGTGCGAGGATCTTTTCCTCTACGTCTCGGAGGCCTTGGGGAAGGGAAACCCGATCCAGTACCGGAACCGTGAGATCGACCTCTTGAAACCCTGGGAAAGACTCTCGGTAAAGGAGTCCTTTGAACGATACGGATCGGTCGCTATGGAGAAAGCGCTGTTGGAAAACCGTTTCGAAGAAATCCTCGCCTTGGAGATCGAGCCCCGTCTGGGGATCCCGAAGCCGACTTTCCTTTGTGACTATCCTCTTGCCTTCGGATCTCTGGCACGAGCGAGAAAGGACAACCCCACCGTGGCGGAGCGCTTCGAAATCTACATCGGAGGCCTGGAGTTGGCGAATGGGTTTTCAGAACTAACGGACGCAGACGAACAGCGGAACCGTTTCAGGAAGGAAAACGATACCCGCGTGAAACGAGGCCGTTCGCACTACCCCATGCCGGAAAAATTCCTGGACGCAGTCTCCCACATGCCCGAATCTGCCGGCATCGCCCTGGGTGTGGACCGGTTGGTCATGCTCTTTGCCGATGCCGTCTCCATTGACGAGGTGGTATCCTTCACTCCGGAAGAATTGTAGCTTGATCCATTCGGTTTGTTTATCTCTTTCGATCTATTCGTCGCTCTCGTTTTTTCCTCTTTCTAATGACGTAGAATTATACAACTATATGAATTAATTAGATATATTCATATTTTGGCGGAATCCACTCTCCCGTTCGCCATTTCCTGCATGCTTCAGCCTCTTTTTCCATTCTTCTTTCACATTTCATTCAACCAAATTGAACGTTTCATTAAAGACTTTTCGGGGATTGGCAATTTTTTTCTGGCTCAAACAAAAGGGATCATCACCTATTCCATAATAATATCAAACTGTTAATAATTAATATGTGTAATTTCGTTCTTGTGGCACGCTCTTTTCAATAGAAAAAGGCAAAGATCGCAAATAAGCAAAATGAAATAATAAGATCATTGGGAGGAGACATCATGAAAAGGACGCTTTCGACACTGATTCTGGCGGGTATCGTAGTGCTGATCACGGGAACCTTTTGCTTTGCCGAGTTCGCCGCCGCAGGCGTAGAGAACTTCCCCTACTTCCACCTGGGCTGCCTGATTGTCGGTGGCATGATCATCGTTTCTCTCAAGCAGAAATATCAGAAAATTTACCTCGGTGAGGCAGTCGGAAGCTTTGCCATGTACGCCATTATGGTGGCCCTGTTCACAGCCCCGGTGGCCCAGGGTCTCAAGAACCTGCTGGGTTAGACAGAATAAAAGGTTCAGCAGTCAAGTCCCTTCACCCTGAGCCTGCGAAAAATCGAAATCGGAAGGGTTCAATAAGAAGGCCGCTCGATATGTCGGGCGGCCTCTTTTGCTCTTCCCCTTTTTCCTCGATTCCCGCCTCGCGGATCTTGAATCTATTGAGTCGTCTTCGACTCGATCATCCACGTCGTCGACGTTTTCGAATCCTTCAGGGCAATTCCCTTTACGGCCAGTTCTCCACGGATTTCGTCGGCCCTTTTCCAGTTCTTTTCGGCCCGGGCTTTAAGTCGCTCATCGATAAGGGCCTCGATTTCATCGACCTGAAGCCCACGCTTTTCCGCTTCGCGCAACCGGTCCTTTTCGAAGAAAATGGCGGGGTCCTCCATCAGGATGCCCAGTACTTCCCCTACATCGCGGATCGTCCGCTCAGCTTCGTTGAGGACGAAAAGCGTCGGCGGGCTGGCCTTGAATCCGCCCGCCAGGTGAGCGTTCAACTGTCGGATCGTTTCAAAGAGGTGTCCCAGCGCGCGGGCCGTGTTAAAATCATCGTCCATTGCCTCCCTGAAGCGCACGGGTAGCGTCCGGATCTTCTCCAAAAGCGCCTTCTCTTTCGCCTGCAGTTGATCCTCTCCGACCCGGATGGCCCCGAGCGCCGGGTCGGCGGCAAAGAGATCGCGGATCTTTTCGAGGGTTTCATAGAGACGATTTAAGGCAACCCGAGCCTCTTTCAGACCCTCCTCAGAGTAATCCAGAGGACTCCGGTAGTGGCTCTGCAAGACGAAGAAGCGAAGAACCTCGGGATGGTAGAGCTTGAGAATATCGCGAATGGTGATGAAGTTTCCCAGGGACTTGGACATCTTCTCATGGTTCACCTTGATAAAGCCATTGTGCAGCCAGTACCTCGAAAAGGGCTTCCCCGAGGCGCCCTCGGACTGGGCGATCTCGTTTTCATGATGCGGGAAGATGAGATCCTCACCGCCCCCATGGATGTCGAAGGTCTCGCCGAGAAAGTGAGCGCTCATCACGGAACACTCGATGTGCCAGCCCGGACGACCCTTCCCCCAAGGGCTTTCCCACCAAGGCTCATTTTCCTTGCTCGCTTTCCACAGAGCGAAGTCCAGGGGATCTTTTTTCTTTTCTCCCGGGGCAATGCGGGCCCCCGCCGTCATCTCATCGAGGTTGCGGCCCGAGAGCTTCCCGTAGTCCTTGAACTTCTTCACGGAGAAATATACGTCCCCATCGACGGCATAGGCCAGATCGTTCCGAATCAGCTTGTTGATCAGCTCGATCATCCCGCCGATGTGTTCCGTCGCGCGGGGAGTAATGGTGGGCCGCTCGATGCCGAGCCGGTCCATATCGTCGTTGTGCTCGGCGATGTAGCGCTCGGCAATCTCTCGAAACCCGACTCCTTCCCGGTTGGCCTTGGTGATGATCTTATCGTCGATGTCGGTGAAGTTCTTGACATAGGTGACCTTGTAGCCGCTGTAGCGCAGGTAGCGGGTGATGACGTCAAAGTTAATCGCCGATCGAGCATGGCCCACGTGGCAGGTGTCGTAGACGGTCACCCCGCAGGCATAGATCCCCACGTGGCCCTCTTTGACGGGGACGAAGTCTTCTTTTCGGCGCACCAGGGTGTTGTAGAGACGAAGCGCCATGGCATACCCTCCTTTGCTGGCAGCGGCACTCCCCGTATGTCGTTATGGGAAGAGGGCGATCATGTCCAGGGCCGCATCTTCCCGGAGGCCGCACATAAGGTTCATGCTCTGGACCGCCTGGCCGGAAGCGCCTTTCACGAGATTGTCGATGGCGGAAAGGATGATGACCCGGTTTGTCCGCGGATCCACAGACAGACCCACATCGCAGAAGTTGGTGCCCTTCACGGAAGAAACATTCGGGTACGTCCCCTTGCGCAAGACCCGGACAAATCGCTCGCCTTTGTAGAAGTCAAGGTATAGATCAACCAGCTCGGCCGTGGAAATCGTTTTCTTGAGGCTTGCGTAGATCGTGCTGAGGATGCCCCGCGTCAACGGCAGCAGGTGGGGCGTGAAGGAAACCTTCACCTCCGAGCCTGCCAGCATGCTCAGTTCCTGTTCGATCTCAGGGCCGTGCCGGTGCTCGTTGACCTTGTAGGCCTTGAAGCCCTCGTCGATCTCGCAGAAAAGCGAGCCGATTGCGGGGTCCCGGCCGGCACCGCTCACCCCCGATTTCGAATCGATGATGATCGTAGCCGGGTCGATGATCTTTTCCCGCAGTACAGGCGCCAGCGCCAGAATGGCACTCGTGGGGTAGCAGCCGGGATTGGCCACGAGCTGTGCTTTTCGGATCTCGTCCCGGTAGAGCTCGGGGATCCCGTAGACGGCCTTCGTGGCAAGCCCGGGGGCAGAGTGCTTGTGGTACCATTTCTCGAAGACATCGAGATTGCGAAACCGGAAATCGGCGGAGAGGTCAATCACTTTTTTCCCGGCTTCGACAAACGCCGGCGCGACGGCCATGGCCTCCCCGTGCGGCGTGGCCATGAAGATCACGTCGGACATATCGGCGAGTTCCCCCGGCGATGCGTCGATGAAGTGGATGTCCGTGAGGCCCTCGAACAGCGGGTAGGTTCCGGACAGGGGTTCACCTTTAAACTTGCGTGAGGTGAGCGCCGTCACTTTCACATCAGGGTGCCTCAGCAGGATCCGCATCAGCTCCAATCCCGTGTAGCCGCTTCCTCCGTAGATGCCGACCCGAATCATGGTATCCGTCCCTCCGCATAAAAAAGGGGGTTCCGAGAACCCCCTAGTCGTTTCGATTAGCGCTTCGAGAACTGGAACCGCTTGCGGGCTCCGGGCTGGCCGTATTTCTTGCGCTCCTTCATTCGGGAGTCCCTCGTGAGAAAGCCGGCCTTTTTCAAGGCGGGCCGGAGTTCCGCGTCAAACTCGCACAGGGCTCTGGAGATTCCATGCTTGACTGCGTCCGCCTGACCGGCGATGCCGCCGCCGCCGACGTTGATGTAGAAATCGAACTTGCCCATCTGGTTGGTGATTTCCAGAGGTTGCTGGATGATTTTCTTGAGGACGTCCCGGGTGAAGTAATCGTCGAAATTCCGGTTGTTGATCGTGAACACGCCGGATCCATCTTTCATCCAAACCCGGGCAACCGCCGTCTTTCTCTTTCCCGTCGCATAAATACGCTTGTCGGTCATAACGACTCCATCTCCGGTCGATGTTACAGTTCAAGCAAATGAGGCTTCTGGGCGTCGTGGGGATGCTTGTCGCCAGCGTAGATCTTGAGCTTGCGCAGCATCTGCCGGCCAAGGGGGTTCTTGGGAAGCATGCCCTGCACGGCGCGCCGGATGAGTTCTTCGGGCTTCTTGGCCAGGAGTTTTCCCGCAGGAATGCTCTTGATGCCGCCCGGGTAGCCCGAGTGATGATGGTACATCTTGTCGGAGAGTTTCTTGCCTGTCAATGCGACCTTCGCGGCATTGATCACCACAACGAAATCCCCCGCATCGGCATGAGGCGTGAAGATGACTTTATGCTTTCCGCGAAGGCGGTGAGCAATCTCTCTGGCAAGCCGGCCCAGAACTTTTCCCTGCGCGTCGACGAGAAACCAGTCACGGTCGACGTCTTCCTTTTTGGCCATAAACGTAGACATGGGTACACCACTTTGGTGAAATTCGAAAACGTGAGAATAGGCGACTATGCACTTTTTGTCAAGAGAAAAAAAGAGAAGTCTGGAAGGTTGAAATACGGGATTACCGGGATACTAGAGTTGCTTTTTCTTCAATCATTTCCGATTCTTCCACCACTTCATCACCACTTCCGCCCCCTCCTTAATACGTCTAGAAGCCGATCAGCTGTCTTCCGACCGAGGTCCCCCCGACGCGACCAAACCCGGTCAAGGAAAAGAGAACCGTGAATGTTCGGTCGTTTACCAGATCGGAATAGCTCACCTGCACTCCCCAGCACTGGCTGCGGAACTCCAGGCCGATTGTTTTTTCCAGTGTTGCTCTGTCGAACAGGTTTTCCCGCAGCACCCCAAAGACATCCAGGAAATTCGTCGCCCGGATGCGCCCTGCAAGGCCGGCAGACTCGAGAGAATTCTTTGTATAGCGGTAGACAAAAGCCAAGCTGTCGCCCCGTGTGTCATTCAGGCCGATATCCTGATTGAGCCTTGCCCAGGAAGTCGTGTTGACGTCGTAGGAAGCTCGTGTCGTAAATGACAGGTAATTGTAAGGATTGATATCTGCCTCCAGATCGATCGGCATAAAGGGTGCGCTGGGATCCGCAGGCAGCTGGGTGGGCGTCGGCGGCGGCACGATCGTAGAAGGAGTCGTCACGTAAATGGTCGGCGTCGTGATGTTGTACGTCTGGCTCAGCTTCAGCCGGAAGATTTCGCGGTAGTTCACATTTCCCTTGTCGTCACTGAGCCGGGATATCAGGGTGTTCGTCAGCGCGTACGTGATACTGTTCATTGCATCGACGGAGGCGGGCACCCCCCCTACGGTCGTGCTGCCGACAGAGGACACGAAATCGGGTCGTGAAAGCTGACTGGAGGAGGGAATGTAATTATACGTGACCTCGGGTTTCACGGCGTGGCGGATTTTCTGCACCTCACCCCAGCGGACATCAAATATGCGGAAGACCTCGGTAGATGCGTTCAGTGCGAGCGTGTAAGCAGAGCGGCTCGAGGACATACCGGGTACTGCGGGATTGTTGCTCGTGGTATCCCAGAGTGTCTCCCGGACGCCCAGCTCGGGGGTGACGGTCAGATAGCTTCCGAAGGCCCAGGGCAGCGACAATTTCGGATAAATATCGAAGGCGGAACCCTTCAAGCCATAGTCGCGGTAGTAGTAACCGTAGAGGCTCGAAACCTCCCCGTTGAAGCGTGTGCCGAGGAGGGGCTGCTTGAAGCCGGTGAAGGTGACTTCCGGGTAGCGTTGCAGGGTCTCGGCATTGGAAGTCGTCGTCAGGTTTTCCGTATACTGTGTCAGAGCCGTCACATTGTAGTTCCGCCATTGTTTGACGAGGCGGGCCGTGGAGTCGTAGCTCGTGAGCTGTTCGTTTCCCACGAAAGAGATATTATTGAACTTGCGGGCGAGGCCCCCAGCATAGTGACTCATGTAGTAGTTGTGAGAATCGAAATCCCGGAAATAGTAGATATCAGATAGCTTCATGAGGTCGGCCCGGAAGTAGAAACCAGGCTCGAACGTTGTCTCGTGATTCCAGTACCAGGACCAGCGGTCCTGCTTCTCCGTCCAGGTGCGGGGGACCCCCCCGAGGTTGTCCGAACCCGTCCACTGGTCTTTCAGAAAATCCCCGTAGAACAGGCCCCAGGTGCTCTGGCTCGGGTGATACCGAAACTCCGCTCCTTCCATCAATCCCCGCTTGTCCATGTAGCGCGAGTAGATTGTGGCGTCGTAGCTGTCCGAGATCGCCCAGTAGAAAGGGATTTCCACATCAAAGCCTAACTTCTCCTGCGAGTAGCCGAAGTAGGGAAACAGAAACCCTGACTGGCGTGTCGTCTTCGCGGGAAAGAGGGCCCAGGGGAGCCAGATCACAGGCGTGTCGCGAATCTGAAAGCTGCCGTTCTTCAGGGTGCCATAGCCGTCAATGGTGACATCCCCTTCTTTGCCCGTAAAGCGCCAATCCGGCAAGGGCCCGTCGCAGGTCGTGGCTGTGGCATCCTTGATGCGGTACGTCGCCTCGCCGTATTTCTCGATCTCGCTGCCCGTGACGTAGAGATGATTTTTCAGGAAGAACATGCTCCCGTCGTGGGCCATGCCCTTCTTCGTCTGGATATTGATTTCGAGGATATCCCCTTCGAGAGTGTCTCCCTCGCTGAAAAGCAATGCATGCCCGTGAGCCCAGGCGTCGTTCGTCGTCCGGTTCAGGGTGACGGAGTCGGCTTTGAGGTAACCGCCCGTGAAGGTAATGACCACGTCGCCTTCCGTGCGATACGTGTCCGACTCCTGGTCGTAGATCAGTCGGTCGGACACAATATGAATGGGACCCTTCTCGGCCCTTTGAAGGTTGAGACCCTGCTGCCCCCCGGCAGGGGCGACCAGGAGAAGCACAACCAGGAGGGCAATCCAGGTCACCCGAACCAGATTTCCAAAGCCCCCTGTCTTAGGATCGCCGGCCATGTCCCGTCAAACCCGAGCCTTTCGATGAGTGAACAGGGGCCTCACCGCCCCCACGAGGTAGAGCGACCCTGCGATGCAGATCAGATCGTCCGCGCCGGCCACCTCCCGAGCCCTGACCACGGCATTCCGGGGATTTGTCGCGACCTCCACCCTGCGGTTCCAATGCATCGCCTCCGCAGCCAGGAGTTCGGGAGCCAAAGCCCGATCGTCCGGCGGCCGCGTCACAATCAGTCGATGGGCAAGCGGGGCCAGCCTGCGGATGATCCCCCGGTAATCCTTGTCGGCCAGGATCCCAATCACCAGGATGAGTCTGCGGAACTTGAATTCCTCCAGGGCTCTCCGCAGGGCCGCAGAACCTGCCGCATTGTGAGCCCCATCGAGAAGAATCGTTGGGTGCTCCTCAACGACTTCCAGCCTCCCCGCCCAACGAACCGCCGCAAGCCCGAGTCGCACAGCCTCGTCAGTGATTGCAAAACCCTTTGTGCGAAGAATTCCCAGTGCCCCCAGAGCCAGGGCCGCATTTTCCCGCTGGTGAGGCCCTTTCAGGGCGAAGGACAGATTCTTCAGCTCGAGGGACGGTCCGCGAAAGTGGAACGATCCTCCTTTTTCCGCACGCATCTGGATCTCGCGGCCAACACGAAGCAAGCGCGCTCCCTTTTCCCTGCACACCCTGTCGATGACTGCGACAACGGGAGCCTGTCTGGCTGCCGTGATGCAAATCCCTCCCCGCTTGATGATTCCCGCCTTCTCCCGTGCGATGTCTACGAGCCGGCTTCCCAGGTATTCGGCATGGTCCATGGCGATGTTCGAAATGATGGAAAGCTCGGACCGGACAACATTGGTGGCATCGAGCCTGCCGCCCATCCCGACCTCGAGGACAGCCACATCCACCCGACAGCGGGCAAAATGAGCCACGGCAAGAGCCGTTGCAAATTCAAAATAGGTGACTCCCTCGCGATCCGCCCTGCGCACCCTCCCGATCAGATTGCAGAGGGGTTTCTCGCGGATCATGGCCCCATCGACTCGGATGCGTTCCCGGAAATCGACCAGGTGGGGCGAGGTGTAGAGTCCGACGCGATATCCTGCTGCCTGCAGGACGGCGGCCAGGCTCGCGGCGATGGAGCCCTTGCCGTTGGTGCCTCCGACGAGAAGGCTCCGGTAACAGTCCTGAGGGTTCCCCAGCCGTTTGAGCAGCCGCTTGACGGGAACGAGACCCGGACGGATACCAGCACCTTTCAGGCGTTCGAGATAGGCAAGCGGGTCCGCGACCGGTGGCCGGTGAGCGGCAACCGGGGTTAAGGACTGTTTTCTTCTTGACCTGCTGCCCGCCACTTGCAACCCCGGTCATTCGTCGGCGCAAGTTACCACAGCCATGACGAAAGGGGCAACCCCTTTGTGACGCAGGAGTTCCCGTAAAATAAAAAAGGCCACGGGATAGTAATTTCCCATGGCCCTGTCACAGACCCTCGTTCCGCTTCGTGGGGCTTTCCGGCGTGGAAAGAATCAAACATGATTGCGCCCCCTGACGGGATGCGCCCCCGATCACCCGTCTGTCTAGTCGGGGATCACCTTGAAGACTTCATCCCCGGGCCTCACACGGTCCGACACCTTCACCCCGATGTAGTCGCCCACGACGGCTTTTTCGACCTTCGCGTTGTTGACTTCCATGGATTCAATGATGTTCTCGAAGCTTGTCGTATGACCAACAAGCTTGATCGTGTCACCCACTTTCAACTCGCCGGCAGTGATCTTGATTGCCGCAACGCTGGGCTTCGCGAAGAATTTTACGATTTCGCCTATTTTTTCCTCTGCCATAAGTAAAATCCCCCTTTCTTCCAGTTGCCTTCTATCCTTTTTCCATATAATTTTTCACGTTGAAAATCAAGCCTTTTGCCGGGTGGAGAAACATCCGGCATCCATCGCGACAATGAAAGGAGGCTTGACGCGGGACATAAAAAAGGGCAGGGACGATCGTCCCTGCCCTTTTTCGTGTATCCAGGAGGATGGTTACTCTTTTTCGTCCTTGGCGGCCTTCTTCTTGGCTACAGCCTTCGGCGCCGCTTTCTTCGACTTGACCTCTTTCTCGGCCTTTGCGGCCTTTGGCTTGGCTTCCTTCTTGGCCTTGGGCTCCTTCTTCGCTTTCGGCGCTGCCGGGGTCTTGCCCTCTTTCTTGGCCTTCGTTTCCTTCTTTTCCTTCTTTCCGGCGGGCCTCGTAACCAGTTCGATGATGGCCATGGGGGCGCTGTCGCCGACACGGAAGCTCGTCTTCACGATCCTCGTGTAGCCACCCTGTCGGTCCGCAAAACGAGCCCCGATCTCGTCAAAGAGCTTCTTCACGACGTCTTTGTCCTGGATCACGGCCGCGGCCTGCCGGCGGGCGTGGAGGCCGCCCCGCTTGGCCAGTGTAATCATCTTCTCGGCTACACGCCTGAGTTCCTTCGCCTTGATATCGGTGGTTTCAATCTTCTCGAACTTCAGAAACGACGTCACCATATTTCGAAGCATGGCATCCTTGTGACTGGTCGTCCTGCCAAGCTTTCGTCCGCCTACACGGTGTCGCATGGGGCACTATTCCTTTCCGATCAGATCCATCTCGGGAATCCCAAGATCTCCTGTGCGTTTTACTCGGCGCTTCCGGCCTCGTCCCTGCTCTTGGGAGGCCAGTCGACTTTCATGCCGAGGGAGAGTCCCATCTCGGAGAGGATTTCCTTGATCTCGTTGAGGGACTTGCGTCCGAAGTTGCGCGTTTTGAGCATCTCTGCTTCCGTTTTCTGGACCAGCTCGCCGATGATGTGGATCCCGGCGTTCTTCAGGCAATTGGCTGACCGGACGGAAAGCTCGAGTTCGTCCACACTCTTCAGAAGGTTCTCGCCGAGTTTCTCGCTCTGCCCGGCCTCCTCCAGCACCTTCTCTTCTTCGATTTCTTCGAAGTTGATGAAGATGTCCAGCTGGTCCTTCAGGATCTTCGCCGCATAGGCAACACCATCCTGGGGCAGCACGCTGCCGTCGGTCCAGACTTCGAGGACGAGTTTGTCAAAATCCGTGATCTGGCCCACACGGGCATGGCTCACGGTATAGCTCACCTTCTTGATGGGTGAGAAAATGGCGTCGATGTTGATGGTTCCTTCGGGCTGGTCGGGATCGCGCTCGCGCTTGGCCATGACGTAACCCTTGCCCATCTTCACGACCATCTCGGCCTTGAGCTTGCCACCGCTCGTAAGGGTTGCGAGGTAGTGGTCGGGATTGAGGATCTCGACATTGGCATCCGTGATAATGTCCCCGGCCTTGACCTGACCCGCCTTGGAGGCGTCGATCTTGATGGTCCGGGAGACATCGCCATGAAGCTTCAGGCGGACGCCCTTGAGGTTCAGGATGATGTCCGTCACGTCCTCCTTCACACCGGCAATGGTGGAGAACTCGTGCAGGACGTTGTCGAAACGCACGGACACGATGGCCGCCCCCTGGATGGAGGACAGCAGCACGCGCCTCAGGGAGTTCCCCAGCGTGATACCGTACCCTCGCTCAAGAGGCTGGACGGTGAATTCTGCATAGGATTTGCTGTGTGTCTTCTCATCAATCTCGATCCGTTTCGGCCGGATCAGGCTGCGCCAGTTTCTCTGCATAGTAGCTCTTCCCTCTGGCTGTCAGGCTGTTGAACAGCCGGTCAATGGGGTTTCGTCCGGGACCTTCCCTGGCCTATTACTTGGAGTAAAGCTCGACCACCAGTTGTTCCTGGACGGGCATGGTGATATCCTCCCGCGTCGGGATCGTCTTGACAGAACCCTTGAAGCCGTCCTTGTCTAATTCCAGCCACCCCGGGATGCCCCTGCGGGCAACTGTCTCCAGGGAGTCGAGAATCGGGACGACCTTCCTGCTCTTTTCTCTCAGTTCGACGACGTCATCCTTCCGGACATTGTACGAGGGAATGTTGACTTTCCTGCCGTTGATGAGGAAGTGGTTGTGACGCACGAGCTGCCGCGCTTCGTTCCGGGACGGGGCAAAACCCAGACGGAACACCACGTTGTCGAGTCTCCGTTCCAGGAGCATGAGGAGGTTCGAGCCCGTGATGCCCCTCATGCGGTCGGCCCGCTCGAAGTAGCCCTTGAACTGCTTTTCGAGCAGTCCGTACATCCTCTTCAGGCGCTGTTTCTCACGAAGCTGAACGCCGTAGTCGGAGTGCTTCTTTCTCGCCTGCCCGTGCTCGCCGGGCGCATAGCCCCGCCTCTCGAACGCGCACTTTTCGGTGTAGCAGCGGTCACCCTTGAAAAACAGCTTCAGGCCTTCACGACGGCAAAGCCTGCATTCTGATCCTCTGTAACGTGCCAAGTTGTTCCTCCCTGTAAATTCTCGTAGGTTTGTCCTAGCGCCTTACACGCGCCGTCGCTTGGGCGGACGGCAGCCATTGTGCGGAATCGGGGTCACATCGCGGATCAGGCTGATGGTGAGACCTGTTGCCTGCAGCGCTCTCAGGGCCGATTCGCGGCCGGACCCCGGACCCTTCACGTAGACCCGAACCGTGCGCAATCCCTGTTCCTTCGCTTTCTTCACGGCGCTCTCCGCGGCCATCTGGGCCGCAAACGGCGTGCCCTTCCGGGAACCCTTGAACCCGGACATGCCAGATGATGCCCAAGAAATCACATTCCCGGTCAGGTCGGTGATGGTGATGATGGTGTTATTGAATGTCGACTGGATGTGGGCGATCCCCTCGGGGACGTTTTTCTTCTCGCGCTTTTTTCCGGTCTTTCTTCTCGGACTGGCCATGAATCCTCCCGGTCATCAATGTACGTGGTTACTTTTTCTTGCCAGCGATCGCCTTGCGGGGTCCCTTGCGGGTCCGGGCGTTGGTGTGAGTTCGCTGGCCACGGCTGGGAAGCCCCTTGCGGTGACGCAGGCCCCTGTATGTCCCTACGTCCATGAGTCGTTTGATCGACATGGAAATGTCCCGGCGGAGATCTCCCTCCACCTTGTGCTCCTTGTCGATGACATTGCGGATGGCCGTCACTTCCCCGTCGGTGATCTGGTCCGTCTTCGTCTCGTAAGGAATCCCCGCCTCGCGGAGGATCTCGCGGGACTTGGAGCGGCCGATCCCGTAGATGTAAGTCAGGGCGATCTCCATGCGCTTGTTCTTCGGTAGGTCAACGCCTGCTATTCTTGCCACTTGTCAGGCCTCCTCGAATGGTCTTTGGTTATCCCTGGCGCTGTTTGTGCTTCGGGTTTTCGCAGATCACCCTGACAACGCCATGGCGCTTAATGATTTTGCACTTGTCGCACATTTTCTTTACCGATGGTCTTACCTTCACGACGAATACCCCTTTGATCAATCGGTCCGCAGCCGTTTCGCATTCTATTTCGACCGGTACGTGATCCGGCCCCGCGTTAGATCGTACGGCGAAAGCTCCACCGTCACCTTGTCGCCCGGGAGGATCTTGATGAAATGCATCCTCATTTTTCCCGAGATGTGAGCGAGCACCCGGTGCCCGTTTTCCAACTCCACCCGGAACATGGCATTTGGCAGCGTTTCGACGACCGTGCCTTCCACCTCGATAGGTTCTTCTTTTGCCATACGCTCCCTGCGCTCAACCGAGCCTGCTTAGGATGACCGGCCCGTTATCTGTAATCGCCACGGAATGTTCGAAATGGGCCGACAGTTTCCCGTCGGCTGTTACCACCGTCCAGCCGTCGCGGAGGACCTCCACCCGGTAGGTTCCCTCGTTGACCATCGGCTCGATCGCAAAGACCATCCCCGCCTTCAACTCGATCCCCCTTCCGCCCGATCCGTAGTTGGGGACCTGTGGATCCTCGTGGAGGCTCTTGCCGATCCCGTGCCCTACAAGATCGCGAACCACGGAATAGCCCGCTGCCTCGACATGGAGCTGGATGGCGGCGGAGATGTCGCCGATGCGATTCCCCGTCTTGATTTCCGCAATCCCTCTGTAAAGAGCCTCTTCCGTTATCTTCAGCAGTCTCCGCGCCCCCGGGGCGATTTCCCCCACGGGCACCGTGACCGCCGCATCTCCATAGTAGCCGTCGTTGAGGATCCCGAAATCCAGGCTGACGATGTCGCCTTCCTTCAGGTCTCTCTCCGAGGGCATCCCATGCACGACCTCGCTGTTGACGGAGGTGCACAGGGAGTAGGGGTAACCCCGGTATCCCTTGAAGGCGGGCCGGGCCCCTCTTTTCAGGGCCAGATCTTCCGAGAGCCGGTCCAGTTCGATCGTTTTGACCCCCGGTTTGATCTTCTTCCTGAGTTCCTCCAAGATCGCGGCCACGATGGCGTTGCTCTTTCTCATCTTTTCAATCTCCGTATGAGATTTCAAGATGATCATGACCGAATCTCCTTATCGCCGTTTCGCCAGGCGCCCTTTCTTGAGGAACCCTTCGTATTGCCGTGCCAGCAGATGGGTCTCGATCTGTCCCGCCGTATCGAGGGCGACACCCACGATGATCAACAGCGCCGTGCCACCGAAGTAAAAGGGAACGTTGAAGTAGACCATCAGGATGCTCGGCAGCACGCAGACGGCGGACACATAAATCGCCCCGCTGAAGGTCAGACGGCTCAGCACGTGATCAATGTATTCGGCCGTCTTCTTCCCCGGCCGGATGCCCGGCACGAAGCCACCATGCTTCTTCATATTCTCCGCCACGTCCGTCGGGTTGAACACGACGGCCGTGTAGAAAAAGCAGAAGAAGACGATGAACCCCACGTAGATCAACTCGTATAAGAAATGTCCCGGTATCAGCGAGTCGGACACCCATTTCATCCACGGGTGCGGGATGAACTGCGCCAGGGTCGCCGGGAACATGATGATCGATGACGCAAAGATGGGCGGAATAACGCCCGATGTGTTGATCTTGAGCGGCAGGTGCGTCGTCTGCCCGCCGTACATTTTTCTCCCCACGATCCGTTTTGCATACTGAACGGGGATGCGACGCTGCCCCGTC
>Ga0335071_10003354_pt1 | contig 16921 bp, 10 predicted proteins | sample Lox_Sample_15_FD_206724 | JGI IMG/M metagenome (GOLD analysis project Ga0335071, IMG submission 206724) | Soil microbial communities from Loxahatchee National Wildlife Refuge, Florida, United States - Lox_Sample_1.5 | ecosystem: Environmental > Terrestrial > Soil > Wetlands | place: USA... | reverse complement strand
TACCGTCGAGTCACGGCGGGGATCATAGGACTCGGGCTTGCCGAGCGCGTCGACGGCGATGGTGTATTCCTTGAGTTGATCGGCTTCCCCGGAGAGTGATTTGTCCGCAAGATAAAGCAACAGGCGGCGTTGCAGTTCCGAGAAACGCAGAAGGTCGCTGTGCACGACTCGCTGGATTTGGTCGCGAGCTTCACTCTCTGCAATATCCATTGTTTTCAAGATCATACCCCTGTTGCATACAGGTTACCAACAATGAGTTGACCGTATTCCGCAATCCCTCTTTGTTCTACCGTGATACGGTTTTGCTGACCGCAATCATTCAGGGGAATCGGGAGGTTTACATGCACTTGAACAAGGTATTGCTACGGGTCTTTGGCTGCCTGATCGTGATGGCTGCCTTGATTTCCGCTCAATCGTTCTTTGGTTCCATCAACGGCACGGTAAGCGACTCTACCGGTGCGGTTGTGCCGAATGCCAGAGTGGTGCTCACCGAAACTTCCACCGGCGTCCTGCACGAAACGGCTAGCAATGCCAGCGGAGACTATCTCTTTTCGAATCTTCCGCTGGGCACGTACTCGGCCAGCGTCACTGCGGCGGGATTTAAGGAGGTTCGTAGCGGCGACATGGTGCTGACCGCGCAGCAGGTGCTACGCTTCGATGCCAAGCTGGAGGTCGGGAACAGCTCCGAATCGGTCACCGTTTCCGCCAACGCTGCAACGATTAATGTTGAAAATGCGGAAGTGGATGGCGTGGTGGCCCACAGAGAGTTCCTGGCGCTGCCCGTTCTCGAGCGCAGCTCTTTTAGTTTCCTCGACTTAAACTCCTTCAACATTCAGGGCGGTGACGGATCGAGTTATTCGGTCGGCGGGCTGCGCGGCGAGTATACGAACTTCACGGTCGACGGAGTCACTTCCAATTCAGCACTTTACGGAGGCCAGTCGGGCCCGCAGACCGAAGAATCGCTGGAAGCCGTCCGCGAAGTGAAGTTGATGGCCAGCAACAACTCGGCCGAGTTCACTAATGTTGCGACCGTGATTGTGGCGAGCCGGTCCGGCTCCAATGAATTGCACGGGAGCGCGTTCTATCAGCAAGAAAATAATGCATTTAACGCGAGAAGTTTCTTTGCCGGGAGCAAACCGTGGGGTCCGATCCGGCATCAGTTCGGAACCAGCCTCGGCGGCCCGGTGGTTTTCCCCAAACTCTACGACGGGCACAACAAAACGTTCTTCCAGTTCACGTTTGAGCAGCAGAAATACCCTGGAATGAGCACGGGGAACGCGAGCGTACCGACATCGGCGATGCGCGGCGGCGATTTTTCCTCATTGTTTTCGCAGGGAATCGTCATTACGGACCCGACTACGGGTAAACCCTTTGCCGGCAACATCATTCCCACGAGCCGCTTGAGTGCGGTGGCGTTGCAGACGCAGAGTGCACTGTTTCTACAACCAAACGTTGGGCCGGCGGACAATTTTACGAACAATTGGGTGGGCTTTTTCCCGTCTGCGTCGCACAATAACCGCTATGTGACGCGCATGGATCATGTTTTCAACGAGCATGACTCGGTGGTAGGGCGGCTGAGCATCCGGGACCTGCCGGAACCTGCTTCGCAATATGGGCCGTTTCCGATGAACGATTACACGCAGTTTCGCCGGACCTGGAACGCCTATATTTCCGAGACCCACTTGTTCTCGCCTACCTTCATGAACGAATTCCGGATCGGATTTTCACGCGATAAGATTTTCAGCACCAGTCTGCAAAAGGGCGGTCCGATCGTGCAGCAGATCGGTCTTCAAGGCGTGAACACCGATACGAATCTTACCGGGATCCCGACGTTCAACTTCACGAATTTCTCCTCGCTGAGCGACGAGCCGAACGGCCTCAGGACTTCGCAAACAAAAGAATTTCTGGACAACGTGACGTTGGTGAAGGGAAGGCACAACATCAAGACCGGGGTGCTGGTGCGTTACAACACGCCGAATCAGGATTCCGGACCGGCGAACGGAACGGACTTCGGTTCGATGAGCTTCACTGGTTTTGCCACCGGTTTCGACTACGCGGATTTTCTGCTGGGCATTCCGCAATACTCGTCGCTCGCCTATCGCGCACCCAACGCATATATCAACTACACGCAAACCGGGTTGTTCGTGCAAGACGACTTTCACGTGACGCCGAAGCTCACGGTGAATCTTGGGCTGCGCTGGGAGTATAACCAGCCGCCGACGGACCAAAACAATTTGCGCTTCAGCTTCGACCGCACAACCGGCGCCCTCGTGGTTCCGACGGCGAAACAGCTCACCGAAATCAGTCCTTACTTTCCTACGAACATTCCGATTGAGACCGCAGCACAGGCCGGATTTCCGGCACGGTCCCTGTTGCGTTCGAACTGGCATGACTTTGCACCGCGCCTCAGCTTCGCCTACCGGCCGTTTTCCGCGGGCAACTTTGTTGTGCGTGGCGGTTACGGGATCTTCTTCGCACCGCTCGTGTCGGTGCCCGCGCAAGGATTCATCGGCGGACCGTTCTCATCGGAAGTGAATTTCACCAATGCGATCACCAACGGCGCTCCGGCCTTCTCGTTCCCCGATCCGTTCGGCGGCAGCAGCAGCCTGCCCTCGCAGAGCATCATGCCTATCAATCCGAATCTGCGGACGCCGTACGTTCAGCAATGGAACCTGACGATCGAACGCGAATTGCCATGGAAGGTCGTGGCGCGCGGGGCTTACAGGGGTTTCCGCACGGTGGAGATCCCATACCAACGCGACCTGAATACGCCATACGCGAGTGCGGATCCGGCGAACGCGAACCTGTTTTTGTATCCTAATTTCTACCAAGTGAGCTATATCGAGGATGGCGGCATCCAGAAGATGAATGCCCTCGATCTGGCGATTGAACGGAAGCTCACGAGCGGCCTGACTTTCCAGTCGCAGTACACGTGGGCGAAGAACCTGAGCGACGCGGGTGATGACTACGAAGTCAATGTGAACGGTCTCAACACATTCGATCCGTTCAATCGCGCCTTGGACATGGCCAACGTAGCGTACCAGCCGCGGCACCGCTGGGTGACCTCCGCTCTGTACCAACTGCCCTTCGGCAGGGGACAGCGCTGGGGATCGAGCTTCAACGGAGTGCTCAACGGTCTGGCGAGCGGTTGGGAGTTAGCGGGTATTTTCGATTGGCAGACGGGGCAGTACTTGACGCCTGTCGACAGCTCGATCGATCCAACCAACAACCGCAGTTACGACACGGGGCAGGTGCGACCGGATTGCCTGAGCAATCCCAACCTTTCCAATCCTTCGGTTCACGACTGGTTTAATCTGTCGGCGTTCGCGGTTCCGGCAAACGGCAGCTACGGGACGTGCGGCCGCGGCATTATCGTAGGGCCGGGGATTTCGAATTTCGACCTATCCGTAATAAAGAGCATTCGGCTCACCGAGCGGGCCAAGCTTCAATTTCAGGCAAAGGCATCGGACGCGTTGAACCATCCGCTGTTCAACAACCCGGGGAGCTTTCCGTACGTTGAGGTTCTGGACAGCACGAACGGAAACCGACTGCGCAGCGTCCTGGGCCACCTGACGAACCGCGGATCGTTCGGTGCTGGATACAGGATGATTGAACTCGGCGCGAGGATCGAGTTCTAAGAAATCCTTCGATCGCGGCTCAGAATCGAGACGTTATGAGACGGAGGGATTTTCTCGGCTCCGTGGCGGCGGCGATGGCTCCGTGGCGGATGCGGGCAGCAGAGTCCCGGCCGCCGCGACGGCGCACGAACTTCAACGCGGGATGGCTGTTTCGGCGCCAGGCGCACGGTGGCGGGGCGCTGGGGTCATTCGACCGGAATTCCACGCTCGGCTCCGCTATTGAGCCCGCGTTTCGCCAAGCGACGGAGGCAGTGTACGACGACTCCGCCTGGGACCCGATCAACCTGCCGCACACCTGGAACGCGAATGATGCGAGCGATGACGTTCCCGGCTACTTTCGCGGCATCGGTTGGTACCGCAAGCATTTCCAACTGAGCGAAGAGTTCCGGGGCAAGCGCGTGTTCCTGGAATTCGAAGGTGTGAATCAGGTTGCGGAGTTCTGGGTCAATGGGACTCGCATCGGAGAACATAAAGGCGGCTATACAAGCTTTGAGCTGGAAGCGACGGATGCGGTGCGGTTTGGGAACGCGGGCAATGTCCTGACCGTGAAGGTGGACAATCTTTACAATCCCAACATCTCTCCCACGGTAAAGACCGATCTCACGTTCTACGGCGGCATTTATCGCGATGTTTGGCTGCGCATTACGGAACCGGTGTACATTTCGGCGGTGTGGTGGCGGACGCCACAGGTGATCGAGACCGCAGCGGACGTGGAGGTGCTGGCGTCACTCGCGGCGCCGGCGGCGGGCCAAAGCGGATTGATGCTGCGGCACGAGATTGTGGACGCGGACGGCAAGACCGTGGCGCGGACATCGGCGGCATGCAGCGTTCCGGCGAAGGCTCTGAAGCAAACGACGCGCGTGGCCGGGCCGCGGCTTTGGTCACCTGACTTGCCGCAGCTCTATCGCATCCGAACGTCTTTATTGGACGGCGATCGCCTGGTGGATGCGGTGGAGGTTCCTCTCGGTTTCCGCTGGTTCCGTTTCGATGCCGAACAAGGATTTTTCCTGAATGGAAAGCGGCTGCAGTTGCGCGGAACGACGTGGCATCAATCGTATCCCGGGATGGGCAGCGCTCTTCCCAACTCGCGGCACTTTGCGGACATGAAGCTGATTCGCGAGATGGGCTGCAATTTCTTTCGCACCAGCCACTATCCGCACGATCCCGCGGTCACGGAAGCGTGCGACCGGCTGGGGCTCCTGATGCTCGAAGAGTTGTTTGTAGGCGAGGAGATCGAAAACACTTCGGAATACTTCGCGATTCAAGCCCAGACAGCGGACGAGATGATCGCGCGAGATCGCAACAATCCCTGCGTGATTCTGTGGGGAATGGAAGGGGAAGTGGATGCGGCGGAGAAATCAGCGGGCGTGGTCACGGCTCTCGTCGAGCGGTTGAGAGAACTCGATCCCACCCGGCTGGTCACGATGCAGGACGCCAGGGTGGATGGCATCAAGGCGCATCTCGACGTCGTGGGTTTGTATTCAAGTTTCGAAGAGGATGACCGCGAGCGCAAAGGGCATCCCGAGAGGAAATACCTGATCGAAGAATACACCGCGGCGGGCATTGGGCGCGGCGTTTACGGCATGGGGCCCGAGAGCGAAGATTTAGGATGTGTCCAGCACGAGCAATATCTGGCACAGGTGAATTTGCGGCCATGGATCGCCGGCAGCACGATATGGCACCAGTTTGACTACGACGGCGAAGAATACGATCCGGTGATACCGCACCTGGTGACCTTCGGGATGGCGGACGCGTGGCGCATTCCCAAAGACGTCTACTACTTCTATCAGAGCCAATGGAGCGCGAAGCCGATGGTGCACATCTGCGGCCATTGGACGTGGCCTGGAGAAGAAGGCAAGAAGCGGGCGGTGAAGATTTACAGCAATGTCGATGCGGTCGAACTCGTGCTGAACGGCCGTTCGCTCGGCGTAAAGAATCGCGAAAAATCCGGAGGACTGGAACACGCGCCGCGAATGTGGGAGGTTCCCTATGAGCCGGGCGTTCTGGAGGCAATTGCGCGCGAGGGAACGGGGCAGGTGACGGATAGACGTAAGACCGCTGGCCCGGCGGCGCGCATCGATCTGCATAGCGATGTGGATCGTGTTGCGTCAGGCGACCCGGAGAGCATGGCGTATCTTATCGCCTCCGTGGTGGACAAAGACGGAACGGTTGTGCCGAGCGCGTACCACGCGATCAACTTCAGTTGTTACGGACCGGGGGAGTTGTTGCCGCAGACATGGCCGGGCCACGCGACCGGCTTCACTTGGAATGCAGTCGCAGGAATGACCGGGATTGCTTTCCGCGCGACCGACCGGGTAGGCAGAGCCGTCATCAGCGCTTATTCGCCCGGGCTGGGGTTAGGGCGCGTGAACGTAGAGGTTGTAGCCAGCGGCAAACGGGATGAGATGGAATACCGCACCGGGGCCACGGTTTACAAATAACTCAGGGGGACTCAAATGACCAGGCGTGACTTCATCGGGAGTGCGGGGCTGGCGTTATCGGCAGCGGCTGTGAGCGATCCACTCGGGGCCGCAGAAGGCGGCAAGCTCAAGCTGGCGATCGTTGGTACGGGGGAACGAGGGGCGCTCGACTGGGGCCAGCCGATCATGCGGCAATTCCAAGATGCGGTGCAGGTGGTGGGGCTGTGCGACATTAACGCGAAGCGCGCGGCGGCGGCACGTGAGTTGATGGGGACCAATGCACCCGCGTTCACGAATTTCGACCAGATGATCCGCGAGACCAAGCCGGAGTCGGTGCTGATCACGACGATTGATGCGACGCACTGGCGGTATAACACGCGCGCGATGGAGCTGGGCGTCGATGTGATCAGCGAGAAGCCGCTGTGCACCGACGAAGGCCAGTGCCAGGCCATTTTGGATACCCAAAAGCGAACGGGGCGGAAGGTCACGGTGACGTTCAACGCGCGCCACTCACAGCAGGCCAAGAAGGTGAAGCAGCTTCTGTTGGAAAACGCGGTGGGCGATGTGCTGTCGGTGGATTATCACGAATACCTGAACACTACGCACGGAGCCGATTATTTCCGCCGCTGGCACCATCTCAAAGAGAATTCGGGCACGCTGCTGTGTCACAAGGCGTCACACCATTTCGATTTGGCCAACTGGTGGCTGGACTCGACGCCGCAGGAGGTGAGCGCCTGGGGCGATCTGAAGTTCTATGGCCGCAACAACGCATATCGCGGAACGCATTGCCGCACTTGTCCGTTCCAGCAGCAGTGCAAGTTCTACTGGGACGTGACCAAAAACTCCGATTACCAGAAACTGTATGTGGACTGTGAATCGGAGGACGGTTACTTGCGGGACGCGTGCGTCTGGCGGGAGGACACGAACATCTACGATGCGATGTCGGTGCGGGTGCGATACGAAACGGGCGCGATTCTGACTTACACTTCCAACACGTATTTGCCGTACGAGGGGCAGTCGGTTTCGTTTAACGGCACGAAGGGTAGGCTGGATGCGCAGAGCTTCGGGGGCGGCGGGTTTGCGCGGAACGAGGTGCGCCTGACGCGGAGTTTTGGGAAATCGGAACTGGTGCACGACGTCGAAGAGCAAGGCGGAAGCCATGGGGGAGAGGACGACTCGATCCAGGAGCTGATCTTCCACAACGCGGGACGCCCCGATACGCTGCACCTACGCGCGGATCTGAGGGCCGGCGCTCTGAGCAGTCTGATCGGCATCGCGGCGTACCGCAGCATCGAGCGCGGCGGAGTGCCTATCAAGATCGCAGATCTGATTCGATTCTGAGGGTCGCGCACGACCACTTCCGGCGCCGGCGGTGAGCCAGCCATGATACATTTTTAGCCGGACGCGGGTTTTTCCCGCGGGGACGTGGAGGATTTATGGCTCACGAAGAATCTCGAGGATCCGCGAAGAAAGCGTCAGACGGTGCAACCCGGCGCGAGCTCTTCCAAATTGGAAATGCGTTGGTGTGGCCGGTGCTGTTGGGCGCACCCGCGGCAAAAGGTGCGACCACCGGCGCGCTCACGCCCGGACCGGAGATTTATCAATCCATTGGTGTCGAACCGGTCATCAATTGCCGCGGGACCTTCACTATCATCGGCGCATCGGTGGAGACCCCGGAGACCCGCGCGGCCATGGAGTACGCGGCCCGCTATTTTGTGCAGTACGACGAATTGGCCGAAGGCATTGGACGGCGGCTGGCCGAACTGACGGGCGCGGAGTGGGGAATGGTCTCGGCGGGATGCGCCGCCGGGTTGAAGCACGTGACGGCCGCTTGTGTCGCGGGCGGGAATCCCGAAAAACTCATTCGCATTCCGGATCTCACCGGCTTCGACAAGACCGAAGTCGTCATTCCGCGCAGCTCGCGCAGCGTCTACGATCACGCCGTGCGCAACATCGGGGTGAAAATCATCGTTGTGGACACGGCGGAAGAGCTCGCCGATGCGCTCAGCCCTCGCACGGCGATGGTGTACCTGACGGCGGGCGGCCCCACGGTTTCCGGTCCGCTTGCGCTTGAGAATGTGGTGGCGCTGGCGAAGCCGAGAGGGATTCCGGTCCTGGTGGACGCGGCGGCGGAGAATCTGACGATCCCCAACGTGCACCTGGAGCGTGGCGCAACGATTGTGGCTTATAGCGGAGGCAAGGCCATCCGCGGGCCGCAATGCTCGGGGCTGCTGTTGGGCCGCAAGGATCTGCTGATGTCGGCGTGGCAGGCGAGCTCGCCGCATCATGGGCCGGGCCGCGATAACAAGGTCGGGCGCGAGGAAATGCTGGGTCTTCTCGCGGCTGTGGAAGCGTGGGTTAAGCGCGATCACGATGCCGAGTGGAAGAAGTGGCTCTCCTATTTGGACACGATCTCCAAGCGGGTATCGGATGTTGATGGCATCGAGACGGCGGTACGCGAGCCGGTGGGGCTTTCCAATCACAGCCCGACGCTAGTGATCAGTTGGGACCCCGCGAAGCTGCATGTCACGGGCGAAGAGATAGCCGAAGAACTGGCACGGACGAAACCCCGGATCGCTCTCGGCGGCGGCGAGGGCGGGCGGAACCGGCGCGAGGCCGATAATGGCAAGACCTCGATTTCCATAACCGCGTGGATGATGCAGCCGGGCGACGATAAAATCGTAGCTGATCGCGTTCGCGAGGTGCTCTCGATCAAGCGCAGTCCACGGCCGGAACCGGCTGCCCCAGAAGCGAATCTCAGCGGACGCTGGGACGTCAACGTCGAGTTCTTCAGCAGCAAGAGCCAGCATGCGCTGTTCTTACAGCAGGACGGAGGGCGCGTGAACGGCTCGCACAAAAGCGACTTCTCGGTGCGCGACGTGCAAGGCACGATCGAAGGCAGCCAGATAAGACTTCGCAGCAACGGCGCCGAGCGCGGTAGCGGAGATTCGGTTCCGTACATTTTCGCGGGGACAGTTTCCGGCGATTCGTTCTCCGGTACTCTCTACATGGGCGAATATCTGACTGCGAAATTCACGGCGACGCGAAGGCCGTACCCTCCGGGATCGAGTGCCATCGTGCTGCCTGGCGGCCCGCCGCTCGCGAACTGACGGCTGGAAATCAGAAGTAGTTCGGGATCCACCCGGAATCGCTCTGCCGTTCAAGCGGGTCCGAATAGAAAATGCGATCGCTCATCTTTTTTATTCCAGTCCTCTGCGTAGCCAGCATAGTGCCGGCGGAGATTTCCGGTGTGCGGCCGGGACCAATTACAGTCTCGGCCTCCGCTGAAACCTTGACTATTCGGTGGCCCGACGAGTCATCACGGATCTGGACCACCGAATTTTCGTTGAACTCCGAGAAGCCACTCATCACGAAGATCGGAGTAGGGGCGACGGAAGTCGTCCGCAATGCTTACCCGCAATACTGGGTTGTGACGGGGAAACGCCGCGGCCGCGCCGGGTTCGACGAGTTTTTTGATTTTCCCGGCAATCATCCCGAGGGAACCAGGCGGTTCGAGGGCGCGTTCCGGCCGGTCACTGCCAAAGCCAGGAGCATCGGAAACCGGATCGAAGTGCTGTTCCAAGGTCTGAAGCTGGGCATTTTTGAGGGTGGGATCGCATACACGTTTTATCCGGGCACGCGGCTGATCTATCAGGAAGCCGTCGTCTCGACCCAGGAGCCCAACACGGCTTATCTTTATGACACCGGATTGCGTTTAGCCGCCCCGGCTTCTGGCGTGCGACCCGGGCGCCGGGAGGTGGTCTCTCCAGTCACTTACTACGATACGGAGGGGAAGCTTCATACAGAGATGACGACAGGTCCGGATCGGCGGCCGGCCTATGTCCGATACCGAACCCTCGCGGCAGAGTTAGACCGAGGCAGTCTAGCCGTATTTCCGCCACCGCACACCTATATCGCTCCTCGCGACTACACCACCAACATGGGATACGTCTGGTTTCATGGCTGGGCAGGCAGAACTGGACGTGGGGAGCTCGGGCTCGGTGTTCGGCATCCCGTCGACGACGGCGCGGGACTTTATTACCCCTGGATTAACGCCCCGCCTGGCACTGTTCAGCGCATGGGTCTGTTTTATGTGGTCTCCGATGAGAAGCCGGAAGCGGCACTGGCGGATGTCCTACGCTTCACCAATCGCGACCGGTTTCCAGCGCTTCCTGGATATAAGACGCTCACCTCGCACTGGCACTGGGGCTACACCATTCAGGCACTGAACCAAGGAGAAAACTGGGTTCCGCCTTTCACGCAGGTTCTCAAAGATATGGGAATCGATGCCGCCATCACCTGTGACTTTCACGGCGATGGTCATCCGGAGGACTTAACCGACCTTCGCTTGCAGGAGCTGGATGCCTATTACCGGATGTGCCGCAAGCAATCGGATTCGCAATTCCTGTTGATTCCCTCAGAAGAGGCCGATGTGATATTGGGTGGCCACTGGGCCGTAGTGTTTCCGAAGCCGGTCTACTGGTTCATGAGCAATCCAACGCACGGTCCGCTTCAGCAGACACATTCGAAATACGGGACTGTGTATCACGTTGCATCGTCGGATGACATCCTCGAAATGGTTCGACGCGAACAGGGCATCATGTATCAGACCCATCCGCGTACCAAAGACTCTTTCGGCTATCCGGACAAGGTTCGCGACACCGACTTTTTCCGCGACCCGCACTTCATCGGAGCCGGTTGGAAAGCAATGCCCGCCGATCGCTCGACGCTCCGGGAGGGCGTTCGCGCTCTGAACTTGCTGAATGACATGAACAACTGGGGCCTAGCCAAGCGTCTACTTGCTGAAACCGACATGTTCGCGATCGACCACACATCGGAACTCTACACGCATATGAACGCCAATTACGTGCGGATCGGCGAGTTGCCGGACTTTGATCATTACGGCCGCATGCTGGACGCCGTCAGCCGGGGCGATTACTTTATCTCGATGGGCGAGGTGCTATTGCCGGAGGTTGAAATATCCAAGGCCTCGCCGTCAGCTGTCGAGGCCAAAGCCCGGATTCAGTGGACCTTCCCACTGGCGTTCGGCGAGATTGTCTGGGGTAATGGCAAGGAGACTTTTACTCGGACTTTCGATCTCAGCCAGACAGGCTCATTCGGCGATGCTGCGTTCGCATGGAGCACAGAGGCCAAGAATTGGCAGTGGGCCCGCATCGAAGTATGGGATGTCGCCGGCAACGGAGCCTTCATCAACCCTGTCCGCCGTTAGCGATTCCTACTGGTCTCCTAATCTAACCGGAAAACTGAACCCAGGTCCGTGGTGCTGGGTCGCAACAGGTAACACGACGCAGTCGGCCACTATCAGCCAGGTTATCAGTCTTTGTCACCCTGTCTGAGTTGAGCCCGGCGAAACAATTCCATCGAGCTGGCGGCAAGGCTCAGCCCAAACACAATCATGACAATATCACCGCCAACCACCATAGCGAGAATGAGAGTCACCAGGGCGAGAACGATTACAGACGTGGCAAGCATTCGAATGGAAGTGGCTCGCATGTTGTTCGAGACTGAGTGAGATTCGCGTTCCGGGCAGGACGCTAACAAGGCCCGCCGGCGGCTTGGCCAGACTTTTAGTGCGGCGGAACTACACGGGGAGCGAAGGCCGATTTTAGCAGGGTATTACAAACTGTGCGCGACGTCAGGCAACTCAAAAAATGTATAGGCCTAATCCAGGTTTTCTATTGGTGCGCCATCGAGGTGCAAGATAGAATAGTCCGCAAGCCAAGTTTGAGCTTCCGAGCTTGAGCCTCGTAACGCCAAGAAACTGCTTCGATAAGGTCTCAACTTATGGGTGCGAATCCGACACAAGCTTATGGGGTTGCTGTCTTCTACCTTGCCTTCGTGGCGCTGGGAGGAGTGTTTGCCTCGGGAGGCAGTGTGGTGCTGTCAATCATCGCGATAGTACTACTTGGTGCTGCCGTGGGGATTTCGTTGAAGTGCAAACCGTGGGAAAACGCGGGGGATTAGAAATAGGGCAAATAGGCCAAGGAAACATATGGTCCTGGTTGGAATCGCAGTGACAGTTTTTGGCTTTGTGATAAGTCTGTTAAGTCTCGGAATGGTAGCGAGCGTCTCCGGGCGTCTGGTGATGGTGACTGTGGGAATTGCTGTGAGTATTTTTGGCATCATCGGCCTCATCAACCGCGCCTACCTGAAAAACCCGATTTGGAAAAGGTGAAGACTGAATGCAGCGGTCTCTGATACTGACGGCGGTGATCCTGGTAGCTCTGGCCGCTGGGGTATTTGGGCAAACGCCGGCGGCACCGGCCGCCCCCGCGTCACAACCGGCGCTGGTTCCTGCCAAACCGATTACAGATGCCGATTTGAAGAACGTCGATACGCCAAAAGCTGAAGAGCGGGCCAAGGGCGATCCCGACGGCGCTCTGACGGGCACGGCGGCGGATGTAGCCGTGGCTGATGCGAAGAAGGGGCTGACCATAGCTGATCTCGTGAATCAGGCTGGGCAGAACAAGATCGCCATCAACTTTGTTTGGACTCTGGTTACCGGTTATCTGGTCATGTTCATGCAGCTTGGCTTCGCCCTGCTGGAAACGGGTCTGGCACGCGCCAAAAACGCGAACCATACCATGATGATGAACATCGCGGTGTACGGCATCGGCATGTTGGCCTATTGGATGATCGGATTCTCGTTACAGATGGGAGGAGTCGGGGCCGTCGCCAACCTGGGTGGCACTCCGCCGCTGAGCGCCGAGCACGCTTTCAACCTCTTTGGGAAGCCGTTTGGGATTTTCGGGCAGAACGGCTTTTTCCTCATGCATCACGGCACCAACGATGTCGCCGTGATGGTTTTGTTTCTCTTTCAGATGGTATTCATGGATACGGCGGCCACAATTCCGACGGGCGCGGCGGTGGAGCGTTGGAAGTTCTCCGCTTTCGCAATTTCCTCGTTTGTATTTGCGGCTTTCATTTATCCTCTTTACGCAAACTGGGCGTGGGGAGGCGGGTGGCTTTCCAACCTCGGAGCCAACTTTGGCTTGGGCAAGGGATATGTGGATTTCGCGGGGTCCGGTGTGGTGCACGCCGTGGGCGGTCTGTCTGCTTTGGCGATCGCGATGGTTCTGGGTCCGCGTATTGGAAAGTTCAACCGGCAGGGGAAGCCCCAGGCAATCCTCGCGCACGATCTTGTGTTGGTGATCACCGGGTGTCTGATTCTTGCATTCGGATGGTTTGGGTTTAACCCGGGGTCCACGCTGGGAGCCTCGACCAACGGCAACCTACGCATTGGCGCCATCGCCGTGAACACCATGCTAGCCAGTGCCGGCGGCATGATGAGCGCCATGTTTTATATGTGGATGATATACGGCAAACCCGATGCATCCATGACGGGCAACGGTTTTCTGGCTGGATTAGTCGCGATTACCGCGCCTTGCGCCTTCGTCAACCCGGTGGGTTCCGTCATCATCGGTTTGATCGCAGGTGTCCTGGTATGTGTGTCGGTAGCGTTCGTCGAAAGAGTGATGAAAATCGACGACCCGGTCGGAGCCGTTTCAGTGCACGGTGTGTGCGGTATCTGGGGAGTGATCTCAGTGGGCCTGCTGGCAGACGGCAGAAGTAACTTCGGCGGTGCGTGGAACGGAGTAAATGGCTCAGTGAGGGGTCTGTTCTATGGGGACCCGAGCCAACTTGTTGCGCAACTTATCGGCGTCTCAACACTTATTGGAATCGTATTCTCGGCGAGTATGATTCTATACCTGGTGGTCGATTTATTCGCGGGACAGCGGGCGTCGGCTAAGTCAGAGTTGGAAGGGCTGGACTTACCGGAGATGGGCGCTCTAGCTTATCCTGAATTCGACCTCACATCACGAGGAGTCGAGGTGTAAGGGAAGATGACCGACCTACAGACGGGTGCTCAGGTCCAATCCCTTCTTCCTCCTGTTCCCTGGCGTGATCCGCATACTGTCTCGCCCGAAAAACTACAGGGCTACATCCGCAAGCTAGAGCAGGCGTGTGCGGACAAGCCGGATTCCGCCGACATACGCACCTGTCTCGGGATGGCTTATGCGATGAACTATGAGCCATACAAATCCATGGACGCACTCGAAGCCGCATGCGCAATCAACCCGATTAGTTTCTGGGCGCGTCTCAAATACGCCGAATTGCATTACCGGCTGCGTGCGCTTCCCAAGTCCGAGGAAGAGATGTTGCACGCGCTCGAACTGGCAACAAATCATTTCGAGGCATCACTGGCTCGCAAGCATCTGCTCGAGATCCGGCGCCTAATGCGCGAGGGAACGGTCAGACCGTCGCTGAGTCGTTCTCTGGCGGTGCCTGGGTTGATTCTGGCCGCAGCGTCGGTGGTCCTCTCTCTTGCGGTGGTGTGGAAGTGAAGTGGCGATATTTTATGGCAGCAGCCCTTTCCGTGGCGGTCATCCTGGAGGTGAACGGTGTGCCGCTGCTGCCCATTCTGGCAGGTTGCGGCGCAGTGGCCGCCTGGAACCTGCGGAAGAAGAATAAATCTCAAGGGTTCCTGTCGTTCCCTTCTGAGTAACTTCCCTCATATCTAGCCCACTTAAGCACTTCTAGTGTTGGGACAGCGCGATCACGATCCCGCCGGTGATGATGAGCGCGGCCCCAACCAACAAACCACGGCTGGGTAGTTGGTCAAAGATCAGCCACGCGATAATCTGCGCCACAACGAAGAAGAACACGACATAGAGCCCCAGAAGGCGGCCGAAATCCCATGAGGGTGCGTTAACGAGCCATCCGTAAGCGAAAAGAACGGCAGCTCCTGCCACGAACAAAGGAACGCGGATCGACGCCTGCGGGGTGCGGAGTCCACTTCGCACTAAGGCATCTCCGCCAGCCTCCAGCACCGCCGCGATCAAAAGAACAAGAGTGGCCGTTCCACGAGTCATTGGAGGCGATTGTCTCAAGGAAGGCAAGCAATATCAACACGATTCCTCGTGCGCGTAGGTTTGTACACGGAAAGCTTCGGTCCGCTCTCATGGAAACCAATTATCTCAGGCCCTAGAAAACTGCAATCAAAAGTTAAGGAAATTTTAACGACTTATTAAACTCCTCTGAGGCAGACTTGCAACGTGGTGTCGCGCCGACTGGTCCTTCGTGTATGGACAAACCTCATATGTTTACATAACCCCAAGGGCGCTTCGGCAAGCAAGATGCTAATGCGTTCATCTGTCTAACTCGACCGTAACTTCAGCAAGGAACTAAATGAATTTGACCTCATTGTTTTGCAAGGTTTTATCTGGGTGCGTCTTGTTTCAAGTGATGTTCATCCCTGCTGCTCTCGGGCAGGTACCGCGGGCGGGTGTCAAGGGATGGACTTGCGAGGCCGAAACCGGACACCCGGTGGCGGCAGTGCAAATCACCGTGCACAATACGGACCGAGGTTCAGATCGTACCACCGCTAGCGGACCGGACGGGGCATTTTCGATTTCAAATCTGGAGCCTGGTCACTATGAAGTGACCGCGAGCCGCGAAGGCTTTATAAAATCCTCGGCCACCGTTGACATCGGTTCGATGGGAACCTATCGAGTCAATCTTTCCCTCGCAGTCGCGCATAGCACTGCGCCTGCGGCAAGTGCATCGGCCGGGTCCAGCCCTTCCACTGGCGCCCTATTGCAGGAGCTTCAGGCAATGAAGAAGCGCATCGAGGAGCTAGAGGCGCAGCTTCAGCAGCAGCAGGACGTGGCGGCGTCCGCCGGAGCCGACCGGCCTCAACGAACGCTGCTTGCCACGATTGTTAGGGACCCGGGGGCGATTCCGACCGTTTCGGGTTCGCTCAATAAACGTGACGACCCGACGCTCATAGCATCCACGGCGGTGGTTTCGCCGTCGACAACTGATGCCGCACAACAAGCCGGCAAGGCGCCGGTACCAACGTCGGCAACGCCTATCGCTCCGCCAAACCCGGTCTTGCCGGACGCCTTGCAGGCCCCTGCTCCGGCTCCCGCCGTGGATAACGAAACACCGTTCGCATACGGGGATTTCACTTGGCTCAACGGGACGCCACGGAACAAAGACACGGTGCTGGATACCAAATTCTTTACGCCTGAGATCCGGTTTGATACACATTACATGGAAGACTTTAACCAACCTAAGGATCACACCATCGTTGGAGCTACGGAATCGTTCCGCTCTGGGGAGGTCCAGGTTGAACAGGCGAGCGTTGGGGGAGACTTTCACTGGCAAAACATTCGTGGCCGTATCCTGTTCATGCAGGGACTCTTCGCCACCACCACGCCCCGCAATGATGCCAGCTTCGGAGTTGGCCAATGGGACCTTCGTGGCGCTTACAAGTACGTGTCAGAAGCGTATGGCGGGTACCACTTCAACGTCAATCATGGGCTTAACGTAGACGCCGGAATATTCGTTTCCTATATCGGCCTATTCAGCTACTACAACTTTGATAACTGGACTTACCAACCGTCATATGTATCATCTAATACACCGTGGTTTTTCAACGGCGTGCGCGTTCAATGGTTCCCCACTAATAAGTTAAAAATAGAACCCTGGTTTATCAATGGATGGCAATCCTACGCCAAGTACAATGGCCATCCGGGCCTGGGTGGGCAGCTTCTCTGGATGCCGAAGGAATGGTTCAAGCTCGTCGCGAACCAATATGGTTACGGACAGGATAACCTGGGCCTTCCGCACACTGAACGTATTCACACGGATGATAGCATCGAGATGCGGTACTACAACAAGCCGGAGAACATGGGTCTCTCGAAGATGGCGTTCTCTCTTACGGCAGATGCCGGGGCCCAGTACGGTGGCGGCCTGTGCGGTACCTGCGCGCCGAGTCAGGGCAAGGACTCCTTTGTGGGGTGGATGCTCTATAACCGGATGTGGTTCCACAAGGAC
>Ga0335071_10003353_pt1 | contig 16924 bp, 15 predicted proteins | sample Lox_Sample_15_FD_206724 | JGI IMG/M metagenome (GOLD analysis project Ga0335071, IMG submission 206724) | Soil microbial communities from Loxahatchee National Wildlife Refuge, Florida, United States - Lox_Sample_1.5 | ecosystem: Environmental > Terrestrial > Soil > Wetlands | place: USA... | reverse complement strand
AGAACAATAAACCCCAGGCCGTGGTCCTGCTGAACCAGATGAAAGGACCCGGCGATCGGCGTTATCTTTCGATCGAGAGCCGTGACTTTTTCTACGTGACGATGAAATGACCGGCTAGGGCCGGGCCTCGGCCAGGAACTCCACCCGCTGGATGGCCGGCCCGAGGCTGGACACCTGGAAATCGAACTGGCCCGGCGTCCCCGCTGAGAGCGGCGTGGGGGAATCCCAGCGACGCACGCCGACCACGTTCCCGGCGGAATCGTATGCGGTCGCCAGGACCCACAGGGTCGTGGCCGCGCCGCTGCCGGTCAGGGCGACCTGGCCGCTGAGTTGGGCCGTCCGCCCGCTGGCATCCACCTGGACGAGGACATTCTCCACAGCAACAGGAAGATAGCGCGCGTCGCCCGGCAGCAACCGGATGGAGGTCAGCAGCTGGACGCGCAGGCGTAGATCGGTAGCCACCGGCGCGGGAAAATGGGCCGCCAGCGGCAGGCCGGCTCCCGACGGCAGGATATCCAGGAGACCATAAGCCGTCTGATCGGCGATCGTCTTCCCATTCGAATCCAGTAATGTAAATTGGGCCGAAAGGTCTTCGAGCGTTTCGGCGTAATCGTTTTCCAGCAGGGCGAAACACCACGCCCCGCCTGTTCCATCCGGCCAGCAGCGTGCCTGCAGGACGGGCAGGGAGGCCGGCGTCTGGGAGGGCTCGCCGACGACCGCCTTTCCGGTTGGGATGACCAGCTTGGCCCCGACGGACAGCGCAGTCGGCTGGACGTCCGGGTTGGCTGCCTGGAGCGCTTCCAGGGTGACGCCGAAGTGCTGGGCGATCCCGCTCAGCGTGTCTCCCAGGACGACCGTATAGGTGAACGTGGTAGGCGTTGGGAACAGGATTTCCGTCAGCACGGGAAGAGGGCTTGGCGTAAGGGAAGGGGTTGGCGTCTGATAGGGGACGGCCGTTGCCAGGTCCGACGAGGAGGTGGGCGCGGAGCCACAAGCCGCCAGGAAAAAAGCCAGGGACAATCCGGCCAGGATTCTTCGCATCCCGAAATTATACCCTTTCCACTTGCCCCATCCCACAGGCTGTGCTAGACTCACAGCATGGCAGACGACGAAGATCTATCCTCCCTCGATAGCGGGGAAAACAGCATGCTGCGTGAAGCCACCGAGGCCCTGCGGACCGGGGACCGGTCGCGGGCCCGCGACCTGCTGACCCGCCTGCTCAAGACCGACCAGAACAACGCCACCTACTGGATCTACCTGAGCGCCGCAGTCGATTCATCGAAAGAGCGGCTATATTGCCTGCAAACTGCCCTGCAGGCCGACCCGGAGAATGCGGCCGCCAAGCGCGGCCTCGTCATGCTCGGGGCGCTGCCGCCGGACGACTCCGTGCCGCCCTTCCCGGTCAACCGGCCGCGCCTGTGGGAGGAAAAGCTCGAAATTCCCAAGGAGCCTGTGGAAAAGCTGCACGGCTGGGCCAACCCGGCCACGCGGGTTTTCATGATCCTCGGGATTGCCATCGTCCTGCTGGGGCTGTTCGTGGGTGGATACATTCTGCTGCCCAAGACCAACAAGGCCAACCCATCTTACAATCCCATCTTTCGCCTGCCCAGCCATACGATCACCTGGACCCCCTCCAGCACGCCGGTCGTCCAGACCGCCACGCCCACCTTCATGGGCGCCACCCCGCTCTCCTATTTCCTGGCCAAGACCTATACCCCCACGCCGTTGTACGTGATAACCACTCACCCGGTCCTGACCCGGGCTTCGTTCCAGGCCGGCCTGCACTCCCTGGCCCTCGGCCACTACGATACCGCCCGGATCCAGTTCGAGGACGTCCTGAAGACCGAGCCCAACGCCGCGGACGTTTACTATTACATCGGCGAGAGTTATCGCCTCCAGGGAGATTATCACACCGCCCGGGATAATTACCAGGAAGCCATCAACCAGGATGCCAACTTCGCCCCCGGATTCCTGGGACGGGCCCGCGCCAACCTGGGTCTCAATCCCGGTGCGGATGTCTTGACTGACTTGAATTCAGCCATCAACCTGGATCCAAAATACGCGGATGCCTACATCGAACGCGGAAAATATCTGGTCCAGAGCGATCCCGCGGCCGCCCAGGCGGACCTCGAGACGGCCCTGGAGCTCAGCCCGGATTCCGCCCTGGCGTATCTCTACCTGGCAAAAGCGGATCTGGCAGCCGGGGACAATGAAACGGCGCTGCAGGCAGCCATGCAGGCCAACCAGCTCGACATGACCCTCGTACCGGTCTACCTGACCCTGGCCCGCGCCTATATCGCCAACGGCCAGAGCGATAAAGCCGTCGCCGCCCTGCAAACATACACGATCTACGCCCCGGACGATACGGGAGCCCTTCTGGACCTCGGGACTGCCTACAATTCGGCCGGCCAGTATCAGTCAGCCCTGGATATTCTCAATAAGGTCCTGGCGGCGGATTCGCGCAACTCCCAAGCTTATTTCGAGCGCGGTTTTGCTTACCTGAACATGCAAAAAGCCAACCTGGCCGCAGCGGATTTCAGGAGCGCCGTTGCCTATGATCCCTTGGATTTCGATTCCCAACTCGGGCTGGCGCGGGCCCTGGATATGCAGGGCAAACCGGGTGACGCCTATATCCAGGCGGAACAGAAAGCGGTTCCGCTGGCCAAGACAGACTGGCCCAAGGCCCAGGTTTATTATTACGAATCCCTCTTCCTGAGGGAAATGCAGGATGAGACCGGTGAGCGCGTCAGCTGGTACAAGCTGCTGTCCCTGCCCGCCGACGTGATGCCTGCCGAATGGCGCACGCAGGCCTTCGATGCGCTCGGGATCACGCCCACGGCAACCCCATCTCTGGCCCCTACCCTGATTCCATCCAGGACGCCAACCCCATAAGTTCAGCCCCGTCTTGAACGCATACCTCCCCATTCATAACCGCTTGAATGGGGAGGTCTTTTATCGGGAAAACTCTGGCTATTTTCCCCGGCATGTCTCGCACGGACACAAGGCCCGCAGGTAATCCCAGCGGAAGATGCCGGCGTCGTGGCCGTCCTCCCAGACCGGCGAGACGGCGTAGGAACCGATCGGCACGACGGTCTTCAAGCGTGTAGCGGGAGTATCCGTGGCCGGCGTGGCGAATACGGTCGGGTCGGGGGTGTCGCTCATCTGGTCGTGCCCGCCCCGGCACTCTGCGCACGGGCAGCCTGCCCGCAGCAGGGAAAACGGATAGAGGCTGGTGTGGTTGTCGTCCCAGAGGACGGTCAGGGATTTTTTCTCCCGGTTGGCAGTAATCGAGGTTGGTTTCATATTTGGCGCGGATCTCATTTCCGCAGGATTTCATTCAGTAGAGGCGCTAAGGCTTGGGAATGACCGTCAGGAAATCCTGGACGGCCCAGCCTGAGCGGTTGGCATCGTAGGATGCAGTCAGGTACCACCAGGTGTAACCCTCGGCCTGCTCCGGCCCCTTCGTGACCTGGAAGGCCTCCGAATCGAAGGCGGAAAAATAATCCGCGCTCAGGCTCGGGGAGGTATGAACGCGCAGGCCTTCACCGCCTGTGGTCGGCTGGACATAGACGCCGATCGCGATCTGGTCCGGGCCGGGCGTATCCGTGACGGTCGGAGTCGGCGGGAGCGGCGTCAGCGTGGGAGGCAGCGGGCGCGGCGTGGAGGAAGGGGCCGGGATGACGGTCAGGGCGGAGGCTGTCATCCCCAGATTCGTCCCGGCTGCAGCCGGGTGGGCCAGGAAAATGTATAACAGGCTGGCGCACAACAGGGTCGAGCCGATCATGAGCGCAAACACGACCACTTTGGAAGTCAGGATTCGGTTCATCGCGAGGCGCTCCTAGCCTTCCGCCCGCGGCTTGCACAACTGGTCGCGCGACTCGGGGGGCATGAGAACCTGCAGCTTCTGCGGCAGGACCTCCAGCGTGACCTGCTGCGCGCCCAGCATCGGCTCCCCGTCGATCTGGATCGAAAAGGGGGTATCCGACTCGATCTGCACTTTGCGGAAAGGAATGCAGCGCGCCCGGTCCGAATTGACGTGGTTGCCGGCCAGGATGTCGAACAGGGCCCGGAAGGCGTCTGCCAGCGTGCTGCCGGTGAACAGCCACAGGTCCATCTGGCCGTCGTCGAGGTAGGCGCTCGGAGAGATGCTCATCAATCCGTAGTGGCGGATGTTGCTGGCCACGGCGATCATGTAATGGCCTTCCACCTGCTTGTCGTCCCCGGTGACGCGCAGGTCCATGCCGTGCCAGATGGTCGCATTCCAGATGGTTGTGGCGGCATACTCGGTGATATTCAGGTATTTTTCGAAGCGTTTGCGCGGGGCCAGCTTCTTGACGGTCATGGCGTCCAGGCCGATGCCTGCCCACATCATGAACGGCTGGCCGTTGCACAGTCCGACATCGATCGAGCAGGGCTTGGCATCGGCCAGGGCGCGGGCATTCAGGTTCAAGGCGCGGATATGCGACCAGGTCAGGGCCTGGATGCCAAGTTCCTGCGCCCAGACGTTGGTCGTCCCGGCCGGCAGGATTCCCAGGGCAGTCTGCGAACCGATCAGGCCGGCCGCGGCCTGCCCGGCCGTTCCGTCCCCGCCGATGGCGAAGACGGCGCGGAAATTTTCCTGGGCGGCCAGGCGGGCCAGTTGGGTGGTATGCCGGCCATTGATCGACTCGGCCACCTCCACCCGCCAGCCCTGGTCATTCAGGGTGCGAATCACGCCGCCGATGAACGGGCGTACCGAAATGCGACCGGCAGCGGGGTTATAAATAAGTAAAGTGTCCACCATGGCTTTATTATACTTTGGCTGAAGGGGATAAACGGCAAAAGCGCCGTGTTATAATCTTAACAGGCAGCCTATGACTGAACCTCGCCTGCTGAACAATCGCTACGAACTCCTGGAACAGCTCGGAAAGGGCGGGATGGCCATCGTCTACCGCGCCAGGGATACGATGCTGGAACGTTCGGTAGCCATCAAGGTCCTGCGCGAGGATTATTCCCACGATCCGTCCTTCCTCGACCGGTTCCGCCAGGAGGCCAAGGCGGCCGCCAACCTCTCCCACCCCAACATCGTCACCGTGCACGACTTCGGCCTGGACCACGGACAGTTGTTCATCGTCATGGAATTCGTGCCCGGCACCGACCTGAAGACGCTGATCAAGCAAAAAGGCCGTTTCTCCCCTGAGGAGGCGGTGCCGCTGCTCGTCCAGGCCTGTGCCGGGATCGGCTATGCCCACCGAGCCGGGCTGGTGCACTGCGACGTTAAGCCGCAGAATATGCTCGTCACCCCCGATATGCGCCTCAAGGTCACCGATTTCGGCATTGCCCGGGTCCTTTCCACCATCCGCCCAGAGGAACAAAGCGAGGTGGTCTGGGGCTCGCCGCAGTATTTCTCGCCTGAACAAGCCTCCGGCGCGGCGCCTTCGCCCGCCTCGGATGTGTATTCGCTCGGAATCATCATGTATGAAATGCTGACCGGCTCGCTGCCCTTCCACGCCAATACGGCGGAGGAACTGGCTCACCTGCACCTGGAGGCCGACCCCGTCCCAATCTCCGAAATGCTCCCGGATATTCCTCCCGCCCTCGAACAAATCCAAAACAAGGTCCTGGCGAAGGAGCCTTCCCAGCGCTACCGCACCGCCGACCAGTTGGGCCGCGTCCTGTTGAACTTCGGCAATGCCAAGCTGTCGCCCGCCCTGGCGCTGACGCCGGAGGTGATCTCCGCCACCCAGACCACTCAGGCAATCAAGGCCGCTCCGCCCGTCGCCCGCGACCTGGAGATCGACTGGGTTTCCGTCGGCCTGGCGTTCGTTGCGATGGTCGCCGTGCTTGGCCTGCTGCCCCTGTGGGCCTGGGTCATTTCCGTGCTCCGCCACTAATTGCACGCCGGGGATGGGCCCATTTCGTGTATAATCCGCCCATTCGGTAGCTCAAAATGAATTCGCCAGTTATCTCCGCGTCCATCCTCTCGGCAGATTTCTCCCGCCTTGGCGAGCAGATCGGCGAAGCCGAAGCCGCCGGAGTGGATTGGATCCACGTGGACGTGATGGACGGCCACTTCGTGCCCAACCTTACCATGGGACCGTTCATCGTCGAGGCCTGCCGCCGGGTTACCCACCTGCCCCTGGACGTTCACCTGATGATCGAACACCCGGAGAACCTGCTGGAAGCCTTTGCCAAGGCCGGGGCAAGCCACCTGACCGTGCACGTGGAGACCTGTCCCAATCTCGCTGGCACCTTGAAAACGATCCAATCGCTGGGCTGCAAGGCTGGCGTTACCCTCAACCCGGATACACCCGCCAGCCGGCTGGAACCCGCCCTCCCGCTCGCGGACCTCGTCTTGGTAATGACCGTCCATCCGGGATACTCGGGCCAGAAGTTCATGGAAGACGTCCTCCCGAAAGTGGCCGAAGTCCGCAGCCGGCTGGATGCGCTCGGCAGCCAGGCCCGGCTGGAAGTGGACGGCGGCGTCTCGGTCGAAACCCTTCCCGGGGTGCGGGCCGCCGGCGCGGATTCCTTCGTCGCCGCCAGCGCGATCTTCCATCACCCCGCCGGGATCGCAGCCGGGGTCGGGAACCTGCGCAGGCTATTGGTCTGATCGGGATCCGCCGGAGCCTTGAGCCGGGATTAAAACAAAAATCACGGCCGAGGCCGTGACCTTGTTTGAGAAACTTAACAATCGACTACGCCGTCTTCGCCAGAGTGCGGATGCACTTTGCGCACAGCGTTTTCTGAACCTTCTGACCGTTCTCGATGACCGTCACCTTCTGCAGGTTGGGATGGAAGGGCCGGTTGGTGTGACGCTTGGAAAACGATACGTTTTGACCGAAGGTAGTGGCCTTACCACAATGAGCGCATTTCGCCATGTTTGACTTCCTTTCTAAACTAATGATGCCAGCCTGTCTCAGACAAGCGGCGTATTTTACCATGAAACGCATCCTAGGACAAGTCAAGTGTTTATGTATATAGATTCAGCTCGATAAACGAGGATTATTATGGGCGAAGAAACCACCACCTTGGGCACCATCCAAATCTCACCAAACGCGCTGGCGACGATCGCTTACCACGCCACGTTGACGTCTTACGGCGTGGTCGGCCTGGCGCCGAAGAACCTGGCCGAAGGGCTGGCAGCGACGATTACCCACGAGCCCGCCCGCGGCGTTTCGGTGCGCTACAACGGCGAAGAGATCGATATCGACGTCCATATCATCATCGAATACGGCACGCGGATCACCTCCGTGGCCGACAGCGTGGCCAACGCGGTCCGTTACCAGGTCGAGAAGGCGCTGGGGATGCCGATCCATTTTGTCAATGTTCACGTTCAGGGCCTGCGCGTCAGCAATCCTGACTAAATTCGGTTCGAGGAGAATTTACGAGTATGGATTTGGAGATTCAAGCGCGGCTGGAACGTTTCAAATCCACGCCGATCGATGGGCAGGCGCTGAAGGAACTGGTGGAGGCCGGTCTGACCTGGCTGAGGGCCAACCAGCAGACGGTTAACGCCCTGAACGTTTTCCCCGTTCCGGATGGCGATACCGGCACGAATATGGTCCTGACCATGCAGTCGGCCTTCAACGAGATCAAGGATCTCGGGACTCACAACGTCGGCCAGATGGCCGCGGCTGTTTCACAGGGTGCTCTGATGGGGGCGCGCGGCAATTCGGGCGTCATCCTCTCCCAGCTTTGGCGCGGATTTGCGCGGGCTCTGCACAACCAGGATGTCCTGGACGGATCGGCGCTGGTGCGGGCGTTCGCCGATGGGCGTGACACCGCCTACAAAGGTGTCGTCCGTCCGGTCGAAGGGACCATCCTGACCGTCGCCAAGGATGTGGCCAGCGCGGCGGAATTGGCTTTGCAGGAAACCGAAAATCCGGTCGAGATCTTCGAGCATGTCATCCCGGCCGCGGACGCTTCCGTACAGCGCACCCCGGATCTGCTGCCGGTCTTGAAACAAGCCGGCGTGGTCGATTCAGGTGGAAAAGGCCTGTTCTTCGTCCTGGAAGGGATGCTCCGCTACATGCAGGGCCTGCCCCTGGACGCTCCGACGACCGCCGTTCAACCATTATCCGCCATGAAACTGGAAAACGCCATGGAAGACATCGAGCCAGGCCAAGACTTCGAGGTTGTGGTGGATTTCGTTCCCGCCCGGGATCTCGATCTGAAGAGCTTCTACGCCGAATTGGAAAACATGGGTACCTCCATCCAGGTCGGTGAGGGCGAAGGGATGTACCGCATGCACATCCACGTCCCGACCGAAAATCGGAACAAGCCGGTCGATTACATCATGAGACTTGGAACGATCACCAAAGTGGCGATGGAAAACCTGGTCGCCCAGATGGACGACATCAATAAAAAAAGCAGCGGGCGGATCGAGCTGGCCGGGATCGAAGCCGGTCAGATTGCCGTGGTGGCGGTCTCGCCGGGAAACGGGATTTCGCGAGTCTTCGCCAGCCTGGGTGTGGCAGCCCTGGTCGAGGGCGGACAAACCATGAATCCATCGACAAAGGACATCCTCGACGCCTTCGAAAATTTGCCGACCGACCAGGTCATCATCCTCCCCAACAACAAGAATATCATCTTGGCCGCCCAACAGGCCAAGGAAGTGACAGTCAAGAAGGTTCACATCGTCCCCAGTCGTAACATCCCTCAGGGGCTGGCAGCCATGATGCACCTGAACCCGGACGGGAACCTGGATGTCATCACGACCAAGATGACCAAAGCAATTGAAGATGTAACCGCCATCGAAGTGACGACCGCCACCCGGACCGTCGAAATCGACGGGGTGTCCGTGGAACAGGGACAGGTGATCGCGCTGGTGAACGGCACGCTTGCCATATCGGCCGCTTCCGTCGAAGAGGCCTGCCTGGGCGCTTTGGAAAAAGCCAAAGCAGCCGATTTCGAGCTGATCACGCTCTTTTTCGGCGATTCCCTCGCTTCCGCCGAGGCCAACCGTATTGCAGATATCGTCCGGGCAAAATACCCCTCCCAGGAAATCGAACTGCAAGACGGCGGCCAGCCGCATTACCAATTCATCATCTCCGTGGAATAAGGTCATCGGCCCGGCGGCAGACCCCGCTGAATTTTCCCGCCATGCCTAGTGTCTGCATACTTACCGACAGTACCGCCCAGTTCACCAAGCCCAATTTTCCCGGGCGTGAGCGGGTTTACACCATCCCGTTCAGCCTTCAGCCCGGCAGCCCGGTGGAAGACGGGAAAGCCCAGCATGCCAGGCCGGCGTTCCAGCAGTTGCTCGCGCCCTCCCCACAGGATTTCACTCAGTATTATTCCAGCCTCGGCCAGCAATACGACTCGATCCTGGTGCTGACCATTTCGTCCCTGCTGAATGTCAGCATGAAAAATGCAGTGACGGCCTGCAACCAGTTCAGCAACCATGCTGCGGTGGAAGTCGTCGATTCGCTGACCACTGCCATCGGGTTGGGGCTGCTCGTCCAGGAAGCAGCCGAGGCGGCCTCCCGAGGAGAGCCCCTGGCCGAGATCGAACGGCAAATCCGGGTATCCATCCCACACATCTACATGCTCTTCTGCATCCCCGAGTTGACATTCCTAGCCAACGCCGGCTACATGGAATTTGCCCAGGCCCAGGTCGGTGAAATGATGGGGATGCTGCCGATCTTTGCCATCGAGGAGGGACGCCTCGTCCCCATGGAAAAGGTGCGCACCCCCCGCCATCTGTTCGAATCATTCCAGGACTTTATGAGCGAGTTCGAAGCCCCGGCTTATATCGCCCTGATGCGGGGTGTCAGCCATACCACCCTGCGAACGCGACCCTTGCGCCTGTTCGCCCAGGAAACATTCCCGGGCACGCCGTTCAGCGAGCATTCCATCCACCCTCACCTGGCAGCCATGTTTGGCCCGCAAAGCATCGGACTGGTAGTTTTCGAGACACTCGACTAGAGGAATCATGAAAATCGGATTCGTGAGCGACAGCACTTCGGACATTCCGTGCAGCCTGGCAGAACAATACGGCATCGAGATCGTCCCGGCGCTTGTCAACATTGCCGGGCAGAGCTACACCGATGGAGTGGAGATCACCCGCGAGGAATTTTACAATCGCCTGCCGAAACTGGCCCCGCCGCCAACGACTTCCTCGCCCTCGGTCGGCGCGTTCGAGGAACGCTATGAGAAGTTGTTCCGTGCAGGCGCGGATTTCGTCGTCTCGATCCATCCGCCCAATGACCTGAGCGGGATCTTCAACGCCGCCCGCCTGGCGGCCCAGGAATTCGGCCAAAAGGTCAAGGTGCTCGACAGCGGCCAGCTCAGCCTGGGCCTTGGTTTCCAGGTCATCCTGGCCGCCGAAGCCGCAGCCGGGGGCGCCATCCTTGACGAAGTCCTGACGCGGGTGGAGAGCGTCCGCCGGCGCGTCCGCCTGGCCGCCCTGTTGGACAGCATTGAATACGTCCGCCGGAGCGGGCGCGTCTCCTGGGCTGTCGCCATGCTCGGCAGCATGCTCCGCCTGCAGCCTTTGATCGAGCTGCGCTACGGCATCGTCCACCGGCTCGGACAAGCCCGCACCCGCTTGCAGGGTGTGGAGCGGCTGATCGAGACGGTAAACTCCTGGGGGCCTCTGGACCGACTGGCAGTCCTGCACACCAACGCCGAATCCGCAGCCCGGCAATTATACGAAGACATGAAATCCAGGGTGAGTGTACCCCCGCTGCTGGTCAACGTGACCACGGCCATCGGGACGCACGTCGGGCCGAACGGCTTGGGTTTCGTCGCAGTCCCGGCCTCCTAAACGAGCGGGGCGACCTCACTGGTCGCCCCGAATTTTATTAATCCAGGTAATAAGTCATTCTTTGCAGTCCGATCGACGGATCCAGGTACTGCACCCGCACACCCGGCGGGACGTTCAGGCTGATCGGGGCATAATTCAAAATGGCCTTGACCCCCGCTTCCACCAGGTGATTGGCGACCTCCTGGGCAGCCGAAGCCGGCACGCAAACCATTGCCACCTTGATCTCGGCCTCTTGGATGGCTTTCACCATCTCACGGGCGTCGCGGACCACGAACTCCCCCACTTTTCCGCTGATTTTCTTCGGATCGCTGTCGAACGCCATGGCCACGCGGAAGCCGCGATCGCTGAAGCCCTGGTAGCGGGCCAGGGCATGGCCCATGTCGCCCATGCCAACCAGCGCCACGTCCCAGACGCGTTCGACCTGCAAGATCTCCCGCAGCTTGCTGACCAGGAAAACAATATTATAGCCGGTGCCCTGTTTGCCGAACTCGCCAAATTGAGAAAGGTCTTTGCGAATTTGGGCGGCTGAGATGCCCACCTGCTCGCCCAATTCCTGTGATGAGGTGGTCAGGCGCCCCTGTGCCTGCATGTGCCTCAACGCCCGCAGGTAAATCGGAAGTCGACTGACAATGATATCGGGAATCTCACGCTTTTTCATAGCCTGTTCTCCCAAACGATTTCCTGACATACTTTACCATAAACGAGATGATTGTGCAATTCTTCATTTTTGGGATTCGACGGAGATCTCCGCCTGGAAATTCCCGCTGCCGTGGATGGTCACTTCCGCCAGCGGGAACGGGTAATAATGCCCGTCCGGATAATCCAGGTTGGGATCTTCGGGCATCTGCAGGAACGGGTAAGAGGAGACGAATCCCTGGCCGGTCAGAGTCGCATCCGTACGGACCTGCACACTGATCCCCCCCAGCAGGCTCCAGGTCCAGACCTGGGGCGTGAAATCAGGCCGATAATCGACCGGCTGGAAATAATAAGTCTGCGGGTCCACGACGAGGGGAATTTGCGTGCTGAGAGGGCCTGCGGCCCGATACTCCACCTGGATTCCACCCTGGGTCAACTGGTAGGTTTTGATTCGCCTCCCATCCGATCGGGTAAAGGTGATGCCCTGCAGGGTAACGGTCGGTGTATACGCCTGCCAGGTGCTGTCCTCATCGAAAAACGCCCCCGGGATGACGGTCGGGTCAGCCGCCTTGCCAAGCCGGGGCTGCCATTCCGACGGGTCGCTCAACCCGACGGTGAATTGCGACGTTGCCCCAACCAGCTGGTGCACGCTGCGACCGTCCAGCATGAATAGATTGGTCAGGGTGGCGCCCTGGGGATCGAGAACGGCAAAGAATTGCCGGTTCGAGAGGATACATTCCTGCCGGCCGTCTCCATCCAGGTCGAGAGAGCAATTCGCCTGGGCGGCCGGGGATTCCATCCAGCGGGCGGCGGCCAGAAGCTCGCCCACGTCGCCAAGATAGGCCGCCCGCAAGGCTTTCAAATTCACGTCAGCGGTCGGAGCAGTCAAAGAGAGGTAGACCTGCCAGGCGGATTGGGTGATGGAATTCCAGGGAGCGGCCCGCAACTGGGTCAACCAGGGGGAGGAATCGGCCGCAGGGGAGACAGGCGGAGTGTAGGCATCCCTGGCAGGGAAAGTCAGCAGGTCATCACCTGTCAATGGCTGGATCCACGGGTGCGCGGCGATCCATTGGAGCGTGGGAAAGGACATGTCTGGGTCCCCCCAGGTGGAATCGGGCAGGCTCCCGCCCAATACAATCAGGTCCGATCGATCCGGTGAGAACGCGACAGCATTCAACGCGCGCCTCACGTCGAGGGAAGGGCCGTCTGCCGTAGCTTCGACGGCCTGGGCTTCCGGCAATGGGATGAATCGGGTCGAGCCTGATTTAGCCAGGTGGGAGGAGTCCGGCAGGCGGACGAACTGGGCCGGGTAGCCTGTCACCGGCTCCCCGGAGGCCGCATAGACGAACGGGCTGTCCGAGATGCCGAAGCCGGCCGAGGACTGGCGGCTTATGTTCACGGCAACGTCAGCCGGTTCCCCATAGGCGACGTCCGGCAGGATGAACAGGCCACGGGCGCCGTATATCTGGACGTGCCAGAGTTCCTCGAGATAGCTCAAGGCAGCCAGGCTGGCCGGATTGCGGACGTCCAGGAGGGCCAACGGCACATGATAGATCTCGGCCGGCTGCAGGACGTGGACCAGCCCATGCCGGTCGCCCAACGGGCCGGTGTGGGCGCCGTCCCAGCGCCGCAGGGCCTGTGCCGGGGTATCTGCCGGGAAGGTATTCCAGAATTCCAACAACAGCGGGGCGCGCTGCCCTGGTGTCAGGCCATCCGACCGGATGCCGAGGGCCTGGTCGGCTGCTGCCGCCGATCCGGGAATATAAGTGGACACATCGAAATGGTATTCCGCCCCGATCAGGCCCCGATTCAGGCTGATGCTTACCGTATCCAGTTCGTAATCCTGGATGACGCGCGGCCAGACCACCGGGCGGCCATCCCCAAACCCGGTCGTTTGAACCGCGCCGTTGGCGGAAATGTCGACCACCAGCGGGGTCTTCGAAAAATGATTGTTATCCCACAGGGAGAGCCGGATGGCATATTGGTCGCCGGGATTGATGTCCAACAGGTCGAGGCGGATGTCGACAGTCAGGGCGGTGGAGTGAGTATAAACCGCCAGCAGGTCGGTGGCAGGCGTGGGTGCGTCCGCCGGCCCACGCCAGCGTAGATCCGCATACACCCAGGGCCGGGTGAATGGCTGCGGGAGACAGGAAACAGTAACAAGCAGGAACAGGGCTGTAAGGAGCAGGAAAAGGAAGCGGCGCATATTTTGGTACGGATAAACTGTTGGCAATATCCGCCAATTGTAAATCAAAATTAAAAAGGATGCGCCAGCCCAAGGGCTGGCGCATCCGGCAAGCACGAGGAGGTTATGGACAATCCTGGGTGGTGACGAGGCTGCCAATGAAGTTGTCGAGGTGGTAGCCGCCGTCGAATATTTCGAACCGCCAGTAGAGCGTGGTCCCGGCCGGGATCGTGGTGCAGGAAAGCGGAGCCGGCGGTGCACTGACCAATACCGGGAGCAGCGAAAGCTGGCCGAATCTGTCCGGCCCGAGCAGGCCGGTGACGATATCCGACAGACTGACGCTCGCGCCGTAGGTCGTCCCGCCGAGCGAGGAGAGGACCACATACGGGCTGGTTGGGGGAACCGGGCTGGTCGAGATGGTGAATTTCTTGACCCCGCCGTCGTAGGACGTATCCGCCGAAGCAGAAACGGTACACCCGCTGATGGAGACGTTGCGATTCCAGAACAGGTCACCGGATTCGGCCCCGCCTCCGTCATCCGAGGAGGGCGTCTTGGTCGGTATGATCGTCTCGGGCTTGGTAAATGCGAACTTCCCGCTGGTGCAGATATCCTTCAGACTCTTGTCCTTGACCGTCACCCACCATTGGTAGGTGCCGCCGGCCGTGAACGACTCGACGAAGCGGGTGTGGATGGGCGTCCAGGCCAGGAAGGTATAAGCGGGCGTCTTGGGAGGCTTAAAGGTGATGATGTACTTGTACGCGCCGGGGTAAGCCGTCCAGGTGAAGTCCACTTTCTGCGGGTCGGGGAAATTGGTCCCATCCGGAGGCGTCAGCAGGGTGACACAGCCGCCAGGGGTGGGCGTCGGGACGCTCTCTCCGGCGACGCTGAAGGTGCGCGGACCGGCCGAGCAGATCGGCTGGAGATCCGAATTGTACGAAGTCACGGACCAAGTGTAGGTCCCACCCTGGGTCAGCGATCCGGCCGGGAGCTCATAACTGTTGGCAAAATCGATCTGCGAGCTCTCGCTGCCATCGGGGTTGGTGATGGTGATGATGAATTTGTACCGGTCGGGTTGTTCGCTCCAGGTGAAGGTAGGGGGATCCGTGGCGGAGACTTCGGCGCCTTCGGTGGGTGCATCCAGCGTGAAGCAATCCGCAGCCGGGGTGGAAGTGGGGGAATCCGCCTTGGTAAAAGTCCAGGGCCCAGCCGAACAAATCGACTGGAGGTTGGAATCGTAGGCTGTGACCGTCCACTGATAGGTGCCGGCAAAGGGCAGGCTGGCCGCATCCAGCCGGGCGGAACTTCTCCAGGTGATCTCGGATTTTTCCGCCCCGTTGGGTTTCGTGATGGTGAGGACGTACTTGTAGGCGCCTGGCTGGTCATTCCAATCCAGGACGAGTGTGCCATCGGCCGCCACGCTCGCCCCGCTGGACGGGGAGAGCAGCTCGAAGCAGGCAGCCGCGGGCGTGGAGGTGTCGCCGGGCGTCAGCGTGGGCAGGACCGAGGCAGTGGCATCCGCTTCATCCAACGCATCGCGCGCTTCGGGATTGTTTGCCACGAACTGGTTGAATTCCTCCGGGGAGAGGTAGCGCATCCGGGGCGCAGGCGGGGAGGACTTGCCGGCGGTGTTCCAATGATATAGCGAAGTCCCCTGTCCGGTCGCCAGGTTCATGGCCGCGGTGGGATTCTCCACCCGGCACGAACCTTCCAGGCAGCTGACCGAGACATCCTCGGTCATCGGATCGACAGCAACCATCATGTAGGAGCCCTGCACCGAGGCGGTGCCGGAGGGGGTCTCGACGGACATCTGGCCGCCATGCAGGATCACCCAGACCTGCCCGGCCTGGACCACCAGCCGCGTGACCAGGCTGCCGCCTTTGGTCTGGTTGCTCTGCAGGACGAACAGACTGTTCGGACCGACGCGTACGGTCGTGCCGCTGGCGAGGTCCAGGCGGACGCGGCTGTCCAGCCCGGTGCGGACCTGCCCAAGGACTTTCAGCCGGGTCCCATCGGCAACCGGGCCGAAGTCTGCCTGGCCCGGGTTTTTGGCCTCGACCGTCCCTTGCATCTCGCTGAACCCGGCCGTCGGATCGATCGACTTGCCAATCGGCAGGGGCAGGCTTCCCGCCCCGCTGCAGGCCGCCAGCAGCAATGCCAGGCAGATAAAAAGGATGAAAATCACTTTAGGTTTCATAGGATCTCCAAAAAAGAATCAAGGCAACAGGAAAAAGAATCAATTTCATTTTACATATCCTCCAGCCTTGTTCAGACATGACTTAAGAACCACCCAGGCTTTACATTTCTGTTAAGCAAAATGAGCCGGTCGCGGCTTGCGACCGGCCCACTTTTCCCAGTTTCGAACCAGTGTATAATGAATCTTCAGACCCCCGCTTCTATAAAAAACAATGTCCTCCGCCAGGCCATCCGAGTACAAAACCACCCCATGAGCAAATCCCGATCCATCCCCCGCGAGCCGCTCGAGCCGGTCGAATCCTTCGAGGACCGACTGGCGGTGCTGGCCGAGGAACTCGACCTGGCCATCCACTGGCAGCGCCCCTCCATTCTGCTGGTCTTCTATGAATCCGAATACGTGCGCGCCGAAGTGGAACTCGCCCTGCAAAAAGGACTGACGAAAACAGGCCAGCAGGTGGTGGAAATTACGGTCGATGAAAGCCAGTTCGACGTTCCCCTGTTGCTCTCCCGACGCCCCGACCGGGAGCGCTCGGTCTACTCGATCACTGGCCTTTCCTGGGGCGGCGGGCGGCAGGACGCCAATGCCTACCGGGCCCTGAACATGCGCCGCGAATTCTTCGTCGATTACCAGATCCGGGCAGTCTTCTGGCTGGATAAGGATGAGGCCGCCGAACTGCCGCAACAGGCCCCGGACTTCTGGGCCTTCCGCCACCGGGTGGTCGAATTCTACGACCCGCCAGACCGGCAGGCCCTGGCCTTCCAGGTGGAGGAACCGGCCGCGCCGGGTCCTGCCCGCCCCGAACTCGGCGAGGAGATTGTTTCAGCCGAAGCCCGGCTCGCCTGCTTGCCGGAGGTACAGGAGTCTCTGCAGGCCCGCCTTGACTCGTTGGGCAAGCTGGCCGGACTTTACCGGGAAAAGCCGGAGCCCTTCCAGGCAGTCAAGCACCTGAAGCTGGCCCTGCAGTTGGTCCGCCCGACCGGGGACGAGAAAATGTCTGCCCGCCTGTGGGGCCAGCTCGGCCAGATTTACCTCGACCTGGGCGACCAGAATCGGGCCGTGCGAGCGTTCCGCAAAGCCATCCGGCTGCTCCCGGACGAAGCGGCTTTCTGGAGAGGCCTGGGTCAGGTCTACCTGGCTGGCGGCCGGGCCGCCGCGGCCC
>Ga0335071_10003352_pt1 | contig 16926 bp, 14 predicted proteins | sample Lox_Sample_15_FD_206724 | JGI IMG/M metagenome (GOLD analysis project Ga0335071, IMG submission 206724) | Soil microbial communities from Loxahatchee National Wildlife Refuge, Florida, United States - Lox_Sample_1.5 | ecosystem: Environmental > Terrestrial > Soil > Wetlands | place: USA... | reverse complement strand
CGAGAGCCTCGTCGGCAATTACGTCTATAACGGAGAAAACAACCGTGCGGTGGCCGTGCACACGGGCGCGATCGTCGAAGCGCTACGAAAGCTATATGACGCAGCCCCACTCGCCGATGAAATTACGAATAACGAATTGCGAATGACGAATTAAGCCATTCGTTGTTTGTAGTTCGTGTCGGCTCAGTTCTATCATTAATTGGCTTTGGCTTGGGGTGTAATCGATAGTATGACAAGTGAAAGATTCCAAACGGCTGTGTCGCTCATCAGGCACGTAGGCTTTCATTCGTCATTCGTCATTCGTCATTCGTAATTCAAATATGTTTCCTTTACGCGACGACAACCCGGTTTCTATCACGCCCGTTGTCACATGGGCTTTGATTCTCGTGAACGTGGCGGTTTTTGTGTACCAGCTTTCGCTGACGCCCCGCGATGCGCAGTTATTTGCTTTTCAGTTCGGAGCTATCCCGGCCGTCGTTTTGGGAACCAAGGGATTGCCGGCGCAGTATGTCGTGATCCCTCCGCTGATCAGCGTCTTCACAAGCATGTTTCTTCATGGCGGATTCCTGCACCTGGTCGGCAACATGTGGTTTCTGTGGATCTTCGGCAACAATATCGAGGATGCGATGGGGCATGTGCGCTTCCTCGTGTTTTATCTGGTTTGCGGGATACTGGCATCCGCCAGCCATATCGCTTCGGATCCGGCCTCAGGCATTCCGTCGATCGGGGCCAGCGGGGCAATCGCCGGCGTGATGGGGGCGTACATCATGCTGTATCCGCGGGCCCGTGTTTGGACTTTGATCTTTCTCGGCTTTTTCGTCAGGATGATATATCTCCCCGCGGGTGTGATTCTTGGATTCTGGATCCTGCTGCAGTTCATCAACGGCAGCATGACGGCCGGGAATCCGAATATGGGTGGGGTGGCATTCTGGGCGCATATCGGCGGCTTCATCGCCGGCGTTCTGTTAGTAGGACTATTCAAGAAACGCGGCGTCCGGTTCTTTAACCCGCCACACTATAGCGCGGAAGCTTATTGAAATGGAGAATGGGCGATGGAGTCAGCCAGAGTGCTTGCCATACTTGGGGCGCTGATCCTTTATTGTGCCGCTGATACTCATAGCCAGGAGAATGCATCCAGTCGCGGCAGGGAAGTGTATGCAATGCAGAAGTGCGCACTGTGCCACTCGATTGCCGGCATCGGCGGCAAAAAAATGCCCCTGGACCGCGTCGGCTCCCAAATAAAGCCCGAGGATATGCGGAAGTGGGTTCGAACGCCCAAAACCATGAAAGGCGATTCGACCATGAAACCCTATCCGAACCTGCCGGAAAAAGATCTCAACGATCTCATCGCCTTTTTAATGACCCTGAAATAACGCTTTGAATCCGGAAGTCTCAGTATGCTTCATGTCTTCCGGATTCGAGATTTGCTATGCTCCTGCCAGAGCGGCCTTCAAATCGGCTTCCACGGTTGTGGTCGGCTTGATTGCGAATTTTTCCACGAGCACATTCAGCACAGTCGGAGTGACAAACGCCGGCAGTGTCGGGCCAAGGCGTATGTTCTTGATGCCGAGGTAGAGCAGAGTGAGGAGAATGGCGCATGCTTTCTGCTCATACCAGGAGAGTATCAGCGAGAGAGGCAGGTCGTTGACGCCGCAGCCAAACGCCTGTGCAAGCGCGCCTGCGACCTTGATCGCGGAATAAGCATCGTTGCACTGGCCGCAGTCCAGCAAACGGGGGATTCCGCCGATATCGCCGAATTCCAGCTTGTTGAAACGATACTTGCCGCACGCGAGCGTCAGGATCGCGCAATCCTTCGGAACCGCCTCGGCGAATTCCGTATAGTAGTTTCGGCCGGACCTCGCGCCGTCGCAGCCGCCGATCAGGAAGAAGTGCTTGAGTTGGCCGGCCTTGACCGCGCCGATGACTTTATCTGCAACTCCGAGTATCGTGTTGTGTCCGAAGCCCACGAGAATGGATTTCTCCGCGGTGTCCGCATCGAAGCCCGGGGCGGCCAGAGCGGCGTCGATCACCGGCCTAAATTTTCCGTTTTCGACGTGCGTCACTCCCGGAAAGGTGACGAGGCCGGTCGTGAAGATGCGCGCTTTATAGCTGGCTTTGGGCGTCTGAATGCAGTTGGTGGTCATTAGAATGGAGCCGGGGAATGCATCGAATTCTTTTGCCTGGTCCTGCCACGCGCCGCCGTAATTGCCTACCAGGTTGTCGTATTTCTTGAGTTCCGGGTAACCGTGGGCGGGCAGCATTTCGCCGTGAGTGTAAACGTTGATGCCCAGGCCCTGCGTCTGCTTGAGCAGCTCTTCGAGGTCCTTCAAGTCATGGCCGGAAACCAGGATTGCCTTGCCCTTCACGGGCGTGACGCGCACGCTGGTCGGGACCGGATGGCCGTATTTTCCGGTATGCACCGCATCGAGCATTTCCATGACTGCAAGGTTGATTTCTCCGCACTTCATGCAGAGCCCAAAAAGTTTGTCCACCGTCGGAGCGGACTGCGTCAGGTAATCGAGAGCTTCATGCGTGAAGGCGTACACCTTGTCGTCTTCTTTGCCCAGCTTGCGCGCGTGATCGGCATATGCCGCGAACCCCTTCAATCCATACGTCAGCAATTCCCGGAGCCCGGCAAGATCCTCTCCGTACTTGGCCCTGGCCGCAGCGATCCCGATGCTCGCCGCTTGCCCTAACAAACCGTCCTGCGTGCCCGCCGGAGTCCACTGTGCCGGCCCTTCCAGCTTTTCCGGCTGCTTGCCGGCGCCGCTGCAAGCATGTTCATACAGGGCCTGCGCGTTCTTCTTAACGGACGCCGCTTTGCGGACCATGGCTTCAACGCGGGCTGCGTCAAAGCTGACGTTGGTCACTGTCGTAAACAGCGCTTCGATGACAAATACATCCACTTCATTCGATTTCGTGCCCAGCTGGCGGGCTCTCACCGCATACTGGCTGATGCCCATCGTGGCGTAGAGCAGCAGATCCTGCAGCGCGGCCGTAGTCGCGTCTTTTCCGCATACTCCCTGCTTTTCGCAGCCGCGGCCTCCGGCCGTCTGCTCGCATTGAAAACAGAACATGCTCATTATTGGCTCCCCTCTAAATTAGTTTGTAATCGCTTACCCACAGGCGACATCTTATACTGCAGGTCCCGGAACAAAATTGATGTGGATCAAGAATCCTCAATTATTCTATAAATTATACGGATCGCCTCAAGAATCAAGGGTGGGGAAATGAATATTTCGCGAATATTGGATCAAACCGGATTTTTTGAGGGTATCTCCGCCGCGAGCAAAGAATCGCTCTCCAAGTACTGTATGCCGTACGAGAAAAAAAAACATGCGGTGCTTTTTCGCGAAGGGGAGCCGGGAGAGGCGATGTATCTGCTGGTGCGGGGGCGAATCTCGCTGCATAAGCTTTCGCCCGAGGGGCGTGAAACTGTGATTAAGGTCATTAAGCCCGGTGAAGTATTCGCCGAGGTCATCCTGTTTGAGCAGAAACGGTATCCCGTGACGGCTCTGGCGCTGACCGAAATTCTGGTTTTCAGGCTGTTGCGCCGCGACATGCTGGGTCTGCTTCGGCAGGAGGATTTTCGCAACGACTTCATTGCGATGCTGCTGCGCAAGCAGCGCTATCTTGCGGACAGAATTCAGCAGCTGACAAGCCAGGATGTGGAGCAGCGCCTGCGGGCTTTTCTTCTGGAGCAGTATGGGCGGCAGGAACAGATTCAGGCCGAAATCAACAAGAAGCAGCTGGCTGCCGCGATCGACGCCACCCCGGAAACTCTCTCTCGGCTTCTTCAGAACCTCAAGCGGCGCAAATGCCTTGCCTGGAAACAGGGGATAATCTCCGTCTCGCCCAGTTTCTGGAAAGAAGATTGATTCGGTCCAAAGCCCATCGGAATTTCTATCGCTATCGGGAATCGCTTTTGGGTGCAACAAGCAGAGCACCCAAATCCGATTGCGATTCTGATCCCGACGCCGATTGCACTGTTCAGGCTGCTTTGAACGGCTTATGGGTTAAAGCCTCCGGCTCTGCGGGAGGATACTCTCTTTCGCGGAAGCTAGATCTTGTGCCGCACCTTCGGAGCTCCTTTTATTGATCCCTTTAAGCCACGGCCTTACGGCCGCGGCTATTCTCTATCGCCTCTTCGAGGCTCCACAAAATGCCGGTCCAAAGGGTCAGCGAGAGAGCCGAAGGCTCGTCACAAAATAGGCCCGACCGTAAGATCGGGGAAGGACGGCAGTATACCGACGAGCTCCGAAGGTGCGGCACTCGTACAATACCTCCGCCTTTCAACCTCGGAATCGAGGATAATGAACAACCGATAGCGATTCCGATATCGACGGGCTGTTTCGCGGGAAACCGCGAACCTGAAATATGCCGTTATTTTGAGGGAGGTTTCCTGGCGGTGGGATTGGGTTGCCTGGCGAGGCCGAGTACGGCTCCTTCATGAGCGCCCTTGCTGATATCGATCGCCTTATTCACCTGGTTCCAGAGGTGCTCCTTGTCCTTCTCCTCGGCGATTTTTTTCAGTATCTCCAGTTCCGGGAAAGCGCTCTCCATGGACACTTTTAGCGACCTCAGAGCTTTCAGGATCGAGCTCTCTTCCTGAGGATCCGCTCTCTGAGCGGCGTCATCCAGGTTCCTCATCACGCTTTCGAGTATGCGGTAGTATCCATCGAGCATATCCTCCGGAGCGAGGAACTCGAATGGGTCGCCTGCTTCAGATTCTTTGCCCGAGAGCCTTTGTTCTGCAGCCTTCAATCGGGAAGCCGCGAAATCGAGGTATAGCTTCACGCGGATACTGATTTCATGATTCTCCTGGATCAGCTCAATTTCTTTGTCCGTGAGAAATTCTTTCGCGGGATTACCGAAAAGTGTCGGGACCATGCAAGCGCAGGCCACGGCGGCCATGAGTCGCGCCAGAAATCGATTCCGGAAATCCGATGATGTCACGGGTGCATCCCTGTCATCGAAAGATGATGTCCACAAATCTTTTTCGAATTGCTTCGGCTTCGGTGAGCTTCGAATCGAATATATCCTGCTGATCGATGGGCGCCTTGACCTTGAATTCCTTCAGGACGGCAAGCGCCTTGCGCACCTGGATCTCGTAGCGGATCAGGTATTTCGGCTTTTTCTTTGGCTGGATGTTGGCATCAATATCGTTCAAAGAGCCGGAGAGAAGCTCCACCCACAGATCTAACTCTTTCGGAATGTGCGAGAAGTCGTTCGTGCCGATCTCTGCCGTCATCGATCGCTCCATTCTCAAAGAAGCTGCGGCATATACCTGGATGCGGTCGTCGACCTTTTGTGCCCTGCTGAACTGTGCCATTTCCTGCGCGTCCAGAATGCCTTCCTTCAGAGGTGCCGCCGGGGCCTGGAAAAACGCACATAGAACAAAAGTGAACAGTTCAAGCAATGGCATACGAATCACATTTTAGGAGGGACCTCGCAGCCAAGCAGATACAGCGCTTGCGCCAACTGCCGGCGAACAATGTCCGCAACCAGCAGAAGACTCTGCCTCTTTTGCGGGTCCGTCTCAGAAAGAATGTGGTGCTTATGATAGAAGAGGTTGAACTTTTGCGCCAACGAAAACGCATATTTGCAGAGCTGTCCCAATTCCAGCGACTGGGCGATCTGCCGCACGATTTCCGGGAGTCTCGAAGCCTGGTAAACGGTATCCCATATTTCATTGTCTTCGGCAAGAAACTCTCCGAAACCGGAGGCAGAGCTTTCCGTGAATTCCTCACCTGACTCGGCGAACTTTCGGAAGATATTGTTGGCGCGCACGACCGCATATTGCACGTAGGGGCCGGTCTCGCCTTCGAAGCTGAGGGCTTCTTTGAAGTCGAACGCAATGACCGTGTTGCGCGCGAATCGCAACAGAAAATAGCGTAGCGCGCCTACGGCAATGGAGCGCGCGATTGCGGCGGATTCCTCTTCCGACAGGGAATGCCGCGCACGGACTTCCGCCAATGCCTTTTCGCACAGGGCATCCAGAAGGTCATCGGCTTTGACACCCAGGCCTTTGCGTCCGGAGACTTCGACGTATGGCCGATTCCGGTCCTGCTCGGACAGGGGGAACCCGAGCTCGTCGCAGCACGCGGGCGTCAGCGCCACCATTTCATAGGAAAAATGAATGGAGTTCGCCGCCTGCTCGTCGAAACCCAGTGCTTTCAGTCCTTGCACCACGATATTCTGCAGGTACGACTGGCGGCTATCGATGACGTTGTAGACCCGGTGCGCACGGCCGAAGCTGGGGGCGGCGGAACCGGCGTCGGCATCGGTGGTCGTGATCCAGATTTTGTGGCCGCCGCGCGTGTCATACGGTTTGTAATGAAAGTCCAGCCCCAGGAGGCCGAGCTTCCACAACTGGTATGCAATATCTTTTCCGACATAGGTGACGGTTCCATCCGACCGGACGATGATCTTTTCGTCATCCTCGGCTTCCTCGCGCGTGGCATCTCCCGGGGAATCCCCAGTATTCATGACCCAGCAGCCCTTGTTCTTGCCCTCATTGACGTGATAGATGGCCCCACGGTCCTTGAGGAGCTGGTAGGCTTTTTCCCAGAAGTGAAGGTGAAGGATTTCGCTTTCGCGCGGGAGGAGATCGTACTGCACGTTGATGCGCTCCATGGTCGCCAGATGGGCTTTCACCACGCGCATGGCGACATGCTCCGCCAGTTCCGCGGTCGGATTGTTGCCCGACTCCACGGCCTGCAGCGTCAGGCTGCGCCACTTTTTATTTTCCTCGGACTGATTATAAAATTCCGCGACCCGCGCATAGACGTCCCAGCAGTAATAATCGAATTTTCCGTCGACCGCCTGCACCTCCGGAAGCGTCATCCCCTGCATGCGCTCCAGTCCCACGACCACATCGGCGACCTGGACTCCCGTATTGTCCAGGTAGTTTTGCACTTCCACGTCATGGCCCAGAAAGCGAAGGCAGCGGACTAAAGAATCCCCCAAAGTGGCGTTGCGCAAATGCCCGATGTGAGCTGCTTTGTTGGGATTGATGTTCGTGTGCTCTATGATGATTTTGCCGGTGTCTTCCGGATCCGAGGTCCTGCCGAACTTCAGCTGCGCGATGCTTTCCAGCAGCGCGAGCGCGAACGCTCCCCGGTCGAGATGGAAATTAAGGTATCCTCCGCCGGCCACGTCCACTTTCCCGATCCCGGCGATCTCCCCCGCATCCGATGCGAGTTCTTTCGCAATTTCGATGGGGGGACGGCGGACCTTTCGCGCCAGATCGAAGGCGATGGGAAGCGCCAGTTCGCCCAGTTCAATCTTCGGGGGAATCGTGAAATTCAGAGAATTGTATTGGATCTGATATCGCTCGGAAATACGGCTCAGAAGTGCTTTTTCCAGGTTTCGTGTCAGTGCAAGTAGCATGTTCCTCTTTCTCGGATAAAAGGGCATTCAGCGTTCAGCATTCAACATCCAGGATTCATAATACACGATCGCCCGCGCAGGATACAGCGCACCGACTTCTGCCGGTTTCCCGCTGCTTCTCTCCGACTCGCTTGACTTCGAAGCGTACCGTCCATAGACTCACTTCGAAGTTTTACTGGATAGTTGGTGAGAGGGTATATGCCTACTAGCGATCGGAAGACGTTGTTTCTTGAGCCTTTCTCCGGCATCAGCGGCGATATGATGGTTGGGGCGTTGCTCGACCTCGGTTTTGACTTCGAAGAACTGCGAGCCAAATTGAGCCGGCTCCATCTGCACGGATATCAAATTTCTTGCCAGAAGTGCACCCGCTCGGGCATACAGGCGATGAAATTTGAGGTCCAGGCAGGACACTCCCATGCTCACCGGACTTTTTCAGACATCAAGGAGATGATCGAACAGAGCGGACTGTCCCCATGGGTTCAGCAAAAATCGATCGAGGCATTCCGAAAGCTTGCGGAGGCGGAGGGGAAGATACACGGTCATCCTCCGGAAAAGGTCCACTTTCATGAAGTGGGCGCCGTCGATTCCATTATTGACATCGTGGGCACCATGATTGCCGTGGAGTCCTTCCTGCCGGTTCGCATCCTGTCGGCGCCGGTGAACGTAGGGCGGGGCACCCTGGAATGCCAGCACGGGATCTACCCCGTTCCGGGTCCTGCGGCGCAGGAGCTTCTCAAAGGGATTCCGACTTTTTCAAATACCGTCGATGGGGAACTGACGACGCCGACGGGTGCGACGCTGCTCGCAACGCTCGTTGAGGAATTCGGGCAGCAACCCGCGATGAAGGTCCAGGCGTCCGGGTACGGCGCCGGAACACGGCAGACTCCCGGGAATGCCAATGTCCTCAGGGTTACGCTCGGCGAGTTGACGGCCGGCGTCGCTGTTTCTCCGGGGGAACAGGTCGCGGTGATGGATGCCACCATCGACGATATGAGTCCGCAAATCTACGGGTATTTTCAGGAAAGAGCCCTGGCGGCCGGCGCCTTGGACATCTATTCCACGCCCATCTTTATGAAGAAGAACCGTCCGGCCTTGAAAATAACCTGCGTATGCGCGTTGGCCGACGTGGACAGGATCGCCGAATTGGTTTTTCGCGAGACGACCACGATCGGCATTCGATACACCATTGCGCAACGAAAAACGCTGCGCCGGGAGTTCCGGAAGGTGCAGACGGAATTCGGCGCGGTCACGATGAAGGTTTCGTTCCTGGAAGAACATCCCGTCAACTTCGTCCCGGAATTTGAGGATTGCCGCCGGATTGCCATGGAAAAGGGTGTGGCGATGAAAGAGGTTCAGTCCGCGGCGGTTCACGCATATCTGCAGGCCGGAGAATAGGATGTCTTCAACCGCCGGTTCGGGCGGATGGCCCCGAAGGGAAACGGGTTCAACCATTTAAAAGTGGGAGCAGGAGAACAAATGTCTGAAGAGTTGCTTTCTCAAATCAGCATCGAGGAATTTGCCAAAGTGCAGATGCGCGTGGGACAGGTGCTGGAAGCCGAAAAGATCGAGGGTTCGCGCAAGCTCATCAAACTCAAAGTAGATATTGGGACAGAAGTGCGGCAGGTCGTGGCGGGGATCGCAGAAGCCTACGAGCCGGCGAATCTGCTGAACAGGAAAGTCGTGATCGTGGCGAATTTGAAGCCAGCGAAACTCATGGGTGTCGAGTCCAACGGCATGATCGTGGCCGCATCGGTGGACGGGAAGCCTGTGCTCGCCACTTTCACGGAAGATGTCTCCAACGGAGCGCTGCTCCGGTAAGCAATTTGATGACTCTCCTTCAGGTACCTATGATAAGATCCCTTTCGTTGGGGGTTATTTCCGTGCCGTTTGAACCGCTGTCGAGAGTATGCAATTGAATCCGCAAGAAATTTACAGGCTGGTTGAAAAGGGAATGGCGCAGGTGGAAGAAGAGCTTGCGCACCAGTCCAACTCCGGTATTCCTCTGATCGATAGCATCGGCCGGTACATCTGCGACAGCGGCGGCAAGCGAATTCGTCCCGCCATTCTGCTGCTGGGCGCCAATATGTGCGGATACGACGGTTCGGTCGGGCCGAGACTGGGCGCCGTGATTGAGATGATACATTCGGCAACGCTCGTCCACGACGATATCATCGACAATGCCAGCGTCCGCCGGGGTCGTGCATCGGTCAACGCACAGTGGGGAAACGAGATCACGGTCCTGATGGGCGATTGGCTCTATATGACCTCCTTCAACCTGGCGCTGGGGGAGCGGCAGCTGAAAGTACTCGATGTGCTGATCGCCGCCACACGCAAAATGGTCGAGGGAGAGCTCATCCAGCTTACCTACAACGGGAATCTCGACATCACTGAAGAGCAGCACCTCGATATTTCGATGCGCAAGACTGCATTCCTGTTCTCCGCGTGTTCTCAGCTCGGGGGTATCCTGGGTGCCGCAGGCGACGAGAAGGAGGATCTCCTGCGCCTGTATGGCCTGAATGTCGGGCTCGCGTTTCAGCTCGTCGACGACGTGCTCGATTTCACGTCGAACGAAAGCATTTTGGGGAAACCGGTCGGAAGCGATCTGAAGGAAGGGAAGCTGACGCTGCCTCTCATTTACCTGATGCGGGACGGCGAACCGCGCACCCGCGAACTGGTGCGGGACGCGCTGCGACACAACGGACCGGATGCCCCTGCGCGAGATGCCGTCCTGCGGCTGGTTCGCGAATACCATACGGCGGATCGCGTGCTGCAGAAGGCGCACGATTACGCGCAAAAAGCAAAGGCCTGCCTCACCGATTTTCCCGACTGTCCCGCGAGGGATGCGCTACTCTCCATCCCGGATTACATCGTGGAAAGAGACCGATAGAAAATTACGAATTACGAATTACGAATGACGAATTGAGGCTTAAGCTTCAGCTGTTTGCCATTTGTGGAAGCTTGTGCTTTGTCTGTGGTGTGTAGAAAAAGATCAAAAAGAAATGACGATTTACGAATCATCACTCGTGGTTTTCAATTCGTCATTCGTAATTGTTCAGTCGGTTCCGGCTGTTGTAGGGATTGAAACTGCTCGACCGGCTTGTCTTTCATGATGGCCCGCATGCATTCGATCCAGATCGGAAGCGCTACGACGGCTCCGGATTGTTTCTCTCCCAGAGTTTTTTTCTCGTCGAAACCGACCCAGACCGCAGCGGTGATTGACGGGTTGAAGCCGATGAACCATGCATCCGTGAAGCTGTCCGTGGTGCCCGTTTTCCCTCCCAGCGGCCTCTCCAGGGATTTTGCGGCGACGCCGGTGCCGTTCTGCACGACTTCCTGCAGCAGGCCGAGCATTCCCTCCGCGACTTCAGGACTGAGGACCTGGCGCGTCTGGGGCTTGCTCTCCTCCTTCTTAGCGTGGTCGTAATCCTCGACTCTGCGGATGAAATACGGCTTGGCCTGCATTCCGAGGTTCGGGAATACGGTGAATGCGGAGGCCATTTCCAGAGGAGTCGCTTCACCGGCTCCGATCGCCAGAGGCAGGTAGGGCTCCAGGTTGCCGGCGAGCCCGAAGCGCCGCGCCATCACCACGACATTCTTGATCCCGACAAGCGCGGCGACTTTGATCGTTGGGACATTCCGGGATTGAGTCAGGGCCCGCCGGATCGTGATCTGCCCTTCGAATTTCCCGTCATAGTTTCCGGGCTTCCACGTGCGGCCGAGGCTATCGGTATAGCTGATGGGGCTGTCCACGATCGTGGTGTCGGGCGTCATCCCTTTCTCAAGAGCCGTGGAGTAAACGATCGGCTTGAATGTCGAGCCGACCTGACGCATCGCTTGCGTGGCGCGATTGAACTCGCTGGTTTCGAAATCATACCCGCCCACCATCGCCTTGATTTCGCCGGTGCTGTTCTGAAGGATGATGATCGCCCCCTCGACGACGGGACGCTGCTCCAGTGTCAAGGAGGCAGTCTGATGGGTGGCATCCAGCGATACAATCTTGAAATATGCCAGGTCTCCCGGCTTCAAGATCTTTCCGGGCGCAGCCGCCTTTGTCCATGCAATTTCCTTTGGGCCGATGATGCCGCGGTATTTGCCGATCCGCACCGTCGCTTCGTTCCCCGCAACTCCCTCGATCAGGCCGACCCTGATATCTTCCGGATACAGACTCGCGCGCCAGTCGGGGTGGGAATAGGTCGCAAGGTTATTCGAAGGATCTTTCAGAATGTTGTCGATCGGCCCGCGCCAGCCGCGCGATTTGTCGTATTTGCGCAGACCTTCGCGCAGAGCGCTCTGCGCGGCATTCTGCATCTCTATGTTCAGAGTCGTATAGACATTCAGGCCCCTTCGCCAGATCTCTTCCGTCGAATATCGATCCGCGAGCGATCGACGCACCCACTCAAGAAAATGCGGCGCGGTGGCCCCGTTGCCATGGGCCGGAGGCTTCAGGATCAGCGGTTTGGCCTTGGCTTCCGCTGCCAGCTTCGAGGATATCATGTGCTCGCTGGCCATCCTGTCGAGTACGAAGTTTCTTCGAGCCAGCGCAACACTCGGGTGCGATCTCGGTGAGTACACTGTCGGATTCCGGGGCAACCCGGCAATCAACGCGCATTCCTCCAGCGAAAGATCTTTCAGCTGCTTGCCGAAATAAAAGTCCGCGGCCGCTGCGACTCCGAAAACGCCGGGGCCCATGTTGTGCAGATTGCAGTAAAGCGTGAGGATCTGCTGCTTGGAATACTGCCGTTCGATCTTCCAGGCTATCAGCAACTCCTTGATCTTGCGATCGGGGGTTTTTTCGTAATCGCCGAGCAGCATGCGCGCCAATTGCTGAGTGATGGTGCTGGCCCCTTCGGACCAGCTCAGTTTGACGATATCTTTATAGATAGCCCGGACATTGGAAAAATAATTGATCCCGGAGTGATGGTAGAACTGATCGTCTTCGGTCGCGACAATTGCCAGTTGAAGATAGGGCGGGATCTCCTCGAACGGCACCACGATGCGCCGCTCGATGAAAAGCTCCCCGATGACCCTGTTGTCGTCCGAATAAACCTCGGTGATGACGTCCGGTCTGAAATCTTCGAGACTCTGGATCTTCGGGAGGTTGTATTCGTAGCCCCGCAGGATGCCGAAGCCCGCACCGACGGCGAGGAAAAAGATGATCAGCAGGCCGTAAAAAAACCAAAGCCAGAGGGGCAGCCGGTTCGTCCGTTTTCCGGAAGGCAATGCGCGTCGCGAAGCCATAATCACCGCGCATTATAGCATACCGACCCGGTTTCACAATTCGGGACGGGACACTAGTGTAATGCCTTAATCAGTGCAATCAGTGTAATCCGTGGCGATTTTTGTCTTTGAGGCCTTTGGGTGGATTTAGTTTACACCGATCAAATGTCAAGGGATCAATGGCGCACTACACTAAAAAGGAGCCTCGATCTCGGCAGCGGCGGCAGGCTGATCAGAGAAACCGGCGCCCTTGGAATCGAGGAAGGTCACGCGCGCTGCGACGACGTCGGTAAAATAGTGTTTTTCGCCCGGGGCTTTTTCCCAGGTGCGAGTCTGAAGGGAACCCTCGACGCACACCAGCCTCCCTTTTTTCAGATATTGGTTACACTGCTCCGCGATCTTGCCGTAAACGATGATCTGGTGCCATTCCGTGGTTTTTTCGCTATTGTTGCCGTGATACGTATCCGTGGCCAGCCTGAAGTTGGACACCCGCGTGCCCCCTGCGGTGGTCCGTTCTTCGGGATCTTTTCCCAATCTGCCAATCAGTATGACCTTGTTCATTGTTCCCATGCTCTATTCCCCCTGCTTACTTAACTGCCCCGGGGATTTTTGGGCCAAAATTTTTTTTGGGGGGGCCCGTTTCCGGTTGGAGTCGCATATGAAGGGGGAGGGAAAACGAGCATTTTGGAGGCCTTCTTTATGAAGAAATACCCCAAAATGTAAAATATTTATTTTGCGGGAAACGGCAAACGGGAAACGAGGAACAAAAAAGTGTTGAATTTTGGCGTTTTTGGCTCCATGGGATATGCCGGGCGGAGGAGCCGTTAAAATAAAGAATCTCCAAATGTTTCATTTGCTTGACAGGATTCTGAGGGTTTGCTATATTCCTCGGGTTTTTCGCTGAAAGAGGCATGGCCCGGGAATGCTAATGTTGTGTTGTCATTCCTGACCGTGCGTTGACTTTATTTTTAAGGAGAGCAAAGTTTGCCGACCTTCAATCAGCTGGTAAGATCTGGCCGAAAGAAGATTCGTTTTAAGACGAAGAGTCCAGCTTTGCAGGGGAGTCCTCAGCGCAGAGGTGTATGCACGAGGGTGTACACATCCACACCCAAAAAACCTAACTCTGCACTGCGAAAAGTCGCGCGTGTCCGTCTCACCAATGGGATCGAGGTAACTACCTATATCCCGGGCATCGGACATAATCTGCAAGAACACTCCATCGTTCTGATTCGTGGTGGACGTGTCAAGGACCTCCCCGGGGTTCGGTATCATGTCGTGCGGGGCACTCTGGATTCCGTTGGAGTTCAGGATCGGAAGAATTCCCGCTCGAAATATGGTGCCAAGCGGCCTAAAAGCTAATCACTTCTTCATAACCGTTTACACGGGGTGAGCGATTCATACCCGCCGAGAATCTTTCATCGGCGCTAGCCAGAAGCCGACAAGATTCGTTCCAGGGGGGCAACCTCACTCTATAAGGATGATTATCAGTAGGGCTTTGGGAGATCTTTAAGTATGCCGAGGCGAAGAGAAGTACCGAAACGAGAGACGTTGCCGGATCCTATGTATGGCAGCACGCTTATCAACAAGTTCATCAATTGCATGATGATCCAGGGTAAGAAGAGCGTCGCCGAAGGGGCTTTTTACGGCAGCTTCGATTTGGTAAAAGATCGAGCAAAGGAAGATCCGGTCAAAGTCTTCAAGAAGGCCCTCGATAATGTCAAACCAGTCCTCGAGGTCAAATCGCGACGAGTCGGTGGCGCTACCTATCAGGTCCCCATCGAGGTGTCGCAGGACCGCAGGACTTCGCTGGCTATTCGCTGGATCATTACGAATGCACGGGCGCGTGGCGAAAAGACCATGCGCGAGAAACTCGCAGCCGAGATTCTGGATGCCTCGAATAACCGCGGTGGCGCTATTAAGAAGAAGGAAGATACGCACCGCATGGCGGAAGCCAACAAGGCTTTTGCCCATTACCGTTGGTAAAGAGGTTCCTCCGTGAGTCGTTCCGTCTCTTTAGAGCAAACCAGAAATATCGGCATCATGGCTCACATTGATGCCGGAAAGACGACGACTACGGAGCGCATCCTTTATTATACGGGCATTACTCACAAGCTCGGGGAGGTGCACGAAGGCACCGCCACGATGGATTGGATGGAGCAGGAACAGGAGCGCGGCATTACAATCACGTCGGCCGCGACTACCTGCTACTGGATGGACCATCGCATCAATATTATCGATACGCCGGGCCACGTTGACTTCACAGCAGAAGTCGAACGAAGCCTGCGAGTTCTGGATGGCGCCGTAGCCCTCTTTGGCGCCGTAGAAGGCGTCGAGCCGCAATCGGAAACGGTATGGCGGCAGGCGGATAAGTACAGCGTCCCACGCATAGGGTTTGTAAATAAAATGGATCGTCCCGGAGCCGATTTCCCGCGAGTGCTTGAAATGATGCGCACCCGTCTGCATTCCGTGCCCGTGGCTATCCAGATCCCGCTTGGAATCGAGGACGAATTCCGCGGAGTCATCGACCTTCTCACCCAGAAGGCCATCATGTTCCGTGAGGAAAACCTGGGATCGGATTTCGAGGTTGAGGATGTTCCCGAGGACTGCCTGGAAGAAGTTCGCAAATACCGCGAGATGATGATCGAGACGGCCGCCGAAGCCGACGATCACCTGCTGGAAAAGTATCTGGGCGGAACCGAAATATCCAATGAAGATATCGGGCGCGCCTTGCGCAAGGGAACCATCGATCAGAAATTTGTCCCCGTGCTTTGCGGCTCCGCATTCAAAAACAAAGGGATCCAGCAGCTCCTGGACGCCATCGTCGCATATCTTCCTTCTCCCCTGGACGTTCCTCCGGTGACAGGCGTCTCGGACAACGGCGCAACGCCTCCGGTGCGGAAAGCTTCCGACGCAGAACCGTTTTCGGGCCTGGTGTTCAAGATCATGACCGATCCTTTCGTCGGACACCTGGCATTCTTCAGGGTATATTCCGGCCAGCTGAAATCCGGCACGAGCGTTTTCAACTCCACCCGGAATTCGGTCGAGCGCGTTGGCCGCCTGCTGAAGATGCACGCAAACAAGCGCGAGGAAATCAAAGAGGTTTACTGCGGCGACATCGCAGCCGCCGTCGGCCTCAAATCGGTCAGCACGGGCGACACTATCTGCGAGAAGCAGAATCCCATTGTGCTGGAAGCCATCGAGTTCCCGGCGCCTGTGATCGCCGTCGCTATCGAGCCCAAGACCAAGAGCGATCAGGAAAAACTCGGCATTGCGCTGGACAAACTGATCCGCGAAGATCCCACGTTCCGCGTGCATACCGACCCGGATACCGGGCAGACAATTCTTTCGGGAATGGGTGAGCTTCACCTCGAAATTCTCGTCGACCGCATGGTGCGCGAGTTCGGAGTCGCGGCCAATATCGGCAAACCTCAAGTGGCGTACCGCGAAACTATTCGCCAGCATGCCGAGGCTGAAGGAAAGTTCGTTCGCCAGACCGGCGGGCGCGGCCAGTATGGACACGTTAAGATTGCCCTCGATCCGCAGCCGGCGGGCGCCGGATTCGAGTTTGTCAACGAGATCGTCGGCGGGGCAATTCCCAGGGAATACATCGCTCCGGTAGAAGCCGGCGTCCGGCAGGCCTTGGAAACGGGCGTCCTGGCCGGCTATGAAGTTGTGGATGTGAAAGTGACCCTGACGGACGGGACCTATCACGAAGTGGATTCTTCGGAAATGGCATTCAAGATTGCCGGCTCCATGGCGTTGAAGGATGCGGCCAAAAAGGCCAAACCCGTGCTTCTGGAGCCGATGATGAAGGTGGAAGTCGTCGTGCCCGAAGAGTTCATGGGGAGCGTCACCGGGGATCTCCATTCGCGCAGAGGGCGCGTGGAATCGACGGAGAACAGGCTTAGTTCCACCATTATTCAATGCAAAGTGCCTCTCTCGGAAATGTTCGGTTACTCGACGGACCTGCGCTCCATGACACAGGGACGGGCAACCTATTCCATGCATTTTTCGCATTACGAGGAAGCGCCAAAGGCAGTCAGTGAAGAAGTGATCTCCAAGATCCGCGGAAAGTCTTCGAGTTAATTCGTTCGGAGGAAAGTATGGCCAAGGAGAAATTTGATCGTAGCAAGCCGCACGTAAACATAGGGACGATAGGACACATCGATCACGGCAAGACGACGTTGACATCGGCGATCACGCAGGTGCTGCACAAGAAGGATCCGAAGATCGTGGTGAGGTCGTTTGATTCGATCGACAACGCGCCGGAGGAGAAGGAGCGGGGGATCACGATTGCGACGGCGCACGTGGAATACT
>Ga0335071_10003350_pt1 | contig 16937 bp, 23 predicted proteins | sample Lox_Sample_15_FD_206724 | JGI IMG/M metagenome (GOLD analysis project Ga0335071, IMG submission 206724) | Soil microbial communities from Loxahatchee National Wildlife Refuge, Florida, United States - Lox_Sample_1.5 | ecosystem: Environmental > Terrestrial > Soil > Wetlands | place: USA... | reverse complement strand
CGCACCGCGCGCCCGTGAGGCCGCCGTACAAGGGCCCCATCGCCCGGTCGATCGCGGCCTCGTGCGCGGGGTTCGACAGCTCGCCGGCCCCGGGCGTCCGCGTCTCGAAGTCGGCCGCGAACGCGCCCTCCCCGCCCTTGACCCTAAACTTCGGCATGGGCCTGCTCCTTCTCGGCCGCGCGCTTCGCGGCCAGGGTCGCCCGTCCCTTGGCGAGGTTGGCGCGGCGTGTCGCCGCCAGGTTGTCCCGCGCGATCGCGGCCGCCAGCGCCGGGTCCACGGCCACTACGTCGGCGCGCGTGGCCCGGTTGCGGAAGGCCGCCATGTCCTTCTCGAGCTGGAGCACGCGGTCGTTCACGCGCCGCGGGTCCTCGCGCCAGTTCTTCGTCGTGAAGAGCCAGTCGAGGAAGGGCCGGAACATCTCCTCCGGGTACGTGTCCTCGACGTAGTTCTGCCTGTCCCAGTCCCACCGTCGGATGTTCATTGCTTCAGCCTCCCCAACGTGTGGGCCAAGTTCACCATCTTCTTCATGTGTGGGTCCGTGGACTTGGCGGCCCGCGCCATCTTGCTCGCCGGGATCTTCTCGTCCTCGGGCACATGGAGCGCCCGATGCAGCGCGCCCGGTTGCTGGATCGCCGAGCTGATCCACTTCTTCCCGTCGTGGTGCATTCAGCCCGCCTTGACCAGCGGCCCGGCTCCGGCATCCCGGAGCTGGCGCCGATGGTCCCACAGGAAGTCGGCGAAGTGCTCGCCCGCCGCCCGATACCGCTGGGCCAGCAGGGTCTGGTTGAACTGCCAGCGCCGCCGCACCTCGCGCGCCGTCGTGCCGGCCCCGTCGTAGGGGTTCCCGACGAACGTGCGCTCCAGGTTCGCCAGCGCCACGCGCATCTGCGTATCATCCAGCGGTCGGTACGGGTGACGCCCCGTGGCCGGGTCCCGCGGCTGATCGAACCACTCCCAGAACTGCGAGCGCGGCACGCCGTCCGCGCTCGTCAGGATGAACTCCCAGCGGCCGGCGACCTCGTTCCAGCGGAGGTCGGCCTTGTCGTCCAGCGCCCGGAGCGCCGCCACCCACTCAGGCTTCGGCAGCACTCGGGCTCTCCGCTGGCGGCTCCGGCGCTGGCTCCGCCGCCATCTCGAGCGGCGCTGCCGGCACGTCCATCGAGGGCGCGGGCGGCTCCAGCCGCACAACCTCGGTCACCGCGCCCTTGAGGCGCAGATACTCCGCGTACTCGTCGTCCGAGAGCAGCCGGCTCATACGAACGCCCCGGTCACCACCGGGCCCAGGTTGTACTTCTGGGCGAAGTAGGTGAAGAGCGTCGTCCGCTCGCTCAGGGTGAGCTGATGATCGAGGATCACCAGCTCGTAGATGTCGCAGGCGCAGAAGTTGGCGCCCGCGTTGTCCGCGCCGATCGTCATCACGCCGGAGAAGCCCGTGTTGCCCGTGATCGTGCCGAGGGCGTGCGTCGGGGTCGTGGAGTTGTAGTAGTCGTTCCCCGTCCCGCCCGCGCCCGTGATGTCGAGGCCCACGATCGAGGGGTACTGCGTCCCCGCGACGGTGCTGGAGCCCCACGGGATGAGCTTGGTCGTGGTCGTGCCGGGCTTCAGGTTGGCGCCGTTCCCCACGTAGACCGAGGAGTCCGTGTCCACGTAGATGCGCGGCGTGACGCTTGCCCCGTTGGACCCCAGGAGGCTCGAGGCCGCCGAGGGTGCGACGGGGAGCGTCGCCACCACGAAGATCGAGCACGGCGCGGTCGCGGCGACGGTGGCCGTCATGTAACTGGCCGTCCCGTCGAAGCGCACGCACGGGTGCTCGTTGATCCCGCGCTGGAACGTCGGCTGGTTCGCCGCCGTGTTCTGCACGAACGGCGTCTGGTTCAGGCTGTTGTCCGGCCAGCTTGAGAGCTTGCCGGTGCGGACGGGGCTCGCGGTCGCGGTCGGCCCGTTGCCGATCGCGTCCGCATCCAGCCAGAGCTGGACCCCCGACAGGGCCCGGGGGCCGGCGAGGGGTGCCACCCCCTCGTTCCCCCAGCCGGGCCGCGTGTGGACGCCGCCGAGGCCCGCCATCAGATCAGGCTCGGCGAGATCTGGTACGCGCCCCACAGGGTCGCGTCCATCCCGTCCTCGTAGGTCGCCGTGACGCCGGCCGCCGAGAGCGCGGTCGTGCCCGGCGTGAACACCGTCGTGGCCGTCAGGCTGATCTTCAGCGTGGCGATCACCGCGATGTCGATCGGCAGGAGATTCGCCGGCGCCGGCGTCCAGACCGTGGTCGAGCCCTGGTTCGTGGGGCCCTGCACCACCGAGGCCGTGCCCGAGCTGTTGACGCACAGGGCGTAGTGCATCGTCGCCCCGCCCGTCGCCGCCGTCACCGCCGTGCCCGTCAGGGTCCAGAAGTTGTCCGTCCCCGAGAGGCTGTACCACACGCCGTCGATCGTGAAGGGGCAGGTGTTGACCGTCTTCACCTTCGAGGTCGTGGTGGCGATCGCGCTCCCGCAGGCCGCGTAGGCCGCGTTCTCGACCTGCATCAAGAGCGCGTTGAGACTCTGGATCACGGCGCCTTCGGCCGTCGTGCGGCCGGAGTTCGAGGCGCCGTCCGCGATGTTGGCCGTGCCGGCCGCCGCGATCCCCGAGTCCAGCGGGGCCCCGAGCGGGACGACGGCCACCACCTTCAGCTTCGTTGCCATCCGTCACTCCTGTCTGAGTCCTGGGGGCTGGCAACCGGCCAGCCCCCAGCGTCCGCTACGGTCAGGCCACCTTGTCGAGGCCCGAAATGTCGTTGAGATCCTCAATCACGCCGTGTGCGTTTCGCTGGATCCACGCGAGGTTCCAGTACTTCCGCAGGTAGCCCTCGATCGCGTCCTTATCGACCACGCGGTCGAAGACGGCGCCGTCCATGTCGGCCCAGTCCGTCCCCACGACGTCGGCGAGCTTGACGGCCGAGGTGTTGACGAAGAAGAGCCGGCTGTTCGGGCAGTCGTTGTCGCCGATCACCGGGATCGCGCCGCCCGCGTGCAGGATGGCGGCCATCGGCTTGTAGCCGCCCTTGAGCTGCACATCCTGCCCGTCGAGGCGCCGCAGGGGCAGGAAGATCTCGCTGTACTTGAGGACGATGCCCGGCCGGCAGACCGCGAGGTCGGGGGTCATCCGGCTCCGCGCCCGCACCGTCTCGATCGTCTGCATGACGAGCGAGTCGGAGATGTCGCGCAGGGTGCCGCTGTTATTGAGCCGCACGGCCTTCCACGCCTGGCCCACCGTCGAGGGGTTGATCGTCTCGAAGGTGCCCGAGTCGTAGATCGCGGCCGAGAGCCCCGCGGCCTCGCCCGCCACCGTGTTGTCCGTGGTGGCCGTGGCGCGGACCACGAGGTCGCCCGTCGTGGTGTTCGGCGTCCCGCCCGAGACCGTGAAGGTCTGGGTCGAGTGGTTGACGCCGGTGACGGTGAAGGGGCCACCCGCCCGCACGGCGTTCGCGACGCCGGAGACGCAGGAGTAGAACTGCACGACGTCGTTGATGTAGAGGTGCCGCGTGCCCGTGCCGCCGTTGGCTGGGGCGCTCAGGGCGCCGCCGAAGCCGTAGTCGCCGTTCACGACCGTCTGGGTCGTGCTGTTGGCGCCGGTCGAGACCTGCGCCACGCCCAGGGTGGCGCCGCAGAACATCTGGCGGTTCACCTCGAGGTCGTGCGCCTGCAGCCGGTCGCTCATCACCTCGGCCAGGGCGGGGCGGAAGCTGCCGGACTGTTTCTTGGTCACTTCGATCGCGAGGCCGTCCAGCGCCATCCGGGTGTAGGTCCGGACCACGTTGACCTGGCCCTGCGAGTACTGGCCGACCGAGGCGGCCGGCAGGTTGGTGTTGGCGCCGGCGTTCGCGCTGCCGCCGCCGATCATGGTCTTGACGCCGAAGATCCAGACGCGGCCCGTGAACTGCGCGTTCTCGAGCCGGCCGAACTGGGCCTTCAGCGGGACCTCGGGGTTCGCCGCCTGGGCGTAGATGCTGGTCCAGTAGTCCTTGGCGAGGTTGTTGAGGTCCGTGAGGGTGTTCGGAGTCGCTGCCATTTCGGATACACCTCATGCTGGCGCCCGCAGGATCGGGGCGCCCCGAAGAGTCACCGCAGTAGGGGAACGGTGCCTCTCAGCGGCGGCATGAGGCGTGGCCGTGAGGTCGGCGAGGTGTCAGGCTGGCGGGGGCCGGCCGGCGTCGCGTGGGCGATAGCCGGCCGGGTACTCAGCTCCCGACGGTTCTACACTGCAACTTCTTGCACGTCCTGTCAAGAGGCGCGCCTAGTCGCGCACCTTGGTCCAGTCGCTGATCGCCTTGTCCATCGCGCCCCGCTCGGGCGGAATCGGCTTCCGCTCCTCAACCTTCCGCGGCGCCGCGGGCGAGCCGCCGGCGGGCGCGGTGTTCGGCGCCTTGGCGCGGTCCAAGACCCGGGCCGTGTGGGCGTTATGGGCCTCGTCGGCCTTCTTGCCCTCGAGTTCGGCCAGCCGCGCCTGGAGCGCCGCCATCTGCTCCGTCACGGGCTGGGACGCCTTCGTGAGGTAGGCCTGCTCGGTCTCAAAGATCTGCCGGACCGCGGCGGGCGAGAGGTCCGCCTGCCCCTTCTCCAGCGCCATGCCGTAGAGCACCCGCACGCGCTCGGGGTCCACCGTCGGGAAGTCCTTGGCCGCATCCGTGATCCACGTCACGGCCGTCTGCACGCCCTCGCTGACCTGGCTCTCGGTCTGCGCCTGGCGCACCATCTCGAGTTCGGCGCCCTGCTCCCGGGCCTTGAGGGCGTCGTCCCAGAGCTTAGCGAAGGCGGGATTCGCCTGCCGGACCCGCATCAGCTCCTGGTACTGCTCCCACTTGGCCGGGTCCTTCTGGGCCTCGAGCATCTCCTGCTCGCGCTCCTTGAGCCACGTCTCCCGCGCCTCGGCCCGGGCGATCCGGGCGTCGGCGTCCCGCTGCGCCTGCTCGACGGCCCGGCGCATCTGGGCCACCTGCGTCGTCTTGAGCTGGTAATCGTGGTAGAGCATCCCCTCGGTCTGGAGCGCCGTGAGGGGCTTTTCCACGAAGGTGTTGCCGTTCTTGAGCTTGAAGACGAGGCCCTTCGGCACCTGGTAGGGCTTGCCGTCGAGGTAGGCCTCTAGGGCGTCCTTGATCGGCGGGGGCGCCGTCAGCGCCTCGACCTTCTGCGTGGCGAGGTCCCGGCGCCAGCCGGACTTGACCAGCGCCTCGACGAGTTCGGTCGCTTCGGCCCGGGTCTGGGGCACCTCGGGCGCGGCGCCGGCGTCGGCCGCCGGGGCGGCGCCGGCATCGGCGGCGGCCGCGTCTGCGGGGGCATCCGCGACGGCGGCGGGGGAGGCATCGCCCCCAGCCACCCAGGCCGCGGTATCGGGCGGGGTGTTCACATCGGGGTCAGGCATGGCTGCTCCTCGTTAGGGTTGGCAGTCTACGGTGCGGCCCATCATCACCGAGTCCGCGAAGCCGCTCCTCCCGTTGATCTGCTCGTACTCGAACACCAGCTCGCCCGGCCGCCAGGGCCGGGTCGTGAGCATTCCGTTCTCGTCGTTCAGGGCGGCGTACTCCCCGAGGCCGGCCCCGCAGCGGGCGCACTTCCCGTCGGGGCCCGCGACGTGGACCACGTTGACGGGCGCGATCGGCATCGTCATCCGGCGCCTCCGGTCGGGGTAGGCAGGGCGAGGCTCCGGTCCCGGGCCGCCGCGCCGGCGGCGCCCTGCGCCTGCGGCACGTTCAAGGGCTGGGGCGGGGTCATCGCCTGCCGGTGGTCCTGGATGTGCTCCAAGAGCATCTGGCGCACCGTCCACGGCTTCGCGACGTCGAGCGCGATCTCGAGGTGGACGTCGATGTGGATCGCGTGGTCGTCGTCGTCGGGCAGGAAGACCTCGGAGCCGTCCGCGTTCAGGAACTGGACCTGCGGCACCGGCTGCCCGGTCTGGGGATCCGTCTTGGCCTGGCCCGTGGTCGGATCGACTTCGGGCGGCCCCTGCGTGACCCGGATCTCGCCCTTCTCGAAGGCGATGTTCTCCTTGCGGGCCTTGGCGTAGTGCCGCGTCTGGCTCGCGAACGCGCCTTCGATCCCGCGCCCCAGATCCATCAGCGCGAGGCCCTGCTTGGGGCTCATCCAGCCCTTCTCGGTGAAGTCCTTGACGTCGGCCCGGAGCGCGGCCTGCGACTGCGGCCGGAAGCCCTCGAGGTCGATGTCGATGTCGTCCGGGTCCGGCAAGTCCTCGCCCGTGATGGACTGCACCATGAAGTCGAGGTCGGGCCGGTGGACCGGGAGCCAGCGTTCGTCGTCCTGGTCGTAGCCCCAGCGCGCGATCTTGAGCTGCTGGCGGCCCCAGACGATGAGGCTCCGCTTGAGTTGCTGCACCGCGTCCGAGAGCTGGCCGGCCTCGGATTCCTGGAGGAGCTGCACGGCGATCCCGGAGTCCACGCCGGGGGGCACCTGCCCGCGCTGGATCTCGTGGAAGGCGCCGATGTCGAACATGATCTTCAGCATCTGCTCGATCAGCCGCCAGCGGTCGGGCGAGACCTGCGTCGGCCCCACCTTGTGCAGGATCCCTTCCAGCGCCTTGTTCATCACCGAGGAGTGGAGCGGGATCTTGATGTGGCCGCCCGCCACGTTCGTCACCTGCTCGAAGACGCCCGGCACGTCGAAGCCGATCCACTGCCCGACGCCCGAGAGCGCCTGCTCCTGCAGCACTAAGCCGAACTGCTGGTTCAGCACCTTCTGCGGCGAGATCAAGTCGCGCGTCGTCGCGCGCCCGTAGGGATCGTAGGGCCGGCGCTCGTCGTAGATCGCCGTGTAGGGCACGATGCCCTGCGGCAGCGTGCCGTCGTTCATCAGCTCGTTGCCCGCGATCGTGATGAGCCGGCCCTTGGGGAAGGGCTCGCTCGGGGCTTCCCAGTACTCCGTGAGGAGCGTGAGCTCGCGATCGGGGATGCGGCCGCCGTCCCGGCCCGTCAGGAGGTCGTTCCCGGTGATGGTCCCGTAGGGCGCCGTGATCGAGCGGACGATGGACTCGTAGTTCCGGATCGTCGTGATGCCGGCCACGGTGGCGACGTCCTTCGCCGCCTCGCCGTACTTCTCCTTCACGACGCTGATCGGGATCACTTCCGTGTCGGTGAGCCAGCGGAAGCCCTCGGCGGGGTCCAGCCCCGCCGCGTCCCGGTTCACGCGGATGTTGAACAGCGAGCGCACGGCCGTATCGACGTCGCCCGGTCGGTAGTGGTAGGCGCCCTCGTCCAGCGGGTTCCCCTCGGCATCCGCGAGGAGGTTCCCGTCGCGGTCCACCGGGTACTCCAAGGGCTCCCCGGTGACCGGGTGCGGGGCCTTCACCGTCGCGGTGGCGAGCCCGCCCAGCGTGGGGTTCCAAAAGCTCTTGAGCCACGCGGCGCCGCAGCCGAAGGCGAGCCAGAGCGCCTGCCGCACCTTGGCCTCCAGGTCCGCCTTCTGCCAGCGGGCCTGGAGGAAGTTCGACCCCACCGTGGCGCGGTCCCGCTCCTCGTAGTCGTTCGTCTTCGGCGTCGCCCGCCAGCTCATCGTCGGGCTCGTCAGCCGCTGCAGCCGGCTCCGCAGGATGGGCCGGATGTAGTTCATCGTCACCCGCGTCTTGCCATCGATGTTGGGCGTGTCCATCCAGACCTTTTCCCGCAAGGCCCAGTCGATGTGCTGCCTTCCGTCAATGAACAAGAGGTGCTGCGTGGCGAGCTTGTAGCGGCCGATCGCGTCCCACTGCGAGTCGTTCAGGAGCCGCTGGACGTAATCGACCTTCTTCGCCTTGTCCGCATCCGGCGGCGGGTAGTCGGCCGTGCGCGAGAAGGCGAGCGACTTGGGGTCGTTCGGATCGTTCGGGCGCGTCTCCTGCGTCGCGCTCGGCGCCGCCCCGAGGCCTGCTGGACTGCTCATCCGGCCCCGCCCCCGTTCCGCCGCGCCTCGAAGAGCGCGATCACGCGGTCCGCGTCATAGCCCAGGTCGTAGTGCAGGCGCCGCGCCTCGGCTTCGAGTTCCTGCCGCACCTCGGCCGACTCCCAGTTCTGGACGTAGCCCGCGAGTTCGGGCGGCAGGAGCTGGACGGGCTTGGGGGGCGCGGGCACCACGCTCTCCCTGGGCGGGACGGTGTAGCCGTCCTTCCACGCCGCGTAGAGCCGGTCCTCGGCGATCCGCTTCTCGGCGACGGCCTGGATCAGCGCCGCCTTCACTTCCTCCAGCCGCGTGCGCGCGACCCAGGGCCAGCGCACTAGATCATCGCGTGGAACAGGTGGATCGTCCCCGTCACGCCGGCCGTGCCCGAGGCACCGAGCGTCACCGTCACCGCCGTCCCGTAGTCCGTGTGGACGAGGCACGGGAAGGGGAGGAAAAAGGGCCCCTTCACGAAGTCCCAGGCGAAGGTCGTGGTGACGCTCGCGCCGCCCACGGTCCGCGTGAGGACGATCGGCTGGACGCCGCTGATGTCGGCCGAGTACTCGGCCTCGATCCCGGCGATGAAGCAGCGCACGCCCGAGGTCGCCGCCTTCGTCAGCGTGGTCGTGGCGTTCGCGCTCCCGGTCACCTCCAGCACGTCGCCGTTGAGGAGCACTTCACTCAGCATGGGTCACCTGATCCCGCGCACGGGGAAAGAGGGGAGGTCGCGGCGGTAGGCCCCGCTCGCGTCGATCACGGCGCCGCCCGCGCCCGTCTGCGTCGGGCCCAGCGCCCGCTGCGTCTCGGCCACGAAGCCCCACGGCGTATCCGGTCGCCCCAGCGGGCGACGCGCGGAGATGAACGTCGCGGTCGGGCGCACGGCGTAGACCTGATACCAGGGGATCGGGATGGGCGGCTGGGTGCTGCCCATCGCGCGCCAGGCGTGGGCGACGAAGCCCCAGGGGCCGGTCGGCAGCCCGTTCGGCGCGCGCGCGCTGCGGTTGAAGTCCGGCTCCGTCGAAAGGTCGAGGAGGATGCCCGGCGGGTTACTCTGGATGCTCAGGGGGTAGGGCTGAGTCGAGCCCATCGCGCGCCACGCCTGCGCCACCAGGCTCGCGGGCCCCGCCATCTGCGGCGCGCCGGTAAAGAGCCCCGGTGGGCCGCCCGTGGTCGCGTTGCTGCCGCCGCCCGCCGCCGCCTTGATCTCGACCGCGATGCCGCAGAGGTGGCCCCCCGCCGTCGTCGTCGCGATGGCCGTCGTGTTGACCTTGTACTCGGTCGTGATCGAAGCGTTCTGCGCCGCCCAGTAGTACTGGTCCACAACGGAGAATCCCGTGCCACCCGCGATCGTGGTCCCCAGGCTGATGCCGACCCACGACCCGTAGCCGACCGAGTTCGCGTCCCGGAGCGCGGCGAGCGTGAGCGAGTTCACGCCCTGGTTGCCAACGGGCGTCCCGAAGGTCGAGCCGCTGTCGAAGCCCGTCACCTGATCGACGGTCCACGAGTCCTGCGCCGATGAACCCGTGGTCCACGAGATCGTGCCGGACCCCGACGTCACCACGCAGTACCAGAGGCTCTCGCCGACGGTCCAGCTCGAGTTCCACTGCGTGGAGCCCAGTTGCGTCCACCCGGTGGAGAGCGTCAAGCCGCTGCTCGTCGGCGTGCCGGGCGACTCATTGGCGTTGTGCCAGATCGTGAGGAGAATGATCGACCCGGCCGTCGGCGAGACCGAGGCCGTGGTGTGCGTCATCGTTGAGCCGCCGGTATCGCTGTTCGGCGCGATCAGTTGCGTGATCGTCACGCTCATCGATCGACCTCCGTCGCCGCCGGCGCGTCATCCAACGCGACGGTGAGCGCGGCCACCGCGCTCAGGAACGCGGCGAGGATCGCCACGGCCACGAGGAGGCGCCTCACGGGCCGATCCGCCCGAGCGAGCTGACGCTGATGAGGTCGAGGTTACACTGGCCGCTCGTCGTGTTGCCGGCGTTCAGCGTGCCCATATGGAACCAGTAGCCGAGCTTGGTGCTCGAGTTCCGCATCCCGGCGTTCGCGCGGCCGTTGACCCACGAGGTCTTCTGTTGCGAGCCGTCCCAGTACTTCACCGTGGAGTGGCCGTTGTACTCCGGGTACTGGGGATTCCCGTCGAACCAGAAGGCCATCTCGGGATAGCCCGTCGAGCCGCCGTTCCGCTGGTACTCGAACTCCAGGCAGTGCCAGTTCCCGTCGATGACCTGCGCCTCAGTGAGCCCGATGGTCGTGATGATGCCGCTGTCCTCGGAATCCCAGCCGAGGCAGAACAGTCCATTCCCGCCGGTGCCGCTCCCGCCGTCCTTGACGAGCCAAAGGCCGCCGATGCCGCCGCTCAGGCCCGCGTCCTCGAACCGCCACCACTTCTGCACGGAGTCGATGTGCGCGGTGAGCTTGAAGTAGGTGCGGCCCCACACGCGGTCGAAGCTGCCGCCCATCGAGTGGAACATGTGGCAGCCGATGTCCCCGCCGTTGCCGCCCGTCCAGGCGTACTTGGCCGACGCGGACCCCGCGTAGCCCTGCGTGGTGTCGATGACGACCCCGTTATCGGGGTCGCCACCGCCGCCATTCGTGTAGCCGTTCCACGAGCCGCTCTCGAAGGAGGCGCCGTTCAGAATGTCCGGCGTCTGGTAGCTGCCCGTCACCGTGATCGTCGGCAGCGTCGTGGTGATCGTCGCGCCGTTGATCGTGCCGTTGATCGTCTCGGCCGTCCCGGCGCCGGTGCCCGTATAGGTCGCGGTGTAGGTGCCGTCCCCGTTGTCGGTGACGGCGCCGATCGTCCCCGTCGCCGTCCCGCCCGAGAGCGAGAGCGTCACCGTCGCGCCGCCCACCGTGATGGCGGTGCCCGAACTGTCCTTCGCCGTGACCGTGATCGTCGCCGTCCCCGCGACGGCCACGGAGGTCGGCGCCACGCCGATCGTCGTGTGCGCGGCGTCCGGCGCGTTGGCGCTCGAGGCCGTGAGCGCGATGCTCTGATTGATCGTGTGGGAGGCGACGGTCGCCGTGACGGTCTTGGCTTCGGCCACCGACGTCTTGAAGGTCGCCGTCGTGGTGCCCGTCGCGTCCGTGGCGGCCGGGGTGGTCAGCGTGTTGCCGGTCCCCGTCGCCGTGAACACGGGCCGGACACCGGCTAGCGGCGTGTTGTAGGCGTCGCGCGCGACGAACGTCAGCGTGACCGTCGTGCTGTTGTCGGCCGGCAACGTCCCCGAGCTCGTGGTGAACATCGAGGCCGCCGCGCTGACCATCCCCACCCCCGTGCTGGCGGAGAGGGACGCCAGACTGGTCGCGGCGGCCCCGAGATTCGCTGGCACCCCAGGCTCGTCAGTTGTCCGAGCTGACCGTGTACGTCGCCACCTGCACGCCGTTGCCGGCGTTCGAGATCGAGAAGCCGACCCAGAAGTCCATGATGTTCGCCACGGTCGAGTCCCAGCCCGTGCCCACGGCCGGCAGCGTCGCGGGCACCTGGTAGACGCCCGACGTGTTCACGGCGTCCGTCTGGCCCGCCGTGAGGGTGAACATCACGCCCGAGAGCGTGCCCATCCCGAGGAACTTCGCGTTGGTGCCCGACCCGACGCTGTTCACCACGAGCTTGATGGTGAGGTAGAAGGGCAGCGTCGTGTGCGCCGTCGCGTTGAGCTGGATGGCGCCCGTCGTGAACGCCACGATGTTCGCCGTCGGCCCCATCTGGACCTGGAACGTGACCGTGCCCGGCGTCGTCACGATGTTCGATATCCCACCGGAGACGTCGAGCGTCACGGCCTGCCCCGTGTTGGCGAAGAACCCGGCGGGCACCGTCCACAGCGCCTGCGGGTTCAGCACGGTCTTCGCCGTGGTGTACGTGTTGTAGAGCGTGCCCTGCGCCTGCTGCGACGCCACGAGTGCCCGATAGCCCAGCATGGTGCCATGCCTCCGTTACGTGAGTTTCCGACCGACTCCGGTGCCAGCCGGCACCACGAGGTGCTGCCGCTCCTGGAAATACTCCTTCACCGCCACGTGCCCCTGGTCGAGCACCGCATGGCAGTCCGCTTCCGTCGCGATGTTGGTGGTGATGGTGACGCGGCCGTTCATCTCGATGCCGACCAGAATCTCCGGCCGGATGTCCTGCGCCAGCACGTCCCTGGGACGATTGACCTGCGGCGGTTGGGCCACGCTGTCTCACTCCCTGCAAGAACTTGCAGTCAGCCGAATGTAGGAAATCGCCTCAGATGATGCAAGAGGCAGCTTCAGGATGCGTTCTGCGTCACGCCCGAGCGATGCACCGGCACCAGGCGCTTGCGCGGCTCATCGACGGCCAGCACGTCGCCCGGCGCCGGTCCCCCGCTCGTCGGGACGCCCGCGCTCCCCCGCCCCGCCAGGTGCGCCGGCAGCGCCCAGAGGTGCCGGCCATGCACCACGGCCAGGACGTCGTGGGTCTGCCCCAGCGCCCGGAGCCCGGCCTGGAGCCGCCCCCAGCGGTCGAAGAAGTCGTGGTAGCTTTCCCCGCCCCCGGGCGCCGCCTCATCCGGCCGCGTGTGTTGCAGCCGGTCCAAGGCCGGCTTCGCCGCCGCCAAGGTCTGCCCCGAAAGCGAGCCCACGTGCCACGTGCGGAGCTCGGCCAGGGGCACCACGGGCACGTCGCCCCCCAGGGCCTGCGCCACCAGGTCCGCCGTTTCCCGCGCCCGCGGCAGGTCGCTGGTGAAGATCACGGCCGGGGGGTGCGGCTTGAGGGCTTCCCCCACCCGCGTCGCCATCGCGCGGCCCTCGGGCGCGAGCCCCACCGGCGACCACCCGCGGATCCGTTCGGCCCCCGGCGTCCCCGCGTTGTGGGCCGTCACGCCGTGCCGCACCAGCCAGAGCGTCACGTGGCGTACCCCGGGCAGCGACAGCGGCCTAGATCAACCTTCCCGGTGCGGAGATACGCTTGGCCCTCCGCGCTCACCTTCGGCTTGAAGCAGCGGGGGCACATCTCCAAGACCTCGACGTCGTGGCTGCCGTCGGCGAAGTCGAGCACCACCCAGGTATGGCAGGGGGCGGTCATCACGTCAGGTCGCTCTCCAGCTCGAAGTCCATGTCGGGATCGACGCGCGTCCGAAACTGCGGCGCCGCCGCCCGCGCCAGCACCTGCCGCGAGGCCTGCGCCTCGCGGTACGAGGTGCTGTCCAGCGTCTCCTTCAGCCGCTGCTCCCGCGTGTCCGGCTCCTCGGGACTAAACGGCCGCACCAACTCGAGGTAGCGCAGGCAGTCCACCAGGTCGTCGTCGGCCTTGACGGGCGTCCCCGGCGGCGTGCCCGGCTTCTGCCGATACCGCTGCAGTTCCCAGATCAGCCGGCTCTCGTTCATGTGCCCGTCCCACGAGGAGGTGCAGAGCGTGGGCAGGAACCAGGCGTGCGGCGCCCCGAGCTTGGGGAAGCCGCGCTCGTTCACGTCCGTGGGGTGGGGATGCCAGGGATCGACCCACGCCGCCCGGTTCACCAGATCGATCGAGGCCTTGACCGACCCCGCGTCCTTCGGCACCGGCGCGGCGAAGATCCCGTGCTCGGCCACGTTCACGATGGCCTGCGCCCCCGCCCCGCCCGGGTCCGCGTACACGTCCGGCCGGCACTGGAAGCGCGCCATCATCTCCTGGTAGGCCGTCGCGTGCTCGGTGTCGGACTTCCCGACGGCATAGTGCTCGGCCACGTAGAAGCGATTCCCCGTGTGGTCGATCGCCGTGAGGAGCCCGCCGTGCCGCTTGTTGGGGTCGATCGTCAAGACCCAGCTATAGGGCCGGTTCGGGGGCAGCCCCGGGAGCCAGTAGTCCCGCCAGTTCAAGGCCCAGGGGAAGAGCAATCCCTCGACGAACCCGTACTCGCCGAAGAGCCGCGTGCGCTTCTCCTGATCCGTGAGCACCGGGTCTGCCGCGAGCCGCGCCGCGCCATCCTTCGCGGCGGGGTTATCCGCCATGCCCATCTGGATCAGCGTCACGTTGTCCTTGCGCCAGACGCGCTCCCGGCGCTGGTATGCGGGCCGCGCCACCGGCTCATAGAGCTTGGTGTGCGTCCAGTCCATCCCGAGCAAGGGCGTGAACGTGAACACCAAGCACCCGTTCGTCGTCGCAAACCGCTGCATACAGGAGCTGTAGATCCGCGGGTCCTCCGGCTCCTCATCGACGATGATAAGGTCCACCGGGTCGCCCTCGAACGCGCGATAGCCCTGGTCTTGGCTTTTGCCCCAGATCTCCCAGCCGCCGTAGCGGTCCTGGCCCGTAATCACGGGATGCGGCGACTGCACGTAAGTCGCCCCGAGCCCCACCAGCACCTCGCCCAGGAGCGACTGCTCCCAGTTCGACCGCCACTTCTCCCCCGTCAGCGGCGCCACCCACACCTTCAGGCGCCGCCCCCGCGGATTCCGGAGCCGCTGATAGATCGGCCCCTCGCGCCGCACCAGCCGCGCGATGATCCCCCGACCCGCCTGGGTCTTGCCCGAGTTGTGGTGGAGCACACCCCCGAGCCAGTAGTGGTGGTAGCCTGGGACCTCGAAGTCCCACTTGCGGTCCACGCGGAGAGGTACTATACTGGTTACCACCAATGCCGGCCCGTCTCGCTCCAACTCCCGATCAAATCGCGGCTCTGCGATCGCTCTTGGCGGATCCCACACTGAGTCAGCGACAGGTGGCAGAACGGCTCTGCTGGCCCCTCCGGCGCGTCGAACGGCTGATTCCCCGCTTGGGACTCCCCACCCACCGCCGCGGTCGCTTTCGGGGTCCCACGGATCCCCGCTGGCGCGGTGGTCGGATCGTCGATCGGGATGGCTACGTTCTCGTGTACTGCCCTGGACATCCGCACCCACGGCGGCATACGCGCTACGTGCTCGAGCACCGGCTGGTGATGGAAGAGATGTTGGGCCGCTACCTGGACCCCCAGGAGGTCGTGCATCACCGCAACAAGATTCGGTCTGACAACCGGCCCGCGAACCTGCAACTGTTCGGGACGAATGCGGATCATCTGCGCGCCGAACTGACCGGCCACTGCCCGCGCTGGACCCCGAGCGGTATAGCACGGATCCGGGCCGCAGCTGCCCGATGGCACGCCAGCCATCCGGTGTGGCAACCCGGTGTTCCGTCGCACACACCCACGCCGCCCCTGAACTGAGCGTCACCCGCACCAAGCGTCCCGCGGGCTTCGCGTAGGGCTCCCGCGCCCGCGCCACGACCAACTGACCCGCCGCGTTCTCCGCCCAGACGTGCCAGTCACCGCGGATCTCGGAGACCACGCGCTCGCAGCCGGCCACGGGGTCGTAGATCGCCTGCTCCGGGCCGAGGCACTGATTGCCTCCCAAGATCACGATGATGTCCGAGTGCGCCGCCAAGGCGAACCGCTGCTGCCGATGCCACGGGAACGTCGGCCACCACAGCCGCCGCGCCACCGTCTGCCACTCGGCCGGCGTCGTGATCTTCGGCCCGGATGCCTCGCTCAATCGTCCACCCGGTCGTGCAACCCGCCCAACATCCTGAGGCGCGCCACCTCCCGCTCCAGGTGCGCCACCCGCATCTCCAGCTTCGTCGTCCGCGACGCCGTCACGTCCACCAGCCAGGGGAGCGGCGTCGCCGCCGACAACGCCCCCGTCAGGAGCCAGCGCACCCAGCGCCACGGCTGCCGCCACGCCGACGGCGGCCGCTCCCGGCCCTCCTCCACCAGCGGCAAGAGGGGCGGCACCGGACCGGTGTGCGTCACGGCGCGAACGGCGCCAAGACCCCGCGCCGCACCAGCATCTCGAGGAAGCCCCAGAGTTCGGGCACCGGCATCGACGCCAACGTCGGCGCCTCCGCTTTGACCCGCCGCCGGAACCGTACCCACGCCCGCCCATCCCCCACCCCGAACGCCGCCGTCAACAGCCGCCGCCGCATCCGATCAAAACTGTGGAAATCCCCCCGCGGGTCCACCACCCCGTTTCGGTAGATCGTCCACTTCCGCCCCGCGAGCGGCTTCCCCTTCCCCTGCTCCGCCCGCTTCACCACCACCGCCCGCTCCTCCGGCATCGGCGCCGCGCGCGTCGTCTGCGCCCCCGCCACCAACTCCGACGCCAACGTCGGTGGGGCCGGTGCCCCCACCGCCAAGGCCGCCACCACCGCGCTCAGGGCCAGCCCCCACGACCGGGGTGCACCACGCTGCTGCATCACGGGAGGCCTCCGCGACTTAACATTTCGGTTCCAAAGGAAGGGGAAACTCCAGAGAAGGACCCTGCGCGCCGACCCCCCGGGGGGCCTCATCGGGGCCTATGGGGGTGGCCGGGGTGTGGGCCAGGGCGTGCAGGCGCTCCATCAGGCCGGCGTTGATCGCCACCTGGGCGTTGTACCGGTCCCTGAGGCGCTCGAGCGCGAGCTCGGCGGCCTGGGCCCGGCACACCTGGCAGTCGCCCATCGTGTTGGTGTAGACGGCGAAATGACCGCAGGCGGCGACGGGTTCGCCGGATGGATTCACGGACGACGCGCCGTCGCCATGCGGCCACTGGCGCCGTGGCGCCATTCATCCCGTTGGCGCCTACTGACTGTCACTCAGTCCACCACCTCGAAGTCGGCCTCGATCGCGTTCGCGATCCGCGCTTTCAGGCCGTCGTCGTGGGGCATGGCGTTGAGGATCCGGGGAATGGCCTGCAGGAGCGCCGCAGCGTCCACCTCGCCCTCGCCCGGTGGCGTGACGTCTTCGACGCGCGCCACGGGCAAGCCCTCGGTGTAGGCGGCCGCCAGCTTGATGGCGGCGATGCGGTCCGCGTTCTTGGTCTCCGCGTAGATCGGCTCGCCCTTGCGGTCCACGCCGACCTGCTCGCGAATCTGGCCGGCGATGATCTCGCTCAGGACGTCCGGCGCCTTGGAGTGTCGCAGCGCGGCCTCGAGGCGCTTGACGAACCACGACGGCTTGCGGCCCGTCGCCTTGGGGTTGCCGCTCTGCAGCGCGCCGCCATGTGGCATGATTCGCATCGGCACGCCCGAATCGGCGCCGCTTTTTTCCGGCGCTTTTTCTCCACTGGCATCTAAGTTCGGAGAGTTCTCCGCA
>Ga0335071_10003348_pt1 | contig 16947 bp, 11 predicted proteins | sample Lox_Sample_15_FD_206724 | JGI IMG/M metagenome (GOLD analysis project Ga0335071, IMG submission 206724) | Soil microbial communities from Loxahatchee National Wildlife Refuge, Florida, United States - Lox_Sample_1.5 | ecosystem: Environmental > Terrestrial > Soil > Wetlands | place: USA... | reverse complement strand
CTCCTCCGTTCTCCTTGAGAGCCCTTATCCCGTGGAAGTGAAGCGGGATGAAGAACTTACGAGCCACGCGAACGTAACTTTACCCGATGCGCTCCGCGATTCCCCGGGACTCGCCCTTGTCCGTGACGGCGCGTGGGAAACCGCCCTTTCGATCCGTGGACTCAGCCGATCCGATGTCGTCTCCCTTGTCGACAATGTGAGGATGGAAACCGCGGATGATATCGCCGGGGCGCTTTCGTTGGTGAGCCTCGATGATCTCGATCGGGCCGAGGTCATCAAGACTTCCGGGTCGACGCTCTATGGGTCGGGGGCGATCGGCGGTGTGATCAATCTCGTGACGAAGAAGGCCTCGTTCACCGAATCGCCTCAATGGAGCAGCGACCTCGCGGGGGGCGCCTCGAGCGTGGACAGAGGGACCTTCGAACACCTTGCCATCGCTCGCTCAACTTCCGACTACGGGTTGCGTGTCAGCGGGGGATACCGAAGGGCGGGGAATACCATGACGCCGGAAGGCACCCTCGCGAACTCCCAGTATGACGATTTCAACATTTACTCCTCGCTCGCCGTCAGGACCTTCGACCGGCAATTCGCTCTCGTTACGTATCAACGGTCGCAGGCGCAGGATGCGGGGATTCCGGGAGGGGCACCGTTCGCCATCAGCGCTTCGGCAAGATACACGATGGCCCGCCGTGAACTCGTCGGCGCCGAGTACGAAATACCGAACGTATCCTCCTCAATATCGCTCGTCGATGTGCGAATTTCACATCAGGAGATCGACCGGGATGTCGAGATCCTTCAAACCCCGACCCTGACTCTCACGCCGCATGCAATCCACTCCACTTCTTCTTTCCAGGCGGAGGCAAGACTTTCCCCGCTGAAGGACGATCTGCTGACCTGCGGGCTTGAGGCATGGCAGAGAGATCTTGACAGCCGGAGGGAGCGCTATAATTACGCTTCGGGAGTGACGATCGGCGAACTGCCGGTTCCCGCCTCGACCTTCTTCAGCGGGGGAGTGTACTTTCAGAATGAATGGCATCAGGATGCCTCCCCGTTGACAGTCACCGCCGGAGGACGCTACGACCGTCTACGGATTCACAACGACGACGCTCTCAACCCGCTCTACACGATAAGCAACGGCATTCTCCAGACCTCAACCTCAAACCAGCAACTGCTTTGGCAGGCATCGACCTTCTGGAACCAGTCGTGGAGCGCCAACGCCGGGCTCACCTACGATTTCACCGGCACATTCAACGCGTCTCTCCTCGCCGCGACGGCGTATCGCTCCCCATCCCTCGAGGAACGTTTCCAGTACATCGATCTCGGAAGTCTCGTCCGCCTCGGGAACCCAAACCTCCAGCCGGAGCGGAGTATGGCGTTGAACCTTGGGGCGACATGGCATGACGAAGCCGGGCGAGTCTCCTCCGACCTTTTCCTCAACGAGCTAACGGACCTCGTCACCGACCTTCCGGGAACGTTTGAAGGACGGCCTGCAACAGTGAAGGCGAACGTAGGGGAAGCACGGCTCTACGGGTACGAGATTTCCGCGGAGAGGAGAGTTCTCCCGTCGACCGGGGCCGCGGTCACTCTCTCGTACGTGCGCGGAGAGGACACGCGGAATCATGTAAATCTGCCTCAGATCGCTCCACTGCAGGGAGAAGTGACACTGACAAGAGAAGTAAGAGGTGGCGGCACGATCGAGCTCTCTTCGTCGTTCGCGGCTGCCAAAGGGAGCCTTGCCTCTGGCGAAATCCCAACCGCCGGTTATGCTCTCGTCAACCTCACCTTGTCGGGGGTGCCAATCAATGTCGGGGGAGCGCCGCTGACGCTCCGGGGAGGCGTCCGGAATATCTTTAATAAGGACTACACCGACTTTCTCTCGACACTGCGGGGAGTCGTCCGGTCTGAGCCCGGAAGAAACTTCTACGTTTCGGCAATTGTCGGGCTTCTCTGACCCGCTTGTGATTTCGGAGAGTGCCTTCCGGATGAGCGGCAACGCCGGGGAGGAGAAGTCACGCACATATCTCCATCTGAATTATGAACTGGCTCATTCTCGCGACATCATCGGCCCTCTGTTCGGCGGCCGCGGCCATCGCCGAAAAGAAGGCGCTCTTTCGGATCAGTGCGCTTGAGTTCTCCCTTTCTGTGTCGCTACTTGTCCTTCTCCTTTCACTCTTCGTTCCTCTCACCGTCGACGTTGCCACGATCCCGGGGAACCAGATTCTCCTCATTGTTGGCAAGAGCATTCTCGGCGGAGGGGCATTTCTCCTTGTGATGCTTTCTCTCCGGCACAATGAAATCAGCGAGGCCCTTCCGCTTCTCGGGCTTACCCCGGCAGTTGCGGCGCTTCTCTCCATGGCAAGCCTCGGAGACGGGCTCTCCTGGAGGGAATGGCTCGGAATTGTTCTCATGATTGCCGGGATATACGTTCTGGAGAAGAAGCCCGGAGGGGGAATCCTCGTTCCGCTCAAGTCCCTCTTTACGACGAAGGGACATCGTTATGTCTTCAGTGCACTGGCTCTCTTCGCCATCTCGTCGGTGCTCGACAAGCTTCTCATCAGCGGATATCGGGTCGACCCCCTTGTCGTCCTTTTCTACCAGCATTGCACCTATGCGGGAATCTTTGCGGTGGCGGTTTTCTCACGCCGCAGCGTCACAAGGTCGTTTTCGCTCCACGCAAGGGAACAACTTCCTCTCATCGCCTTAGTGGCGATACTAACCCTTGGCTACCGCATCACCCAGCTCGAAGCGACAAAGGAAGCTCCGGTCGCTCTCGTCCTCGCCGTGAAGCGAACTTCGATTCTCTTCGCCTCGCTTCTGGGCGGGAAACTCTTTTCCGACGAGCGGCTGAACTGGAAGCTCGCCGGCGGAGCGCTCATCGTCGCTGCCGGGTTCTTCATCCTCAGAAACGTGGGATAACCCTCGTCCCCCCGCGTGTCCGCTTCCCGGTCAAATGCACATCTGTTGTGTCGCGATTTCTTTTTCCCGCTACCTACTCTCTTCATGGATCTCGGGTATCGTGAGGGGAGTGCCAACGTCTGGATAGACGCTGAAGACCCGCTGATGCCGCAATGCCACAATGATGCAGCCTTCGGACCGATTATGACATGAACTCTAAGTTGGGGACATCAGCTCGAGTGTTCTGACTTCTGTTTCTTTTCTAGCTCTTTAGTGTCTCCTGTCTCCTGTATTCTCTTTTTCCGGTTCCCCCGCCCGATTCAGACCTCATCGTTTCTGCCGGGAGATTCCTCTGGCGCAAGGCGCAAATTTTTCATATATTTACCACAAATCCCCTTCTCGTCGGCTGCGCCCTTTCGATCGAGGTGTACAGAGCGATTGAGAGGGCTTTTTTCAAGAGGTGGTAAACTGGAATGCGTAAGAGTGAGCAATCCTCATCGCTCTACTCGTCCTTCAAGCGATTCGTCCAGTCCGCGGGGTTGTTGAGGAGGGGAATCCGGGTTCTCGCCGGCGTCAGCGGTGGGGTCGATTCCGTGGTCATGCTCGACCTGTTGTCGCAACTCTCCCGCGAATGGGAGTTTGACCTCGCGGTGCTTCACGTGAACCATCAGCTCCGTGGAATTGAGTCGGATGGTGACGAGCGGTTCGTCACGAGACTTTCAGGGCGCTACGGGCTGAATGTTTTTGTGGGACGGGTTGCCACGAGAGAGGAGGCTGCCCGAAAAAAGATTTCGATTCAGGAAGCTGCCCGGAATCTGCGGTACGCGTATTTCGAGGCAAAGAGGATCGAGCTCCGTGGCGACCTCGTCGCGACGGCCCATAACGCGGACGATAACGCCGAGACGATGCTTCTAAACCTGTTCCGGGGGACCGGCATCGATGGCATCGCCGGTATCCCGATCAGGCGCCCGGAAGCGAGGATTGTGCGTCCCTTGCTCTTCGCCTCCCGGGAAGAGATCGAAGCGTACGCGCGGTCCAGGAAACTGAAGCACCGGGAAGATTCGTCGAACCGGACCGAGAAGTACAGCCGGAATTTCATCCGGCGAAGGATCATGCCGCTCGTCGAGGAGAGGCTCAACCCCTCCGCCGTCCGGACTCTCTCGCAGACTTCGAGAACCCTCAGGGCCGCGGCAGACTTTCTCGACGGCGTGGTGGCAGAAGCGTTTTTGAAATGTGTTTCGCTGGATGCAGACGGGGCTCTCCTCGCGAAGGAAGAATTGCGGCGGCAGGAGCCGTTCATCAGGCAGATGGTGGTTCACCGGACTCTCACGAATCTCGGTGTTGAACCCTCGGCTGACCGGATTGAAACTGTCGTCAGCCTGCTCGAAGCGGAGAAAGGTCATCGTGTTGATTGCGGCGGGGGCTGGACGGGGGAAAACGGCGCAGAGAAGATCACCATCATACACGGGGCCGGCGCCAGCCCGTTCTCGTATTCACTGGAACGGGAAGGGACCGTTCGGGGAGGCTTCTTTTCCCTCTCGGTGAGGAAATGCCGGACGATTCCCAATAAGTTGGGGGTTGATACGTCTAAAGAATATGTCGATGCGCGAAAGGTGCGTTTTCCCCTCCGGATCAGGTCGTGGAGGAAGGGAGACATCTTTGTTCCGCTCGGCATGAAGCATCGGAAAAAGGTGAGCGACCTTTTTGTCGACATGAAGATTTCCCGCTCGGCGAAAGACCGCATTCCGATCGTCGAGAGCGGCGGAGAGATTGTCTGGGTGGCGGGATGCCGCATCAGCGAACGATTCAAGATCACCTCCTCCTCATCCGGGGCATACGAACTCTCCATCAGCGGGCCATGAAGAAAAGCATCGTCGTCAACAAGGAACGATTCAAGCTTTATCTCTCGGAAAAGAAGATCAGGGAGCGCGTTCGCGAGCTCGGGAAGAAGCTCAACCGAGATTACAGGGGAAAGGTCCCGATCTTCATCGGCGTTCTCAATGGGTCATTTATTTTCTTCGCCGATCTCATCCGCGAGATCACCATCGACTGCGAGGTCGACTTCTTCAAGCTCTCCAGCTACGGTGATGCGAAGATCTCTTCCGGCGAGGTGAGGCTTCTCAAGGATCTCAACTGCGAGGTGACGGGACGGGATATCATCATCGTCGAGGACATCGTCGACTCGGGCCTCTCCATCGACTTCATCCGGAAGCTCATTCTCCAGCAGAACCCGAGATCGTTCGCCGTTGTTACATTGTTGTATAAAAAGGATGCGGTGAAGATCCCGAACTCCATCGAGTATATTGGTTTCAAGATTCCGAGCGATTTTGTCATCGGGTACGGGCTCGACTATGCACAGAAGGTCCGAAACCTGCCCGCGGTCTACAAGCTTGAAAAGTAACGTGGTTTATTTCAGAGAGGAGTACGTTGGCAATGGCTGACGACAAGAAACGACAGGAAGACAAGTTGGACGGTGACGAGCAGAAGCAAAGCGGCCCGGGGAAGCGCCGCCAGTTTTTGCCGCCGAAGGGGCTGAAGGGAAGAGGTCAGCGGCCGATGCTGAGAGGGGAGGACGACTTCAACTGGGGCAAAGTCCTCCGGGTTGTCCTGAGCTGGTCCGCGATCATCATGGCAGTCTTTCTTGTCATGACAATCTTCAAGGGACAGGAGGCGACGGAGTATGAGGTGACGTTCACGCAGTATCAGGAGTTTCTGAACGCGAACAAGATCGAACGCGCGGTCGTGAAGAAATCGAACCTCAACGATTTTGATTTCCACGGGACGCTTTCGGAGGCGGAAGATATCACTCTGCCGACGGGGAAAAAGGTCCGCGTTGAAAAGTTTACGCTGACGCTTCCCTACACGAATATCGACGATGCCGTCATCGCGAACTGGACGGCGCACCACGTCAACTTCAACATCTCGAAGGAAGACAACGTCTGGATCAATATGCTCGTCGGGGCGCTCCCCTGGATCATCCTCCTCGGCGTCTGGCTCATCATCTTCCGAAGGATGCAGGGGGGAGGGACGAAAGGGATCTTCTCGTTCGGGAAGAGCAGGGCGAAGATGCTCAGCGAAGGAGCCATCCGGGTGACGTTCGCGGACGTCGCGGGGGCGGATGAGGCGAAGGTCGAGCTCCAGGAAATCATTGAATTTCTCAAGGAACCGGCAAAGTTCCAGAAGCTCGGAGGGAAAATTCCCCGAGGCGTTCTCCTCCTCGGTCCTCCGGGAACCGGAAAGACGCTTCTTGCCCGGGCCGTGGCAGGCGAGGCCGGGGTCCCCTTCTTCTCGATCAGCGGTGCGGACTTTGTCGAGATGTTCGTCGGCGTCGGCGCGAGCCGTGTCCGCGACCTCTTCGAGCAGGGAAAAAAGAGCGCTCCGTGTATCATCTTCATTGACGAAATCGACGCCGTCGGCCGGCACCGCGGGGCAGGACTCGGCGGGGGCCACGACGAGCGTGAACAGACGCTCAACCAGCTCCTGGTCGAGATGGACGGCTTCGAGCAGAACATTGGCGTCATCCTCATCGCCGCGACGAACAGACCCGATGTCCTCGACCCGGCGTTGCTCCGTCCCGGCAGGTTCGATCGTCAGGTCGTTGTCGATCGTCCCGACGTCCGCGGGAGGGAAGGCATTCTCAAGGTCCACACGAGGAACATCCCCCTCGGCGAAGACGTGAAACTCGATGTCCTGGCGAAAGGGACTCCGGGGCTCTCCGGAGCCGACCTCGCAAATCTTGTGAACGAGGCGGCACTTCTTGCTGCGCGCCAGAACCAGAAAGAAGTAGCGATGCACCATTTCGAGGAATCGAAAGACAAGGTGATGATGGGGATGGAGCGCAAGAGCCTCATCATCTCCGACCGGGAGAAACGTGTGACCTCTTATCACGAGTCGGGACATGTCCTCGTGGCGAAGATGCTTCCGGAAGCCGATCCGGTCCACAAGGTGACGATTATCCCCCGCGGGCGGGCGCTCGGCGTGACGACATATCTTCCGATGGACGAAAAGCATACGTATTCCAAGGAGTACCTCGAGGCGATGATCACGTACGCCTTCGGCGGGCGCGCCGCGGAGAAGCTCATCTTCAATGAGCTGACGACTGGTGCTGGGAACGACATCGAACGGGCCTCCCAGCTCGCGCGCAAGATGGTCTGCGAGTGGGGGATGAGCGAGAAGCTCGGCCCGCTGACCTACGGCGCGAAGGAAGAGGAGATCTTTCTCGGGCGGGAGGTGACGAAGCACCGCGACTTCAGCGAAGACACGGCCAACGTCATCGATGAAGAAGTGAAGAAGATCGTCCAGAATTGCATGAAGAGGGCAGAAAAGATCCTCTCCGACAACATCGATAAGCTTCACAGTCTTGCGAACGCGCTTCTCGAGCGGGAGATCCTCGACGGCGATGAGATCGATAAGATCCTTCGCGGAGAATCGCTTCCTCCGGTTGAGCGGAAAAACGGCAACGGCACCTCGAATGCATCGATCCCGGGTCTCACGGTCACCGTCGCCGGCGGGGGGCACGGAGCGCAGCCATCCAACGGCGGGCATCCGGAGGGACGGGGAGTCAGATCAAAATCACGGCCGAAGAAGTGAGCGTCCCTGTTTCTACGGAAATCGGCAGGCCGACTATCGACTACAGGTCGGAGGTGATGCGAAAGGGCATCCACCTCTCCTCCCTGAGCATTCCCATCATTTATTATTTCATTTCCCGCACGGAGGGACTGTTGCTCCTCGTCCCGCTGACCCTCCTCTGCCTGAGCATCGATCTCCTCCGCCATTACCACGCCCCGACGGCGCGGGTCTTCTATCGTGCCTTTGGCGCATTGCTCCGAAAGCACGAGCATGATGAGAAGGTAAAGCGGCTGAGCGGGGCGAGCCATGTGCTGATCTCCGCGACGCTTTGTGTCCTCATCTTCCCAAAGCTTATCACGATCACCTCGTTTGCGATCCTCATCGTCTCGGACTCCGCCGCGGCGCTCGTCGGGAGGAGATTCGGAAGCAGGAGATTCCTCAGCAAAAGCGTTGAGGGAAGCGCGGCGTTTTTTCTGAGCGCCCTCGTCGTCATCGCGGCGACGCCGAAAATCTCGACCGGTGTCGGAGAGTACCTTATCGCTGCGTTCGCTGCCGCTGTTGGGACGGTCGTCGAGGCGCTGCCGGTGAATATCGACGACAACCTTTCGATCCCGATCTCCGTCGGGCTGATCATGTGGATTCTCTACGGTGTGTTCTATCCTTCGCTGAACCTTCATCTTCAATCACTTACGGGGCTGTGACCCGAAATGAAACTGAAACTCGGCGTGCCGAAAGGAAGCCTCCAGGAATCGACGTTCAATCTCCTCTCGAAGGCCGGCTTCCATTTTTCCGTCAGCAACCGTTCCTATTTTCCTTCGATTGACGACGAAGAGCTGGAGGCGATGCTCATCCGGGCGCAGGAGCTTCCCCGCTATGTCGAGGACGGGGTTTTCGACGCGGCCCTCACCGGCTACGACTGGATCATCGAGAGCGGAGTTGACGTCCGGAGCGTCTCTGACCTTGTCTATTCGAAGCAGAGCATGAGGAAGGTGAAGTGGGTCCTCGCAGTTCATGAGACCTCTCCGGTGGAATCGGTGAAGGATCTTGAGGGAAAGCGGATCGCCACGGAGGTGGTGAATATCACGAAGAACTACCTCGCGAAGCATGGGGTCTCGGCCACGGTCGAATTCTCCTGGGGAGCGACGGAGGTGAAAACCCCCGACCTTGTCGAGGCGATCGTGGAAGTGACGGAGACCGGAAGCTCCCTCAGAGCGAACAAGCTGCGGATCGTCGACACGGTCCTTGAATCGAACACGAAGCTCATCGCGAATCACAAGAGTTGGACCGACCCGTGGAAACGGGAGAAGATTGAGAATCTCGCCATGCTCCTCCAGGGGGCCATCAACGCCGGGAACAAGGTTGGACTGAAGATGAACCTTCGAAAGAGCGACGTCGACAAGGTCCTGACGCTGATCCCCGCCCTCCGCAAGCCGACGATCTCTCAGCTCGCCGATGCGGAGTGGATCGCACTCGAGACGATCATCGACGAAGACGTCGTCCGCAAGATCATCCCCCAGTTGAAGCGGGCCGGCGCGGAAGGGCTTATCGAGTACCCTCTCAATAAGGTGATTTACTAGAGCCGCTTCCAAAGTAGCACTGTGCCCCTGAAAGGCAGAAGCGCAGTTTGGAGTGGTATTGTGCGCGATAGGATACAAGATCACTTAGCGCTCAGGTCCCGTCGCCATCCGATTCATGTTGCTTCACTCTCTTCTTTCTACCTTCTACTTTCTGTCTCCTGTATTCTGTATTCTGATTGACCGTTCTTTCCCCGTTTGCATTTCCCCCGCCCTCTCAGTACATTTGTCCACGAATTTCACAAGAGACCATTGGCAGAGCTCACTGTTCGAATCTCCCGGACGTCATCTTCCGTCACTGACATCCCCCTTCCTCACTACGCGACCGAAGGATCGGCGGGGATGGACATTCGCGCGGCGGTGACCGAGGATACGGTTATTCGTCCCGGGGAAACGGTTCTTATCCCCACCGGATTTTCAGTCGAGATTCCTCCGGGGTATGAGGCGCAGGTGAGGCCCCGGAGCGGATTGGCGATCAAGAACCAGGTGGGAGTTCTTAACGCGCCGGGCACGATCGATTCCGATTACCGGGGGGAGGTGAAGGTGATCCTCACGAATTTTGGAAAGGTCCCGTTCGTCGTGAAACGCGGAGAACGGATTGCTCAAATGGTGGTAGCCTCCTGCACGCGAGTTTCGTGGCAGGAGGTCGATGCTCTCGACGGAACGAAGCGGGGAGGCGGAGGATTCGGACACACCGGCTCGTAGCGTCGGACACTTGCACATCGCTCATCAATTATGCCAGGACAAAAGAAGCCCGAGGCTCCCCGTGCGGAGGCAAACTGGGGGCCACTGACCGAACTCGGGAAGGCCGATACCATCATCCTCGGGACCGGCATCCTCCTCGTCATTCTTCTCGTCTACACGATCCGCGAAGTGATCTCCCCTTTCATCGTCGTCGGATCGATCGTCTTTGTCCTCTATCCTCTCCGCTGGTATCCGCTGGCGCGGAATTTCATGTGGCTCTCGGTCTTCCTCTTTCTTCTCTGGTTTGTCTACTCGATCGCCGGGATCCTCGCCCCGTTCGCCGTTGCGCTACTCCTGGCGTACCTGCTCCATCCGTTCATCACATGGCTTGAGAAGTACCGGATTCCGCGGTGGCTGTCGTCGATCGTCGTGATTCTCCTCGGTATCGCCATTCTCAGTGTTGCGGCTCTTCTTGTCGTGCCGATCGCGGTCGAGCAGTTCTCGGCCATCCTCGATACCGCGTCGGTCATCGCGAACGACTTCACGAACTGGATGTTCTCCAACCGTGTGGAGGTCTCTCTCCGAAGATACGGCGTATCGACGCAGCAGCTTCGGGATCTCCTGACGACGAGCTTTGCCCCGCGGCTCGAGGTGATCATGAAGGGATTGCTGATCGGCGCCTTCGGGCTCCTGAGCGGACTTTCGACGGTCGTGAGCCGCATCGTCAACATGGTGATCATTCCGTTCCTCACCTTTTATGTCCTGAAGGACTTTCCAGCCATTCGGCACAGGGTGAAAATGCTGCTGCCCCGTTCGAAGAGGGAGAGGGCCAGCGTCACCTACCACAGCGTCGACGCGCTCCTCGGCCGGTACATCCGCGGAGCCATCGCCGTGGCGGCGATCAACGCCGTTCTCGTGACCCTTTTCTTCACCCTCTTCGGCATCGAATATCCTCTCGTTCTCGGGATCGTCGCCGGGGTGCTGGACCTCATCCCGTATTTCGGGCTTGTCATCATGCTCGTCCTGTCGGTCATTGTGGCGTCGTTCAGCCCCTCGCTCGTCTTCGGGCACATGCTCCTCGCCGCCTTGACGATCGGCGCCCTTCACATCTTCGAGGCGGCCGTCCTTTCCCCGAAGATCATCGGCGCTCAGGTTGGCATCCATCCGGTCCTCCTTATTATGTCACTCCTTGTCTTCTCGTTCTTTCTCGGATTCATCGGCCTGCTGATCGCCGTTCCGACGACGGCCATCGCCATCATGCTCATCAAGGAATGGGAGGCGGAGAAGAAGAATGCCCCGAAGATCACTCCGATCCTCGAGAACCCTGCGGCACCCGTGGAGAATGAATGAAGGGAATTCTCTATCTCGTCGCAACCCCCATCGGAAACTTCGCCGATATGACCTTCAGAGCCATCGAAGTTCTGAAGCAGGTCGACATCGTCGTTTATGAGGAGCGGAAAGAAGGGGGGAGGCTCTTGAGGCATTTTGGGATCGAGAAACCGGTCGAGAGTCTCAACGAGCACAACGAAGCCGCGGCGACCTACATCATCCTCGATCATCTCTCGAAGGGAAAGAATATTGCCGTCGTCTCGGACTGCGGCACCCCGGTCTTTTCGGACCCGGGCCAGCTTCTCGTCCGGAAGGCCGTTGAAGCCGGAATCAAGATCGTTCCCATCCCCGGGGCCTCGTCGCTTCTTCCCGCTCTGACCGTTTCCGGCTTCTCAATTGATCAATTCGTCTACTATGGATGGCTCTCCCCGAAACGCCCCCGCCGGATCGCGGAACTACAGCAGCTCAAACGGGAGCGCCGGACGATCATCCTCATGGACACCCCGTACCGGCTCATTGCGCTCCTCAAGGATGTCGCTGAGACATTCGGGTCGGCGCGTCGCATCTGCGTTGCCTTCGACCTGACCCTCCCCGATGAGGAAATCTTCCACGGCACTTCGCCGGAGCTCCTTGAGAAGTTCACGAAGCTCGATAAAAAAGGGGAATTCGTTGTCGTGATCGAGAGCACGCCACAATAGCCGCCACGAGCGGTATTTCCGTTCCCGGCGACCTGCAACCCCCGAACTTACAACCCCTTCAGCCCCGCTCTCAGCACCCTTCCTTCAGCTCCTGCACCACGAACTCCAGCACGCACCTCCACTCATCGTTGTGGATTCCAACCTCATTCTGTATATTGTTGGAAAGATGAAACAGCAGCCGACACCGAAGCTCATCGCCCCCGAAATTTACGGGGACTTCTGGTTCAACAGCGACCCGCTCACAATCCGCGCATTGCAGGGACAGGTGATCCTCCTTTGCTTCTGGGATTGTGCGTCCGAAAGCTCGCTCCATCTCCTGGAATTTGTTCAGGAGAGCGCGCGGCGATACTACGACATGGGGCTGGTCGTCATCGGCATTCATTCCCCGGAGTTCTCGTTCGGGCGGGATGCAAAACTGGTTGAAAAGGCCGTGAAACGTGCCGGCATTACTTTCCCCGTCGCGACTGACAACACCCTCATGATGCGGGATGCCTACCGCGTCCAGGAGCTTCCAGCCATTTTCCTTTTGGATCGGGATGGCGGCGTTTACCTTGCCCATTCGGGGGAAGGCGGGTATGAGCGAATCGACCGTGCCATTCAGGGGCTCCTTCGCGAGGCCGGTTTCAGAGGCGAGCTCCCGATGCTCAGGGAATCATCGTCGGCAGATGAGCTGTCGCGGCCAGTCTATGAGCGGTGTACCCCTCCGGTGAAGACCGGCTATCTCCACGGCTCTTTGGGGAATGTGGAAGGATACAGCCCGGAGCTTCCGGCGGAGTACGACGATCCCCATCTTTACGTTGAGGGGAAGTTCTATGCGCAGGGGAACTGGCTCGCCAAGACCGATGCCTTTGAATTCGAAGGGGGCCCTGAGAAAGGCTATCTCAATCTCCGGTACAATGGGAGCGGTGTCAACGTCGTCATGTCCGCAAAACGCTCGGGTGCGGTGATGCGGATCCTCCAGGACGGGATGGCGCTCAAAGCTCCGGAGGGAGGAGACGATGTCTCATCGGACGGCGAGGGGAACAGCGTCGTCGTCCTCAACGAACCGAAGCTCTTCCGCGTCGTCAAGAACGCCGAGTTTGGAGACCATACCGTGACCCTTCTCCCGATGGAAAATGGGATCACGGTCTACTCGGTCTCCTTTGGCGTCACACCGATCTCCCTCCTCAACTCGGTCACCCGGGACTCATACCGCAACAACTAGACAGCGTTCGCGCCGATGAAAACGCGGATCACCGAACTCTTTCGGATCCAGTATCCAATTGTTCAGGCCGGGATGGTCTGGGTATCGGGATGGCGGCTCGCCTCCGCGGTGTCGAACGCGGGAGCTCTGGGGCTTATCGGCGCCGGGTCGATGAAGCCCGACCTTCTCCGCGAACATATCGGTAAGACCCGCAAAGCAACCGCGCAACCCTTCGGAGTCAATATCCCTCTCCTGAGAGGCGACCGGGATCAACTTATCGATGTCGTGATTGAAGAGAGAGTGCGGATCGTCTTTACCTCATCCGGAAATCAGGCGGAGGCGATCCCGAGACTGAAATCGTCCGGCGCAACGGTCGTTCACGTTGTCGCGTCGGCGCACCATGCGGCGAAAGCGTTGAAGGCGGGAGCGGATGCGGTCGTCGCCGAGGGATTTGAGGCTGGTGGCCACAACGGCATCGACGAGACGACGACGTTTACCCTCGTGCCCCTCGTCGTGGAGGCAGTGCCGATCCCTGTCATCGCCGCCGGAGGTATCGCATGCGGCAGTCAGATGCTCGCGGCGATGGCTCTCGGAGCAGAAGGGGTGCAAATGGGAACGAGGTTCGCCGCGACGGAGGAATCTTCCGCCCATGCACGCTACAAGCAGGCGATCGTCGAGGCGGGAGAGGGGGAGACTTTGTTGACGCTGAAGAAGATCTCGCCCGTCCGTATGGCGAAGAATCGGTTCGCCCTGGAGGTCTCCCGGGCTGAATCCGCGGGGGCCTCGGCAGAAGAATTGAAATCGCTTCTCGCCTCCGGCAGGGAGAGACTCGGGATTTTTGAGGGAGATTGGGAAGAGGGAGAATTTGAAATGGGTCAAAGCTCGGCCCTTGTGAAGAAGGTTCTCCCGGCGGCTGAGGTGGTTCGGCAAACGATGGAGGAGTTTCAAGAGGCCGTTCGTGGAATAAACGGCCATTGAGGGGGGCTGTTCATGGGGTTGGAATGGCCCGCATTGAAGGCGAGCCGGATTCATCCCGCACCGCGGTTTGCGTCTGAATCATATCCTCCGTACATTGAACCAGTGGCGATTTGAACCGACAGCTTGCAGCCACGGCAGCTCAATAGCTAAAGCGTCGCGATGGAGATCTTTCCCCGGCGCTGTTTGCCGGGGTTTTTCGTTTGAGGGGGGGAGCTCCGGCGTCACACTTCGTTTTAATCGTGAACTCTCAATGACCAGTTTCAAAGAACGTCTCCGCGAAAAAATCATCGTCTTCGACGGCGCGATGGGGACGAACATCCAGTCGCAGGAGCTGACCGCGGACGATTTCGGAGGCGAGCAGTTCAACGGATGCAACGAGTATCTCCTCGTTACGAAGCCCTCCGCGATCGAAAAGGTCCATTCGGAATTCCTCGCCGTGGGGGCGGATGTCATTGAGACCGACTCCTTCGGTTCCTCTTCGATTGTCCTTGCCGAATACGACCTTGCGCCGAGAGCGTATGAGCTCAATCTCAAGGCGGCACAGCTCGCGAAGCACGTCGCGCAACAGTTTTCCACCCCGTCTCGTCCGCGCTACGTCGCGGGATCCATGGGTCCCACGACGAAGCTCCCTTCCCTGGGGCATATCACCTTCCGCGAGATGAGTAAGGCATACTACGAGCAGGCGGCCGGACTGGTCGAGGGAGGCGCGGATCTTCTCATCGTCGAGACGTGCCAGGACCTTCTCCAGACGAAATCAGCGCTTGCCGGGATCTTTGAATACTTCGCGGAGAAGCGGGTGAAGCTCCCCGTCATCGCCTCGATCACGATTGAGACGACCGGAACGATGCTGATGGGGACGGAGATCGGCGCCGCGCTCACCGCCCTGGAACCGTTCGACCTCGACGTCATCGGCATGAACTGCGCGACCGGCCCGAAGGAAATGTCGGAAAACATCCGTTATCTCTGCGGCGCTTCACCTCTGCCCGTTTCGTGCATACCGAATGCCGGTATCCCCGAAAATGTCGGCGGACACGCGCACTATCATTTGACTCCCGAAGAGCTTACGGAATATCTCGGACACTTCGTGAAGGACCTCGGGGTAGGACTCGTGGGCGGTTGCTGCGGCACGACTCCGGAACACCTGCGGCAACTCGTTGCCGCGGTCGGCGCATTGGCGCCGAAAGAGCGAACGGTGGAATTCGTTCCTTCGGCGTCGAGTCTCTATACCGCTTCAGCGTTCCATGTCGAGCCGCCGCCGGTCATCGTCGGAGAGCGGACCAACGCGAACGGCTCGAAGAAGTTCAAGGAGCTTCTCCAGGCCGAGGATTTCGACTCCATGGTGACGATGGCAAAGGAGCAGACAAGAGAGGGAGCCCATCTTCTCGACCTCTGTGTCGCCTACGTTGGGAGGGATGAGGTGAAGGATATGCGGGAGGCCGCCTTCCGGTTTAACACGCAGGTGACCCTCCCCATCATGATCGATTCGACCGAGGCGCCGGTCATCGAGCAGGCACTCCAGCTTTTCGCGGGGAAATGTGTCGTCAACTCGATCAACATGGAGGACGGCGAGCGACGCATCGACACTGTCGTTCCGCTCTGCAGGAAGTACGGAGCCGCCGTCGTCGCCCTTACGATCGACGAAACCGGGATGGCCAAGACGGCACAGGCGAAGCTCGGCGTCGCCCGCCGGATGCACGACCTCGCGGTCCGAAAGTACGGCATGAAACCTTGCGACCTCATTTTCGACACGCTCACCTTCACACTCGGGAGCGGAGACGAGGAGTTCAGGAAGGCGGGAATCGAGACGATCGAAGGGATCCGGCTCATCAAGAAGGAGTTTCCCGAATCGAAAACCCTCCTCGGCGTCAGCAACGTGTCGTTCGGCCTGGCTCCGCACATCCGGCATGTTCTGAATTCCGTCTTCCTTCATTATGCCATGGAGGCGGGCCTCGATATGGCGATCGTCAACGCGCAGAAAATCATGCCCCTCTTCAAGATCGAAGAACGCGGGAGGGAACTCTGCCGCCAGCTTCTCTTTGACGAACGGCGCTGGGAGGGAGATCGCTGCGTCTACGACCCGCTGACGGAGCTGATGGCGTACTATGCCGACAAGAAGACGGAAACGAAGAAGGAGAAGAAAGCCCTTGGGTCCACGGTCGAAGAAATCCTCAAGAACAGGATCATCGAAGGGGATAAGCAGAATCTCCAGGCGGACCTCGACGAAGCCCTGAAAAAACATTCCGCCCTCGAGATTATTAACACGATTCTTCTCGACGGGATGAAAGTCGTCGGCGACCTCTTCGGACGGGGGGAGATGCAGCTCCCCTTCGTCCTCCAGTCGGCCGAGGTCATGAAAGCGGCCGTTTCGTACCTTGAGCAATTCATGGAAAAATCGGAGTCGACGACCAAGGGGTCGATCGTCCTCGCGACGGTGAAAGGGGATGTCCATGACATTGGCAAAAACCTCGTCGACATCATCCTCACGAACAACGGCTACAAGGTCTACAACCTCGGGATCAAACAGCCGATCGAGAACATCGTGAGAGCCTTTGCGGACTACAAGGCGGACGCGATCGGCATGAGCGGCCTCCTAGTCAAGTCGACACTCGTTATGAAGGAAAACCTCGAAGTCCTCAACGAACGAAAACTTGAGCCCCCCATTGTCCTCGGGGGAGCCGCCCTGACGCGACGCTATGTCGAGGAGGACCTCGGGAGTCTCTATCACGGGGTCGTCGTCTACGCGAACGACGCATTCGACGGACTGAGATTTATGGAGCGGCTCAAGACGGAGGGGGTCGAAGGATTTCGCAACGCGCAGATCCCGGCAGGATCGACGGAGGACGACTGGGACGAGCGGCTCACAGGCTCGGAGGCGAAAATCGCGCTCGCGATGAAGGCAGAGGATGGAAAGGCCTCCTCAATTGCCAAAGCAACCAACCGATCGGGAGTCTCAAAATCCGTCCCCATACCGGTTCCTCCCTTCTGGGGGACGAAGGTTGTGGAGATACTCTCGCTCGACGAGATCTTCAGCTATGTG
>Ga0335071_10003347_pt1 | contig 16949 bp, 14 predicted proteins | sample Lox_Sample_15_FD_206724 | JGI IMG/M metagenome (GOLD analysis project Ga0335071, IMG submission 206724) | Soil microbial communities from Loxahatchee National Wildlife Refuge, Florida, United States - Lox_Sample_1.5 | ecosystem: Environmental > Terrestrial > Soil > Wetlands | place: USA... | reverse complement strand
CCAGACGCCGCCGATGCACAGGACCAACAAGCAAAGCAGCAACAGAATGCCACATGTGATCAGGACGGCCACGAGCGCACTCTTCTTCTTGGGCCGGGGAGGGGGCGGCGTAGCTGCGCGCTGTCGGGAAGGCAGGGGTGCAGGAACCGGGTTCGGCTCCACCGCGGGTGCCGGCGGCGGGACCGGAACCGCCGCCGGGATATTCGTTTTGATCCCCAATGCCGCGACGAGATCGGCCGGCGATTTCCGGCCAACGACAGCAGGGGCCAATACTTTACGGGCTTTTTTGGTCGAGTAGTCGAAATCAAGGACCAGCCCACACGGCGGGGCGGCATAGCGCGCGTCCCCGGAAGGATTGAGCGCCAATCCTCTGAGGCTGTCCGGCGAATCGACGCCGATCACCGCAAGCGGTTCTTCCCCGTAATATTTCTTCCGGCCGGCGATGCAGGCCTGCGCCCGGGCCTCCGTCGAAAAGAGCAGGAGGTGAGGCCCTTTTCCCTTCGGCGGGATCCCTTGCAGCGGCCGTCCTTCGAAACAAATCAGCCAAGCGAGGGGGCTTTCCACCTTTTGCTGGCGCAACGCGGCGATCTGATCTTCGACAAACATGACAGTTCCTCCCGATGATCTTCCAGTCCCGTTACCCGTTTGTGACACTGGGCGCAATTATAGTCGATGCGACGCGATCTGGAAACTGACCGGAGGCGGGTACTTTTTCAGGGATGGGTTGTGCTAAAATAACGATACTTATTGGAGTCCCTATGTCCGACATGGTCGAAGTTGTAATAGACAGCGTACGCGTCAGCCTGATGTCGCCCCAGCGGGTGGTGGTCCTGCGCCAGACGGAAGTCGAGCGGTACCTGCCCATCTGGGTCGGTCAGTTCGAAGCCGAAGCCATCACGGTGGCGCTGCAGGAAGTGGAGGTATCACGCCCGTTCACCCACGACCTGCTCAAGAACGTCTTTACCCTCCTGAAGGGTAAAATCCTGCGGGTCGAGATCGTCTCCTTGAAAGAGGACACGTTCTTCGGGAACATCGTCGTCGAAGCGGATGGAAAAATCCTCGACATCGATTCACGCCCCTCGGACGCCATCGCCCTGGCCGTCCGCATCCATGTGCCGATCCTGGTCAGCCAGGACGTGATGGACGCCGCCGGGATCGTCCCCGAGCGGGATATCCAGGCCGATACCGGGCCGGAAACCCGCGAAGATAAAACCCGGCCCCTGCCGCGCTCGTCCGAGACTGGAACGGAAAGCCAGGAAAGCGAAAAAGGCCTGGACGTCTTCGAGGACTTCCTGAAAAAGCTCAAGGATGACCCAGGGGATGAAGAAAAGCCCAAATCGTAGACAAATCCGCGGACCCGCAACCGGGCATCCGATCCCTCCGCCCCGACCGGAAAGATAAATGGCCAACCCACCTCCTCCCGAAGAGCCCCTGAGCCGGCGCCCCGAGCCCGTCGAAGGGACCACTGTAACATCCGCCTCCGTCACCCCCCACAATCGTGAAGCCGAAGAAGCCGTTGTGGGGGCAGTGCTCATCAATCCCGAAGCTTACTACGACCTGGCCCAGTTCTTGCAGCCGGACGATTTCTACATCGTCCGCCACCGCTGGATCTGGGAAGCCTTTACCCGCCTGCACGAGAAGCGCATCCCGCTGGATTTTCTGACCGTCTCGGAGGAGCTGGAGAGCGCCGGCCAGTTGGCGGAGATCGGCGGCCCGGCGTATTTGACGGCCCTGCTCAACCAGGTCCCGACCTCGCTGCACGCCGAGGCATACGGACGCATGGTCGAGGCGGCCGCCATCCGCCGCCGGCTGCTGACTTCCGCCAATACCATCGCCACCCTGGCCTACAACGAGCAGGAATCGGTCGAGAACGTCATCGAGGAATCCGAGAAGGCCATCTTCAACGTCAGCGAGCGGCGCCTCAAGAAGGACCTCCAGCCGATCTCGGCCGTCCTGAGCGATTACTATGACCGGATCGACGAACTGGCCAAGCGCCCCGAGGACATCTTCGGCGTCCCGACCGGGTTCATGGACCTGGACCGCATGCTGACCGGCTTGCAGCCCTCCGACCTGCTGATCATCGCCGGGCGCCCGGGCCAGGGCAAGTCTGGGTTCCTCCTCTCCGTGGCCAAGAACGCCGCCCTGCTGCACAAGAAACACGTCGCCATCTTCTCGCTCGAAATGTCCAACGAGCAGGTCGTCCAGCGCCTGCTGGCCCAGGAGACCGGGATCGACTCGCAGCGCCTGCGCAACGGCAAGCTCAACGAGAACGAGTGGCCGCTGCTCACCCACGCCATCGAAGTGCTCGGCGACACCCATATCTACCTGGATGACACGCCCGCCATTACTCCACTTGCGCTAAGAACCAAGTGCCGCCGGCTGCACATGGAATACGGCCTCGACCTGGTCATCCTGGATTACATCCAGTTGATGGGCGGCGACACCCGCAACGAGAACCGCGTCCAGGAAGTCTCTTATATCTCCCGCAACCTGAAAGTGCTGGCGCGCGAGCTGAACGTCCCGGTGCTGGCGGCCGCCCAGTTGAGCCGCGCCGTCGAGCAGCGCACCGACAAGCGCCCGGTCCTCTCCGACCTGCGCGAATCCGGCTCGATCGAGCAGGACGCCGACATCGTCATGTTCATCTACCGGCCCGACCAGTATGAGAAGGATACCGTCAAGAACAACGTGGCCGAGATCATCGTGGCCAAACACCGCAACGGTCCGACCGGCAGCGTCGAGCTGGTCTTCATGAACCACTTGGCCAAGTTCGTCGATGCCGCCACCCGCAGCGTGGATTTCTCGCAGATGTGACCCCTCACCCCACCCTCTCCCGCAAGCGGGAGAGGAAGATATGCAGAATGAAAAAATTCACCGGCTTTACCGATCAAGAAACCTTCACCCAGGTCCCTGAGACGTTCTTCCGCCAGCTGCTGAACGAGATCGAGGATGCGGACGAGCTCAAGGTGACCTTGTATTTCTTCTGGCGCATCGAGCACATGGAAGGCCGCTTCCGGTCCCTGTGCCGCAGCGAGCTCGTCGAGGATAAAGCCTTCCTCGCCGGCCTTGGGGATGCGGCGCTCGACTCGGGACTGGAGAAAGCCATCCGGCGCGGCACCCTGCTTCTGGTGAAAAATGATGAGGGCGGTTTCTACTTCCTCAATTCGCCGCGCGGCCGCGCCGCCGCCGAGGCCATGCAAAAAGGGGACTGGCGCGGTTCTGCCCGCAAGGGTCCCGCCGCACCGCCGCCCGAGCGCCCGAACATTTTCAGGCTCTACGAGGAGAACATCGGCCCGCTGACGCCCCTGCTCTCGGACGCCCTGAAAGACGCCGAGCAGACCTATCCACCCGGGTGGATCACCGAAGCCTTCGGCGAAGCCGTCAAGCAGAACAAGCGCAGCTGGAAATACGTGGAAGCGATTTTACGCCGCTGGAAGGAAGAAGGTCATGCCAAAGAGCAAGATCGACGAGACGCTAAAGAACCTCGCGGGCGGGACGTCACGCGCAAAGTCGAAGACTTCCTCAAGCATTAGCGCCGCGGCTCCCAGTCTGGGCGATCCGAACTGCCCTCACTGCCACGGATTGGGTTACCTGCGCCGCGAGGCCGAGCCCGGCTCACCCGATTTTGGCAAGCTGGACATCTGCGTCTGCCGCCAGGGCGCGGTCGCCCAGACGGTCCGCGAGCGCCTCTTCTCCCTCAGCCACCTGGACGAGCTGCGCGACCTGACCTTCGAAAGCTTCCAGCCGCGCGGCCGCAAGGGTCTGGGCGAGGGACAGGCCAACTCGCTCGAGTGGGCTTTCAACCGCGCCAAGCACTACGCCGACAAACTGGACGGCTGGCTGCTCCTGCAGGGCGGCTACGGCAGCGGCAAGACCCACCTGGCCGCCGCCATTGCCAATTCGGCCGTAGGCATGGGAGTCGCCACCCTCTTCCTGACCGTCCCCGACCTGCTCGACACGCTGCGCTTCGCTTACGACAGCGAAGACACCACCTTCGAGCAGCGCTTCGAGGAGATCCGCAATGCCCCGCTGCTGGTCCTGGACGATTTCGGCACCCAGAATGCCACTGCCTGGGCCCAGGAAAAACTTTTCCAGGTGATCAATTATCGTTACATCAACAAACTGCCGCTGGTGGTGACCACCAACCTGGACCTGGATGAGATCGAAGCGCGCATCCGTTCCCGCCTGATGGACCCGGAGCTGGTCAGCGCGGTGCGAATCGCCGCCCCGGATTACCGCCGCCCGACCGACGACAAAGGTCACCCGGAACTCTCCTCGCTCGACTTGCATTCCTCCCGGACCTTTGCCAGCTTCGACGACCGCCGCGAGGAAGGGCTCTCACCCGACGAAGTCCGCTCGCTCGAGAAGGCCGTCAAGGCTGCCACGACCTTTGCCGCCAAGCCGCGCGGCTGGCTGGTGCTGACCGGTCCCTACGGCAGCGGCAAGACCCACCTGGCGGCCGCCATCGCCAATGCCCTGACCGACAAGGGCAATCCACCGCTCTTCATCATGGTCCCGGATCTGCTCGATCACCTTCGAGCTACATTCAGCCCCAACAGCGTCGTCAGCTACGATCGACGCTTCGACGAGATCCGCACCGCACCGCTGCTGGTCCTGGACGATCTGGGCGCCCAATCGGCATCCCCGTGGGCGAAGGAAAAACTCCACCAGCTTTTCAACTACCGCTACAGCGCCGAGCTGCCGACCATCATTACCGTGGCGGTGGACATGCTCGAATCGATCGACGAGCGCCTGCGCGTCCGCTTGCTGGACGAGCGCCTGTGTACGATCTGCGTCATCACGGCCCCAGCTTTCCATGGGGGAAAGAAAAAAACGAAGAAATAAACATTTACTAGTAAACAAATGACTCGAGTGGATCTGATCCGGAGCCAGGGGGGCTGCTGGCATGTTTGGTTTGAATCCCGCCTGCCCTGGCCTGATCAGTGAGCAGCTTCTTTACCCATTTTAGAGGTTCGCAATGAAAAAAACATCTTTCCTGATACTCGCCCTGATCGTTGTCAACATTCTTGTGATCGGATCCTTCTTTTTCCGATATGTCAGCAGTTCGGCTCCCATTGTCGGCCACGATTACAGGTATTTCATCCCCCACCTGATCGATAATTATCTATTTCAGAGGATCAATGGCCTAAGCGTTCACTGGTATACCCCCAGCTTCGCCGGTGGGGAGCCCGTCTACCCCAATCCTCAGGATATCGAATACTCCCTTCCCCAACTTCTTGTCTGGTTCTTCGATCCCTGGCGGGCAGTGCGTTTATCGATGGTCATCTATATCGCGGCCGGTTTTCTCGCCCTGTATTTTTTTCTGAACCGGCGATTGGAATTGAATCCCTTTGCAAGCATCCTTGGGGCGGCATTCTGCATCGCGAACGGTTTCTTCATCCAACATATGGTCGTGGGACACGTTACATTTCAAACATTTCCCCTGCTTGGGATCATCCTGGTGGCCCTTTTCAGCCGCAGATTGCCCAGTTGGCTGGGAGGGTTGATCTTATCGCTTTTGACGGCCCTGTTGATCTACGCCGGCAGTTTTGAAATCATCGTTTCGTTTTCCTTCTCGATATTGCTCACCCTGCCGATCGTTTACTTGATCAAGCCTTCTTTGTTCGATGCCAGACATTTAGTCGCTACAATCCTATGGGGGGTGGTCCTTTCGCTTCTTCTGTGCGGGTCCAAACTCTATGCGATCAGCTCCCTGCTGGCATTTTCACCCCGGACCGCCAGCGATCGATACACTACCGATTGGCTGACCGGATTGGTCGGCATGGTCTATCAATTGCTCGGTTCAATGACGATCATCCCGTTCCATGTTCTATTCGAAGGCGGCACCATCCAGGGCGTAGCCACAGAGTTTGCCGGGCAGTTGGGGAGAATTTCGGGATCGCCCTATGGAATGTGGGAACTGGATATCAGCCTCTCGCCGGCCCTGCTGCTTTTACTGGTCGGCGGGATGGCATCGGCCTTGTTCCGCAGGAAGAAAACGAAGCAGCCCTTCGACAAAAAGAGGCTGATCGCAGAAATTTGCCTGGTCCTGCTCGTTTGGCTGGTCGTCGAATTTACACTGGCAAAAGGATTGGTATACCCGACTCTTCATGACCTCCCCATCCTGAAGTCGCTGCGCGTAAACGTCCGCTTTACGGCCGTCTTTATTTACCCCCTGGCGATCACCGGCGCGGCGATTTTCCATAATTGGACGAAAAATTGGAAGCATCGGCTGGACGTTTTCGCAGCTTTCCTGCTCCTGGATTGCCTGGCCCTGTTCTCCATGTGGATCTATTATAAAATTCCCATCGATCTCCAACAACGCATCTTCGACATCCGTGAGGTCCTGCCGGTTTACCCGGCAATCCGCAAGCAAGGGAATACTTTCCCCGTGGAGACGGTGATTCCCGATGCAAATCCATGGGAAGTATTCGAGGACGATGCCACGAATTTGAAGGATCCTTACGAACCCCTGTTCAAATCGTTCGATAGCCAATACCTGGAAACGCTCCACGCAGGTCCTGTCTCCGATATTACAAATGGCAGCTACAACCTGATCAACCCCACCGGATATGTTTATCCGGCCGCAAATGGGACAAGTCCATTCGCAAGGATTTCGGCTTCCGACCAGGCGAACTTCACCAAATTCATCAACCGGCGTCAAACCAATTGGAAGTTGCCCCTCGCACAACGGGTCCTCGACTGGATCAGCTTGATCCTCCTGATCGCAGAATTGGGCCTGCTGCTCTTCTTTTCGGCCAGGCAAGGGATACGCCTTTTCAGGCAGAAGGTCAAACACGCATAAGTTTGCGCATCGCTTCGGAGGAAATTCCGGATTGCGGCCTTGCCCGAACAAAAAAGACCGGGGCTTTGCCAAGCTCCGGTCTCATTCTATATCGAACGATGCTACGGTTCTGCCAGGGGAGGCAGGACGGTGAAATTATCGAAGCGGACATCCGTGTCGCCCAGATACATGCCCGAACGCACGACCAAGCCGGTGCTCCCGCCGGTAATGCTTTTGCTATAGGCCAGGGATACCTGCTTGCCGTTCACAAAGAGGGCCATTTTGTCGCCCACGCAGTCCGCCCGGATGTGATTGACTCCCCGGCCTGTTTTAATTCCGTTCATTTTCAGGAACTTGAGGGCCGGTGAGATCATTGAATCGAGTCCGCCCTGGCGCATGGCGATCCCCGAGTATCCGTCACTGGTGATCAGGAGCATATAGTAGTTGTCGGGATCCTGATAATGGCACAAGATCCCATAATAATTATCGTCCGTGCCGCCTAGCTTCCGGGCATCCACTTCGATGCTGACATCCGCTTGAAAAACCTTATCCAGTTTGGCCAGGATCAGGGTTCCCGGATCCTTTACGAATATGTGGTAATAGCCGTTGGCAAAATCGCTGATGCCTGCATCGTTCTGGATGCGGGGCCAATTGCTGCTGGCTTGCTTGAAATCATCGAAGAACAGCGCATTCGCAGGGGGGGCCACCTGGGAGCTGCAGGCGCTGGTCCAAATCAGCAGGAAGGCCACGACGGAAAATAGGACGGACTTTCGCATTGCTTTTCTCCTGTAAGATGAATTCCTTCGTCAGCCGGTTATTATAGTCCAGGAACCAAAAAGCCGGGCCTCTCTCGATGCCCGGCCTGGCTCTTATGCTGCGGGGTGCGCCCGCTTGTTCGGCAAGGGGATGATGACCAGCGCGCTCGCCAGGAAACAAAGGGTCGACAGGGCAAAGAGCAGCAGATAACCGGAGGTGCTCGAGCCGAGCGCCTTGTTGATCGGGTCGATCAACACTCCACCCAACAGGCGGGCCACCCCCGAGCCGATGCACGTGGCGATGTTGGCAATTCCCATGTAGCGGGCAGCTTCCGCCCGCGGGACGATATCCGTCGCCAAGGCCCAGGAGACAGTGATAAAGGCGCCGATGCCCATGCCGATGATCGCTCCGGCCACGGTGATCAGCGTGTGGGAGCGCACGAAGAGCAGGAAGAACGCCCCGGCAAAAGCGACCAACCCTGAAGCAAGCATGATCGGCTTGCGCCCGATCCGGTCGGAGAGCCAGCCCGAGATCAACGCCAGCACGATCAGCGCCCCGCCCAGGATCAGTTTCAGGTTGCCGTAGAAGGACTGGGCGTCCCCCTGGGTCATGTGGATGACGTCCATCAGGTAATTGATCAGGAACGTATTGATGGCGATAAATGAACCCCAGAACAGGATGCGGTTGGCGAACCACCAACCGAAGATGCGGTTCTCCCGGAAGTTGACGTAGAAGGCGCCTTTGAGCGCCTCGCCCACGGACTTGGTCACGACCGGCTCCCCGGTCGCGGCCGCATCGGCTTTCTCGCCCGCCCAGATTGCAGTGAAAATCACGAATACGAAAAAGACCACCGCCGGGACGGCTGCGGCAAAGTAGACGCCGGCATTGCCCCACCGGGCGATCCCGGCGCTGAGGATCTTCCCGGCCACCAATCCGCCCACCACCAGGGCAAGGATATCCATCACTCCTTTGAGGCTGGATGCCTGTCCGCGCTGCGACTCGGGCACCAGGTCCGGGATGAGCGCCTGCCAGGGCCCCTGCAGGATGTTGGAGGAGAACTGGATCAGGATCACACCCAGAAGCAGGACCCAGAGCGTCGGTGCGGCGACCAGCAGGAACAGCGAGGCGGCAATCAGGACCGCCCCGCCGATCAGGAAGGGCAGGCGCCGGCCAAGTTTCGTCCTGGCCCGGTCCGAGAATACACCCACGATCGGCTGGACCGCCATCGCCACCAGCAAACCGACGAAGCCAAGGATTCCCATGACCGTGTTGGGCAGGTTCGGCGCCAGCTGGCGGACTTTGAAGGTCATCAGCGGCGGGTCCTGAATGTTGGAGGAAAAGGTCAGGGCGAAGCCCAGCAGGCTGATGACCAGCATGCGCAGGAAGGATATTTTTTTCATGGTGTCTCCTCTGGGATGATCCACTCACCCGGCTTTCAAGTATTGCGGCCGGATCGATTCGACGACTTTCAGGGATTCCAGCGCTTCGTCCACTTTCAACTCGAAGACCAGCGGGCCGGTGAAACCGGCTTTGTCCAGCCGGTCGAGGAACCGGCCAAGGTCCAGGTTGCCCTGGCCAAGCGGTTTGTGGTCCTCGCCGTAACCGCGGACCCCCGGCGGCATCTTTTTGCAGTCGTGCAGATGGACCTCCGCCAGGCGCGGCAGGAGCTTTTCCACCACTTCGAAGAAGTCATACCAGCCGGGGAAACCAGCCAGCACGTGACCGGTATCCAGGCAGACAGAGAGGTCGAATTCCTCGGCCAGCTCCAGGGTCAGGTCGAGGGGAAATTCGATGGTCTCGACGGCCAGTTTGCGGGACGGGATGCCGGTATCGGCCAGGATGGTTCGGATGCTTTCGCGGGCCCCATTCTGGAACTGGCGCAGGAGCAGCAGGCGGGCCATCTCGGAAATCTTCATGTTGTAGAACTCCGCCGCCAGCGCCCCCGTGGCGTGCAGCACGTAGACCTCCGGGACGACTGGGCGGGTCGCCTGGATGGCCTGCACCACCGCTTCCACCGAGCCTTTGCGGACCGGCGACAGCGGGGTGGAAGGTTCCACCGACCAGAGCGGCAGGTGCAGGGTGTAAGCCAGGCCGTCCACCTTGAGGGCGGCCAGCTTCGCGACCGATTCGGGGCCGAAGACGCCCGGAAGGAACATGCCCAGGTCGCCGCCCAGCTCGATCGGGTTGAAACCTCGATCGGCCAGCCCTTTTACCAGCCCGGTATGGTCGAAATTCATCACGCTCGCCATGATCTGCTCGGGCGGAAGGCCCGGCGGGACAAGCGCTTCGAGCTGCATTTCCATGATGCCGAATCGCATGTGCTTTTCCTCGAAGGGATCAATGAACAGGAGGCAGGACGAACCGGAAAACGATCCAGGTGGCCCCGGCAATGACTGCCGCCAACCCCAGCAGGGCGGCCAGCCCGATCAGCGCCCATTTCCAGAATTTGCTCTTCTTTTTGGGCGGGTTCTTCCCCCACGGGACCAGCATCAACACCACGGTCAGGTTATCCTGGGCATCCCGGGAGCAGGCCAGGTCGATCAGGGCCTGGGCGGCGGCTTCCAATTCCTTGCCACGAACAGTCGGCTCGATCTCGTCGTCGGTGACCACATCCGTCAACCCGTCGGTGCACAACAGCAACAGGTCGCCGGGGAGAAGGCGCAGCCCCTGGTGGGAGCGCGATTGGGTGTCGCTCTCGTCCTTGGCCAGGCGCATGCGCGTATCGGCCTGGGGCGTCTTGGGCGAACCCAGGTAGCGGCGGATGACGTGAATGTTGGGATGGTTGCGGGCGTCCTCGGGCTGCAGGATGCCTTTTTCCACGGCCTCCTGCACCCAGGTATGGTCGACGGTCAGCTGCATCAGGCTGCCGTTGCGCAGCAGGTAGATGCGCGAGTCCCCCACCGATGCGGTGAACAATTTCTTGCCGATGACCCAGGCGCAGGCGCAGGTGGTGCCCATCCCGAGGCGCTGGGTGTCGTCCTTGGCACGGGCGGCGATCGAATCGCTGGTCACCTGGATGGCCTGGTCGAGAGTCTCCAATGGATTGTGTCCATCGGACTGGGCGACCATATGGCTGATGGTCTCCACCGCCATCTCAGCGGCGACCTCCCCGGCCCGGTGCCCGCCGATCCCATCCGAGACGATGGCGAAAACCGACTTGGTGCTCTCTTCCTCCCCCAGGCGGAAGGAGGCGACGCCAAAACGATCTTCGTTCTCGCGGCCAGCCATCCCCGGGTGGGAAATGGCGGTGACGTGCAGGTGGGCGCGTTTCGTGCGGATCATTTTTTCGTGCGGGTGACTTTCGGAACGGCCGGTTCGGGCGGCTTGCGCAGCATAAAGCGGTACATGAGCCGGCCAATATGGATGACGTCGCCGTGTTGCAGGCGGCGGGACCCGATCAATTGCTCGAAATTGACCCAGGTCCCGGCGGTGGATTTTTCGTCCGAGAGCAGGTAATCGGCGCCATCCTGGCGGAGGCGAGCGTGCAGGGGCGACACGGAGGCGTCGTCGAGGACGCGGTTGGCGTGGATCGGGTCCGAGCCGAAGACCATCTCCGGGACAAGGACCGGGATGGGAGGGGCGGTAACCGGTTCGCCATTCTCTTTCAGTCGCACCAGGTACGCCTCGGACGGTTTGACCGGGCGGGACCAGGGCAGGCGCGGGCCGCGGCGGGCCGGTTCGCTCGTCACCGGCTGGGTGAGCGGATCCTGGCTGACCCGCCGTCGGGGCGGTCGCTTCGTGCGGCGCCTCCGCCCGGAGGCGAGGATCACCCCCAAGACGGCCCCGGCGACCAGGACGGCTCCGCCGGCCACCCACAGGCTGTTATGGGCCAGGAAAGGCAGCAGGCCGCGCTTCGGCTGGATGACCGTGACCGTCACCGGGACGCCCAGGCTGGTCTTGCTCAAGCCGAAGGAATCCATCGCCTCCACCTGCAGGATGTGCTCGCCGCTGACAGTGTAGCCGCTCAGGTCCCAGCTGAATTTGTCGAACGGCTCGGCCGTGTTCTCGGCCACTTTGACGTTGTCCACGTAAAGGGCCGTGCGCACCAGCGGGCGCTTGCGGCCATCCGGGAACTCGACCAGCATGTCGATCTCCTGTTTGGCCGGGAGGAAGGCCGCCAGGTCGGTGGTATTCTGGTCCGGCGCCGACCGGACGATCTGGTCCGGAGGCGAGACCAGGATCGGGTTGGGCGGCTGGATGTTCAGCTGGAAAGCGAGGGCGGCCGAGGTAAGGGTCGCGCCGTTCAGGTTGGTCTGGGCCACCAGGCTGTGGCTGCCGGAGGCCAGGAGGGTGGAGTTATAGGTTAGCCGGTACGTGTGCCGCAGTGGGGCTAGGTAGGTTTCCAGGCCGGGCAGGGGTTCCACGCCGGAGAACAGGAGGTATTGTCCGCCCGTCGTGGTGGCAAGGTTCTCAAGCGCCTGGGCGGGGGCGGTGGAGAAGGAATCCTTGGATGCCACGATCCAAACGATGACGCGCACCTGCTGGTCGAGGGCGCGCTTGGTCAAGCCATCCAGGGTGGGCAGGGCATCCGGGCCGGGAGGCGAGGTGACGAACAGGACGACCCGCTTCATCCCATCCTGGGGAGCCTTGTCGGAGACGGCATCCAGGGCCTGGGAGAGCGTGCTCAGGCTGGGGGTGATGCGCGCCAGGGACGGGGAATAATCCGTCAGGGCCTGCGAAAAGGCCGCGCTGTCGGCGACATGGGCCGAAACGGTCCCTTCGGTGGGGATGAGGCTCAGATCGTCGCCCAGCGCGTCGGAGTGGGTGTCGGCCCAGTCCTTCAGGACCTGGTAGACCTTGTCGTAGCGCTTCGACCCGTGCAGGTCCTGGAAGGCGAAGGCCGGACCGGGGTCGAAGGCCAGGGCAAACTGGACACCCACCGGCAGGTCGTCCAGGGCCGTAAGCGGCCGCGGCTGGTCGTCCTCCAGGAGGGTGATGGCGTCGGCTTTCAGGCCGGGGACCGGGTTGCCGGCCGAGTCGAAGACATCCAGCCCGGCGGTCATGGTCGGGAAATCGCCGATCTGCAGGGAGTACAGGCTGATGCGCGCTGTGATCTGGGTCTGGGCGTGGGCCGGCGAGGCCTGCCCCGCGAGACTCAAAAAGACGACCAGGAGGACCAGCGAAAGAGTCTTACGCATTCTCCACGGCAACTGGGACGGGAGTTGAAGTTTGTGGGGAGAGGCGCAGGTAAGTCAGGGTCCAGATGGAACGCATGTACGCCGTGACCGCTCCCATTAGCACAATATAGAAAGGCAGGAAGGCGACGACGCAGCCCAACGACCCCAGCACGACACTCCGCGAAGCGGCGGCCTGCGACGTGGCGCTGAACATGACGAAGAATAAGGGGAAAAATAATGGGACCAGCAGAATGCCGATCAATATTCCCATTCCAACGTAAACGATAAGCGTAATTAGAACGACTGGCCAAAAGTTCTTCTTCATGATCTCCCAGCCGCGCCCCAGGCCGGCAAAAACGCCCAGGTTATCGACGACGATCGCCCCGTAGGAAAGGTCCAGGAGCGCATAAGCCAGATAGAATCCGGGGATGAGGAGCAGAAGAAGAGGCAAAATGCACAGGAGCCCAATTCCCAGCGTGATCACTGCCAAAACCAGGCTGATCAGTTCGATCCCCACAATCACGATGAAATAAGCAACGATTGTCATGAGCATCAACCCAAGGATCCGCCAGAAATAGGGGAGAGAATCCTTGAGCAATTCGCCCAGAGGCAATTTCTCGGTCCCGGCTTCCGCCCGCGCGACGCCTTTTATCACAGTCGACAAGGCAATGATACTGAAAGGGATCATCAGAATCAGGATGACGATATTGACAAACGAGCCGATCAGGGGAAACCATGTTTGTCCGGAAATCGAAGACAACGAGTTGGACAGGACAGGGGCAACCGTGGGATTGAATATGAACGTGGTTGGGACGGAGAACAGCGTAGCCAACCCCGGGAGCATGCTCACCAGCCAGAGTGCCTTATGCTTCCAGACGATCCGCCAAGCGCGACCGAGAATATCACCGTAATCCATGATTTCCTCCCGAACGACGAATGAGTTTTATTTTACTTCCTTGACTTCCGCGTCGACGATCTCGTCATCGGCGGGCAACTGGTCGGGTTTTGCCTTTTGCCCGGGGAGGCGGATCATCTCGTGCAGTCCGGCCCAGGCCAGCAGGGGGATGCCCACCGCCGTCCCGGCCACCGAGTAGGGGACGCCCGCCACGATCCCCATGACTACGCCCTTCGCGACCGCCGGCCCCCACTTGTCCTTGGCGAGGTAGTGCTGGACGAGCGTCACAGCCGCGAATCCCAGCGTCCCGGTCACCAACATGGTCCCCAGGATCAGAGGGGTGAACGTGAGAGTCTCCGGGATCTCGATCAACGTAAAGACATAGTCCAGGGCCAGCGTGGCGATCGCCGCCAGCGGGTGGATCGGGGAAGGCGGGATCGGCCGGCGGGGTTCGGGCAGTTGCGGGACCTGGGATTTCGTCTGGTCAGTCATCTTTCAATCTCCAATCACACATTCTACCAACCTATTTAGGATCGTATATATATTATCTTATCGCAATTCCGGGCAATCGGGATATCCATCTGTCGGATTGCCCGGCTTTCCACTGAAAAGCATGGGCGGACGTCCACTTGCACACTCAGCCAGGTTCAGCAACAGCCGGGGCCAGCGGCTGGACCGGCGAGGATGCAGAGACCAGGCGCAGATAGGTAGCCGCCCAGGTCGTCCGGAGGAAAGTCTGCAAGATTCCCACGATGACCATATAGAATGGCATCACAATCAGGTATATCCAGCGCATCGATGAGAACATGTTGCTTGCAGGGTCCTGCACTTGCATTCCGTCCTGGCCCAGTTGCGCCCAGAGCGGGATGAACATGAGGGCATATAACGGGAGAATTAAAATAAACGAAAACACATACATCCCGACATCCAGGATGACAGCAACCAGGACGATGTTCCAGAAATTTTGTCCGAACAGGCCCCAGGCCCGCTTCAAGGCAGCGCCGATCCCCAGGCCGTCGGCGACAACGGCGGCCTTCGCCAGTTCCAGGAATGCTGCTCCGAGCATGTTGACGGGAAGCAATAAAAAGAATAATGGGATCAGGCAGAGCAGGCCCACTCCCATCGAGGCGATCACAACCAGAAAAGCCAACGCCCACAGCGCCCCAACGACTAGCAGGAAGGCTCCCCCGAAGATCGCATACAAGCCAATCACCTTCCAAAAATTATCCCTGCTTCCCCGGAACAGATCAACGAAGGTGAACGTTTCGATCCCTTGGTCGGCCAGGCAGGTTCCTCGCACGATTGTGGTAGCCGCCAGAACTGATGCAAGTGCATAAATCGCCAAGAAGACCACACCAATCCCCACTACCAGGATGGCTCCATAGAAATTGGGCCACGAATTGTTCAAGGCCGAAAATAGCCGGTCTGGATCGAGAAAAGAGGTTCCCAGGACAACGATCGCGTAAAACAGAGGAGGGGTTATCCCAATGACCCAAAGGATTTTATGCCTCCAGAATATTTTCCAGCTGGTAGTAAACACCCCTCCAATGTTCATCTCGTCTCCTCCTACTCCCATTCGATCGTCGCGGGCGGCTTGCTGGTAATATCATACACCACCCGGTTGATTCCCTGCACTTCGTTCACGATACGATTCGCCACCTTCGCCAGCAGGTCGTAGGGCAGGCGCACCCAGTCCGCGGTCATGAAGTCGTCCGTGACGACCGCCCGGACGGCGGCGGCTTCCTGGTAGGTGCGCTCGTCGCCCATCACGCCCACCGAACGGACCGGAAGGAGGGCGACGAAAGCCTGCGAGGTCTCGGCGCCCTTTCCCATCAACCCGGCCGCCGACAGCTCCTCCAGCAGGATGGCGTCCGCCGCCCGCAGGCGGGTCACCCGCTCGGGGGTCACCTCGCCCAGGCAGCGCACGGTCAGCCCGGGACCCGGGAAGGGCTGCCGCCAGACCATTGCCTCCGGCAGACCCAGGGCCTCGCCGACCGCCCGGACCTCGTCCTTGAACAGGTAGCGCAAAGGCTCGACCAAAACCAGGTCCATCTCCTTCGGCAGGCCGCCGACGTTGTGGTGCGACTTGATCTTGGCGGCCTTGTTCCGGTCGGGGGCGGCCGACTCGACCACGTCGGGGTAGATCGTCCCCTGGACCAGGAATTTCGGTGCGCCGATTTTTTTCGACTCGCGCTCGAAGATGCGAATGAACTTCTCGCCGACGATCTTGCGCTTCTGCTCCGGATCGGCCACCCCCTTCAGGGCCTCGAAAAATTCGGCGGCGGCGTCCACCGCCACCAGCTCGGCGCCCATCTGCCCGCGGAAGGTCCGTACCACCTGCTCGGGCTCGTCCTTGCGCAGCAGGCCGGTGTCCACGAAGACCGCCACCAGCTGGTCGCCAACGGCTTGATGGACCAGGGCGGCAGCCACCGACGAATCCACCCCGCCGCTGACCGCCGCCAGGACGCGCCCATCCCCGACCTGGGCCTTGATCCGGGCCACGCTCTCCTCGATGATCGAGGCCGGGGTCCAGTCGGGCGCACAGTCACAGATGTCGACCGCAAAGTGTTTGAGCAGCTCGGCCCCATTTGGGGTGTGCCGGACCTCGGGATGGAACTGGACGGCAAAGTATTTGCGCTGGAAATCGCCCATGGCTGCGATCGGGCTGTTGGCCGATTTCGCCAGGGCGATGAAGCCGGGCGGCAGCCGGGTGATCCGGTCGCCGTGTGACATCCAGACGTCGTGGATGGCGTCCAGCATGGTGCCGGGGATGAGCGGCTCGATGACCGCCGGCCCGTATTCCCGCTCGGCCGCATGGGCCACCTCACCGCCCAGGGTGTGGGCCAGGAGCTGCATGCCGTAGCACAGCCCCAGGATCGGCATCCCGGACTCGAGCACGTAAGGCAGCAGGGTCGGGGCGCCCTCGGCGTAGACCGACATAGGCCCGCCGGAGAGGATGAATCCCTTCGGCTGGAGTGCCATGACCTTTTCGGCCGGGGCGTCCCACGGAAAGAGCTCGCAGTAGACCTGGGCCTCGCGCACCCGCCGGGCGATCAGTTGGGAATATTGGGAGCCGAAATCGAGAATGGCAATGGTATTGTGCATGGATTCATTTCTCTGGTAGGGGTGGGACATGCCCCGCCCGTACATCATGGGAGATAAGGTGGAAATGCAAATGCGGGAATTCCTGGTACTCCCCGGCGTTGACGATCACCCGGTATCCGGGGAGGTGATATTCCTCCATCAGGCTCTGGACCGTCGCGATCAGGTCCGCCAGGAAGGGATCGCCCGGTTCGAGCTCCGCAAAGGAACGGATATCCTTTTTGGGGAGGATGATCACGTGGAACGGATAAGCCGGTTTCGGGTGGTAAAAAGCCAACAGGGTATCCGTCTCGCGCAG
>Ga0335071_10003346_pt1 | contig 16951 bp, 14 predicted proteins | sample Lox_Sample_15_FD_206724 | JGI IMG/M metagenome (GOLD analysis project Ga0335071, IMG submission 206724) | Soil microbial communities from Loxahatchee National Wildlife Refuge, Florida, United States - Lox_Sample_1.5 | ecosystem: Environmental > Terrestrial > Soil > Wetlands | place: USA... | reverse complement strand
GGCACGACCATGCAACCCACTTTTTCGGCCGCATAGTGACCTTCCCAAAAGGCAACGTACACGTTGTAACCGAAAGGAATAAAAACGCGGTCCGTCTCCCTGAAACCCGCCATCCACAGAATGTGGCACCAAACCTCTATCCGCCACTGCCAACTCTCCATACTTTCGGGTACGTAGACAGGCTTGCCGGTCGTGCCGGAAGTCTGGCGAAACGTGGTCACGTCTTCCGTCGGCACCCCTGCAAGCGTGCCGAACGGAAACGGCTTTGATTCTTCTTGAGACTGTCTCAGGTCCTCTTTATCTATCAGGGGCAGCTTTCTCACGTCTTCCAGGGTCTTGATGTCTGCGGGCTCAATACCGCGATATTTGTCGCGATAAAAGTCGCTGTTTTGCTTCACATAAGAAACAAGATTGCGAAAGCGCCTGAGTTCGATTGCGAGCATCTCGTCTTTTGACATGGTTTCGACATAAGGATTCCAGTAATTCCTCGTTTGGTTCTTCATGCCACTCCTCCTTGCGGTGTGGTTTGGATCACCGATCGTCAACTGAGTTCGTTGCCCCAACGTCTCACTGTCTAAGAATCAGCCCACAGCATTCCAAATGTCCCGGCCCGCGCATCAGGACAATGTTACCTTCACCATCAAGAGTTTCCACAGAGTTCGACATTGGAAACTCGGCCTTGTCGACGACTTGCGCTTGAGTCCGGAAAGTTACACTGGTGAAAGCCGGTTATTGATCTCGATTCCAATGAGTTTCAACGACTCTGAGAGTTCAGAAAGCTTGTGCGCGTCTGCCTGGGCCTTCAACGCTACGGCCCATATCGCTGCCTGCAAATCACGCTTGTGGGCCTTGATAGGTACTGAGAGGGCCACGACCCCGTCGATATACTCTTCCAGGTCGTACGCGACGCCCTCCGAGCGCACCTTCACGATCGCTCTCCTCAACTCACTCTTATCTACAATGGTATGAGAGGTGAATTTTCTGACTTCATTTTCCGAGAGGATTCTGTCGAGTTCTGAATCGGGGAGGAGCGACAAGAGTGCCTTCCCGCCGGCGCCTGCGAAAAGAGGCAATTGCATGCCTACTTCAGAACTGACCTTGATTTGTGCTGTCGCGTCGACCTTGTCAACGATCACCGCATTCAGGCCGTAGCGGATGCCCAAGAAAGCCGAGAAATTCGAGATTGCGCTGATTTCTCTGAGAAAAGGATGGACGACACGAATAAGCTCAACTCTGGACGTTGCCACTTTTCCCAACAAATGGAGCCGAGTGCCAAAGCCCAAACGGCCCCCATTGCTACTTTCCAGCACTTGCAGGTCGATGAGGGTGTGAACGATATTAAAAACCGTGCTCTTGTTAAGACGCAGTTTCTTTGCGATCTCGCTTATTCCAAAGGGTTCCCTGGACCTCGCCATGAGATCGAGAATCCCGAAACATTTGTCGATGGCAGGGACCCTCTTGAAACGCGAGTTAGTCGATTTCTTCATAGGGTTTCCCTAAGAGAACGATTGACAGCCATATTGAACACGTTCAACGATAATGTCAACCAAGAAAATTCGGAAATGATAAACACGGAACTGATTCTTACTCCGTGACTCACCGGCGCAGAAAGAATTCCTGTCACCACACAATACGGTTGACAAAACGTGTCATAACATTGATAATCGAATCAGATAAAGTTGCTAATCGTGAGGGCTATTACCATGGTCGGAATGCGAAAACGGGGTGACAAGGTTCGGCAGTTCATTCTTGAGAATGTCGAACAGCATTCCGAAGATATTGTCACGTTCGTATCTTCTGCTCTCGGCATCTCCAGGCAAGCCGTGAACAAACATATTCAGCATCTCATTGCGCAAGAAATCATTGTAGCACAAGGCGCAACCCGTGACCGCCGCTATACCCTCCGTGAGCTTGGGGGAAAGATATTTAAGTATTTCTTGCAAAACCTTCAGGAAGATGTGGTCTGGAGAAACGACATTGCCCCGATGCTCTCAGAGCTACCTGCAAATGCCAGAGAGCTCTGGCAATATGGCGCCACAGAGATGCTGACTAATGCTGTCGATCATTCCTCGGGTAGCCGCCTCATTGTGGACGTCAGCAAAACGGCCATAACATGCAGAATAGTTATAATTGACGATGGAGAAGGTATTTTCAAGAAGATCCAAAGAGAACTAGCTCTTGATGATGAGCGGCATGCAGTCCTTGAACTCGTCAAAGGTAAACTGACTACCGATCCAATCCATCATACCGGCGAAGGGATCTTCTTTTCATCCAAAATGTTTGATCATTTCTGGATTTCCTCGGGAAACACCTTCTTCCGATGTGGCTATAGGACACCTTTTGAGTTCGTTCATGAACTCCCTAACTCCGAACCAGGAACCAAAGTGTTCATGAGTTTACGAAACAACACCACTAGAACCACGAAGGAAATTTTTGACAGCTTTTCCGACGAGGATTATGGATTCACAAAAACTGTCGTGCCTGTCCAATTGGCTCAATACGGACACGAAAAACTTATTTCAAGATCACAGGCTAAAAGACTGTTAGCGAGATTCGACAGGTTCAAGACGGTCTTTCTTGACTTTGAAAATGTTGAGTCAATCGGCCAGGCTTTTGCCGATGAAATATTCCGCGTCTTCGCTCGCGAGCATCCAAACGTTATGATAATGGAAACGAACACCGGCCCAACGGTAAGGCAAATGATTGACCGTGCACGTCACCATGATTAGTGTTTCACAATAAAGCAGACTTCATTTTTCCGAGCCAGCCCTTGAGATCGTTTATCGAGTTGCCGTTCTGAAGGCGAGACAGTATTGCGCTGCCGACCACGACTGCATCAACATGCTCCTTTAGCGCTGCCGCGTGATCCGGATGGGAGACCCCAAACCCGACTGCCAAAGGCAGACGGCAGACACCCTTGACTTGTTCGCATTTCGATGCAAGACCTGTTGGCAGAAAATCTCTGGCGCCGGTCACTCCTGTCAATGAGACATAGTACAAGAAACCCGAGCCTTCTTGATCCATTTGTGCGATTCTAGAAGTCGGCGTCGTCGGAGTTGCCAGATATATCCAGGCCAGGTGCGCCTTGTCGGTGATCGGCTTCAACCACCTTGCCTCTTCCCAAGGAAGGTCTACTACCAGGACACCGTCCAGACCGCACTCTACTGCTCGGGCTACAAACCGCTCCGTGCCGTATTTGTGAATAGGATTGAAGTATCCAAAGAAGATAATCGGGATTTCTGACTTTTGCCGGATATGACCTACTATATCCAGTGCCTTGTCCATGGTCATACCGTTGCGTATTGCCTGAGCCGACGCGTTTTGAATCACGGGCCCGTCAGCGACCGGGTCTGAGAAAGGAAAGCCGAACTCCAAAATATCCCCACCTTCTGCGGCGAGCCCGAGAAAGATCTCAAGCGACGCTTCCCGACTCGGATAACCCGCAATGGAAAACGGGATGAAAGCCGTCTGGCCCCGTCTCTGCAATTTATTGAAAACTTGTGCGATCCGTTCCATTTCAACTCCCCATAAGCTCGTTTTCGATTATCGGCATGTCTTTGTCGCCTCTACCTGAAAGATTCACGATGCAAATATCCTCTTTCTCCATGTGCGGCAGTTCCCTCATTGCCCAGGCCAAGGCATGGGATGACTCGAGCGCGGGTATTATTCCTTCAGTTCGGCATAAGATCGAGAAAGCTTTCAGCGCCTCATTATCTTCGATTGAGACGTATCGCGCCCGGCCGGTGGAATGAAGGTATGAGTGTTCCGGTCCCACGCCGGGATAGTCCAGCCCGGCGGAGATGGAGTGAGCTTCTTTAATCTGGCCCTCTGGGTCTTGAAGAACAAAAGAACGCGATCCGTGAAAGACCCCGGTTTCTCCTGAGCAAATGCTCGCGCCATGTTTGCCGGTCTTGATTCCGAGGCCTCCCGCTTCGACACCAATGAGCTCTACTTCATCGTCCTCTAGGAATCCGTGAAACATGCCCGCCGCATTACTTCCACCTCCCACGCACGCTATTACTTTCTTAGGGAGTTTCTGCGCGGCTTCGAGGACCTGCCGACGAGTTTCACGGCCAATCACGGATTGGAATTGACGCACCATCAAAGGGTACGGATGCGGTCCCGCGGTCGAACCGATAATGTAATATGTATCGCGGACATACGTTGCCCAGTGTCTGAGTGCTTCGCTCATGGCGTCCTTTAGAGTGGCAGTGCCTGAAGACACCGGCACCACCTCGGCCCCCATCAACTTCATGCGAAAAACATTGGGGGCTTGCCTCCTCATGTCCTCTTCGCCCATGAACACTTTACATTCCAGGCCAAGCAGCGCCGCTGCCGCCGCGGTTGCCACTCCATGTTGCCCGGCTCCGGTCTCGGCGATTACTTTGGGTTTGCCCATGTACTTTGCGAGAAGCCCTTGTCCCAGGGTATTGTTTATTTTGTGAGCGCCGGTGTGCAAAAGGTCCTCTCTCTTTAGGTAAACTTTGCCTCCACCAATCTTCTCGGAAAGCCGCGCGGCCAAGAACAGCGGTGTAGGCCGTCCTGCATAGGTCACTAGAAGAGCTTCAAGATCTTTAACGAATTCTGGTGAACTTGTAGTGGCGAGGAACGCTTCTTCGAGTTCCATCAAAGGAGTGATCAACGTCTCAGGAACAAAACGTCCGCCGAATTCCCCAAAATAGCCGTTCGCGTCCGGATTAGCGATTCCTGTTGAGTGAGACTTATAATCATAAAGCATTCATGAACTCCTTAATCTTTTCATGGTCCTTTATGCCGGGTTCTTTTTCGACTCCAGTACAAACGTCTACGGCAAAAGGTTTCACAACCCTTACCGCCATTGCTACGTTTTGAGGATCCAGGCCGCCCGCAAGCACTAGGCGGCTTCGAACCGCAGGCCCCACAGTTTCCAAATGCTTGTTGAGCAGCCCCCAGTCCATAGGAACTCCGGTCCCTCCCCATAACCCTGAAACCTGCCCTTCCATCAGGAAGCCCGCGACCGGATACGCGGCCAGATTCGGAAACGACATGCCGGAGGTGAAGCGAAAAGCCTTGATCACAGGCCGACTGTACCCTGCACAGTCTTCCGGCTTCTCATCTCCCTGGAGCTGGATGAATTCAAGGCCGGCCCGAGTGACCACGGCTTCTATTTCTTCTTTACCGCGATTCACGAACACTCCGACTGCAGGAATGAAAGGCGGTAGGCTGATGATGATGGAAGCGGCTCGTTCCGGCGTAATATAGCGCGGACTGGGCGGATGAAAAACAAAACCCAACGCGTGAACGCCCGCACCTACAGCCGCATGAGCGTCTTCACCGCGGGTTATTCCACACATTTTTACTCTCACCGTGTTGTTGTCAACTGCCATAAATTAACTCCTGAATCTTTGTCGCGGGGTCTGATGCGGTGACGAGAGATTCACCGATGAGGAACCCTTTAATCCCAGCTTCAGCGAGGCGCATGATGTCCTCGCGAGTCCTTATCCCGCTTTCGGAAATGACGGTGCAGTCCTTGGGGACGCTCTTTACCAGTCGGAGGCTGATTTCAAGATCAACACCAAATGTGGTAAGATTTCTATTGTTTATCCCGATCAACTTGGCTTCCGCTTCGAGCGCTGTACTAAGTTCCTGCAAGTCATGAACTTCAACCAGGGGCTCCATTCGCCATGCTCGGCCCGTTGCCATAAGGCGTCTCAGAGATATCAGATCAAGAAGGCCGACTATCAGGAGGAATGAATCGGCTCCAGCGGCCCTCGCTTCTATCACCTGATAGGGATCTGTTATGAAATCCTTCCGCAGCAATGGAAGAGATACTTCTTGACGGACCGATTCCAAAACTCCAATGCTTCCGAAAAAGTGATCTTGCTCAGTCAAGACTGATACTGCGGAAGCGCCTCCTCTCTCGTACGCCTGGACGAGCGGTACAGGGTCGAAATCCTCCTTGAAAACTCCTTTGGAAGGCGAAGCCTTTTTTACTTCGGCTATGATGTGTGGTCCTGGTTCGGCAAGCGCTTTGAGGAAATCAAGGGGCCGTTTCCGTTGAGCCGCTCTTTTGGTCACAGCTTCGAGATTTGCGATTCGTTTCTCGGAAGCCAATCGTTCAAGCCTGATGCCGGCGATTTTTTTCAGGATGTCGGTCATTACGCCCTAAACTCCAAAAATTCAGTAAGCTTACAGCGGGCCTTGCCGGAGTCCACGGCTTCCGCGGCCAACTCCAGACCTTTAGTCGTGTCCTCGGCCATTCCGGCCACCACTAATGCGGCCGCGGCGTTGAGCAGCGCTATGTCACGCCTTGGGCCTGGTTTACCTTCCAGCACATCCATAAGATGACGTGCATTTTCTTTGGAATCTCCACCTCTTATCCGGTCGACACTACAGAGGTGGAGACCGAGTTCGCGAGGGTCGCACATCGTGGTCGTCACTGTTTCCCCGCTCAATCTGGAAATCTTGGTCGGCCCGGAGAGAGAGATCTCGTCCAGTCCGTCCATGCCGTGTACCACCATCGCTGAGGATATTCCCAGGCCGCAAAGCGCATATGCTATGACGTCTGTCAGTTTGGGATCGTAAACCCCTAAGAGCTGGCATGAGGCGCCGGCAGGATTTGTGAGCGGCCCCAAGAGATTGAACATTGTACGGATCCCCATTTCTTGACGAGGTCCGGCAGCATGTTTCATGGCAAGATGAAACTTTGGAGCAAATAGAAACCCGAAGCCGGTCTTGTTGATGCACCTGCTCACAGCTTCCGGAGACTGTTCCAGATCCGCTCCCAATTCTTTGAGAACGTCTGCGCTCCCGCATGAACTCGAGACCGATCGATTGCCGTGCTTGGCCACACGCACACCCGCGGCTGCAATGATAAAGGCGACCGTTGTGGATATGTTAAACGTGCCGGCTCCGTCCCCTCCGGTCCCACACGTATCCAAGAGAGGCTTTCCATTGTTCTCGACTCGCACCGGCACGGCATTGCGTCTCATCACGGTCGCGGCTCCGGTGATTTCGGCTACGGTCTCTCCTTTCATCTTCAGAGCGGTGAACAAAGAGCCGATCTGAGCCGGCGTTGCCTTGCCGGCCATGATTTCTTCCATGGCAAGCTCCATTTCCTCCCTCGTCAGATCTTCTCTCAGAGTGGTCTTTCTGATGGCCTCTTTCAGCATAGGAACCTCCCTTGGCAGCGCAGCGGCCGGCGGCTGTGTCAGACTCTTACAGTTGAGCGGCTTATGAGTGCTGTCCAGACCCCTAGTTGGGCACAATCTGTTGTCCAATGCCGAGTTGCTGTAATGGAACTCATCCACCATCTCTAAAAAGTTCTGAAGGATCCGCTTTCCTCCGGGAGTCAGGATCGACTCCGGGTGAAACTGCACACCTTCTATTGGGTAGGTCTTGTGTTTAATTCCCATGATCTCGTCCTGATCGGTCACCGCGGTAATTTCGAGGCAATCAGGCAGTGTCTCCCTCTCGATGATGAGACTGTGATAACGACCCGCCGGAAAGGGGTTCTCCATGCCGGAAAAGAGGCGACCTCCAACGAAGAAGATCGGAGATGTCTTCCCGTGCATCAGCCTGCCGGCGGAAATCACTCGACCGCCAAAGGACTCACCTATTGCTTGATGGCCCAGACATACACCCAAAATGGGGATACAATTCCCCAAACGGCGAATCACATCCAGCGATATCCCCGCGTCGCGGGGTCCTCCAGGTCCGGGAGAAATGACAATTGCCTTTGGGTCCAAATCTTGGATCTGTTTCAGTGAAATGCAGTCATTGCGTTTGACGACTACGTCCTGGGAAAGCTCTTCAAGGTACTGAACCAGATTAAAGGTGAAAGAGTCGTAGTTATCGATTACCAGTATCATTTGGCCCTCCATTCCATTTGTCGTGCCATTTCCACAGCCTTGCGCATGGCTTCGGCCTTTGCCATCGTCTCCATGTATTCCTTTTCAGGGACGGAATCGGCCACAATGCCCGCGCCTGCTTGAAAGTGTGCACGGGTCCCTTTTGTTGCCACGGTCCGAATGGTTATCCCCATGTCCATGGACCCGGTAAACGAGAAGTAGCCCACGCATCCTCCGTAAGGGCCGCGGTGTTCAGGCTCCAGTTCTTCGATTATTTCCATTGCCCTGATTTTGGGAGCCCCAGTGAGCGTTCCCGCCGGGAAAGTCGCCCGGAGTACGTCGAACGCGTCGCAGCCATCTGCAATTCCGGCGCGCACGTTGCTCACCATGTGCATGACGTGCGAGTACCGTTCTACGGTCTTGAACACGTCTACAGTCACCGTACCCGGAGCTGCGATTCGCCCAAGGTCATTGCGGGCCAGATCAACCAGCATCACGTGTTCGGCCAACTCTTTTGGATCATCCAAAAGCTCTTGCTCGATTTGCGCGTCTCTTTCGCCGGTTTCTCCTCTGGGACGCGTCCCCGCGATGGGCCTGATCACGGCCTCTCCGTCCTTGAGCCGCACCATGACCTCCGGGGACGAGCCCGCGAGGCTCTCATCTCCCATCCGAAGAAAGAACATGTACGGCGACGGATTGATCATCCGGAGACCCCGGTAGACGTTCAGGGGATCAAGAACGCCGTCGCCCTGGAACCGTTGCGACAGGACTACCTGGATAATATCGCCCGCTTTGATGTGCTGCTTGGCCCCGCGGACGATCTCCATAAACGTCTCAGAGGACATGTTGGATTCAAACTGAATATCGGCCTCAGGTATGGTCCGCGGCACAATGGAGATGGGAGAGGCAAATTGGTCTTTGAGACGTTCCAGTCTCCAGCAGCTGTCTCGGTAAGCGGCCTTTGTCGATGCGGATTCTTCAGGTGAGACCGTGGTTACCAGGAGGACCTTGTGAAGAAAGTTGTCCACAATCACTATGTCGCGGGTAACCATGAACCACGCATCATGAAATTCGGGATCGGACTTGCCCAGGTTAGGAATTTTCTCGAAAGCCCGGACAACGTCATATGCCAGAAATCCGACGGCCCCGCCGAAAAAATCCGGCTGGCCCGGCACAAAAGCAGGGCGGAATTGATCCATGATCTGTTTCATCAGACGAGTAGGATCAGAAATCCCTGTAAGGGTCTTTGTCGACTTCCCTTCAAGGATCTTTGCGCAACCCGTCTTGAAACGAATTACCATCCTTGGGTCTGACCCGAGGAATGAGTACCTGGCCCATCGCTCTCCGCCTTCCACACTTTCCAGAAGAAAAGAGTTGGCTGAGTCGTCTATTTTCATAAACGCGGAGAGTGGAGTGTACAAGTCTCCGGGCACCTCCATGAACAAGGGCACCAGGTTACCCGCTTTGCAGAGTTGCTCGAACTGGGTAAAATCGGGTTTGATCATGGTTGCTGGCGCCTTTCCGGAGTCAATGCATCTTCTCTCTTTCTTTCTCGCATGTGTGCCTCCTAGAAGCCGTACAAACAAAAAGGCCATGGGATCTGCCCATGGCCTTGGTTCGATTTGCTCTATATAAGTCTATCTTATAAGTCCAGCTTTAACCGCAGGCAGACCTCCCGAGTTCGCTTATCCAGCGCCACCACCAATTGTTTTGACTGCTGATGCGCATCATGGAGTTTCTACCTACGATTGTTTTAAATACAGCACCCTGAGCAGACTGTCAACGGTTTTCTTCGGACTTCCTGCTTCCCACCACTTCTTTCAAGCCAATTAGTCCGAGTTGGTAAGAATGAGCGCCGAATCCTGAGATTTGCCCTGCGCAAACCCCGGCGGTAATCGATCTCCGTCGGAAGCTTTCCCTGGCGGCGACGTTGGATAGATGAACCTCCACGGTCGGGATACCTGTTGCCGCAATGGCATCCCTCAAAGCTACGCTTGTATGAGTGAAGCCTCCCGGATTTATCAAGATCCCGTCCGCCCAACCTATAGCATCGTGCAGCGCATCTATGAGCACGCCTTCATGGTTGGACTGGATGCACCGGACCGTCATGCCAAGCTCTTTCGCTCGTTTTGTGAGCTGTGAGTCGATTTCACCCAGAGTTGTCTTGCCGTAGATGTCCGGTTCTCTCTGTCCGAGTAAGTTCAAATTGGGACCGTGCAATACTAGTACGTTCATCAATTCACACCCTTCAAGTCCTCCACGACGCTCTTAACCACGTCCGGGGCTACGTGCCGTGCGTATTCGACAGAGCCTATGTCCTTTATCAACACAAAGCGCGGGTTACATTCAATGAACTTTTTGTCCGCGGACATGAGAGTCATTACACTGTTGGGCTCAAGTCGATGTGTTGTCGGGAGGCCATTGCGGGCCAGAAGTGATTCGAGCCTGCTGCACACACTCGACTCACAAAGCCCCATCATATGAGAAATCCTCGCGGCGGCGACCATCCCGACCGAAACCGCATCTCCGTGGCTAAAAGAATATTGGCTGCACTTCTCAAGGGCATGGCCCACTGTGTGGCCGAGGTTAAGGACCTCACGCTGACCGGTCTCCAAAGGGTCCTGCTCGACCACAGCGATTTTTACGCTTAGAGACCTGGTTATTAAATCCGGACCCAAGTGAACCGGACCATGAGAATCTTCCAAAGTGTCAAACAGCTCTGCGTCGCCGATGACCGCGTGTTTGATGAGTTCCGCCATACCCGTTCGTATTTGGGTTTCCGGAAGAGTGGATAGAGTCCCAGTATCTGCGACAACAATAGCCGGATGTTTGAAAGCCCCTGCCAGGTTTTTCCCCTGGGACAAATTAATGCCGGTCTTGCCCCCAACGCTGGAATCTATCATGGCCAACAAAGTGGTCGGGCACTGGATATGGGCAACGCCACGCATGAAGGTGGCCGCCGCATATCCAGCGAGGTCCCCCACCACCCCTCCCCCCAGGGCCACCACCGCCCCACGGCGATCCAGCCCTCGATCAAGGAAACGATCATAAAGACCTGTCAACTGGGTAAGGCTCTTACTGGCCTCACCAGCCGGGACCACGGACGAAAAGGGTTTGAACCCGGCATCTCGAAGGGAGGTCATAACGGGTTCCAGGTACAGAGGTCCAACATTGGTATCGGTCACCACCGCTGTTGAGGACGTTATTCCCCTGTCCTTGAGCATCTTACCCAGAAGTCCCAAAATTTCCGGACCTATCGCTACGGTGTAACCTCCGCCTCCCGGCAGATTCACCGTGATGGACTTCGCAGATTCGGCTCCACGGTCAGTTATTCTCAGGATCCGTTGTGCGGTGTCTTCCACGCTCAGATGTGTGGTATCCAACTGGAAAGGGAACGCGCTATAAACCGGCTCTCGTTCCCGCAGCAGTTGATTCACGCGTTGAGCCGAATCGCCGCATTGAAGCATGGGTCGTCCGTTCCCGTTTCCGACCCTTTTCAAAATCTCCTGTGCTTCGGATCGAAGACAAATGACAATTCCAGCGGAATTCAAGAGCCGACGGTTGTCCGGGTCCATAGGCATTCCGCCGCCGGTCGCTATGACGTGTCGTTCTTGAGCGGCAATGTACTGACAGAGGTCCTTTTCCATGGCCCTGAAATGCGCCTCCCCGAAAAAAGAGAAGATTTCCGGGATCGAGATGCCTGCACGTCTCTCTATTTCGTGGTCCGTGTCCAGGAACGTCATCCCGAGTCGTTGAGCGACAAGCCGCCCGACAGCGGTCTTACCCGTTCCCATGAACCCGGTTAGTATTATGTTTCTCTGCACATTCATAGGTCGTAACCAGAAGCGGCGATCAGCCCCGAAACTCTCCTCTGCAAGGGCCATCTTGAAACGTTATTCGTATCCGAATCTCCAGGAAACGTTATCCATCGGGAGATCATCCAATTTTGCCGTTTTCAAGCTCCTGAATCTCGGAATCATCTCATCGAGGCTGTCTCCACCAAGCTTTTCCGCGAGCGCATCTGCAACAACGAAGGCCATCATCGCTTCGGCCACAACCGCGGCTCTGGGCACAGCGCAAATATCGCTACGTTCGTAAATCGTCGTAGCCGTTTTTCCCGTGGCCAGATCAACTGAGGCGATCCCACGGAGAGTGGTGCTGATGGGTTTCATTGCTGCGCGGATTACAAGCGGCTCTCCATTGGTCATGCCTCCCTCAACGCCGCCTGCCCGATTAAATGCACGCCTAATAGCGACGTTTGAGTCGCTTTGTTCCAGCACTATTTTGTCGTGAACCTTTGTTCCCGTGGCCGTCGCGTCCTGAAACGCAGACCCGAACTCGACACCCTTTATTGCCGGAATAGAGGCCACGGCAGCCATTAACCTAGCACTGAGCCTGCGGTCCCACTGTACGTGACTTCCCAGACCGGGGGGCACGTTCAGTCCGACGCATTGGAAAACGCCTCCAAGAGTCTCGCCGGCTCCAAGTGCCTGTCTGATCTCTCCGAGCATTGCCTCCGAGGATTGCTCGTCAGGACAACGAACCGGGCTGGCTTCGGCTCGTCGAAATAAGTCCTCGTGGTTGGATGACTCTGAGATATTAGCCGCGACAGTTCCTATGGACAGTACATACGAGCCGATGGTCACATTGAATCGGGCCAAAAACTTCCGACAGATAGCTCCAACAGCCACACGCGCGGCCGTTTCTCTGGCGGAGGCCCTTTCCAACCCCAGCCTTAGATCTCCGTACCCATACTTGATAGCGGCTGTAAGGTCCGCGTGTCCCGGTCGAGGAACGGTCATCGGCGCGATATCCCTTTCGCTCCACGCCTTGAAGTCCTTGTTTGGAATGACCATCGAAATCGGAGCGCCCGTACTACGGCCGGCCATGACACCGCCTGTTATTTTGACGACATCCTTCTCTATCGACATGCGTTCGCCGGACCCCTCACTTCGTTGCCGCCGGGCGAGGTCATTGTCTATGTCCTCTCGCGTCAACCCGAGACCCGCGGGCAAACCTTCCAGTATTACCGTTAATTCCGGTCCATGAGATTCGCCTGCTGTGAGAAACCTCAACATAACGTCACCGCTCTCCTCATTGCCTCAAGTGGAGCCGGAATGCCCGTCCATATGTTAAAAGCGAGTGCGGCCTGATGAACCAGCATGCCCAGACCGTTCACCGCTCTAACGCCATTTTTCAGGGCCTGTTCGATAAACGGGGTTATCGGAGGGTTGTACACGAGGTCGTAGACCAATCCGCACTTTGGAAACATAGCTTTCTCAGGCCATGGGGACGAGCTAAACTGTGGCGGCATGCCCAGTGGGGTCGTGTTTATGACCATGTCAGCATTTATGCGCTGCAGCGAGAGTTGGTCATACGTCATGGCGCCGGGATTTGTCGCGGGAAAGAACTTTCTGAAATGTTCGGCTACCTTGGCGGTCGTCTCAATGCTCCTACCGCACAGAGTTACACGAGCGCCTTTGGATAACAGGGCGTATGCCACAGAGCGGGCCGAGCCCCCAGATCCCAGGATCAGCGCCTCGGAACCTTCCGGATCAAAAGGGATTTCAGCAAGATGATTCAGGAAACCTTGCCAGTCGGTGTTGTCTCCGAGGACCCGTCCATCGTGGATCTTGATCGTGTTAACGGACCCAATCCGTGCTGCCTCGTCCGACACTCTGTCAAGAAACGGAAGCACCTTTTCCTTATGAGGGACCGTCACGTTGACCCCCATGAACCCAAGCGAGCAGAGCCCCCTTACCGCTTCTCCCAGATGTTTCGGCCGCACTGGGAGCGGCACATAGATACAGTCCATGCCCGTTGCCTCAAACGCTATATTGTGCATGGCAGGACTGAGGCTGTGAGAGATCGGGTCCCCGATGATTCCGAGAAGTTTTGTTGTTCCCTTCACCATTCGACATCAGCTCCAAGGCGCCTGAGGACTTCCGGGAATCCGGGAAACGACTCACGGATCACATGGCACTCCTCGACTACAGTTTCTCCATTCGCGACCAGCCCCGCGACCGCGAGGCTCATAGCCAGCCTATGATCGCCACGGCCGTTTACCACTGCTCCTTGAAGGCGTACAGGGCCGTGGATCTCGAACCCGTCGGAGCGAGTTTGAATAACCGCTCCCATTTTGCCAAGTTCTTCAGCCAAAGCCTGAATCCTGTCGCTTTCTTTGAAACGAAGTTCCGTTGCGTCTCGCACCGTGGTCATTCCTTCTGCCTGGGTGGCCGCGACGGCAAATATAGGAAATTCGTCGATCATCCTGGTAACCAATCGGCCCCCAATGGCGGCGCCGCGTAACACGGCGGACCGAACTGTTATGGAGCCGGTTGGCTCACCGTTCGAGTCCGGTCCCTCCGAGATACTTATATCCGCGGCCATGGAATCAAGCGCCTCGAACAATCCGGTACGGCCTGGATTCAAACAGAGATTGGGCATTTCGATTTCAGAATCGGTAACCAGCAAGCCGGCGACCGCCAGGAATGCGGCTGAGGACGGGTCTGACGGGAGCCGCAGGTTCAACGGCGGCAAAGAAGCGCCATCCGCCAACAACGTCACCACATGGCGGCCCTGCTTGTCTTCCCGGTCTTCCAGAGGAACGCCCAAGCCCCGTAACAATCGTTCCAGATGGTCCCGGCTGGGGTGCGGTTCGATAACGGTGGTGGGACCGTCTGAGAAAAGACCGGCCAGCAGCAGAGCCGACTTGACTTGAGCGCTTGCAAGAGGAAGGACGTGTTCAGACGATCGCAAACGGGAAGGAGAGAACATGAGCGGAGCATTTCCATTGAGAGTCCGAATGTCTGCTCCTTTCGCCTTCAGCGGTTCCACTATTCGATCCATCGGCCTCATACGCAGACGTCGATTCCCATCAAGCGTAGAGTGAAACACCTGACCTGCCAAGGCACCGGCGAGCAATCGCATGGTAGTAGCCGAACCACGACAGTTCAGGGGACCGGAAGGTGGGATCAGGCCGCGCAAAGTCCGACCTTGTATTAGCAAGGCAGGATACCCGGGTTCTTTTGTTATGTTCACATCAACGCCCAGAGCCAGAAGACACTCAATCATGGTCTCGGTAACGCCGGCCATCAGACAATTCTCGATTCGCGATACTCCGTCTGCCAACGATGCAATTAGGAGCGACCTGTGTGATAGGGACTTATCACCCGGAAGTAAAATCCGCCCCTTGAGGGGACCGCCAGACCGAATTCTGAGTCTCTTACGGTCGGACATGCGCTCTTATCCTCGTTTTCCTACTCAGCCGGTTTGGAACATGCCGATCCGCCGGTCTCGAATTTGTCCCAGCATGTCCCGGAGGCCGTCCTCGTTACTATCGATCATTAACTGAGCGATCCGTCCAATGCGGCTCGAAGCCAGGCCGAGCATGTTAACAATGTTATTACGATTGGCCGCCAATATGTCGATCATCATCGTGAGGTCACTTGAGGCGACCCTTGAGGTATCCCGAAATCCACCGGCTGCAAGTTTCCAAATCTCGGGGCGCTCTCCAGCCGTATCTTCGGCAACCCCGATGAGCGTTGCGGCGAGCACATAGGGAAGATGACTGACGCATGACACAACAATATCGTGAGCCTCCGCGTCCATAAAGATTTGCCGAGCCCCTACGGCCTTGATCATCGCTTGTACAAGCAACATTGCTCCGGCATCAGTGTTTTTCGACGGAGTGAGCACCCAAACCTTGTTCCGGAAGAGCTCCGGCTCCGCCGCTGCCAGTCCGGAGGTCTCCTTTCCGCACATTGGATGGCCGCCAATAGCACGGATTGACATGGGCAGACTGTCCATAGCCTTGACAACCCCGGTTTTCACACTCCCCATATCCGTGATAACCGAGTCCGGCTTGACAAACCGATGGATCTCCGACACCTGATGTTCGATGGTTCGAACCGGCGTCGCCAGCACCACCAGGTCAGCCGGCTCCAGAATCCGTTCCGGATCGGTTCCGGCACTGTGAGCGGCCCCGATAGCGACAATCTCCTCCGCTGCCTTCTCTCGGCGCACCAGTGCTCTGACCTCCTTGCACGCGCCGACTTTGACAAGCGCCTTGCCCAGACTGCCTCCCATGAGACCCATACCGACGATTGTCACGATGGCGGTCGAAAGAGGCAATGGCTGATCCTCTGCAGTTTCACAAGAAACTGGCGATAAATCTCTTTTCTTCAAATCTTCTCCAAGCGATGAACTTGTCACAGAGTCCTGCCCACTGCCTCGGCCACTGGCCGCAACTGTTCCATGAGGGTCTCAAACTCCTGCGGCCGGAGGCTTTGAATCCCGTCGGAAAGAGCGTTCTCGGGGTCCGGATGCACCTCGATCATCAGTCCGTCCGCGCCTGCAGCTATTGCCGCGCGACTCACGGCCGCAACGTATTCACGTTTACCTGTGCCGTGACTGGGATCAACTACAACGGGAAGATGGCTCATAGACTTAAGGACGGGAATGGCGTTTATATCGACGGTATTCCGGGTGCAAGTTTCGAATGTCCGTATTCCCCGCTCGCACAGGATTACTCTGGGATTGTTGTGGCTCAGGATGTATTCCGCGGCGTTCAAGAATTCTTCGATGGTGCTGCTGAGCGCTCTTTTAAGGAGTACAGGTTTGTGGGACGTGCCCACGGCGTTGAGCAAGGCATAGTTTTGCATGTTTCTAGCCCCGACTTGAAGCACGTCGGCATACTGAGCCACTAGCGGCACTTGTTCGGGAGAAACGACCTCGGTGACCACCGCCAGTCCCACCATGTCCCTAGCCTCGGCAAGGATTTTGAGACCCTCCTCACCTAGACCTTGGAAGCTGTACGGAGAAGTCCTCGGTTTGAAAGCCCCTCCGCGAAGAGCTTGTGCACCGCCTTTCTTCACCGCCAGTGCCGCCTGAATCAGTTGCTCTCTGCTCTCCACAGCGCAAGGTCCTGCAATGATAATGATCTTCTTGCTTCCAATTTGTGACCCGTCTATGGAGAAGACAGTGTCTTCCTCTCGGAAATCACGGCTGGCGAGCATGACCGGGCCCGAGGAGCGGATCACTCGCTCTACTCCGTCAAGGTACTCCAGGATGTCGGCTTCTTCCCCATTGGTGGCCCCTATGACGCCAATGGCAGTGTGGAC
>Ga0335071_10003345_pt1 | contig 16952 bp, 13 predicted proteins | sample Lox_Sample_15_FD_206724 | JGI IMG/M metagenome (GOLD analysis project Ga0335071, IMG submission 206724) | Soil microbial communities from Loxahatchee National Wildlife Refuge, Florida, United States - Lox_Sample_1.5 | ecosystem: Environmental > Terrestrial > Soil > Wetlands | place: USA... | reverse complement strand
GTGATATCAACCCCTTTCACGCAGATGCTGCCCGAATGCGGACGTTCAAGGCCAAGTATGTGCCTCAACAGGGTGCTCTTGCCCGAGCCGCTGCCGCCCAGCAATACCATCGTCTCCCCCGGCTCGATGTCCAGGCTAAGCCCATCTAACACGCGGCGCCCGTCGTACTCGACCACCAGATCGCGAATCGAGATGATCGACATTATCACACTCCGGTGAAATAGAAGATGCCGGTGAAGACGGCATCGGCGACGATAACCAGGAAAGTCGACTTGACCACCGCGGCAGTGGTGGAGCGGCCCACGGCTTCGGGCCCTCCGCGAACGCGGAATCCTTCCAGGCACCCCACGTGGACAATGATGGTGGCGAATGCCAGGCTCTTGATGAGCCCGCTGACCACGTCGCGCAAATGGATCGAGAGCAACACGTCATGCAGATAGAGCCTCAGAGCGAGATGGGTGCTGAAGAACATGAAAAGCCCGCCGGCCGAAATGGCGAAGACGTTGCAGAGAATGCTGAGGCAGGGCACTGTGATGAGCGCCGCAAGATACTTTGGCACCAGCACGAATTCGATCGGTTCGAAGGCCATGACCCGGAGTGCATCGACTTCTTCGGTCACCATCATGGTCCCAATCTCGGCAGAGAATGCGGATCCTGACCGCCCGCTGACGGCGATGGCCGTAAGAAGCGGCCCCAGTTCGCGTGTGAAGCCAACGGCAACGAGATCGATCACATAGCGCAGGGCTCCGTACTGGCGCAACTCTGACGCCGCTTGCATGGCGAGAATGAACCCGGCGCATAAGGCCATGAGGCCCACCATAGGGATCGCCTCAACCCCGATCTCCAGCATCTGGCCTATGGATGCTTTCCAGCGATAGCGATTACCAATGGCGGGAAGTGCCGTGCCTAGGGCACGGATCCCTGCCCAAAACTGAATACTGAGCCCTCCGACGTAATCGAGATGTTTGAGGGTCGACTTTCCGACGCCTTCCGTGAGAGTTGCCATCAGAGAACCTTTGAGGTGGAAAAGCCAATTGTCCGGCCATTCGTTTCGAAGAGAGGCAGCAGGCCGATGACCTCAAGAAAATAACGCGGGCGATCGGGCAATCCCCTCAACTGCAATATCGTATTGCGGGTGTGCGCGATCCCGAGTGCCTCAAGTAACGTAGCAATCCCGGAACAGTCTATATAATTCACCTCTGCCAGATCGATCGTGAGTTTCGACGGAGGCTTCCGGTCAAGAATCGCAAGAAGCCGATTTCGAAGTTCCGGCGAAGAGTCGACGGAAACACGGCCCCTCACGCAAACGAGCGCGTCCCCCTCGCTTTCAGTCACGCTGATTTTTAAACCGCGGGTAGCGGTGGATTCAGTGATCGGCAAAGACCTCCTCCTGACAACTCAAGAACCTGGGCCTCGACTGTTGGGCCAGGGGCCGCCAAGCAGGCACCAATTTCATCTGCCGGCATGTGCGCTCGATTGATTCCCGCGTGCCCCAATCGCTCCAGCGTACGTCCGGAACTTCGAAAACTATGAGTTCGTTCGGAATTTGAGCAAGAATCTGACTGGAAAAATTCCACGGATCGATGTCTTGATATATTGCTGAGATTTCTTCGGGAAAGCCTTGCAGATAGAACAGCTTCTGTGAATTTCTCGGCGCTAGGGCTCTCAACAGCTCCAGCATTCGTTTCAGCTGAAAAACCATAACAAACGTGTTCCAAAGGCCGCCCTGGGAGATGAATTCTCCTGCCATAATTGGGCTGGGTTTTTCAGTGAACGCCCTTACATGGCAGATCCTCGATGGCGTCAATGTCGAATGCAGGGGCTGGCCAGGAAGGATATATCCATACCCAGTCTCGGGATGATCTGGTGTAACGCCAAGGATTGCTATTTTTGAAGGGAATCGATTAACTAGGCATGCCGCTCTCAGGACATGAGCAATAAAAGTCCTATCATCGTCCACGAAATGGTCGGTAGGGAATACAGCTACCGTCGCGTCCGGGTAAGTACGGGCCATTTGCGCCAGGGCGAAGAGTATTCCCGGGCCGGTGTCGCGGTTTTCGGGCTGGACGAAGATGTTGCTCTCCGGCAATACCCCCAGTTGGGCCTTGGCCCATGCGAGATGGTTCTTATTGATAACTACTCTCGTGTTCTCGGGTGGCGCAAAGTAATGAGTTCTGGATAACGTCAGTTCCAGTAAGGAGCGTCCGCGCAACAGAGGGCAATACTGCTTGGGAATCGGAACTCCGGTCAACTGGGCTGTAAGTTCCTGCAGCCGTTTTCCGTCGCCTCCCGCAAGCAGTAGCGCCAAGCGCTGCCTTGGCGCTGCCGCAGCCAGACTGTCGAAGCTCTCCATGCGTTTCTCGATGTGTTGCGCCAACGTGAACATTACCCATGCCTCCCGACGAATAAGTGAAATGCCAATCAACCGTCTTCTTAATGAGTTTCCATCGTGAAACTCCATGTAAGTCGAAGCACCGAGACTCATGGGCTCTACTCATCAAATTTCACGACAGAAGCTAGCTAGGCTTCATCAATGCAATGCCGGTGCCAATTGGTAAACCCTTCAAAACGTTGGGACGCGCATGTCGCAGGGGCTCAATCTCTCCGCGAATTCGCGAAGTTCGCGAAAATCCGGGTTGGATTCCGGAGGGGCGGGTGCTTCAGCTACGAGGCCTTGAAGCGATACTTGTTGATATTCATCGACCTTATCTTCGATTCCAAAGTGGACGGCGGAATACCGAGCTTGGCTGCTGCGCCCGTCGGTCCCGAGACTCGGCCTTGGGCTTCCGCCAAGGCAGCCTCAATCATTTTTCGTTCCTCCAAATCAGACCTATTGAAGAGCAGCTGTGCTGCCGGTTCGCTTTGGAGGCATTCGTGTGAGAGCCAGCTCTTCTTGACCGAGAGGACTCCCTTTTTATGGACAACCACAGATCGTTCGATAACATTTTGCAGCTCGCGGATGTTTCCAGGCCATGGGTATCTAGTCAGCGTCTCCATTGTTTCGGAAGAAATCGCATCAATGGTCTTGTTCATCCGCTGGGCAAATTGCTGGACGAAATGCCACACCAGCAAGGGAATGTCTTCCGGTCGTTTGCGCAATGGGGGGATGTGGATGGGGAAGACATTCAGCCGGTAGTAGAGATCAAGGCGAAACTGCTTCTGCACAATCATTTCTTCCAATTCGTCATGGGTTGCCGCCACAACCCGAACGTCAACTTTCCTCGTCCGCGTGCTGCCCAACCGCTCGAATTCCCGCTCCTGAAGGACTCGAAGAAGTTTCGGTTGTAGCTCCAATGGAATATCACCAATTTCATCGAGTAAAAGCGTGCCTTTGTCTGCCAGCTCAAACCGGCCAACCTTTTCAGTCAAAGCCCCGGTGAAGGCACCACGCTCGTGGCCAAAAAGTTCGCTTTCGAGCAGACCGCTGGGAATGGCAGCACAATTGAGCTTCACAAACGGCCGGTCCTTCCGGGAGCTGCGATTGTGAATAGCGCGCGCGACGAGTTCCTTGCCGGTACCTGTCTCTCCCAACAGAAGCACAGTCGAATCGCTCGCAGCCACCACTTCGACGAGTTGCAGCACCTCCAGGAGGGCTGGACTCTGTCCCACGATTCCTTCGAAGTTCGGCTCACGGCGAGTTTCTTCCCCCACGTTGAGCTTTTCCTGCGCGGGCTTTTCGCTTAATTCGGCGCTCGCGCCGATGATGCCCGCAGAACTGTGCCGGTCCAAGTTTCGGCTTTGCTGCCTGGCTTCCTGATGACGAGCGGTACCCTGCCGGATGGCATTCAGCAGATCTTCACCGTCACAGGGCTTTGTCAAAAACTCCAGTGCGCCTGCTTTGATAGCTCGGACGGTCATGGGTATGTCGCCGTGCCCGGTGAGGAAAATGATCGGGACTTGAACATCCGCCTTGGCAAGCTGTTGTTGAAGATCGAGTCCGTTTAACCCTGGGAGTTGCACGTCCAATATCAAACAGCTCGGCACTTCAGCTTGCAGGCCGGCTAAACACTCCTGCGCCGATGCGAACGTTTCCGCTCTGAATCCTGCGGAGCGAATCAGACTTCCCACTGATTCCCTTACTGACACATCATCATCCACCAAGTAGATTGGAGCGCATCTGCCACCCATGCGAACACCTCCTTCCGATGGTCCGATGGTTTTGAGAGGAACACCTCGATGCGTTTAATCAATCCCGCAATGACCTATTGTTAATGGGTTCATGAGTTATGATTACTCCTGGGTATGTCGTTTCGCGCTCAGAGCCTTGTGGAGCGCACTTAATACCATATCCTCGCTGAGTGGTTTGATCAGATAATCCACCGCGCCGTTCTGGAAAGCTTGGGAGCGCACCCCTTCCTCAGATCCATGGGCCGTGATGAAGATAACTGGGATTTCACAATGATTGGCCACCAGGTGACGGTGGAGTTCGATACCATTTATCCCCGGCAGACGCACATCCAGCAACAGGCAGTCGATATCGCTCAGATGATCCGAATTCAAGAACTCTTCGGCTGAAGCAAATACCCTCACGGAAAACCCCGCAGACCTAAATAAACCGTCCAGGGATTCACGCACGGACTCATCGTCATCAACTACCGAAATAAGGGTGACTTTTGCCATAGGGGATAATTTAGCACCATTGCACGTAACGATGTCTATCACACCTTGGTATTAAGTTTGTCTAAGGGGAGGAGGGCGACCTGGACCTACAATTTATTCACGCGGCGTATCCCGAGGCTCTGCGACATTCTTACCAGGTCCGCCAGAGAATCGGCCCGCATCTTGCGCATAACCTGGCCGCGCTGAATCTTAACTGTAATCATGCTGGTCCCCAGTTCCGCAGCCACTTGCTTATTCAGCATCCCGGAGACCACCAATGCCATAACCTCTCGTTCGCGCGGCGTTAACGATTCATACCGGCCGCGCAACTCGGTCATCTCCGCCCGACGCTGGCGCGCCGCCCGATCGCGTTTTATCGCCTGCTGAATCGCGTCCAACAGGTCCCGGTCGGTGAACGGCTTGGTAAGAAACTCCAGCGCACCCGCTTTCATGGCCTGCACCGCCGCCGGAACGTTGCCGTGACCGGTAATAAAAATAATCGGGATCTCAAGGTTGGCTTCGGCCAGCTGCTTCTGAAGGTCGAGCCCGCTCAGTCCGGGCAGCCGAACGTCCAACACCAGACAGCTTGGCAAATCGGCACGTGGACGAGCCAAAAACTCCTGTGCCGAGGCAAAGGTCTCGACTTTCAAGCCCGCGGATCGAATCAGACTTCCCAAAGCCTCGCGCACCGACACGTCGTCGTCCACAACCAGGACTATTGCGTCAGGCTCCGGCAAAGGGGACTCCTATTGATAATTGGGAATAGTAAACTGAACACTGATGCCAGGCCCCTCATTCGCCACCGCCCATAGCTTCCCCCCGTGATTCTGAATAATGGAGCGACTAATCGAGAGCCCCATACCCATGCCTCCGTGCTTGGTAGTGTAGAAAGCATCAAACATCCGTTCCATGCTCTGAGGGTCAAGACCGATCCCCGAATCTTGGACGGTAACCCGTACCTGGCCGACGTCGTCGTTTCGCGTTCTGACGATCAGTTCTCGCGGCCGCTCCTCCACACTGCTCATGGCTTCGACCCCGTTCATGACCAGGTTAAGGACTACCTGCTGAAGCTGCACTCGATCGCCCAACACCGGTGAGAGATCATCCACGAATTCCGTCCGAACGGCCACACTATTCTTGCGCAGTTCGTCTCCGGCAAAAGTCACGACCTCCCTAATGGCCTCGTTCATATCCAGCCGTTCCTTGGCCGGGGCCGTTTTCGTAGCCAGAGCCCGAATCCGGGCGATCACATCTCCCGCCCGCTTCCCGTCGCGGACGATGCGCCGGACAGCTTCCCGGGCTTCCTCAAGATTGGGCGAATCCCCCGCCAGCCACCGCAAGCAGGCATTGCCGTTGACCACGACGCCCGAAAGCGGCTGATTGACTTCGTGCGCGACCGAGGCGGCCAGTTCCCCCATCATGCTTACGCGGTTGATGTGTGCGAGATTTGCCTCGAGTTGGCGCAGCCTCTCGCGCTCTTGTTCGGTGCGCTTGTGCTCAGTCACATCGATCACGGTACCCACCAGTTTAACGACGTCTCCCGCATCATTCATGACAGGGTGCCGGATCGTCTGAAGATGTTTGGCCGTTCCGCTGGGCAGCAAGATCCTGAACTCGCTCAAGGTATCTGCTTTTTCGCGGAGCGACTTCTCAAAGCTCTCGTTTACCCTTTCCCAATCCTCCGGGTGGATATGTCGGGATATCGCTTCCCTGTTCAGCAGACCCTCTTGTGCATCCATTTCAAAAATTCGGAAGATTTCCTCCGAAGTGTAGATATACTTGTTGCTGGCCAAATCGAAAGCCCAGCTGCCTGTGCCAGTCAGCCGCTGCCCTTCCGCCAGATAAGCCTCACTCTGCCGCAGAGCTGCCTCGGCAGTCTTGCGCTCGGTGATATCCTGGACTGTGCCGATTCCGCTCGTAGCATTGCCTTCTTCGTTGAACTCTACCTGCGCCCGCTCTCGAACCCATTTTAGGTCACCGCCCACGACGATGCGGTGTTCAATGTCATAAGGGGCTCCATGCAGCGCGGCAGCCCACGCGTTATGGACAGATTCCCTGTCCCCGGGGTGAACCCTGTCAATGAAAGCCTCATAGGTAAGTGCTGTTCCAAAGGATACCCCAAAGATGCGAAACACCTCATCCGACCAGGTGAGCCGATTGCGGGTGACGTCCAGATGCCAGCTCCCGATATGCGCGATCTCCTGAGCTCGGTTCAAATTGGCCTCGCTCTCTCGCAGCGCTTCCTCGGCTTGTTTGCGCAGGGTGATGTCGCGAGCGGCGGCGAATACACCAATGACCCTGCCCGACTCGTCCCGATAGACCGAAGCGTTATACATCACCGACATCACGCCTCCGTCCCGATGCCGCAGTTCCAAGGGATAATCCCGCACCATCCCATCCCGGAATACCTGCTCATAACCGGCCCGGGCCTTTGCCGGCTCGGTGAAGTAGTCGCAGAAATCGGTACCGACCAGTTCGCCGCGGGAGCGACCCGTGGCCGCCTCGGTGGCCGCATTGACGTCCGTGATCTCGCCGTCCGGCCCGATCGTCACCAGCGGATCGGGGCTGGCTTCGATGAGGCTGCGGTTATAAGCATTGGACAGCCGCAAGGCTTCCTCTGCCCGCTTGCGCTCCGTGATGTCGTTATTGGTCTCCAGGATGGCCATGGGTGCGCCCCGCTCGTCCCGCTGCAAAGCCCAACGGCTCGCCACCATCACCTGGGTTCCGTCCTTTTTGCTGTGCAGAATCTCGCCCTCCCACCGGCCGGCACGGCTCACTTCCGCTCGAATTTCCTCCAGCGGCCCCGGGAAGACGGTTTTTAGCAGTTCATGAACAACTCTGCCTAAGGCGTGTTCGGCGGTCCAACCGTAGCGCTCCTCGGCGCCCCGATTCCAGTACTTGATCACCCCCTCCATGTCCATCACAAAAACGGTGTCGTGGGTAATATGGAGCAGAGCTGCCTGCGCCCGGCGCTCTTCCTCGACCCGCTTGCGATCTTCTATATCGGTCGCCGTGACATACCAGCGTATGATGAGTCCCTGTTCGTCTCGCAGAGGACTATCACGAAACAGGAACCATCGGTACGCTCCATCCTTTCTCCTCAATCGTGCCTCAAACTGGTGAGGACCGTCGCTTGCAAGCCCGACATACACATCCCTCGCCATGCGTTCCCGGTCGTCCGGATGATAGAACCAGAAACGATCGGAGATACCCTGCCATTCCTCAAGGGTTACGCCGAAGTAATCGAGCGCGTGCCGGTTGGCATAGAGTCGTTTCCTGTCGTGCCCAAAAGCAGCAACTAACTGCGGCGTGAGATCCAGGATCCGCCGCAGTTCCGCTTCGCTCTGCCGGATCTTTTCTTCCGCCCGCCTGCGCTCGGTCATTTCCGTCTGCAACTGCTCGTTGTTCTGCTGGAGTATGGCGCTCTGCTCTCGTACCCTCGACAACAGGCCGCTGATGATTAAGATCGTACTCGAGAACGCAATCAGCGCGGCAATTTCCACGGGCGCGCTCATCCGTAGACTGTAAAGCGGCTGAGTAAAGAAGTAGATGAAGCATAAAGCGGCAACGACGCAGGCAAAGACCGTCGAAACAAATCCTGCCCACAGGGAAATCAATATGACTAAAAAGAAGAAGAGGAGGGCGGCCAAGGCAGGACCGGCATGGAGATGAAAGCTGACAAAGGTCAACAACGCCAGCACTATGCTGGCTAACAGGCATTCCAATCCTGTACGCCGGAATCCAGGGGGCCGTTTATCCTTCATTGAGCATCCTCGACTTTGCTGGGCAGTGCGAAATAAGAACTTGCGCCGCGCGCCACTTTTCCACGATTGCTATCACGTCCTCGGGATGAATGGCCGCCGTCCATTTCCAGCCCGAGAGGTCCTACAACATAGTACCGAAATAGCTCAACTAAGCTCGATGAAAGTAATCGACCTCGCCGGTTGGCAACCGGTGTGGTTCAAGCCGGGAATCGAGTCAACCAGAAGCTGAAGGTTCCCGGGCTCCGATTCACGTCTTGGAGAGGCCGTAATGCCTATCATACACCAACCAGAGTTTATGTGTCGACTGAACGTGTCTCTGCTCAATAGATGATTGTTCCCGAAAACGCCCCTCCGGGGACACCCTATTTCCAAAAGCTATGCGACCTTGAATCTGTATTTATTGATTTTCATCAACCTGATCTTCGATTCCAGAGTAGATGGCGGAATGCCGAGTTTGTCTGCCGCCCCCATCGGTCCCGATACTCAGCCTCGCGTTTCAGCCAAGGCAGCCCCAATCATTTTTCGTTCCTCCAACTCAGCCCCTTTAGAGAGCAGCCGGGTTGCCGCCTCGCTTTGGAGGCATTCGTATGAGAATTTCGCCAAAATCGGGCGTTTAGCGACAGAAATTAGCTATACTTATTATTATTTGAAAGATTTTCATTTGGCGATATTTTCTCAATCGTCTTGGCGGGCTTTTGGTCTTTCGTTGGTTTCTTTCTGCAGATTCTGTCTTAATACGGCCTGCTAAGGATCGGGAATTTGGGCCGAGTGCGCTTGAGGGGGGAAAAGCTCAATGTTAAATATTGGAAAAATCGGAATAATGGGCCGCAAGTATCAACATGCGAAGCGATACAAAACAATTCTCCATGTTCTTATTAAGTATGGGTTCGGGGATTTGGTTGATTCCCTGAAAATTAAAGAGCATATCGAAATAGTTGTAGAAAAGATTTCCGGACAACAGCCTGCACAAATAGAGAAATTATCCAGACCGGAGAGAGTCAGAAAGGTGTTGGAAGAGTTGGGACCAACCTTTGTCAAGCTTGGTCAACTCCTTTCCACTCGCGCAGACCTCATTCCATTGGAATATGTTCAAGAGCTTTCGAAGCTGCAGGATGATGTGCCCCCTTTTCCCAATGAAGAAGTGAAGGATATTATAAAATCGGAAACCGGCAAGTTTCCTGAAGCTATCTTCTACACCTTCGACGATAAACCTGTAGCGGCAGCTTCTATAGGACAAGTCCATAGGGCAATCTTGAAAGACGGCGAAGAGGAAGTGGCAATAAAAGTCCAGCGTCCGAACATCCAACGAACCATAGAAGTTGATTTGGAGATTATGCTTCATCTTGCATCCCTCATGGAGAGACATGCGCCGGAACTGGTAGCTTACCACCCTACGAAGATCGTCAACGAATTTGCCCGGAGCCTGGAAGAAGAACTGGACTACATGGCCGAGGCCTCACATATCGAGCATTTCGCCCGTCAGTTCCTTGACGACGAAACGATTTACGTCCCGAAAGTCTATCGTGATTTGAGCACCAAACGCGTTCTTGTGATGGAGTTTATCGAAGGCATAAAAGCCTCGGATTTCTTGGGTCTCATAAACACGGGATACGACCTCAAAGAGTTAGCCAGCCGCGGTGCCGACTCTGTTCTGAAACAGATTTGTGTCCACGGTTTCTTCCACGCAGATCCTCACCCGGGCAACGTATTATTTCTTCCGAATAACGTCATCTGTTTTATTGACTTTGGCATGATGGGACGAATTAATCAGCAGGAGCGGGAAGACTTAGTAGATTTCGTGGAAGCCGTAATTGATAAGGACGAAAACAAGTTGGTTAGCACTTTGTTAAAGCTTACCAATACCAGCGTGGATCCGGATAAAAGCGAGCTGCTAAGATGCCTGATGGAATTCATTGACCGATATGCCTACCTTCCTCTGAAGGAACTTGAAATCGGTCAAATGCTTCAGAGTATCGTAGAGATTCTCACAAAACAAAGCATGAGTATGAAACCGGAATTGTTTCTAATGGTTAGGGCACTTAGCATTGCGGAAGGATTAGGCAGATCTTTGGATCCGGAGTTTGAGATTGTCAAGCATGTCGAACCATTTATCCGAAGAATCAAAATCACTCGCTATGCTCCTCAAAGAATTGCCAGAGACCTGGTGGATTCAGGAATGGAGTTGCTTCGCCTTTTCAAGGAAATTCCCGGGGAGATGCGCGAAGTTTTAAAGAGCGTCAGAGAAGGCAAGCTAAAGATGGAAATTGAGTATCATGGTTTGGACCGTGCTCTTTTCAGACTTGACCTCATAAGCGGCCGCATTACCTCTGCAATCGTTCTTGCTTCCTTAATCATCGGTTCATCGATCATTGTGCTTTCTAAAACTCCTCCCATGTGGCATGAGATGCCGGTCATCGGTATTCTTGGCTTTCTTATTGCAGCATTTATGGGGTTGTGGCTTCTTACGTCTATCACTAGAAGCGGAAAAGACAGGAATAATGGGTAGTATATTGTTCCAAAGCTATTGAGCACAACGTGCGACATTGTTTTTTATGGATCGAAAAGGGATTCGACTATACGAAGTTGATTGGCGTATTGATTGTTGGGCAGGTGAAGGCTATTGGATTTTAAGGAGGCGTTGATCGGGATTTCTCCAGGCGTTTTTCCGTTGGAATCCAAATACAACGAACCCAAGTGAGCCCAATTACGATGAGTCCGCTAATCCTTGGAAAGGTTTTCGTGCTGAGGTTCAATTATCACCTTTGTTCCCAATCGGATTTCAAAACCTCCTGCGCAGAGCGACCCTTGATGACTACCACTTCAACCGCGAGCCCTCGCACCTTCTTGCGAGCCCCGTCATTCATCCCTTTTTGATCGATGTCCGTCTAAGACCAGAAACCAGGCGTCGCGCGGAAATCCTTCAGCGCGGGCTTGAAACCCTGCAAAGCCTTGCGGCCCCGTTGCTCACTCCATCGCGTCAGCGCGCCCGCCGGCTTTGCCAAGTCTGGCCGGCTGGCGCTAACCAGCGACAGAGCTAGGCGCTTCGTCACAACCGCATCGTTGGCCACGCCAAGGATCTTTTCCAGCGCCTCGCAGCGGCTGCGATAAATCTTCACCGCGCGATGGCGGTATAGCCCGGCAAGCGATTCGACATCAAAGCAGAGTTTCTTGAGCGATTTTCGCAATCCGTGCCGCTTCGTCACCGAAAGCCGGTCGGGATGCCGGCTGCGCTGTTTAGCCTTGCCTGCAACACGGTCCAGCAGCGACGGCGCAAGGGCCCCGAGGCGTTTGCACATCCGGTCGTCGCCAAGAGTCCGGGGCTGGGTCCCCCCCGTTTCCGCCCAGATGGCCAAGTCCAGCACCATTGCCGTGAAGTCGTGCCCACGCAGGGTTTCCGCCACTGCTGCGTGGGCAAACTGGCGTTCGATCTCGGCCACGAGGTTCAGATCCTCAAGCCGCTTGGCCGGCAAATCTGCCATTGCCGCCGGAAGGGTCTCAAGGCAGAATACGTCCCAGTCACGCGCCTCCCCGAAGATTTCGCCGAAGCGCCTTAGCTCTGTGTCGAAACGCCCCGCGGCAGCGGCGTCGAGATGCCGCTCGAACAGCCGTATCACGGCGCGAGACTCGCGGATGGCGATGCGCATCTGGCGCAATGCCTCGGGGTCTCCGCGCAGGGTCGCCCCTATATTGGCCATCAAATGGCCCAAGGTTCCGTCGAGAATCTCGTGAAACCCGGCCGCGGCCTGTACGAACCGCCCCAGTTTCGGCCTCTGCGCGAGATGTCCGCCCTCCGTCTGACCGGTGCGCAAATGCCAGCCTCGGGCCGCTTTGCTTTCCGGCGAGATCCACAATGGTGCCATCGCCTGCAGCTCGGCGGCAAGCCGATACATGGGTCCGATGCAGCCGCCCTTGAGCTCCAATTCCAGCTCACTAACCGGCTCGCGTGCGGGGCCTGCCTCGATGCTCCCCTCGTCGATCGATGCTTTCACGAGCGTGTTGTCGTCGAGGTGTAGAAGCCGAGTGGCCCGCCGAATATCAGTGACGAATACCGGCTCCAGCCTGTCTTTGATCACCGCAGCGGCCATCGCAAGCGCCCGCGTTTTCGCAAGCCGGCCGACATCCGGCTCGTCCTGGCCGATACGCCACTCCCATTCGCTGCGGCTGGTGGCGACGCCGCGGCCGCTCCTCGCTCGGGATTTTACCGTCTGAGTATGCGTGTCGCCGCTTCGTCGCACCCGCAGCGTCAGCCCAGTCCGGTCCAACAGGTTGTCCGGCGTGTCGAAATAGGTCGTCACTTGGTGATGCTGTCTCGGTTTGGCTGCGGCGAGCACAGTGCTCGCTTCGAGGGCGGTTCGACTGCCAGGCGGGAGGCAAAACTTCAGCTCGACCTCGCGTGGATCAACGGATTTGTGCAGTCGAGGACTCACTTTGCGGGCTCCTGCCAGGCAAAGCCGGGTTGGTAGGATTTCACTTTTGAAACTGGCGATTCCGCAAAATGCCGGTTGCCATTTTCAACCGGTATCGGTTTTTTGTCATACGGCAAGAGGAATTTCACAACCTCCCCCCATTATTTGTCAGGAGATGCGTCTTCATAGTTCTCTGATATGCTCATCGCCCGTTTCCCATTCCTGCTGATTTGCAAGCAGTTTGCGAATCGACAGCAATTCCTTACGACGTACTTCGGTTGGCTCGGGGTAACTCATCTTGAGTTTTTTGAGCGTGTCAATGATAACCTGTGAAATGATTAACCGGGCGGTTTCCTTTTTGTCGGCCGGCACGACATACCAGGGCCCGTGCTTCGTGCTGGTTTCGCCCAGGCAAGCTTCATACGCCTTCGTGCAAGGCTTCCAGAGCTTCCTCTCCTCAATATCACCTTGGTCGAATTTCCAGTTCTTCTCCGGCTCATCGATGCGTTCCAGAAGACGCTTGCGCTGCTCTTCCTGAGAAAGATGAAGATAAAACTCGATGATCTGGGTGCCATTCCGATAAAGGTGATCCTCAAGGTCCACGATGGAACGATATCGTTCCTCGCAGACGTTCTTTTTATCGAGCAGTTCCTCAGGAATCCGCTGCGCGTGGAGAATCTCCGAATGTACGCGAACTATGAGCACCTCCTCGTAGTAGGAACGATTGAAGATGCCGATTCGCCCGCGTTCCGGCAGTCGGAGAGTCGTGCGCCAGAGAAAATCATGTTCCAGCTCTTCGGCGCTCGGCGGTTTGAAACTGAAAACCTGGCAGCCTTGCGGATTGACACCGGACATCACGTGTTTGATAGCACCGTCCTTCCCGGCGGCGTCCATCCCCTGAAAAATTATTAGCAACGCATAGCGATCGCAGGCATAGAGCAAACTTTGCAGTGCACTCAGTTCCCCAATGTATTCGCCGAGGATTTCTCGATAGTGTTCCTTTGACCTGTAGCAGGGCTTTACCCATGTTGGCTACTTCTTGAGTTTTACCTTTTCTCCTGGCCGCACACGAAAATCCTCTGAATCAATTCTCAAGTTCACCCCTTTGCTTGTATTGACCGCGGTGTACGCGTTTGTTCATCTGTGGGATTCATCTTTCCGAATCTCCTGCGCTCCTTTGAATCGCCCCTGAGCAACCTGACCATCGCGCCAGCCCCGTTGCTCATGCAATTCATAGACTCATTTGGCAATCTGCGGAACACAATCGAGCGGTTTTTAAGACCATTGTCATAGGAACTCGCCGATTGTTGAACTGCTTAATCTGGGTCAGAGTGCTTGTTTTATATCAATAACCGAATTTCATGACCCGCCCAAACTGCAAGGACAATGGCGGTTGGCTCCAGCAAAGGGGCATGGCCGTTTGTCTTTTTGCCTCTGAGTAAAATCGTCTATAAACGGATTATCATCTTTGATATTAAATTGCCGAGAAGTTTGCTGCCAGCAATAACCATTAAGGCAATCACCAAATTCCATACTACTGTTCGTAAAGGATTTATCTTCTCACTTTTTGCGATTAAATAGCTTAAAATGGCGAGTAACAGCAAACCCCAGGCAGAAGAAACAATAAAGGCTGCATTTGAAGAAAATAACAAGACTATTAACACGAACGTGAATACAAGAAATAACCTGACTATAAAATTCGCACAGGTATATGATTTGAGATCGTGCCTTGAGGCTCCTTCTGATTCTTTATACATAAGAAAACTGAATGAGTCAGAAATATTATCCGCAAGCGCAACAATCAAAAGACCTGTAACTATGCCAGCTCTTGCGTTGTCTCCCTGATTCAGTCCTGCAATTAACCCCATACTGGTAATGATTGCCGCTGTAGCACCAAGACTAAACTTTTGAATGTTTATCATTGTTTTGTCGGACATGTCCCAGATGACTTACGTTCCGCAACAGTCGTGGTCACGCTATGGCTGGAAGAAAGATCATCTCACCAAGCCCAATTGAACGCTCCGAGACTGCCATCAATGCTGCGCAATCCACATGCATCCACCCACAGCAGGGTGCAATGCGGTTCGTTGGGCTGGTGTTTACGAATACGCCCCAATTTTAATACGCCGTGCTTTTCTGCTGCAAGATGCAGCCTTGCATTTCCAGTCCTGCAAATCCTCTCTCCGCAAAACGCCACCCGATGCCGAAACGAGTCATTTTTCACGAAGTTCGCGAATTCGCGAGAGAATCGTGATCCTGTAATCCGTGACTCCAACGTTTTGAAGAGTTTAGGACTGGCATGCGGATTGCGATACGACTGGATATGGTTTTAACAAAAACCGCTCAGGAAAGGAGAACAGCATGATTAGCGAGGTAGATATTGCAAAAAAGGCAATCCATGACAAACTCGAATCCCAGGTCAAGACCGTTGAGGCAAAGCTGGAAACGTTGAAAGCACGGGCTGAAACAACGAAAGCGAACGTCGAAATCAAAGCAGTCGCAGAGCTGCTTACCAATAAACATACGATCCACAAAAAGCTGCAGGAGCTGAAGAAGTCGGGCGGAGACCGATGGGAGCAGGCGAAAGCCGATGTCGAGGCGCACATCACAGCCATCGAGAAGTCGGTGAGCGGCATCGAATCGAAGGTGAAGGCAAAATGAGGTGCTCGCGTGGTCGGAATCTGCCCCCGATATACCGGGAGAGGATGGGCGGGGTTATCGTGAATCCTGAAAACCCGAAGCGGATCCTCGCCGTCGCGCTGGTATTCGTATCGATTGACGCATTTACGTCAGTCACCGCCAGCGCACTCGACTCCCGTTGGAACATGCGGACCCATGCGCCTCCCATTCAGCGAAACACCAGACATTTGATGGAACGTTAAAGAGGAGAAGAAGACATGACCGGACAAAGCACCACGGATATATTCAAGGTTGCCACGAGGCTGGCCTTTGGATGGGCTGTCGTCATGATCGTATTGGGATTTTTAGCTGTATTTCTGCCCTTTGCGACGGGCATTGGCGTTTCCGTTTTGGTCAGTTGGATTATCGTCTTCAGTGGTTTCACATACCTGGCTTATGCCTTTGCTGCCCGAGGCGCCGGATCGTTTCTCTGGCGAATGCTCGTTGGGATTGTCTATGTCGTTGGCGGTGTCTATCTTGCATTCCATCCGCGACTCGCATTGGAGTCTCTCACATTGGTGGTGGCGGCGATCTTCTTCGCAGAGAGTGTGCTGGAGATTGTTCTGTTTTTCCAGTTTCGCGCCCTGTCGGGCTCCGGATGGATTCTCTTTGACGGCATCGTGACTCTCCTTCTGGCATTTCTGATTTTGCGCCCTTGGCCGTCCAGTTCAACGTGGGCCATCGGAATTCTTCTGGGCATCAACCTGATTGTGAGCGGTTTCACTCGGCTTATGCTGATGATGGCAGCTCGCAAGGCATTGAAGGCGATGGCTTGATAAGAGCAAACCCTCGCGTTCTCCTGTTCGTGGCCACAATCCCGGCCGACTTCAAGAATGAGCAAGAGGCGAGGGAAGTTGAACAAGACTGCAGTAACAATACTTGACGGACCGGGCAGTAAATTCCCGCAGCGGTTCGAATTAGCGAGAGGTTTTCCGAAAATTCCGGCCAATAGCACAGGTTCATTTTGGGCCGACCCTGGAGCGCAGTCCAAAATTCGCGAAAGGAGAGTTGACAATGCTAGGTCAGATCGAGGTAATGGCAGTTCAAGTTACCCAGGAAATGATACATAACTGGGGATGGTTCCTCGCGTTTGGTGTTGTGTTGTTGTTGCTCGGCATCGCCGCAGTTGTTCGATCCGTCAAAGCCACGGTAGTCTCGATGGTGTTCTTCGGATGGCTGCTTGTGTGTGCGAGTCTCATCGAATTTGTCGATGCCTTCATGGTTGGAAGGTGGGCAGGGTTCTTTCTCCACGTGCTGGTTGCGATTCTCTTCGGAATAACGGGAATACTGATGCTGAAGAAACCGGTGATAACCGCCGAAGCTGCGACCCTTCTGATGTCGCTGTTCTTTCTGATCGGCGGGCTATATCAGTTGTTTGCCTCGTTGTGGATTCACCTGCCGGGTTGGGGTTGGCAAGCCCTGAACGGAGTCATCGCATCAGTCCTGGGCGTTCTCGTCCTGGCGCAATGGCCTGTCTCAGGGCTTTGGACGATCGGTCTTTTCG
>Ga0335071_10003344_pt1 | contig 16953 bp, 15 predicted proteins | sample Lox_Sample_15_FD_206724 | JGI IMG/M metagenome (GOLD analysis project Ga0335071, IMG submission 206724) | Soil microbial communities from Loxahatchee National Wildlife Refuge, Florida, United States - Lox_Sample_1.5 | ecosystem: Environmental > Terrestrial > Soil > Wetlands | place: USA... | reverse complement strand
GAGCGCGTTGGCGGTGGCGGAAAAGTAATGGGTCTCATCCCCGTAATTCTGATTGTTCCTCATCACTCCGACCCGCGCCGTACCGGAAATACCCTGTTTGAGGAATACTAGATCGGGCTTGAACCCGAGCCCGGTAATGTCACGATTGTCGGTGCCGTCGCCCATATATGTTCCCGCCGTTGCCGAACCGGTGATATTTTTAAAAGCTACATAATAATACGTGACTGTGTTGGAATTGACCGACGCGTTGGTGCCGACCTGAAAACCGCTGGGCCGGAACGCCTGGATATAATCGGCCGCCTGGTTGGCGGCGGAGAAGAATAGCGTTAGATCAGAAGCGCCGAGCGCGGAGGTCCGCCAGCAGCCGGTAGAAGCGCCGCTCGATTTGATCCAGAGGATATCGGGCTGGAAGCTTAGGATATCAAGATTGGTGTTGTCGACGCCGTTGCCGGTGTAAGAACCGACCTTAAAATCGCTCCCGCCGCTACCCGAGAACGCGGTCCAGGTGTACCTCACATTGGCGGAATTGACCACCGCCATCGTACCTAGCGAAAATCCGTTGCTGTTGAGCGATGTGATGGCGTTAGTGGTGTTGGCGGCGGCAGAGGCGAAGTATGCGGTGGAATCTCCGCTCATGGCGGAACTGCGCCAGACCGGCTCGCCCGCCGCGGTGTCGGCTTTGACGATGACCAGGTCGGGCTGGAAGCCGTTCTCTATGATGATGGAACGCGAAACGCCGCTGCCGACGTAATACCCGCTGCGCATCTGGAAAGCGAATGCGGCGCTTCCCAAAAGGATAAAGATCGCGCTCAGGGCAAGTACGGTGCGTTTCATCACCCGCTATTATATCCGTTACATTATATACTGCAAGCTGAATTTATTTAAAATTTAAGGCCAAGGTCGAGTCCGATAAGATCGGTCGCCGGCGCGATATTTCTGGACATGGTGGGGTCGGTCGAGCTTATGCCGGAGGGGACAAAATAACTGCGGTAGAACAGGTTGAGGTTATCGTTGCCGACGGTGAATTCATTGGTGATCGAAGTGCCTGGATATTCTTCCCCGTATTTTAAGCCGGACGTCAGGACGGCGTCGCTGACGAACTTGATCCTGATGCCGTTCCAGACCAGGCGCGATACCATGATCCCGGCGTCGACCGATCCGTCAAGGATCAGTTTGCCGAAATAATTGAGCGGGATGAACTCGTACTTGTCTATGTCCGCGCGGTATTCCCCGCCGACCTTATGCGCGATCAGCGTGATCTCGGTCTGCGGATCGGAATAATCGAGCGAACCTCTGGCATAAAGACCACGATTGGTCCCGCTTTTCCCTTCGCCGATCAACAGTTCGCCGGTAAGGGCGGGGTGGGGCATGGCCGACAGTTTTAGTTCAAGGCGCGAATCCTTTTGTTCCCCCTGCCAGAGATAACGAGGGGTGAGCGCGATCCTGGTCCGGCCGAACAGCGGAAGCTTCTGGTAAACATAAGAAGCGGTCGAAGTGAGCTCGTTGACCCCGACCTCTCCCCAGGGCGAGACCTTGCGCGTGACGTACGCCGCGGAAACGTCCATCGGTCCGAAACTGGTCGAAACGGCGGCGGAAGTCTTGGGCCGGATGTAGATGTAATAATCGTCGGAAGGTACCGTGCCGTCGGTCTCCACATGGCAGACCGTTCCCGGACCGGCCGCCGCCTTAAGATCGACGTTCCCGATCCTCATCTTCCCCTCGATATCGAGCAATTTTGACGCAAAGTCGCGGTCCCCTCCGCCGAAGCCCGAGTCCATGGTGTCCAGATCGATCTTTAAATAACGGGTAGAGCTGAAGTCCCGCTCCGCGTTAAGCTTGATCCGGTAATCGAGGCGCGGCCCGTGCGGGCCTCCGGTATCGAGTATTTCGTTGGTCAGCCGGGTGCGCTCTTCGACCGATCCCGACAGTTTAACCGAATCGGGATTGTCCATTTCGTATTTGGCGAGATTGAGCTCGCTCTTCAGCTCCTCGGTCAGCTTTTCCACTTCGTTCAAATTGGTGGAAGATTGGGCGAGCTTGCTGAGAAAGGAGGCCATCTCCTGACGGTTCATCACTTTGAACCCGCGGAAAGTCCCGTCGGGATAACCGCTGGTCACGCCTTTCTTTACCAGGTCGTAGACCGCCGCCTGCGCCCAGTGGCGGTCGGGCATGTCCTTGAACTTCGGCTCCTCGGCGGAGGCGAGGCTACAGATGCTTAAGAATGCAATCAGCAATATCGATCGCCGCATGCGGTTTCCTTGCTTTTTTGATCTTCTTCATGATGGCGTTCAACGCGGACGGGTTTTGCAGCCGCCCGATGATCTCCACCACTTTATCCGGTTCCTTGGTGACATAACCGACCTCGAACTCCTCTACGAACTTGACGTTCCCTTCTTCCTGCCCCGGCAGCCAGGAGGTGATGACGATCGGCAGGTTCATGGCGAGCGCTTCGGCAATGGTCCCCGGACCGGCCTTGGTGATGATGAGGTCCGATTCGGACATCAGCTCGTCTACTTTGTCGGTGAAACCGTAGACCTTTATCTTCCGGTTCATTTTAGCCGCTTCCGCGGTCAGCTTTTGTTCCAGCTGCTGGTTGCGGCCGGCGACCACGATCATTTGGACGTTGAGCCCGGAATCGTCGATCTTTTTTATGATCTGGTACATGCCGCCCGCGCCTTCGCCTCCGCCCATTAATAGAATGGTGAAAGTTTTAGGATCGAGCCCGTCCTTTTTCCTCCGCTTTTCCTTGTCGGAAGGGCCTTTGGCGAACTTGGGGTGGATCGGCATACCGATCACTTTGATCTTTTTTTCCGGCATGCCGTAGCTGATCGCCAATTTTTTTGCGTCATTGGTGGCGACCACGCACTGGTCGACGTCGGGGGTGACCCAGGCGCGGTGGAGCGTCACCGGATCGGTGATCACCACGATGAACGGGATCTTAAGGCCCGAATCTTTTATCGCTTGCACCGTCAAATGGTTGACCATCGGGTGGACCGATACGATCGCGTCCGGCCGTTTGCTCTTGATGATCTGGGTCAGCTTGTCGAGGATGAAAGGGCGGGAGATCTTTTCCAGCTGCTGCAGCTTTTTCTGGTCGTCAAGGAAATAGTAGAGCATCCCCCACATCTGGGGGGAATATTTGATGACCGGCGCGTAGAGCTTGGCGAAAACGTTGAGGAATCCGCTCCCCGCGGCAAAAACGTCGATCATCTCCTGGTCCGCGCGGTTCCCCACCGCCTGCATGATGGCGGTGGCGGCGCTGCGGTGCCCGCCGCCGGTGTCGGAAAAGAGGTAGAGTATCTTTTTCTTCATTTATTACTCCCGTTAAAACCCGCGAATAAATTCGCGGTTAAATATTTTATGCGAGAATTAATTCTCGGCATTCTTCACTTATTCTTATACCACTTAAGCGTGAGCTTAAGACCTTTCTTAATGCTCACTTTCGGCTTCCAGCCGAGCTCTTTTTTGATCTTCTTGGCGGAAAGGACGCTGCGGAACAGCTCGCCGGTGCGGGGTGGAGCATATGTTGCTTCGCCTTTAAAGGCAAAAAGCTCCTTTAAGTGGGCAAAAAGCTCGTTGACCGAAACCCCTTTTCCGGTCCCTACATTATATATGGAGTTATCCCCGGCGGTGAGGGCAAGAAGATTAGCGGCGGCGATATCGCCGACATATATATAATCGCGCAGCTGCTTGCCGTCGCCGAAGATGGTAGGTGTCTCCCCGTTGAGCATCTTGCCACAGAAGATGGCGATCACTCCCGCTTCGCCGAGCGGGTCCTGCCGCGGACCGTAAACATTGCCATAGCGGAGGACGGTGTAGGTCAATCCGTAAAGCGCGCGGTAAGCAAAAAGGTACATTTCGACCGAGCGCTTGGTGATGGCGTAGGGGGAGATCGGTTCCTGCGGATGGTCCTCTCCCGCGCCCGACTTCTTTTCCACTTCGCCGTAAATGGCGCCACCGGTAGAGGAGAAGAGGATCTTCTTCGCTTTATGCTTCACCGCCGCCTGCAGCAGATTGAGGGTCCCGATCTCGTTGACCTCGGCGTTGTAGATTGGGTCCGTTACGGATTTACGTACATCGATCTGCGCGGCGATATGATTAATGACGTCGGGCTTTATTTCTCCGACCAGCCGGTCGAGCTCTTTGTCCCGCAGGTCGGCCTGATGGAAAACCGCTTTCGGGTTGAGATTTTCCTTTTTACCGGTGGTGAGATTGTCGATCACATGGACCTCGTGGCCGGCATCCAGATAAGCGTCCACCACGTTCGAACCGATGAATCCCGCGCCGCCGGTGACAAGTATTTTCATAATTTTATCTCCATGCCGTCGTTAGCCGCTATTATCTCAATTTTAAGCTCTTTCGACAAGCGCGAAGCGATCTCCCACGGCCGGGCGGCGAGCATCCTCCACCCGAAGTGGGTCATGATGGCGGTCTTCGGCTTGATCGCTTTTACCAGTTTGACGAAATCGTCGAGGCAGAGGTGGTCCAGGTTGAACGGCTCCGCCATCAATACACTGACGATGATGATGTCGGCCTTGTAGGCGCGGGCCATGCCGGGAAGGAACTTCCCGTCGGTGATATAAGAGATAGTGCGCTGCTTCCCTTTTATTTTGAACCCGTAGGTCTCCGCCCCGTGATGCACATGGCGGATAGGGCAGGTGAACGAGAGGTTTTTTAATTTAAAGGTCTTGCCGGTCTTGAGCTTTTCGATCTTTTCCGGATAGCGGCGGACGTACTTCAAGATGACCGGGTCCTCGTCCAGCGCGTCCGCCGGGGCGAAGACCGTCCCTTTTTTCTTAAATGTTCCTTCCGTCATCGCCTCGATCATCACGTTGATGTCGCCCGAATGATCGAGATGGCGGTGGGAGAGGAGAATGGCGTCAAGCGCGGCGGGGTCGAGGCGGGGGCGCGACTTTAAAGTATGCACCAGCGCTCCGGGGCCCGGATCGATATAAAGGTTAACGCCGTCGAGCGAGATCCAGATGCCGCCGGACGCGCGCAGCTGTTTTGAGACCACCACTCTCGCGCCCGCGGTCCCCAGGAACTTTATGAGATCAGCCATGGTTTATTATATCAATATTTCCTCTTACTTTCTTTCCCTTGATGGAATCATTTTCCACTTTTCTTTTGTTGAAAAGAAAAGTGGATAAAAAGAAAGCAACCAACCAGGGGGTGTCCCCCTGGACCCCCGACCTTCGTATGCCCACGCTGCTCCGCAACTCAGGTATAAAACGAACAGCTATATCAATTCCGATGGACGGAGTGAGCTTCGCAGCTCACCGCCCCTCCCGATTGTGAAACACCCCACTCAGGTCACATCCGAATATATAATGTCCGGCGATTTCGTATTCATTACAAAAGGCGGAGGATGGGATGCCGTTAGCGAGACCCGCTAATTCTTGCGGGGCGAGCTTGGGGAGGATAACGGGTCGGGGGAAAGGGCGGTAAAAAATCGAAATCGCCTAGATATTTCTTTTTGTTGCTTTTTCTTTGTATCATGACAAAGAAAAAGTAAGGAAGATAGATCAGCCATTGAAGCGGTATTTAAGCAGTCCGGGGTCGGATTCGTCGACTTCGATCTTGCGATAGGGGAAGAAGACATTGGTATCGGATTCTCGTATGCTCAGGTCGTGCAATTTGATCTCAAGATTGATATCTGCCGGGATCACCCGCAGGTCGCGGCTGGCGGACCCTCCATTGAGCGGCTGGGCCCAGTTCTCTATGATCCGACTGATGGTGTCGCGCTTGCCGGAGAACTCTTCCCCGAATTCGGTGAGCACCGCCAGCGCCGGCTTGTGGAGCCGCGCCTCTTTCAACAAATTGATGCAACCGAGCATTCCCAGATGCTGGCTTAAGAATTTCCCTTCTTCTTTTTCGATCGAGCCGATATTGAGGAGGATCACCTGGCAGTCGGTATAGTGTTTTCCATGCCCCTCTACATATCGAGTATCGCCGGTGATGCCGATATTGAGCATCTCGTCGTTACGGTCGGTAAGGTTGGTCTCTATCACCACGCCCACTGCCGATTCCTGGCCGGTCCAGAGCTCGGTGTGGAACGCGGGATTGACGCGTAGATTGAAGCCGTACTTGTCCATTAGCAGGGATCCTCCGCTCTGCCGGATCCGATTGCCCGGTACCAATAAATTGAAATTTATTTCCTTGTTCCCCATCGGATCGGTGGCGGAGAGCAGGCCGTGGAATTTTAACAGCACCCCCGCCGAGCCGAAGATATCGAGCACCTTGGACCTCTTTTCCTTGTTGTAATCATTGTATTTGGCCAGGAGCGAAAGGATCGATTCCACCGATTCGGTATGGTCGTCGTGGTCGTGGGTGATGATGATGGCATCAAGGTCGGCGATGCCGAGCCCGGTGTCCCTCAGAATATTGAAGAAGTCGTACCCGGGATCGATCGCGATCCCTTTGGCGTCGCCCCGCGCGGAGCGGAGCGTCAGGAAATATCCTCCCCCCTGCGAAAGTCCACGGGAATAGAGAGGGGAGGCGGAGTTCCATTTGTGGAGCGTCTTGAGCACGTTGGCCCCAACTTTGTAATCGAGCTGCCTTTCCAAATTAAGATCGCGTATCAGCTTATCGTGGTTCTTGCGGATGATCTCCCGGGTGGGGAAGATCGTCTCTTCCATGTAGGCGATAGCGCGGGCGGAGGGGGAATTGGGTATGCGCATGTGCAGGTCGTGCTGGCGGGCGAGCTTGAAATCCTCGGATGCTTCCTTGAACCGTCCCTGTAAGAACCGGCTGATGCCGCGGAGGTAGGCGGGGGTGCCGAAATCGCCGTGCGATCTTTGCATCAGATGGAACATCTGGTCGAAGAGCGCCTCCGCTTCATGGTAAAGGTTGAGGTTGATCATCGTCTGCCCGATATCCTTCCAGGCGGCGGCGTTGCGCGAGCTTTCGAGCGTGCGGACAATGTCCTTGGCGTGTTTGAGCAGCCACTCCTTACGGGTGGATTCGGGAAGCTTGATCAAATTCTCCCAGGTTTCGGGGTTGTTCTCGTCCAGATGGACTTTAAGCAGTTGGAACACTTACATTTTCCAGGTGAGCCCCAGGATCTGGGTGCGGTCGTAGGCGCCGCCGAGGTAAGCGTAGTCGATGACCGCGCTCCCCACCATCACCGACGCTCCGGCGGTCTTGTTCCCGTCGCTGAGCCCCGCCCGCAGCGCCAGGCCGGGGAAAGGGCGGTATTCCGCGCCATAGTGCATGGTACGATCGTCTCCTCCCTGTTCGAAAATGTTATCCACGTCGCAGGCGAGCGTCAAATCATCGATCGGATCGAGCGCGATACCGGCGTTCACCTCCATCTGGTAAGCGAAGGTCGCCCCGTTCTCGAAATAGACATCGGTAGTGAGCAGTTCCTTGGCGACCAGCCCGAACGAAACCTGATCGACCGGCCGCGCCAGCAGTCCCATGTCGACCCCCGCGCCGTAGCCGCGGACCTTGCTGCCGGAAAGGGCGGTGACCGCGAGATCGTAAAAATTAAGGTTGGCGCCGAGCGCTACCCGTTCTTCGTACCCGGTGGCCAGCGACAGGGTATAAAAGTTGGTGTCCTGCCTCAGGTCGGAGTTGTGATCGGTAAGCCAGGTAAGGCCGAACCCGAACTGCGCGCTCCCCTGGGTTTCTTGTTCCGCCCGGTCTTCCCGATGGTCCCAGTAGGTGGGGCGGTCGTAGTCATAATGATACCAGGGATAATAGTAAGGCCCCCAGTATGCGCGGCGGGGCGGCGGGTTCACATAAATATTCGTCCGTACCGAACTGCCGGCGTTATTGACGGTATTGAGCGTGGAGTTGACCATCCCGCTCACCGCTTCGCCCAGCTTTTCCTTGGCTTCCTTCCCGACCGGCACCGTGTTCTGGTCCCCGCTCTGCAGCACCTGATTGGTCACCGCCTCGTCCTTTTTTTCTTTCTCCTTGTCGCGGCCCCAATTCTTCTTTAATATCCCCAGGTCGGATAGATACTTGGCCCCTTCGAGCGCCATCAGCGAGACCGCCCCCACGCCGATCGCCCAGAGGTACGGGTTCACTTCCGCCTCAAAGCACATCTTGAGCGCGGCGAGGTTGTCGCCGACCCGCACGTTGCGGTTGGTGAGCAGGGTAGTACCGTATAGATCTGTTCCAGGGTTGACGGCGAACCCGGCCGGGTTCCAGTAGGCGGCATTGGCGTCGTTGGCGATGGCAGTGAACGCTCCTCCCATGCCGAGCGGCCGGGCGCCGTACATGGCGAAAGCGGGAGAAACTGAAACAATGAAGGAAAGGACAAGCGCCAGAGAGACGGAACGGAGAACGATATTGTTCATATTTTAGTCTCCAGTTACGGATTTTATCAAATTAGTCTTGCGGAAGCAAGAAGACGATGATAGAATTTTTGCATTATGAACATTGTATTGATATTCGAACGCGCCAGAGAACTGCTGTTCTATCCCGCCCGCGCCTGGGAGAAGATAAAAGGAGAAAAACCGGGCCGCGACCTGATCGTTTACCCGCTGGTGCTGGCGCTGGTACAGCCGGTGGCGATCATGATCGGTTACTGGCTGATCGGCCTCTGGATCGGCTCCAACGGCTATGTCAGGATGTCGTTCCTTAACAGTTTTTATTCCGCGCTGGTCGCCTACTTCCTTTCGCTTCTGGGCGTAGCGGTGATGGCGTTCCTCATCATGGTGCTGGCCAACTATTTTCAAGTGGAATCGGACATGCCGTCCGCGGCCAAGCTGGCGGTCTACGCTTCCACCGCGCCGCTGCTGTGCGGCATCTTCCAGCTGATCCCCGGCATCAGGATCCTGATGATCCTGGGGCTGTACGGCGCTTACCAGCTCTATACCGGCATTCCCAAGCTGCTGAAAGCGGCGCACGACAAAGAGCCGCCGTTCACCTTCACTTCCATCATTGCCGGGATCATCCTGATGTTGCTGATCAACTTTTTGATCTCGCAATACATTTTCGGGATCCTCTATTCCGACATCCTTACCTACTAGGGAGATGTCCGAGCTACTGACGCTGCGGGACCTTTTGGAACATTCCCGGGCGGAGTTCGGTCCCCATACCGCGTTCCAGATGAAACGCGAAGGGGTGTACTGGAAATATACTTTTAACGACGTTTACCGCATCGCCTGCGGCCTGGCGGAAGAGTTTAAAAAGCGCGGGATCGCTTCCGGCGACCGGGTGGCGCTCCTCTCCGAGAACCGGCCCGATTGGCCGATCGCTTATCTGGCGGCCGCTTCGATGGGGGCGGTGGCCGTGCCGCTGGACGCCAAACTGACCAAACCGGAGATCGACAATCTGCTCAAGGATTCGGGCGCAAAATTACTTTTAGTATCTCGCGAACTTCAAGATAGCTTCCGCTTTTCGATGCCGCACCTGCTGCTTGACGAGATCGACAAATATTCCGGCTCCGCGCTGCCGCCGCTGGAGGTGGATCCGGACGGCCTGGCGGCGATCATCTACACTTCGGGGACCACCGGCGCTCCCAAAGGGGTGATGCTTTCCCACTGGAACATCATGTCGGACGTAATGGGCGTGGTATCGCTGTTCGAGCTGGGCCCCGGCGACAACTTTCTATCCGTTCTTCCGCTACATCACACGTTCGAATCGACCGCCGGGTTCATGTGCCCGTTCTCGCTCGGCGTTACCGTAACCTACGCCGAAAGCCTTAAATCGTACCACCTGCTGGCCAATATGCGGGAAACAAAGGTGAGCGTGATCTGCGGGGTGCCGCTACTCTACAACCTGTTCCTGCAGGGGATATTTAACGAGGTGGAAGAGAAGGGCCCGTTGATGAAGGCGGCGTTCGCGTCGCTCAAGGCGCTGGCAAAGGCGGTCCCGAGCCAGCTGGTCCGCCGGAAACTTTTCTCCATGATCCATAAAAAGTTCGGCGGGCATATCCGCTTTTTCGTTTCCGGCGGGGCGGCGATTGACAAGGAGACGATCCTGAGCTTCGAACTTTTCGGCATCACCATCCTCCAGGGCTACGGCCTGACGGAGACGGCGCCGATCCTCACCTGCAACTCGCTTTCGCACAACCGCCCCGGCGCCGCCGGCCGGCCGCTCCCCGGGATCGGCATCCGCCTGACGGAGCAGGGGGAGGTCATCGCGCGCGGGCCCAATATCATGCAGGGATATTACAAGCGTCCTGACCTTACCGCCGAAGTGTTGAAGGACGAATGGCTTCACACCGGCGACATCGGTACGATCGACGATGACGGATATCTCTACATCACCGGCCGGATCAAGGACGTGATCGTGAGCGGAGCGGGGGTTAACGTATATCCGGACGAGATCGAGTTCTTCATCAACAAATTGCCGGGAGTGCTGGAGTCGTGCGTACTGGGTGTGAAGATCAGGGAAGGGTTGAAGAAGGGGATGGAAGAGGTGTGGGCGGTGGTGGTGCCGGACCAGAAATATTTCGACAAACAGAAGAAAAAGCCCGGCCAGCAGGAGCTGGAGCAGCATCTGCGCTGGGAAATAAAGAAACTGAACGCAAAATTGACCGAGTACAAACGGGTTTCCAATGTTATAATACGCCAAGCCGAACTGCCCAAGACCACCACCCGCAAGGTAAGGCGGTTCGAAGTGCGAAAGGAAGAAAAACTGTGAACAACGATCTGGAGAACGAGATCCGGGCGCTGGTCGCGAAGGTCATCAAAAAGCCGGAGGCGCAGGTGGGGCTGGACACCAACCTCTTTACCGACCTGGGGATCGATTCGCTGCTGGGGATCGAGATCTTCGCCGCGCTCGACAAGAAGTACAAGGTTGACGTGCCGGAATCGAAACTGCGCGAGGTGCAGACATTACGTGACATCATCCGCATTGTTGAAGAGGCCCTTAAGGGCGGCAAGTAACGAAGAAGTGACCGAGGACACCTCGGCTTACTGGCGAAAGCTTCTGGGGGTCGACGGTCCGGTCCCGCCGGGCGTGGCCAACAGCTTCCGCTCCTCCTGCAGCTTATTCCGCCCGTTGCTATTCTTTCTCTTCGGCCTCGCGTCCCGCGTTTTTTTCCCGATCAAGGCGTACGGCATCGATAACATTCCTCCCGGGCCGGTGATGCTGACCCCAAACCACGTCAGTTTTCTGGATTATCCTTGCATGGCGTACGCGATGGGGAAGCGGTCGTGGGAGCTTTACGCCATCGCCACTAAAAAGTACGTCGACAATCCGTTCTCGAAATTCTTCATGCTCTGCGCCGCGCATGTTATCCGGATTGACGCCGACGCCGATTTCTTTACCGCGCTCCGCGCCGCGGCAGGAGTGCTGCGCTCGGGACATTCGGTTGCCATTTTCCCGGAAGGGACCCGCTCCAAGACCGGAGAATTGCAGCCGTTCAAGGTGGGGGTGGGGACACTGGCGGTGGAGGCGGGGGTCAAGATGGTCCCGGTCTACATCAAGGGGACGGAAAATATCCTCCCGCGTGGGGGACGGTGGTTGAAAAGAGGGAAAGTTAAGATATACTTCGGCAAGCCAGTGGACCCGGCGCCTTACATCGAGTTGAAAAAGACGACCCCCGCTTACGACATCTACAAAGAGATAACCGAAGAGCTGCGCCGCCGGGTGGAAGCGTTCAGAGACTCTTCAAAAAAGTGAGCAGGCCGACAATTATTTCTTTTGGTGTGGGGGGACAGCCGGGGATGTGAAGATCCACTTTTAATACCGCATCGGCCCCATTTTCCGTGTAATAAGAATCCCTGAACAGCCCGCCGCCACGCGCGCAATCTCCGACCGTGATCACATATTTTGGCGCGGGCGTTGCCTCCCAGGTCTCCTTGAGCGCCAGCAGCATGTTGCGGCTGACCGGGCCGGTGATGAGTAGGGCGTCGGCGTGGCGGGGCGAGGCGGCGACATGGACGCCGAACCGCTGGATATCGTATATCGGATTGGTGGCCGCGATGATCTCGGAATCGCAGGCGCCGCATGAGCCGGTATCCACTTCGCGGAAGGAGAACGAACGGCCGAACTTGTTCGTTATCTGCCGCTTGAGCTCGCGCCCCAGCGATTCTATCTCCTTATCCTTTTCCAACGCCACGCCCTTGAAGAGGCGGTTCTTCAGCATATTGAGCATTAAAGGTCCCCTCCCGGATAAGAAAGGTCGAAGCTCTTGTTGCAGAGCGGGAAATCGGGGATGATGTTCCCCAGAATGGCGAACGAAAGCGCCTGCCAGTTACGGAACGAAGGATCGACGATCTTCACCCGTTCGAGTTTACCTTCGCCGTTGGTTTCGACGAAGTAAAGGACCGGTCCCCGCCACCCCTCCGCGCTGCCGATGGCCGAACCGACGGTCATTTCGATCTCCGCCCGTATCTTCCCCTCCGGTACATTGTCGGCGAAATATTTTATCAGCCGGACCGACTCTTCGAATTCACGGATCCGGACATTGAGCCGCGCCAGCACGTCGCCGACCGCATCCACCGCCGGATTGAAGCCCGCTTTTTCGTATATCCCGCCGGAGATCTTCCTTAAGTCCAGATCGACCCCCGACGCGCGCCCGGCCGGGCCGATGATCCCCAGGTCTTCCGCCGTCTTTTTGTCGAGCGTTCCGGTGGTATCGACCCGGTCCATGAACGAAACGTTGGAATGGAGGATGTTCTTCAGTTCGTTAAAATCCTTGAGCACCGGGAGCAGGAGTGCGGGGAGGGGGCCAAGCTCCAGATCGCGGCCGATGCCGCCGATCGCATTGATACCTTTGAGGAAACGGCTGCCGGTAAGCTTCTGGTTGATCCGCTGCAGCGATTCTTTGATAATGGCGGCCAGATTGGCGGGGAATCCGAAGCCGACGTCGGTGGCGATGCCTCCGATATCGTTTACATGATTGTACATCCGCTCCAGCTCGAGGCAGGCCGCGCGGACATAGCGAGCGCGCTCCGGCGCCACGATGCCGCTGATCTTTTCTACCGCGGAACAAAAGGCCAGGCCGTGGGCAAAAGCGGAATCGCCCGCCACGCATTCGGAAAGGGCGACCTTATCTTCCGGGCGCGCGTTCTCGAACATCTTTTCCACCCCGCGGTGGGTGAAGCCGAGCCGGAGCTCAAGGTTGATCACCGGTTCGCCCGCGCAGCTGAAACGGAAATGGCCGGGACCGATGATCCCGGCGTGGACCGGTCCGACCGGCACCTCGAAAATCCCTTCGCCTTCGACTTTGGTGAAAGCGTATTTTCCGCGCGCGCCGGAAGCGGCCGACGATAAGTTAAAATCTTTCCTCAGCGGGTAGTGGCCCTCCGGCCAGACCTCGTCGTGCAGGCGGAGCCGCCGGGTATCGAGCCCGCCTTTCGGCTCCAGGCCGAACAACTCTTTTATTTCGCGCTCGAACAGGATCGACGAGTAGACATCTTTCGAAAGCGAATCGAAAGCGTTATCCTCCGCGTAGGTCTCGACGACATCCCATTCGCCGTTGTCCCGGTCAAGGAAGATGCAGTGGATGAAGAACCGGCCGTCGCGCGGGCGGTGATCGGAGGCGAAGAGCATCATCACCGGGGAGCGGAGCGTCTGATGCTTTTTAAGGCACGCTTCCCTGAATTCCCGGGGCGTAACGATCGTCTTCCGTTCGTTCAACGCCTTCATCTGGTAATTACCTCCGCCGCCGAAACGATCAGCGAGTTGACGGGGCCGGGGATGAATATCCCCAGAGCGCAGAAGAGGATGAAAAGCATCACCAGCGCGAGCCGGGTCCCCGCCGGGCTGGCCTCCGGCGGCATCCCCGCCGGCGGACGGCCGAAGATGACGCGCGACAGATGGTAGATGAACGCGCAGGAAACGGCGACGATGAACGCGAGCATGAGCGCGGCGGCGAGATAAGAACCTTTGAGGAACGCCGCGGTGACGATCAGAAATTCGCTGATGAAGAGGGAGAAGGGTGGGAACCCGCTCAACGCCAGCGTGCCGGCCGCGAGCATGAAGCCGGTAAAGGGCATTGACTTGAGCACGCCCCGGATGGAATTAAGGTTGTGGCGATTGTAAGCCGAGACGATATCGCCCGCGCAGAAGAACATCAGCGATTTGGTGACGGCGTGGTTGAACAGGTGCAGCAGCGCCGCGTAAACCCCGAGCGGCCCGCCGATCCCCAGCCCCACCGCGATGATGCCAAGATGCTCGATGCTGCTGTACGCCAGCAAGCGCTTGATATCCTTTTGCACCAGAACGAACACGGCGGCGATAAAGAGCGATATCAGACCCAGCAGCACCATCAAGTGGCCAAAGTAGCGGCCGCCGACCGCCAGATCGACGATGATGCCGAACCGGATAATGGCGTAAACAGCGGTCTTGAGCAATACGCCGGAGAGGAGAGCGCTGATCGGCGCGATCGCCTGGCTGTGCGCGTCGGGGAGCCAGTTGTGCATGGGGGCCAGCCCGGCCTTGGTACCGTAGCCGACCAAAATAAAGACGAACGCGATCCGCACCATATTCGGGTCCATTCTGCCCGCCACTGCCAGCAGGTCGGACCAGTTGAGGCTCTTTAATCCGGTGGTCATCGACGCGGCATATGAGAAGAGGATGGTCCCCAGCAAGGCGAGAACTATCCCCACCGAACAGATGATGATGTACTTCCAGGCCGCTTCGACCGAATGCTTGGTATTATAGAATCCGACCAGGAACGCCGAGACGAGCGTCGTCACTTCAACCGCCGCCCAGAGCATGCCGAGGTTGTTGACCATCGCCACGAAGATCATCGAAAAAGTGAAAAGGTTGAAGAGCAGATAGTAGATGAGCGCCCGCTTGTAAGTGATCGCCCCTTTTTCTTCCTCTTTCGCTATGTATTCGACCGAAAAGAGGGCGGAGGCCAGGTCGACCAGCGCGATCACGACGATGAAGAACGCGCTCAGCGCGTCGAGATAGAAGAAGTTGAACGCGAACCGGACGACCCCAGCGTGCAGTACCGCCCGCGCCAGGAAGAGCGCGAGCGCGAATACCGCGAAATGCAGAGCGGCGTTGATCCAGCCGGCCGTTCTCAGTTTCATCCTATCCCCTCAAATGGGTCATCCGGCTCACGTCGACGTGCGTGAACAATTTATTTATACGGTAGACGAACATGCCGAGGATTATGACGCTCATCAGGACATCGAAGAAGATGGCGATCTCCACAATGAACGGCATTCCGCCCGAAAGCGAAGAAGCGAGGAGAAAAATGCCGTTCTCCATCGTGAGCAGGCCGACGATCTGGGAGAGCGCCTTCATCCGGAAGATCATCAGGAACAATCCCATTAAAATGATGGAGAGCGAGGCCGAAAGGGCGATCCCTTCGGTCAGGTTGTGGCCCCGGACGACATAGCTGTAAAAAAGCCAGGAAAGATAGGTTAAAAGCAGTCCCGAAACGAGCGAAAGCTGGGAATTGAGGATCAGCCCCAGGTCTTCGCTGGCGCGGACGCGGTCGGTCATGCGGGAGAGCAGCTGCGGGATGCCGATCACTTTTACCAGCAACAGCAGCGCCGCCACCGTTCCCAGTTCAATACTGCGGCCGCTCCAGGCTTCTACGGCGGTGAGCAGGAAAAGGAAGAACGACTGGAACTGGAACCCGGTGATGAGCCCGCGTACCCGCTTGGTAACGACCATCACGTAGGTCAGCGTCAATATGCCGAAGATGATGTATATTTCCACTTATGCTCCCAGCGCGGCGGCGACCGCCGCGAGTATCGCCAATACTAAACCGAAAGAGAGAAAATCGACCGCGCGGAAGAGCCGCATCTTTGCCACCGCCACCTCGATCCCGGCGATGACGACCGTTAGCGCGGCCAACGCGGCCAGCGTGACCGTGCCGCCGACCGGGTTCGCTCCGGCCGGGAAAAGGACAAAGGCCAGAAGTAAAAAAAGAACGAGTTGCTTTACATATGCCGCCAGCTCGATCAGCGCCAGCGGGCGGCCCGAATATTCGAGCGTCATAGCTTCGTGGATCATCGTCAGCTCAAGATGCGTTTCCTGGTTGTCCACCGGGATGCGCGAGGTCTCGGCGATGATGACGATGAGCAGGGCGGCCGCCGCGGCGATGGCCGAAAGTTTAAGCGCGAACGGATCGCCTGCGGGAATAAGCGCGGTGTTCCCCCGGCTCAAGGCCACGGCGAAGACGGCCAGAAACGCTCCCGGCTCCGCCAGGCTGGAAACGAACATGTCGCGCGACGAACCCATTCCCCCGAACGCGCTCCCGGTATCGAGCCCGGCGAGCGAAAGGATGAACCGGCCGAGCGAAAGGATGAAAAATACGATCAGCACGTCCCCCGCCGAGACCAGGGCGGGGGCGAAGAGCGCCGCCGCCATTGCCGAACCGGCGACCACGAACGGGGCGAAGCGGAAGATCCAAGACGATTCTTTGGACACCACTTCTTCCTTGGCGAACAGCTTGATGATGTCGTAATAAGGCTGGAAAACGCCCGGCCCTTTCCTCATCCTTAAATTATTTTTGATCCTGGTGATGATGCCGCCAACCAACGGCGCCAGCGCTAATGTCGCGATCATTTTAATTATTTCGAGCAAAGCGTTACCCATTAAAACCTTCCTATCAATAAGATCAGCGCGATCACGGCAAAAAAGATATAGCCGAGATAAAGATTGATGCTTCCGGCCTGTACCGTCTTCATCGAGCGGGCGCTGCGGAAGATCAGTTTGAGCAGCGGCTCGTAGAAAAAGGTCTTAAAGAACGGCGTGGTGTGCGTTTCGTAGCTGATGTTCTTTATATGGTAGGCGGAATCGGCGATCTTTTTGGTCCTCCGGTACGGCATCAGGATAAAGCTAAAGGCGATGCGGAACGGTTTGGAGAACGCGGTGGCGGAATATTCGTTCCGCGGGGCGAGCTCGTAATAGCCGCAATGCCAGGTCTCTGCTTTTCTGACGGCGGGGCGGCGGATAGAGTAGGCGGTGAACGCGGCGAGCGCGAACCCGCACAGCGCCAGCGCGATCATCATCGGCGAAATCCCGTTCTGCGGTACCAGCGGGATGTTGAGCGTGAATGAAGCGGGGGGCGCGGCCGTTTTT
>Ga0335071_10003343_pt1 | contig 16955 bp, 17 predicted proteins | sample Lox_Sample_15_FD_206724 | JGI IMG/M metagenome (GOLD analysis project Ga0335071, IMG submission 206724) | Soil microbial communities from Loxahatchee National Wildlife Refuge, Florida, United States - Lox_Sample_1.5 | ecosystem: Environmental > Terrestrial > Soil > Wetlands | place: USA... | reverse complement strand
AAAGCGAGCCATGTTCCAAGCTCCCACCGTTTGGAAGCTTGAATCACATCTCGCCCCTCAAGGGAATCCATTTATGAGTACAGAACCTAGCGGGCCGGGACGGGCGGAAGCGGCGGAGGCGGCCGCTTCAGTCGTCCATCATCATCGCGGTCTTGATCGCCTCGGTGACGCGGATGCCCTTGCGCAGCACCGCATCGACGGCTTGGCCCTGAACCATGTCGATGCCGTGGCTGTTGGCATAGAGCAGCCCGGCCACGCTGCCGCACCGGGCCAGGATGTATTTGCAATTTCCGCCATTCGCCGCCGTCTCGAGCTTCTCGAGGAAGCCGCGTTCCCGGTCGCCCTCGAGCGACAGCAGATCGTTCGACCAGAACACCTTGGCGTAATCGCAGCCGAGCGCCTCGAGGTCGAACTGTGCTACCCAGAAATCGTTCAGCCCGTCGATGCAGATCCGGTACTCGCGATCGGCCGCGAGCCGCAGAAGCTGCCGGTAGAGCGGCAGATTCTCCATCAAATCGCCTTTGTTGATCTCGAGCACGACCTTACCGCGGAAGGCCGCCGGCAGGCGCTCGTCGAACTTCTGGAACGCCGGCCCGAGGGCGGTCGACAGATTAATGTTGATGCCAATGCTCTCGTTGCCCATGAAGTCGAGCCCGTGGTTCAGGCTTCGCAGCAGGCTGTTGTCGAGGCTCGAGGTGAAGTGGTTGAACAGCCAACGATTGGCCGACAGGTCGAAATCCGGGCTCAACCGCTCCTGCAACCCTTTGATCGTGATGTAGAGCTCGAAATATTCCTTGTTCTTGTCGCTGTCGTCGCGAATGTTGATCACGGCTTGGTTGAAGATGAAGGGCGACAGGTCGAACTGGTGCAGCGCCTTGTCGATCTTCGCGAGTTCTTCGGGGCCGATCGCCGGCTTCGCGTCGGCTGCCGCTGCCAGCGCCGCGGCGCTGCCCTCTACCTTGCTGATCCCCTCCAGGTAGCGGATCACATGGACGAAGTTCATCGATAGCTCGAGAATCGACCAGACGTGAGTCTCTTTGTACGGGTTGGGCCCGGTCATCTTCGTCTTGGCCAGCAGCATGGCCTCGATCTTCTTGCACACGTCCTCGACGGCGGAGAACTTCAGGCCCTTGTAGAGCATGATCATGTCGCCGTTGGAGATGTTGAACATCTGCAGATGCGCTGCGTTTGACGCGACCTCGCTCAGCATGCGGTTGATGACGTTGGTGTCGTTGATCTCGGTGTTCTCGAGCAGGCTGAGATGCAGGTGCACCATCCGCATGCCCTGCATGTCCTTGCTCGCGGACTGGAGCAGGGTCATCAGCTTGGGGTCGTCGAATTCCTGTTCTTTCGGCAGCAGGGCGGCGGCATTGCGCGTGCCGGGCATGACGCGAACATGGTCGCGGAGCGGCCTATGCTGCGATGGCGTGGGTCGGTTCATGCCCTTTTCCCTCGTTCCCGACGCGGTCGGCGGCGGTTCAAGACGCGCGCAAACGGCCTCGGCTGGTCCATGTCCCAGCCGGGTGAAACGTTAAACGGCTCTCGTTAATCGTGCCTTAACGGTCGCCCCCGACCGGCGTGCAGACCGCCAGATATACGCGGCAGCGGCCGCGGACACAAGCAGGCCAATGACGAACCCCTGCGGCAGGGCCGCGGAACCCGCGCATTTGCGGGTCGATTAACCCGTTTTTTACGGGGCGCCGGTATGAGTAGGGCCGCATGACAAAGCGCGTCCTTGTGGGCGCCGCACTCTCGCAAAACAAGCCATCCGCGGATGCGGCCGGTCTGTGGCACGCATGATCCCACATCGTGATATCCGGCGCGGACTGGCGGCTCTCACGGTCCTGATCCTGGTGCTCCTGTGGGGCGGCCTCGCGCTCTATCTGCGCTATGACAAGACGCAGACGATCGACAACGCGAACCGGCAGGGCGAGAACCTGTCGCGCGCCTTTGCCGAGCACATCACCAGCATCCTGCGCTCGTTCGACCAGACCTCACGCGCGATGGTGAGTGAGTACGAGCGTGCGCCGAAAAGCTTCGATGCCGCGACGGCCATCGAAAGGCATGCCGTGCTGCGCGATGCGACGATCCAGGTCGGCGTCATCGGCGCGGACGGCTACTTGATTACATCGAATCTGCCGGTTGTGTCCAAGGAGCGTGTCTATCTTGGCGATCGCGAGCATTTCAAGGTTCACGTCGCCCGCGACACTGGCGAGCTCTTCATCAGCAAGCCCGTGATCGGCCGCGTCTCGGGACGTTGGTCGATCCAGCTCACCCGGCGGATCAACAACCCGGACGGCTCCTTCGGCGGGTTCATGCTCATCTCCCTCGACCCCGAGTATCTGTCGAAGTTCTATGAATCGATCGACATCGGCCGCAACGGCGTCATCACCGTCGTCGGGCTCGACGGAATCGTCCGCGCTCGCGCGACTGGAAGCGGCGAGACGGCGATTGGACAAAGCCTCAAGCAGGCGGAGCTCTGGCATGCCCTGAGCGAAGCACCCAACGGACGCTTCGAGGTCGTAAGCCCGATCGATGAGACCGATCGGCTGTTCAACTACACGTCGATCGCCGGCTATCCACTCGTGGTCAATGTCGGACTGGCGCGTAGCGACGTGCTGACCCATTACGCGCGGCGGCGCAATGTCCTGCTCGCCGCCGCCCTGGCCATCTCGCTGCTGGTGATTGCAGCCGCCGGCCTTTTGATGCGGCAAGCCGGCCTGCAAATGCAGATCGAAGCAGAGTTGCGCCGCTACCAAGAGGAGTTGATCGAAAGCCGCAACGAGGCCGATGCGGCGAACCGCGCGAAATCGGAGTTCCTCGCCAATATGAGCCACGAGCTCCGAACGCCGCTCAACGCCATCATCGGTTTTTCGGAGTTCATGGCTGGCGGCGGTCTCGGGCCGGTCGGCTCGCCGAAGTACCTCGAATACGCGCGCGACATCAACAACAGCGGGCGGCATCTCCTCGACATGATCTCGGAGGTGCTCGACATGTCGAAGATCGAAGCCGGACAATATGAGCTCGTGCCGGAAGACGTGGACGTTTCGGACACGGTCGAGTTCTGTGTACGCCTCGTCGCCGGCCGTGCCGAGGCGGGGCAGATCTCGCTGGTCAACCAGGTCAGCCCCGAGCTTCCCAAAGCCCGGGCTGATGCGCGGGCCCTCCGTCAGATCCTGCTTAACCTGCTGTCGAACGCGGTGAAGTTCACGCCCGCGGGCGGACGGGTGACCGTGAGCGCGGCGGCGAACGGACAGCACGAAATCCGCCTGATCGTTTCGGACACCGGCGTGGGCATCAACGCCGCCGACCTGAAACGTATCGGTGAGCCGTTCCGCCAGCTCGGCCGCAGCCTCACCAAGCCGCAGGAAGGCACGGGCCTCGGGCTTGCGATCACCAAGCGACTGGTCGAAATGCACGGCGGCTACGTCGAGATCGAGAGCGCGCCGGGGCGGGGCACCGCAGTCATGGTGAACCTGCCGGCCGCGCGGGCGCCCGACCGCCGCGTTTCGGCCGTCGGCTAGGAGGACGGCGATAGCGGACGCGGCGGCGGATTGACGGGGGGCATTCGGGTCGGTGAAGCTGCAAGCCACCGAACCAAAACCTCCACAGGGTCGAACCGCCATGCCCGTTCCACAGCCTCCCGCGTTGTCTTTCGCCGAACGCGACCGCCGCTGGGCGGGCGTGCGCGGTCTGTTGCGCGAGCAGGGCCTCGCCGGTGCCGTCGTTGCCGGATTTCGCGCCCGCGAAATGTACGAGAGCTACATCAGCGACGACTACAACGAAGGCTGCGTGATCTTCCCGGTCGAAGGCGACCCGGTGGTCGTGACCTGGGCGGCCTTGCGCGTCATGCGCGCCCGCTGGTCGGCCGAACGCGGCCACAAGCTGTGGGTGGAAGATTATCGTGTCGCCACGTCGGGTACGGCGGCCGCGACGGTGATCAAGGAAAAAGGCCTGGCCGGGACCCGTCTCGGCGTGGTCGGCCTGTCCTCGCAGGCTCCGACCGAGCACTACGGCGCCATCCCCGCCAATTTCTGGCTCGAGTTGACGGCGGCTTTGCCCGGGACAGCCTTCACCGACATTTCCGAGGAGTTCAGCCACCTGATGCTCGTCAAGAGCGCCGAAGAGATGGCGCAGGTCCGCTATGCGGCGCGTGCGGCGGAGGCGGCCTGCAAGGTCATCATCGACGTGTGCGAGCCGGGGGTCGGCGAGGAGGTCGTGTTTGCCGAGGCGACGCGCGAGATGCTGCGCCACGGCATCGGACTGCGCTATCCGATGATCGTGATGAACTCAGGTCCGCACACTTTGTCCTGGGGGCCGCCGCGCTGGACGACGCGCGGAGAGGCGCCGCGCATGTTGGAAAAAGGCGATCTCATGCAGGCGGAGCTGATGCCGCTGTGCGGCAATCAGGAGGTCCAGGTGCAGATGACCGTGGCCCTCGACCCGCTCGACGACACGAACAAGACCTGCGAGCGCGTGGCCCGTGAGTCCTACGAGGCCGGCTTGAAGGCGCTTCGCCCCGGCATCGTGTTTTCGGATCTCGTTGCGGCGATGGAGGAGCCGTTCAAGCGCTCGGGGTGCTGGGCGTATACGCCGCTTGTGCACTCGCTCGGGCCGCATTTCCTGATGGGCCGCACGAGGATCAACATGGAGAAGCTCGAACTCGGCATCCGCTTCGCAGGGGCTCCGACCGCGCGCGAGCGGACGGCCACCCTCCAGCCGGGCATGGTGTTCGCGTTCGAGCCCAATGCCTGTCTCGGCGATCACCGGGTGAATATCGGCGGGACGGTGATCGTCACCGAGACCGGCTGCGAGGAGCTCAACGAGATCTCGACGCGCGTCACGCACAAGCAATAACGGCCCGCGAGGAGCGGGCCGTTACCATCGACTGCAGAGGCAGCGGCGGTTACTTGAGCCGCAGCATCCGCTCGGCGTTGAGGTGGTAGATTTTCTTGCGCTCGTCCTCGGTGATGTCGAGCTCGTTGAGCACCTTGATGATGTCGCGGATGAACAGCGGGCCGCCCTCGGGGTCGAACGGGCAGTCGGTGCCGAACAGCACGTGCTCGCAGCCGAAGAAGTCGATGCCGCATCTCGTGCCGGACTTCGAGCCGTTGATCGCGGTGTCGCCGAAGAACATGCGGAAATAGTCGACCGGCCGGCGGCCCTTTTTCTTCATGTCGGCGACGATCTGCGCGTAGTGCGGTTCGGCGTTCTCGCGCGTGCCCAGCTGGTCGAGGCCCAGGCCCACGCGCGCGTCGAGGAACGGCACCATGGCGCCGAGATGGTGGGTGATGACCTTGAGATTCGGCCAGCGGTCGAAGAAGCCGGAGAACACCATGCGCGCCATGGCAGCGCTGGTCTCATACGGCCAGCCGAACACCCACCAGATGTCGTATTTGGAGCCCTGCTCGGTCGGGTAGTCCGCAAATTTCTGCGGACGTGTCGGGTGCATCCACACCGGCAGGTCGTAGGAGTGCATCTTCTCGAAGATCGGCCCGAATTCGGGATCGTCGAGCGGCCGTCCGTTGACGTTGGTCATGATCTGGATGCCCTTGGCGCCCAGCTTCTCGACCGCGCGGGTGATCTCGGCCAGGCCCGCCTTGACGTTGTTCATCGGGACCGAGGCGACGAACGCGGGGAACTCCTTCGGGTGCTTGGCGACGATCTCCGCCATGCCGTCGTTGGCCAGCTTGGCGAGGTCGGGCGACTTGTCCGGCGGGGCCACGTATTCGATCGCCGGCATCGACAAGGTGAGGACCTGCTGATACTCCGGACCGAAGCTGTGCATCATCCGCAGCCGCGCATCGAGATCGTAGAGGATCGGAATGTCGGTCCAACGGCGGATGGCCGCCTTGTTGGGGATGATTTCGACCATCTTGTCGAAATAGCTGCGCGGGAAAATGTGCGGGAAAATATCGATCTTGCGCATCGGTCGGGCTGTCCTTGGAAAGTGCTGAGGCGCCGCACTTTACACAGGCGGTCCTGGTTCGGCCAGCCCCGGGCCGTGGGCCCGCCGTTGGGTGGGCGCGGACCCATGCGGACCGGAGCGCGACGGTTCCCGGAACCGCCGGAAACCGCCGCGTCCGACGGGTCAGCTCCAGTGCGGGATATTCAGCTTTTGCGCCGTGGCCTGGTCGTAGCGGCCGGTCGGCTTTAACGCGTTCTTTTTCTGGAAGTCGCGCAGGGCGGCGGTGGTGTTGCGGCCCCAGATGCCGTCGGTCGAGACGTGCTCGCCCTTGCTTTGCAGCGCGGCCTGGATCTCTTCGACCCGGCGGGCCGACATGTGGTGATCCGTCGAGGGCAGCGACGCCTGGGACTTGGGCGTATTCGTGGCCGTGGGCTGTGTCGCCGGCGTGGCTGCGAAGGCGCCGACGGATGTTGCCACGAGAAGTGCTGCGGCGATGATGGGCATCGAGCGTGTCATGGTGTGGTCTCCTTTCCTGCTTGTGCTGAAGAGCCGCGAGGCGCGGCTGGCCGTACGGCGCCGAGCTCGACGCCGATGATGCGATGGGCTGCGGTGATGGCCTGTCGCGCATGGCGCGCGTCGGCGGTCAGGACCGCGAGGCGGGCCCGATCGAGATCGGAGATGGCCGACGTCGGCGGGACCGGACGGTCGGTCCGCAGCTGCGGTCCGAGGTCATAGACGTGGCGGTTGAGAAGCGCGATTTCCGCTTGTTCGAGGCGGTCGAGCGCATCGCGGCGCTCGGCTGAAACGGGCGTGGTCGGAGCCTGGTGCAACACATCCGCCGCCTGCGCATCCCCAGCGACCGCTGCCAGCAGGGTCACGGCCGGAAGACTCATAAAAGAAGTTCGAAGGTGGCGCATGGCATCACCTGAGCAAGTCCCGTTGATTGGGATTTAGGGAGGGACAGTGCCCGTCGCACCGTCGGGACGATTAATTCGACGTTAGGTTATCGCCGCATTTTCGCCGGAGTTCGGTTATTCCGACCTCGGCTGATACCATCACATCTCACAGTTGGCGTGGTTTTACGTCATCTGTCACCAGTGAGGCGCTCCGTTACGTAGAACTACGTAGCCGCCATTAAGGCCGGGTTCATGGTGTGCGGCTATAGACCGTCGCACGTGGCGCGTGCCACGCGCTTCAACGGAGAACACCGTGAATTTTCGTGCCTTTTCGATCCGTGCCAAAGTCCTGTCCATCGTCGTGATCGCGGCAGTCGGCCTGGGTGCCGTCGGCGGAGTCGCCTTGAACTACCTCTATGATGCGATGCTCGCCAGCCGCGCCCTAAAGACGCAGCACATCGTTCAGGTGGGGACCACGCTTCTGGGGTTTTATGCCGGCGAAGCGAAGGCCGGCCGGATGACGGAGACGGAGGCGCAACACGCCGCCATGCTGGCGGTAAAAGCCCTTCGCTACGGCGATAACGAATATCTGTGGATCAACGATCTGCAGCCGCGCGTTCTGATGCACCCGATGAAACCCGAGTTGGATGGCCAGGATGTCAGCGCGTTGAAGGATCCGACTGGCAAGGCACTGTTCGTCGAGTTCGCTAACACGGTGAAGAAGAGCGGCGCCGGTTTCGTGTATTACCTCTGGCCCAAACCGGGTGCGTCAGACCCCGTGCGCAAGGTCTCCTATGTTCAGGGATTCCCGGCATGGGGCTGGGTCATCGGCAGCGGCATCTATCTCGACGACTTTCAGGCCGAGTTCTGGGAGACGGCACTGATGCTCGGCGTCATCATGATTCTCGTCGCAGCCGGGGCACTGGCCGCAGCCACGGTCGTTGCCCGCTCGACGGCAAATCCGATCCGGCTCATGACCGGCGTGATGCACCGGCTGGCCGAAGGCGACACGGCCGTCCAAATCCCGCATAACGGCCGCTCCGATGAGATCGGCGACATGGCCGCGGCGGTGCAGGTCTTCCGTGACAACATGATCCAATCCGAGCGTCTGGCGGCTGAACAGAAGGCCGAACAGGCGCGAAAGGAGCGGCGTCAGGCGGCCATCGAGGCCGCGATCGTGAGCTTCGAAGGGACTGTCACGGGCGCACTCGGCGCTCTCGGTTCTGCGTCATCGGAGCTCGCAACCACGGCGCGCCTTCTGACGGATACCGCCGATCAGACCAGTCACAAAGCGACGGCGGTTGCCGCGGCGTCCGAGGAGGCTTCAGTCAACGTACAGACGGTCGCGAGCGCCACCGAGGAGCTCTCCGCATCGGTTGCCGAAATCGGGCGGCAGGTCGCACAATCGACCCAGATAACGAGCCAGGCAGTCGATGAAGCCATCCGGACCAACGGCGATATCAAGGGCCTCGCCGAGGCGGCGCAGCGGATCGGCGATGTCGTAAAGCTCATCAACGATATTGCCGGCCAGACGAACCTTCTTGCTCTGAACGCGACGATTGAAGCGTCCCGTGCCGGCGAGGCTGGCAAGGGGTTTGCGGTGGTCGCATCCGAGGTCAAGTCGCTGGCCAACCAGACCGCCAGGGCTACAGAGGACATCGGCAAGAAGATCGGCGAGATGCAGACTGCGACCGGCCATTCGGTGCGTGCGATCGAGACGATCGGTCAGACGATCGGCCGCATCAACGAGATTTCCACCACCATCGCCGCGGCGGTCGAGGAGCAGGGCGCGGCTACGGTAGAAATCGCACGGAACGTTCAGGAGGCGGCATCGGGCACTACCGAAGTCTCGTCCAGCATCGTCGCCGTCACGCAAGGTGCAGGAGCCACGGGCGACGCCGCGAAGCAGGTCAGGGATTCCGCCGCCCAACTGAGCAGGCAGGGGGACATCCTGCGCCAGGAGGTGGACCGGTTTTTGGCCAGCATTCGGGCCGCATAGGTTTCGCCACCCGCTAGTTCCCGGTGCTGCGGTATCGGCGCCAATTCAGCGCGCCGGATCTCGAGCGGAGGTGCGTGTATTTGATAAATACGCGCGAAAATCGAGTATGATTGGCCGCGGGGGGTACGCCACGAGGCGAGGAGAAAAAGGGGCGACCATGAGGGCGCAACACATGCGCGGCACGGGAAGCGAACCTGTTGAACTGGCGCCAGGCCCGGCGATAACCCTCGCCGCGCGCGAGGCGGAACTCGAGCAATGGGCGCGGGCACGCGTGAAGTCGCTTCGGCTCTTCTACACGCATTTCCTGGTCTTCGCGCTGATCAACATCGTCTGCCTGCTGATCGACATTTCGACGCCTGGCGACCCCTGGTTTTACAAGGTCCTGCTCGGATGGGGCCTGATCGTCGGATTGCACGCGATGTACACCTACGAGCTGCTTCCGTGGTCGACGCGTGATTGGGAGCAGCGGAAGATCAGCGAGTTCATCGAGCAAGCGCGCGAACGCCTGGAACGGTAGTTCGGGCAAGCGCGTCTACGTACAATCCCTGAATGGCCCGGGGCCACCGAGCGGGTGGATAACCATCCGTATGATGGATGGTTTGCTGGATGATCCGGACACCCTGATGAAGCGGGTGTCCCAATTGCGCGACGTGGCGAAATACGTCACGGACGAGAAGGCACTGACGGTGATCGAGGACCTGATCGCCGAATTGGTCGCAAGGGCCGACACCCTCCGTCGGCGGAACATGCACTGATCGATCGGACCTGCCCGGCTGCCGTCTGGACGAGCCCCGCCCAGAATGGCTTGATGCTGCAAAGAGCCGGGGAGGGTACGCTGCCAAGCACCATGCTGCACGGGCCATGCTGAAGGTCGACGGCCTGCAGACCAGCTACGGTCAAAGCCAGGTTCTCTTCGACATCACCTTCGCCATCGGGCGCGGCGAAGTCGTGACTCTGCTCGGCCGCAACGGCATGGGCAAGACCACGACCGTGCGCTCGTTGATGGGGATGACGCCGCCGCACGCGGGCACGATCGTCTTCGAGGGGGAGTCGATCCGTGGCCTGTCGCCGTTCGCGATCGCGCGGCGCGGGCTTGGCCTGGTGCCCGAGGGCCGCGCCATCTTCGCGAATCTGACCGTCTGGGAGAATCTGACCGCGACCGCGCGCGCCAATGGCCGGCACCGGTGGACGACAGACCGCATCGTCGCGATGTTTCCGTGGATCGCCGAGCGGCGGTCGCAAATGGGGGCGGCCCTTTCCGGCGGCGAGCAGCAGATGCTAGCGATTGCCCGCGCGCTGATGACCGATCCCGAGCTCCTGATCCTCGATGAAGCGACCGAGGGCCTCGCCCCCTTGATCCGCCGCGAGATCTGGCGGCTGATCGGGAGGCTGAAGGAGGCGGGTCAGGCGATTCTCCTGATCGACAAGAACCTGAAGGCCGTCTCCCGGCTGGCCGACCGCCACTACGTGATCGAGCGCGGCCGCGTCACGTGGAGCGGCGACAGCGCAGCCCTGCGGCGCGAATACGAACGGGTCCAGCGCTTCGTCGGCGTGTGACCGACCGCCTCTTTCTTCAGCGGAAGCGCGCGCCTACGACGACCGACCCGTATGCCGGCGCGGGTGCGTAGTAATAACCTGGATGGTAGTAAGCATAGCGCGGCGGCGGAGGCGGGGCCTCGTAGACGGCGCAGCCGGCGAGCAGGCTCGCGCCGAATAGCATCAGCGTGACGGCTTTGAAGAACGCGAGATGAAGTCGTGCGCGCATCGGGAACCTCCCTGCCGAACCCCGCAGTCTCTGCGGCATGCCTTCATACACGCGGCCTGACACGGCATCCTGTGGTTCGCGCTGTGACATCGTTGGGACAGGGTTCAACCGCGTAGGGTAGGCCCGCGATCGGGCGTGTAATGGCTGGCTGTCGATCTATCGCAGAAGGCCCGCGCCCAACGTGTCGCGGGCCGAGGGGTCGCACGAATGACGACGACGATAACCAGACGATCGCTCTTTCTAGTGCCGGTGCTCGCCGCACTGGCGCAGCTGCCGTTTGCGTCGAGCCCGGCCACAGCACAACAGGTCGAAGTCGAGGTCGGCGTCGCACCGCCACCGCTGCGCGCCGAAGCCGTGCCGCCGCCGCCGAGCCCCGCCCATGAATGGGTTCCCGGGCACTGGCAGTGGAACGGCGCGCAGTGGGTCTGGCGGCCCGGTCATTATCTTCGCAGGCCTACCCCGGTCTCGTATTGGGTGCCGGCGGAATGGGTCGCAACGCCGCGCGGCCGATGGCGCTACGTGCCCGGCCATTGGGCGCGGCGCTGATCTCTGAAAGGCGCACTCTTCTCCGTCCGGCGCGGGCGGAGAGGAGTCAGTCGGAGGCGGCGGCGAGGCTCGGCTTCGCGGATCCGAGTGCGGCATTGACCCGCGGCATCACTTCGGTCGCCATCAGCTCCATCGAGCGCCGGGCGAGCGCGGGATCGACCCAGTCCATGCCGGCATAGACGAGCTCGCCGAAATCGCCGACCTGCTCGCGCAACTTCAGGATCTCGTCGACCACCTTGTTCACGGTGCCGCAGATCACGAGGTCGTCGACGACGCGATCCAGGGTTACGGCCGCGTCGTCCTCATCCTTGTGCTTCTTGAACACGACGTGCCGCTTGCCGAGGAACATCTTGGTGCGCAGCTGGCTCCAGTAGAACCGGTACGGGCTGGTCTCGTTCTCGCGGCCGTAGCGGATCGCGGTGTTGTCGTCATCGGCGACGAAGATGGTGCGCGCGATTCGCCACTCGGCGGGGTCCGGCGTCTGGCCGGCGCGGCGCTTGCCTTCGCTGTAGTTCTGCCAATGGCTCGGAATCCAGTGCGGCAGCAGGAAGTTCGCCGACAGCGGGTGGAAATCGCGTTCGCCCATGGCGATGATGCCTTTGGAGAACGGGGCGACGACCGTGCCGACGATCTCCGGCCGCGGCTTCTGATAGGGCTTGTACATGATGCCCTTGCCGATGTCGGCGACAAGGGTCCGCCGGGTCGAGACCTTGTAACGGTTGTCCGGAAAATCGATGTCGTAAGGCGGTTCGCGCTCCCAGATCGCCAGGATGACGTCGATCGCTTCGGCGAACATCTTGTTGCGATCCTCATCGAGCGTGCCCAACGCCTCGGCATCGGAGTTCAGCGCCCCTGGGCTGATCCCGAAGATGAAGCGGCCTTTGGCCAGGTGGTCGAACATCGCTGCGTGTGCGGCGATCACAGTAGGATGCGACTGGCTGAGATTCGACGTGCCGGTGGCGAGCTTGATCGATTGCGTCGCGTGGATGAGCGTCGCCAGGAAGATGAAGCTGTTGGTGACGTTCTCGGCCTTGTCGGTCAGGTGCTCGCCGATGAAGGCATCGTGAAAGCCCAGTTTGTCGGCCAGGATGATCGCCTCGCGATCCTCTTGCAGCGTTTCGGTCGGATGGCGGTGCAGCGGATGCACCGGCATGGTGAAGTATCCCAGTCGCAAAGGCATTCTCTCCCGCGTGTTGAGCGGCGCATTCTACAGCCAAAGCCGGCCGGGACCTAGCCGGCGGCACGGCGATTGCAGGCAGGAGAATCAAACCTAGCGCCGGCTGCCTGCTTCCAGATAGACTGGATAGTCAGTTGCAGCAGGACGATCAAAGATGGCCGCTCGTCTCCGCCATATCGCTCTGTCCGTGCCCGATCCGGAAAAGGCCGCGACGTTCTTCGAGCAGGCCTTCGGCATGACCCGCTGCGGGTTGTCGCCGATCGGCGTCTATCTCACCGATGGCACGCTGAACGTGGCGCTTCTGAGATATCCGGGGGACATCCTGGGCTTTCCGCCGGGCCAGACGTTCTACGGGGTCACCCATTTCGGCATGTGGGTCGACGACCTCGACGAAGCGGCGAAGAAGGTGGAGGCGGCGGGCGCGTCGCATGCGGGCGGCCACCGCGACACGCGGCCGGGCGTGTTCTACGAAGTGAAGTACAAGGACCCGAACGGCGTCATCTTCGATCTTACGACGTCGGGCTGGAAGGGTGCGGTCAAGGAAGTCACGCCTGCGGGCAAGGCCGCCGCGGCGGAGTAGAGATCCAGAGAGACGTTCGTGTTGATATCAGTGTTTCGATGACCACCGTTCGAACCAAAGAAACCCGTCCGGTTGTGATTGTTGGCGGCGGGCCGGTCGGCATGACCTGCGCGCTGGCCCTCCATCGCCGCGACGTCCCGGTGATCGTGCTCGAGGCCGAGGCGGCACCGGTCAAGGACCAGCGCGCCGCCTCCACCCATCCGCCCACGGTCGAGATCCTGGCCGGCATGGGCCTTGAGCCGCAGCTCATGGACCGCGGCCTCGTGTCGACGAGCTTCCGCTACTTCGACCGCATCACCGGCGAGCTGGTGGCCGAGTTCGATTGCGGCCTGCTCAAAGACGACACGCCTTACCCGTTCGTGCTGCAGCACGAGCAGTTCAAGCTCGTGGACACGATCCTCAAGATCCTGCGCGGCCAGCCCGGGTTCGACGTGCGTTTTTCGACGCGCTACACCGGACACGAGCAGACCGGCAGCGGCGTGACGGTGAATGTCGAGGCAGGCGGCGAGGCGCAGGTCATCGACGCCTCGTACCTGATCGGCTGCGATGGAGGGCACAGCTCGGTGCGGCGGCACAGCGGCATCGAGTTCCAGGGATTCACGTTTCCGGAAAAGTTCATCAAGATCGGCACGACGTTCGATTTCATGTCGGCCAATCGCAACTACGTCTATCGCAATTATTTCTCGGACCCGGACGAATGGTGCAACCTGTTCAAGGTGCGCGGCGACGGCCCGCCGGGCGTATGGCGCTGCGTTTTCCCGTGCCGGGTCGATGAATCGGACGAGGAGGCGCTGAGCCCCAAGGGGCTGGAAGGGCGCCTGCACAAGTTCTTCCCCGGCTTCAGCAACTTCGAGATCGCGTATCGCAGCATCTACAGCGTGAGCCAGCGCGTGGCGCAGACCTTCCGCAAGGGCCGCGTGATGGTGGCGGGCGATGCCGCGCACGTGAACAACCCGATCGGCGGCATGGGCCTCAACGGCGGGATCCACGACGCGGCCAATCTGGCGCCGCGGCTTGCGGAGCTGTGGCATGGCCGCGGCGACGAGGCCAGCCTCGACCACTATACGCGCCAGCGCCAGAAGGCCCAGCACGACTACGTCCAGGCGCAGACGATCCGCAACAAGCGCGAGCTCGAGGAGAAGGATCCGGTGACCCGCCGGCGCCATCTCGACGATCTCAAGCGCACCGCCGAAACGCCCGAGCTCGCGCGCAAGTTCCTGCTGGGTGCGACCTTGATCCAGAGCCTGCGCACGGTGTCCGCGGTCGCGTGACGGCAGGGCACCGCGCGGGCCTCAGAGGGGAGAATGAAGGCCGGAGCATTCGACTACGTGCGGCCGCAGAGCCTGGCCGAGGCCATCCAGCTGCGCGGCGGCGGCCGCGATACGCAGCTGATGGCGGGCGGGCAGTCGCTGGTGGCGATGATGAACCTGCGCGTGGCCCAGCCGGAGTTGGTGATCGACATCGGCCGGCTGTCCGAATTGCGTACGGTCTCGGAGACCGGCGCGGATGTATCGCTTGGCGCCTGCGTCACCCATGCCGCGATCGAGGACGGCCGGATCACCGATCCCTCGCGCGGCCTGATGCCGCGCGTCGCGTCCGGCCTCGCGTATCGGGCGATCCGCACCCGCGGGACGATCGGCGGCAGCCTGGCACTCGCCGACCCGGCGGCGGAATGGCCGACCGTGCTGTCGGCCCTCGACGCCCAGGTCGCCTTGCGTGGATCCGGCGGCGCCCGGGCGCTGCCGTGCCGTGACTTCGTCGTCGGCACGTACGAAACCAGGCTGGTGGCCGATGAGATCGTCGAGAGCATCCGGGTGCCGAAGCTCTCGGCGGCGGCGCGCTGGGGTTACCTCAAGTTCTGCCGCAAGTCGGGTGAGTTCGCGAGCTCGATCGTGGCGGTGGTTCGCGATCCGCAGCGGCGCTATGCGCGCGCTGTCCTGGGCGCCGCCAACGGGGCACCGCTGGTGCTGGTCCGGACGTCGGAGCTTCTCGCCGGAGCCGCCCAGCGCGAGGTGCTCGAGACTGCCATCGCGGCGGACCTCGACGCGGCCAAGGATCGCCGCTTCGATGACTTCCAGCGCAGCCTGCACGCCGTGATCGCGCAGCGGGCGGTGCAGCAGGCCCTCGCATGAGCCAGGTTCGTCTCACCGTCAACGGCAAGACGGTCGCCGACGACGTCCCGCCGCGGCTGTCCCTCGCCGATTTCCTGCGCGAGCGGCGCAATTTGACAGGCACGCATCTCGGCTGCGAGCACGGGGTGTGTGGCGCGTGCACGGTCCTCGTCGATGGCGAGCCGGCCCGCTCCTGTCTGATGCTGGCCGTCGCCTGCGATGGCCGCGAGGTCCAGACGGTCGAGGGGCTGGACAAGGACCGCATCGCCACGGCCCTGCGTGAGGCGTTCAAGCAGCATCATGGCCTCCAATGCGGCTTCTGCACGCCCGGGATGCTGATTACGGCGCGCGACCTGATCAGCCGCAATGTCGCAACCTCCGAGCGCGAAATCCGCAAAGGGCTCTCCGGCAACATCTGCCGCTGCACCGGCTACACCAACATCGTGACCGCGATCGGCCATGCGGCCAAGGCGCTCGCCGGCGGAGGTGGCGAATGACCGCCGCGGTCAAATCGAGATTCGGTGTCGGCGCGTCCTTGCAGCGCAAGGAGGACGATCGGCATTTGTACGGCCGGGGGCAGTTCGTCGCGGATGTGAAGCTGCCTGGCCTGCAGGACATCGCCTTCGTCCGCAGCCCGCACGCGCATGCCAGGATCAAGGGTGTGTCTGCTCCGCCGGACACGGCCGGACAGGTGTTCAGCGCGCGCGATCTGCCTGACCTGAAGCCGATGCGCGCGGTCCCGCAGGTCCCGGGCTTCCGGCCGTCCGGCTATCCGGCGTTCGCCATCGACAAAGTCCGTTACGTGGGCGAGGTGATCGCCGCCTGCATCGCGCCGACGCGCGCGGAGGCGGAAGATCTCGCGGCGACGGTCGGCGTAGACTACGAGGTGTTGCCGCCGGTGGTCGATGCCGCCGCGGCCGCGAAAGGCTCGTCCGTGCTCGTGCACGAGAGCTGGGCCGACAATCTTTTCATCGAGCGCACGATCCAGGGCGGCGACATCGAGGTCGCAAAGCGCGAGGCCGAGATCGTCGTTCAGCGCGAGTACAAGCTGCATCGCCAGGCGAGCGTCCCGCTGGAGGGGCGGGGCGTCCTCGCCTATCTCGACCGGCGCCTCGACGAACTCGTGGTCTACACGTCGACCCAGGTGCCGCACACGATCCGCCTGGGACTGTCGGAGATGCTGGGCATCGAGGAGCGGCGGATCCGCGTGATCGCCCCCGATGTCGGCGGCGGCTTCGGCGGCAAGGCGCGGCTGTCGCAGGAAGAAGTGGCGGTCGCCGCCCTGGCGCTCGCGGTCGATCACCCGGTGCGCTGGATCGAAGACCGCAGCGAGCATTTCCTGGCCGCGATCCATTGCCGCGAGCACCTCTATCGCATGACGGCCTATGCGGATAGACGCGGCCGCATCCTCGGGCTGGACGCGGAGCTGGTCGTCGATGCCGGCGCCTATGCGATGTGGCCCAATGGCCCGTTCCTCGAGACCGGCATGGCGGCGCGAAACCTGCCGGGCCCATACAACATCCGCCACCACCGGGTGAAGACCTTCACCGTCGCCACCAACAAGTCGCCGATCGGCCCCTACCGTGGGGTGGGGCGGCCGGGCGCGTGCTTTGCCATCGAGCGCATGATCGACGAGGTGGCGCGTGCGGCCGGTCGCGATCCGCTCGAGGTCCGGGTCGGGAACATGGTGGGGCCCGACCAGATGCCCTACAAATCCGTGACCGGCATGACGTTCGACAACGGCGACTACCCGCAATGCGCGCGGATGTGCGCCGACCTGCTCGACCTCCCGGCGGTGCGCGCCCGCCAGAAGCAGGGCGAACCGGACGGGCGGCTGATCGGGGTTGGCTTCGCCGCGTATGCCGAGCAGACGGCGCATGGCTGCGGCGAATGGGTGACCCGCGGCGCACCCTTCATCCCCGGTTACGAAAGCTGCCAGGCGCGGCTGATGAGCGACGGCTCGCTCGTCCTCA
>Ga0335071_10003342_pt1 | contig 16956 bp, 13 predicted proteins | sample Lox_Sample_15_FD_206724 | JGI IMG/M metagenome (GOLD analysis project Ga0335071, IMG submission 206724) | Soil microbial communities from Loxahatchee National Wildlife Refuge, Florida, United States - Lox_Sample_1.5 | ecosystem: Environmental > Terrestrial > Soil > Wetlands | place: USA... | reverse complement strand
AGCCGGCGCAGGAACATCTCGCACAGCGCCACCTGCTCGAGCGTCACGAATTCGTCCGGCTTGTGCGCCTGCTCGATATTGCCAGGGCCGCAGACGATCGTCGGGATCCCCGCCGCGTTGAACAGGCCGGCCTCGGTGCCGAAGGCGACCTTGCCCGCAGCCGCGTTGTCGCCGGTCGCCGACTTGGCCACCTGGGCGATTTCGGTGTCCTCTTCGACCGAGAGACCGGGAAAGCCCGAGATCTCATCCCATGAAAACCCGGCCGCCGCATGGATGCGCTGCATCTCGGGCACGAGCCCCTCGGCAAAGCGCTTGACCTCGCTCACCAGGGCGTACGGGTCCTGGCCGGGCAGATAGCGGAACTCGAAGTCGAACCAGCATTCCTTGGGCACGATGTTGAGCGCGGTCCCGCCATGGATCACGCCGGTATGGGCCGTGGTGTGCGGCACGTCGAAGGCGGAGTCGAACGGTCCCTCGGCCGCGAAGCGCTTCTCGAGCCGGCGGATATGCGTCACAACCTCGGCCGCGAATTCGACGGCGTTGACGCCGTGCGGTGCCAGCGAGGAGTGGCACTCGAATCCGTGCACGCGGCAGCGGTAGCTGATCTTCCCCTTGTGGGCCCGGACGACCTTCATCGAGGTCGGCTCGCCGACCACGCAGGCCGTGGGCCGCAGCTTCAGCCGCTCGAGCTCGGCGATGAGGCGGCGCACGCCGACGCACCCCACCTCCTCGTCGTACGAGAAGGAGAAGTGGACGGGCGCGGTCAATTTGGCGCGTTGGAACTCCGGCGCCAGGGCGAGTGCCGTGGCGACGAAGCTCTTCATGTCGCAGGTGCCGCGCCCGTAGAGCCGGCCATCCTTTTCGCTGACCGCGAAGGGATCGCTGGTCCATTGCTGCCCGTCCACCGGGACGACGTCGGTATGGCCCGATATGAGGAGGCCAGACCGGTCTGCGGGGCCGATCGTGGCCAGCAGATTGGCCTTTTTCCCGGTCTCGTCGAACACCAACCTGGCCTCGATCCCCAGGTCCTTCAGGTACCCCTGGACGAACTGGATCAGGGCGAGGTTGGAATTGCGGCTCGTCGTGTCGAAGGCGACGAGCTTCTTGATCAGGTCGACGGTCGTGCGGCTGGGGCTCGGCATGCGTGGATCGCTGGAGAATACCGCCCCAACTATGACGAAAGCGCAGGCCGTCCGCCAGCCCCGTTCGGGCTCGCTTGCCAAAGCCCGTCAGTTCGGCAATTCTTCGTCCGATCAGGGGCTTCCGGACGGGCGGCCATGAATGCCGCCCGGTGAAACCGGCGAACATGTGAGGCGAAGATGCGTGGATTGAGAGCGTGTGCGCTCGCGGCGGTATTTGCCGCCGCGATGGGTACGGTTGTCGTGAAAGCCCAGGACCTGACGGTCGGCCTGAGCTCTTCGGTCACCTCGATCGACCCGCATTTTCACAACCTGTCGCCGAACACCAACGTCGCGTTGCACATTTTCAATCCGCTGATCCTCAAGGATGAACACCAACGGCTGATGCCGGGCCTCGCCACCGAATGGAAGGCGGTCGACGACACGACGTGGGAGTTCAAGCTCCGTCAGGGCGTGAAATTCCACGACGGCAGCGACTTCACGGCCGACGACGTGGTGGCAACCCTGAAGCGCATCCCATGGGTGCCCAACAGCCCGTCTTCGTTCCGAATCTACACCCAGGGCATCACCAGCTGGGAGGTGCTCGACCCCTACACGATCCGGTTCAAGACCGCGGCCCCGTACCCGCTGCTGCCGCTGGATGCTTCGTCGTTCATGATCGTGCCGAAGAAGGACGAGCAGGCACCGACGGGCGATTTCAACTCGGGCAAGGCCGCGATCGGCACCGGTCCGTTTCGCTTCGTCGAGTTCGTGCCGGGCGACCGCATCGTGTTGGAGCGCAACGACGCTTACTGGGGGCCGAAGCCCGCCTGGCAGCGCGTGACGCTCAAAATCATCCCCAACAACTCGGCGCGCGTGGCCGCACTCCTCGCCGGCGACGTGCAGATCATCGAGCAGGTGCCGTCGATCGAATATGCGAAGCTCAAATCGAACCCCGATGTCGTGATTTCGCAGATCGTCGGCAACCGCCTCATCTATCTCGCCATGGACAGTTTCCGCGACCAGTCGCCGTTCGTGACCGACAAGGAAGGTGCGGTACTGCCGAACAATCCGCTCAAGGATGCGCGCGTTCGCCGCGCGCTGTCGAAGGCGATCAACCGGCAGGCCATCGTCGACCGTATCATGGACGGCGTGGCCCTCCCGGCCGGCGGGCTGCTCCCGGAGGGATTCTTCGGCGTCAGCCCGAAGTTGAAGCCCGAGCCGTTCGATCCAGAGGGTGCCAAGAAGCTGCTGACCGAGGCCGGCTACCCCAACGGCTTCGGCCTGACCATCCATGGCCCGAACGACCGCTATCTGAACGACGAGAAGATCCTGCAGGCGATCGGCCCGATGTTCTCGCGCATCGGCATCGACACCAAGGTGGACACGAAGCCGTGGGCGACCTATGCGAGCCAGGCGAGCGCTCCCACCTACGCCTACAGCGTGATGCTGTTCGGTTGGGGAGCCGACACGGGCGAGGTGTCTTCACCGCTGCGCTCGCTGATCGCGACACCCGACAAGGCTGCAGGGATGGGCGGCTCCAACCGCGGCCGCTACTCCAACCCCAAGGTTGATGCGCTTTTGAAGACGGCGCTCGAGACGGTCGATGACGCCAAGCGCGACAAGATTCTGCAGCAGGCGACAGAGGTTGCGATCGCCGACCAGGGCATCATCCCGCTGCAGTACCAGATCAACGTCTGGGCGACGCGTAAGGGCTACTCCTACGGTGCGCGGGCCGACGAATACACGCTCGCTCAGTCGGTGCAGCCGGCAAAGTGACGGCCAGGGCCGGCCAGAGCGCATGAGGCGGCCCGAGGCATGACCGCGTTCATCATCCGCCGGCTGGGGCAGGCGGTGATCGTGCTGCTGGTCATGTCGCTGATCGTCTTTGTCGGGGTCTATCTGATCGGCAACCCGGTGGAGGTGCTGATCGCGCCCGACGCCGACCAGCTCGAACGCGAGCGGGCGATTGTCGCCCTTGGGCTCGACAAGCCGCTGTGGGAGCAATATCTCGTATTCCTGCACGGGGCGCTCACCGGCAATCTCGGAAATTCCTTCGTGTTCAACATCCCGGCGCTGCAGCTGATCATGCAGCGAATGCCGGCGACGCTCGAACTTGCGTTCGCGGCGGCGTTGCTGGCGGTGGGCATCGGCATTCCGCTCGGCATGTATGCCGGCTATCGGCCGGAGGCGCCGTTGTCGCGCGCGATCATGGCCGGCTCCATCCTCGGCTTCAGCCTGCCGACGTTCTGGGTCGGCTTGGTGCTCATCATGGTGTTTGCGGTCGATCTGGGGTGGCTGCCGTCGACCGGCCGGGGGGCGACCGCCACCGTGCTCGGCATCCGCACGAGTCTCGCCACCCGCGACGGACTTGCCCATATCGTTTTGCCGGCGCTCAATCTGGCGCTGTTCCAGCTATCCCTGGTGATCCGGCTGACGCGCGCCGGCATGCGCGAGAATCTGCCGATGGACTACGTCAAATTCGCCCGCGCCAAAGGGCTGACCGTCCGGCGCGTTCTCTTCGTGCACGTGTTCAAGAACATACTGATCCCGCTCGTGACCGTGATCGGGCTCGAGTTGGGCAGCGTGATCGCGTTTGCGGTCGTGACCGAGAGCATTTTCGCGTGGCCCGGCATGGGAAAACTGATCATCGATTCGATCAACCGTCTCGACCGGCCGGTCATTGTCGCCTATCTGCTGGTGGTGGTCGCGATGTTCGTCGTCATCAATCTCGTGGTCGACATCCTCTATTCGGTGCTCGATCCGCGTGTCCGCCTTTCGGACAGCCAGGGCTGAGCGGTGACGACCCTGCCACAGCCGGTCGAGGCAGCGCCGGCTCCGCCGGCCGAGACGCCGTGGCGGCGCGTTCTCTCGGATTTCTGCGGCAGCCGCCTCGCGGTCGGCGGCGCCGTTGCACTGCTGGCGATCGCCGTCATCGCGGTCGCAGCCCCGCTGATCTCGCCCCAGAACCCCTATGACCTGCGCCAGCTCGACATCCTCGACGGCGGCCAGCCGCCCGGGGCCGCGTCGAGTGCGGGGTTCGTGTTCTGGCTGGGATCGGATGACCAGGGCCGCGACATGCTGTCGGGGATATTCTACGGCCTGCGGATCTCGCTCCTGGTCGGCGTGATCTCGACCTGCGTGGCGCTCGTGATCGGTGCCACCCTGGGGCTGCTCGCCGCCTATGCCGGCGACCGGATCGAGAGCTTCATCATGCGGGTGGCCGATATCCAGCTCAGCTTCCCGGCCATTCTGGTGGCGCTCATTCTTCTCGCGGTCCTCGGCCAGGGCATGTTCAAGATCATCGTGGCTCTCGTGACGGTGCAATGGGCGTATTACGCGCGCACGGTTCGCAGCACGGCGCTGGTCGAGCGACGCAAGGACTATGTCCTGGCCGCGCACGGCCTGGGGCTCAGCCATGCGCGGATCATGTTCCACCACATCTTGCCGAACTGCCTGTCGTCCTTGATCGTCGTGGCGACCGTCCAGGTGGCGCACGCGATCACGCTCGAAGCCACGTTGTCCTTCCTCGGCATCGGCCTGCCGATCACCGAGCCGTCGCTCGGCCTGCTCATCGCGCGCGGCTACGAATACATGCTGTCCGGAAAATACTGGATCAGCTTTTTCCCCGGCGTGGCGCTGCTCGTGACGATCGTCAGCATCAACCTGATCGGCGACCAGCTGCGCGACGTGCTGAATCCCCGGCTTCAGGCCTGACGGGCCGGGAAGGGGGCTTGGCTTCGGCCGTCCGGGAGGTGATGATGCCCGGAAGAAACGCCAAGGAAACGCGAAACATCCAGACGAGCGAGGCGCCATGCAATTCGGCATTCTCTTCACGTCGCACGCCAACACCGAGGTCGAGCCGTATCCGCACCGCGCGGTCCACGCGCGCGTCACGCGCGAGATCGTGCGTGCCGACGACCTGGGCTTCGATTATGCCTGGGTCGCCGAGCACCATTTCACGACCGAATACGGCATCATGCCGGATGTCTTCGTCTATGCCGGATACCTGGCGGCGCTGACGAAGCGCATCAAGATCGGTACGGCCGTGGTCACCCTGCCGCTTGCCAATCCGCTGCGCGTCGCCGAAAACACGGCGTTCGTCGATATCCTGAGCGGCGGCCGGTTCGTCCTGGGGCTCGGCTCGGGCTATCGAAAATACGAGTTCGACGGCTTCGGGATCGATTTCGAGGCGCGCCGCGACATCCAGGAGGAGGCAGTGCCGCTGCTCCTCAAGCTGCTCAAGGACAGGCGCGTCGACCACAAGGGGAAATTCTTCACTGCAAAAGTGGACGGCGATCTGGAGATGCTGCCGCATGCGCTCCAGAGCCCGCATCCACCGATCTTCATGGCGGGTGCGACGGAGCGCTCGATCGGCGTCGCCGGGCGAACAGGCTTCGGCCTGATGCTGTCGACGTGGACGCCGTTCGAGGAGCTGAAACGCCAGGTCGGCGTGTACCGCGCGGCGGCCGAGCAGACGCCGCCGGACTTGCGGGCCAATCCCGCGCGCGGCCACGTGGACATCGCCCGCTACGTCTATGTGGCTGAGACCGACGCCAAAGCGCGGGCCGAGAGCGAGCCGGTGATCCTGCGCCACCAGAGCCATTTCGCCAGCAGCCTGACATCGGGCTATCTGGGGACGGTGGCGAGCCCCGGCGCCAAGGGCCGCGATTACGACACTTTGTCGCGCGACATCATCCTGCATGGCTCGCCTAAGACCGTGATCGAGAAGCTCGAGCGCCTGCGCGACATGACAGGCCTCGAATCCCTCATGATCCACTATCCCCCGTGGTACGGCGAAAAGAAGGCGATGGCCTCGCTTGAGCTGTTCGCACGCGAGGTGATGCCGAGATTCACCACGCCCGAGCGGACTCGCAAGCAGGCCTAGTCGTCATTCGCTGCAGGCCCATTGAGGCAGGTCCGGCGGCACGCTCGCCAGGGCGCCGACGTGCATGGCCAGGAGGCGCTCGAACAGGCGGGGGTGCCTGGCCAGGCGGCCCATGGTCCAGCCGCGCAGGCCCGCCTGGTCCCCGATGAACAGCATCCCATGCGCCATCAGCCGGGGCCGTCTGGCTAGGCGTCGATGGCGGCTGACATACCCGGCGAGGTTACCGGCGGCGAGGGCGGCGCCAAGCGCCTCGGCTTGCTGGAAGGCGAGCGCCAGTCCTTCCCCGGTCACGGCATCGACCGAGCCGGAGGCATCGCCGATCAGCGCGACATGCCCGCGGGCAACCGCGTGCAGCTTCGATGTCAAGGTGATGGCGCCGCGTATCGGACTGACCGTCCGGGCCCCGTCCAGCCGGCGCGCCAGCGCTGGAAAGCGCGACAGCATATCCGATGGCGAGCTGTCCCATGCGCTGGCGACGATCGTGACGCACACCTCATCGGGCGCTACGGGGGTCACATAGGCCTGACAGCGCGGGCCCCAATGTACCTCGACGAAATCCGTCCACGCGGGGACGCGATAGCGCTGCCGCAGGCCCAATCGCGGGACCCCGCTCCACATTCGGCCCAGGCCGGCCCACTGCCGTACTTTCGATTGGACGCCATCGGCACCGATGATCCACCGGCAGCGGATAGTCTGCTCCTCGAGGCGTACCCCGCCGGGCTCGATGCCCCTGACGGCGCTCCGCCAGGTGGTGATGACCCCGCGGTCGTGTGCGCTCTCGAGGAGGGCTTGGTGCAGATCCGGGCGCCGAATCCCGAGCCCATGGCCGCGCAGGAACCGCGCCGCGGCCATGCGATTGCCGTCGATGAACCGGATGCCACGGAAAGGCAGGCCGGGAAGTCCCTTGAGGTCGAGCCCGAGGCGCTGGAGAGCTGCGAGGCCGTCGGGCATCAGGCCCTCGCCGCAGGCCTTATCGACGGGCGGCCGGGACCGGTCCGCCACGACGACGTCGAGCCCGGCGCGCCGCGCGGCGAGCGCGGCCACCAGCCCCGCGGGGCCGCCGCCGATCACGAAGACATCGGTCTGCTGTGGCCGATCGTGCACGATCACCACTGAAGCAGGATCAGCTCCGAGCAGAACCCGGGGCCGAGAGCCAGCAGCATGCCGAGCGTGCCGGGGCGTGGCGCGCGATTGGCGTTGACGTCCTCGAGCACCAGCAGCACCGACGCCGACGAGAGGTTGCCCACCCGCTCCAGGCTTTCCCAAGACGGCGCCAGATGGTCATCGCGGAGGGAGAGCGCGTCCTGAACCGCCAGCAGGACTTTCGGGCCGCCGGTGTGAATGACCCAGGTGCCAAGGTCGCCGCGGCAGAGGCCGTGCAGCGCGAGGAATGCATCGACGTCGTGCGCCAATTTCGCGCGGATCAGCTCCGGCAAATGGGGCGACAGGACGATCTTGAATCCCTGGCCGGAGATATCCCATCCCATGAGCTGTTCGGTGTCCTCGTAGAAGACCGATTGAGTCGCGAGGATCCGCGGCGCGCGGGCTGCACCTCTGTCTCTCGCCGGCGCGGCTGCGGGCCCAGCGAGCACGACCGCCGCGGCGCCATCGCCGAACAGGCCGCTCGAGACGAGGTTTGCGGCCGACAGATCGTCACGACGGAAGGTAAGCGAGCACAGCTCGACGGACACGACCGCGGCGGTGTGATGCGGATAGGCCAGCGTATAGTCCGCCGCCCGGCTCAGGGCCAGTGCGCCTCCCACGCAACCGACACCGAAAATCGGCGTGCGCTTGATGTCCGGGCGCAAGCGCAGACGGTTGATGATGCGCGCGTCGAGCGAAGGGCTCGCGACGCCGGTGATCGAGACGACGAACAGCGCATCGAGATCCTGGCCGCGCAACCCGGCGCGCTCAAGCGCCTCGTCGAGAGCCTGTGCGCCCAGCTGCTGCGCATGCTCGATCCAGGTCGCATTCATGGCGCCCCAGTCCGAAAATCCGGCATAACGCTCGATCGGCAGGGCCAAGTGGCGATGAGCGACCTTGGCGCGCGCATGCAGCCGGTCGAGGAGTTCTGGACGGTCGAGCTTCCCGTGCCAGAGCTGCTTGACGGCCTCCGTGATCGCAGCCTGCTCGTAGCGATGCGGCGGCAGGGCGCTTGCGACACCCGCGATCGTCGCAAGCGGAGCAAGGGTGTTTGGGGCGGGCGGTTGCGCCCAGGCGGCGACATTCATGGCGATATTCTCAGCGGCGAAGACTAGAGCGAGCGGACGGCGCGCCGGACGAGTCCGAGCCCGTCCGACCAGAACGCTGCCCCGCGATGGACCGTCTCAATGACCTTGGTCACCGCCGTCACGCAATGCTCGATCTGCTGGCGGCTGACCGTCAGCGGCGGTGCCAGCTTGAGCGCCATGAAGTTGTTGCCGCAGACCTGCGCCAGAACGCCGTGGTCGCGGAACAGCCGCATGACGATCATCTGGCCGAACACAGCCGGGTGCAGCCGCGCAAAGGCCTCGAATGCGATCCGCAGACGGGTGCTGCGCGGCGGTCTGAACTCGATCGCGTTGAGAAGGCCGAGACCGCGAACTTCACCGACCATTTCGTAACCGGCAATCCGGTCCGTCAGGGCCTGCCGCAGTGTCTCCCCCGCGGCCGTCGCGCGGAGGCCGAGCTCCTCCTCGTCCAGGACATCGAGCGTGGCCAGCCCCGCCCGCATCGCAAGCCCGTTCTCGCTGTAGGTGGACGTATGAACCATGGCCCGCCGCAGCGAGCTGTAGACGGACTCGAAGACCGGCTCCGACATCAGTACGGCGCTGCACGGGACAAGGCCGCCGCTCAGTGCCTTCGCGAGGACCACGATGTCGGGTTTGACGCCGAACTGATGCGCCGCGAGAAACGTGCCGGTGCGATAGAGGCCCGTCTGTACTTCGTCGAGCACGAACAGAGTGCCGTAGCGCCGGCACAGCGTCTGCGCCGTGCGCAGATAACGCTCGGGCGGCAGCCGGACGCCGGCTTCCGCCTGGATCGGCTCGACGATGAACGCCGCGAATTGCCCTGTTGCGAGGTGGCGCTCGAGAGCTGCGGCATCGCCGAACGGCACCGCCGCCGTTTCGGGAAGAAATGGACCAAACCCGTCGGTCCAGTACGGGTTCGACATCAACGACAACGCGCCGCAGGTGAGGCCGTGAAATCCATCCGCAGCATAGAGGAGGCCACGCCGGCCGGTGTGGGCGCGAGAGAACTTGATGGCGGTCTCGACCCCTTCGCTGCCGGAGCTCGCGAAATGCACCTTGTTCAGCCGGCCCCCGGCGAGGGCGCAGAGACGGGCCCCCAGCTCGCCCGCTAGGTCCGGGACATGGCTTTGCAGCATCGCCGGGCCGCAGCTGTCCAGTTCACGTTTGAGCGCCTCGATGAGCCGGGGGTGATTGTGGCCGATGTTGTGAACGCAATAGCCGGAGTTGAAATCGAGGACGAGGCGGGCGGGATCAACGGTGTGCAGCTCGGCGTTCTCACACCGCGCATATTCGACGTTCATCTGCAGCACGTCGAGCAGCTTGACCCACTGCGGATTGACGTGCTGCGCGTACAGGTCGGCCGCAACCGGTTCGTCGGCGCGCGGCGCCAAATTCAAGCTCATGATGCCCTCCGGCTTCGCATGGCTCGGCCTTCCGCGTCAGCGGTTGCTGACGTGGGTGTCGGCCGATGGCTGTATGGCGAAGCGCTGTTCGATCAGGGCGGCATCGTCAAAATGCCGTCGACCGATCAGCGCGGTGGCGTGCCGGCCCCATTCGCGCATGGAGCCCGCCTCTTCCAGTCCGAGCGGCCAGGTGGCGAAACGCTCGCCACGTTCGGTGCCCCGGACGATCCCATCGCGGCCGTAGATGCTGCGTACTCCCGTCGCGGTCGGCAGGGTCCGTAGCAGCCCGTCATCCGCCAGCGCATAGGTCACGCCATCCGCAGCGGCGCTGCGTTCGGGACGAATGCCCATCAGATAGTGGGTGCGGCTCTGCACGCGGATGACGATCCGCTCCGGCAGCGCGAGGCTCGGCAACGTTTTGGGCACGAACGACCATTCGACGCTTTGGTCGGGGGCCGGAAGGGGCGTAGCCAGCGGCGTCGGGAAGAACATGTGATAGCAGCCACATGGATGGATCGTGTCGTAGACGAGCGGCCGGCCCGTGGGATCGAGGGTCACTCGGAAGAACAGGCCATCGAGACGCCCCGACAGCGGATCGAGCCAGCTGCTGTCCGGGCGTTCCGAGAACCACAGCAGGTACACGACCTGGACGAGCGTCTGATCGCCATAGCGCGCAAAGGCCAGTCGCCGGTAGATCGTGGGGCGCGACCGATCGACCTCGGGGACGTCGTGTGCGCCCCACTGCAGCGCGCCGATGCGATCGTAATCCCCCGTGGTCTCGACATCGACCACGGGTGCAAAGGCCGCGAACAGCGTATCGGCCTCGGTCTCGCTGAATTCCGGGATGCCGAGGGCGTTGCGTTTGACGCTCGCCAGCAAGGCCGCGACATCACCGGCTGAGGCCGGGTTGCCCGCAGCTTGGTAGCGCACCATTGGCTCGCTGGGGTTCTGCCCTGATTCAGTCTCTTCGATCAGCTTCTTCGCGTCGCCTTCCCAGCCCTTGGCGAACTGAAAGAACGGGATGCGGACCAGCGGGTACAGGCCGACCGTGCGTTTCCAGTCCGAATAGTCGTCGGGGACTTGGGCGCGCTCCACGAGCTCGTGGCGACGCGCGGGGTCGGTGTCGCGTGCCCTGAGCGTCGCGGCGCACTGGTCTGCGTGCGCTTTGGCCTCTTGCCAGCTGCGCGCGCCGAGCTTTGCCAGCGCGTGCAACGGCAGGTTCTGCAGCTCGTAGCCGCGCGTACGCGCGTCCAGCTCTCGCAAGCTGTCTTCCCACGCGGCGAAGGCTGAATCGCTGCGTTGCGCCTCGGTCCGGAACGAGGCGAGAAAGCGGTTCGCCCGCAGATACAGGAACCCGGGGATCGGGTAGGCTTCACCATCGCGAACCCCGGCGTCGTCGATCGCGGCATCGGCCTCCGCGAACCACGTCGCGCAGGTCTGGACGACCGGGACGGGCGAGGTAAGGTCGGAGCGCAATGGCTCGTCCGGGGCAGCGCAGGCAGCCAGTAGGAGCGCTGCGGCCACGAGCCATGCGGCTGACGGCCACGGTAGCGAAGCGATGCTCGTCCGTTCGGACATCACGAGGACGAGCCCGGCGCCGGATCGTCGTTCAGCGACCAGTCGTAATGATCGCTGGTAATCCGTTGAACGTTGGATAGGGCCCGCGCCAATTCGGGTGCCGCATAGCGGCGAAGATGCGCGATAACCGCTTCGTCCGTGCCGCCGAAATCGGCCTTGTACCAGACGTAGATCGATGACACGACGAGCTTTCCGTCATCGATGCGGGCGCCGCGCGGGGCGTTGACGTACTCGTGCGCTGCGCGGTCGAGCAACTCGTCCACGTTGGCGGCGGTGAAAGCGGCCGGCTGGAGGTTAGGGCACCCGAGCGAGGCGCAATTGAGGGCGTAATGGATGAGGGGGGTGTGCCATCCCGGCCTCAAGATGCGATGCTCGATGTCGTCCAGACTCAGTCTCTCGCCCTCGATCGTGATCAGCTTGCGGCTCCACGGCGTCTCGCTGAAGAGTCCGGGAAGAAACGACGTCGCCTTGATGCCCGACACCGGATAGTGGTCGAGCACGAAGTTAACGGTCAGCTCGTTGTAGAGGTCGATCCAGAACGCGAGCTGCTCCTGGCGGCGATAGGTGCTGATTCCGATCGCCGCAAGCCGGGCGAGGTCGGCGCCGAGCGCCTGATGATCGGCCGGGGAAACGCGTCCGTAAGCGACCCGTACGATCCCGTCCTTGCCGAGGTGCGCATACGTGCTGAGAAAGTGGTCCCAGACCCCGTGATCGATGGTCGCGGTCGACGCGTCGTTGTGCGCTTCCCATTTCGCCCACGGCACCGCTTGCGGAGCGGCGACCGACAGGTGCGGCCAACCCAGGCAAGCGAGAACGAAAGCAACGGCCGAAAATGAAACGCGTGCCGTCATGGCGATGCCGTCCTGTCGGAATGGGGGCAATGACGCGATTTGCGCGGTGGTGAGCTTCATAGGCTGCGAAGCCTGACAAAACGCTGACGCGTTTCATTTAATCGCCGCTATTGCGACTAAGTCGCGCAGGAGGGGCGCCGGGATTGATGCTGAACTACCGCAGAGGCACGAAAGCAGCGCGGTACGTCGCTAATCCGCGGCGGCATCAACGTCGTGCGCGATGAGGCGGGCAGATGGCCAGGTCTCGGCTACCGGCGGGACGGGCGGGAAAGAGAGCTCGACGCGCGCGCCGCCGAGCGGCGATCGACATATGTGGGCCGAGCCGTGGTGTGCAGCCACGACTTTGCCAACGATGAACAGACCCAAGCCAGCGCCGGACTCGCTGCGCTTGGGCGAGCGCCAGACGCGCTGGTGTAGCCGCATCTGATCGGACTCCGGAATGCCTGGCCCGGCATCGTCGACCGCAAGGCGGGCACCGGGCCCTGCCGTGATCCGGACCGTGGATCCGTCGGGCGCATATCGGATCGCATTTTCGACGACATTGCGCAGGGCGTCGGAAATCATGTCCACGTCCGCCTGACATCCGGTGTCGCCCTCGTCGACGAACTCGAGGGCTTTGCGCTCGAGCGAGGCCAGCGGGGCCAGGCGCGACACGACGGATTTGGCGAGGTCCGTCAGCTCAATCTCGGCCCAGTGCGGCGTGGGCAGCGCGTCCAGCCGGGCGACGAGCAGCAGTTGATTGACCAAGCGCGTCATGTGCTCGACGTCGGCACGGAGCGCCGGCAACGTCGGACCGGAAAGACGGTCGAGCTGGAGCGTCAGAATCGCAAGCGGGGTGCGCAGCTCGTGCGCGGCGGTCGCCAGAAACTGGCGCTGGTCTTCAAAGACCTCTTGAAGATGAGCGAGGGAGGTATTGATCGCGCGGACCAGCTCGGCGACTTCCTTCGGCAGTCCATCGGCCGGAAGCCGCATCTGATGGTCGCGGGGATCGAGTTTCGCCGCGGCTTCCGCCGCGCGCGTCAGCGGCCGCAGCGAGCGCCGGATCACGAAGGCGGAGACGAGCAGCATGAATGCGAACAGCGGCAACATCGGCTCGACCACGTGATCGAGCATCTCATCGATCATCTGGTCGGCATAAAGATGCGCGGGATCGTGGCCCATGCCGAACGCGACCCAGAACGGCGCCGCTCCGATCTCAAATCGCTTGGCTGTGACCCGAAACGTTCCGCTCGCGCGGCGCTCGATTTTGGTCCAGACGTCCGGCTGACCTTCGAGGTCGATTTTGAGGTCGCCGATCAATTCACCGTTCAATGCGTACGCGATGCTGCCGTTCGAATCGATCACCTGGAGGCCGTAGTCGGATGGATAGCGAGTGTAATGACGTTCGAACGCAGGGCCCGGCGCAGCGGTGAGCAAGCCATTGGTGACGTGGACATGCGCCGCCACCGCCTCGGCCTCATGCAAGGCGATCAGAACGCCGGTCTTATCGGTTCGCATCGCGTAGTACACGAGGACGACGGCCATCTGCGCAATCGCCACGAAAGTTGCGACGGCGATGAGCCTGACGGTCAGGGTTCGCGTCAATGTGCCGGGCGCAAACCTGCTCATGGACGGTCCTTGAGCATGTATCCAATGCCGCGCACGGTGACGATCTTCACGGATGAGTTTGCTTCGGCGAGGCGGCGGCGCAGGCGCGAAATGATCGCCTCCATGGCGTTCGCGCCCACGTCACGGCGGTTGTCGCCGACCGCTTCGTCGAACGCTTCCCGCGCCACCACGCGACCAGCGCGCCGCATCATCAGTATGAGGGCATCGAGCTCCTTGGGCGGCATAGCGATCAGCTTTCCCGCAATTCGCAGCTCGCGGCTGTTCGCGTCGATGAGGATGTCTCCGGCATTCAACTCCTGCCCCAGGGGGGCGCCGGGACGCCGCAGGATGGCCCGGCAGCGGGCGAGGAGCTCACTGACATGGAAAGGTTTGACCAGATAATCGTCGGCGCCCAGCTCGAGACCCTGGATACGGTCGTTGAGCGCACCACGGGCGGTCGCGACGAGTATGGGAGGGGCCTGGCGGCGCGCGCGCAGCTCGCGCAACAACTGGGCACCATCCTGGTCCGGCAGGCCCAGATCGAGGATGACCAGATCGTAAGGCGACGCAGCGAGATAGTGGCGTGCTTCCTCGGCGCTGATCGCAGCGTCGACTGCGTGTCCGGCATCGCGCAGCGATGCGGAGACGAGGGTTGAGAGGCGGAGATTGTCCTCGACGACCAGGAATTTCATTGGCGTCTCATACGTCGCGGTCCCCGCGAGCGACACCCCGATGCCGCAATGTACTCCTTTTTAGGGTGGCGAGCCTGACAAGTGGCTGACAACCGCGCCCGGCGGCTTGCGACTGCGACTTAGGCGCGGGTCAGCTGCAGTTCAGCTCCGTCCTTTGACCTCCACGCCCGCCGGCTTTTCCATCAGGCGGACGATCTCCGTGATATCCGACGCCGGCCCGTTCTCCGTATTCGCCTGTTGCCAGAGTTTGTGCACGGCAGCACCGACGACCATGGGCACCTTCAGCGCTGCGGCTTCTTCGACGCACAGCTTCACGTCCTTCAGCATGAGGCCAGCGGCGAAGCCGTAGTTGAAGCTGCGCGGCAGGATGGCCTTGGGGAATTTGTCCTGCGTGGCCGTGTTGCGGCCACTGCCGGCATTGATCACGTCGACCATCGTCTGCGCGTCGAGCCCGGCCTTCACCCCCATGACAATGGCTTCGGACGAGATGGCCATGGCCGCCGCCGACAGCATGTTGTTGGCGAGCTTCATCGTCTGGCCGAGGCCGGCACGCTCGCCGACATGGAAGACGCGACCGAAGGTCTTCAGCACAGGCTCGAGGCGGGCAAAGTCCTCTGCCGGGGAGGCGACCATGACCGCGAGGGTACCGGCTTTGGCACCGCCCACGCCGCCGCTGACCGGGCTATCGATCGTGGTGATCTCGCGTTGCCCGAGCGCCGCTGCTACGTCGGCCGCCATGCGGGGGCCGGTGGTCGAGAGATCGATATAGGTCTTGATGCGGTTGCCCGAGGCCAGGCCGTCCGGACCGAGTGCTACGGCGTGGACGATGTCCGGTGTCGGCAGGCTGACGAACACGGTTGCGACCGCCGAGGCCACCTCGCGCGGCGATCCGGCCCGCACCGCGCCCCGTGCCAGCAGGGGCGCCATCGCCGCCTCGCTGATATCGAAAATGGTCAGCTTGTGCCCGGCATCGAGGAGGCGGCCCGCCATCGCTCCGCCCATCCGCCCGACCCCCACAAATCCGAAATGCTGCGACATGTTTCGCTCTCCGTTGTCGGTCCAGGCCCGTTGTCGGTCCAGGATAGTGCGGGCCTGCCGTCGCCGCCAGCTTGCCGCCATGGTACGCTTGCGCATGACTGACGCGCCGGCCTTGGTCGTTGAAGACTTGCGGACGTCGTTCCACGTGCGGGGCGGCATCGTCCGGGCCGTCGACGGCGTGAGCTTCCGGATCGGACGTGGCAGGGTTCTGGGCCTGGTGGGCGAGTCGGGCTCGGGAAAGACGGTGACCGGGTTCTCGATCCTGCGTCTCATCGACCCGCCGGGCCGGATCGATGGCGGCCGGATTCTGTTCGGCGGCCGCGACCTGTTGGGGCTGTCCGAACCCGACATGCGCCAGTTGCGCGGCTCGAGGATCGCCATGGTGTTCCAGGATCCCATGATGACCCTGAACCCCGTGCTGCGCATCGACACGCAGATGATCGAGGCGGTCAGGGCGCATCATCCCGATGTCGATCGCGACGAAGCGCGCCGGCGGGCGCGCGACGCGCTGGGCCAGGTCGGAATCCCATCGCCCGAGGAGCGCCTGGCCGCCTATCCGCATCAATTCTCGGGTGGCATGCGCCAGCGCGTCGCGATCGCGATCGCCATCCTGAACAAGCCGGACCTGATCATCGCCGATGAGCCGACCACGGCCCTCGACGTGACGATCCAGGGCCAGATCCTGTTCGAGATGCAGAAGCTGTGTCGGCAGAGCAGCACGGGATTGCTGTGGATCACCCACGACCTGTCGGTCGTGGCCTCTCTGGCCGACGAGATCTGCGTCATGTACGCCGGCAAGATCGTCGAGCAGGGCAGCGTGGACGGCGTGCTCGACCGGCCGGCCCACCCCTACACCTATGGGCTGCTGCGCTCCGTTCCGGGCGCCCAGGCGCGCGGCGACAGGCTCTACCAGATCCCGGGGATGATGCCCTCGCTTCTGGCGCTGCCGTCGGGCTGCAGCTTCCGGCCGCGCTGTGCGCGGTCCGATGGCGTCTGCCTGGCGCTACCCGACCTCACGCGGCTCTCACCCGGACGCGACGTGCGCTGCTTCCACCCGCTGCACGGAGAGGCCGCATGACCCGTCTTCGCGGAGACGCTACGGCGGGTGAGTCCCGTCCGACGAAGCGCCCCCTAATTCTGATCAACACGGGCGCGTAGGTGGATGACCGAGGCGGATCTTCTGATCGTGGTGGACGTGCAGAACGACTTTTGTCCCGATGGCGCGCTCGCCGTGCCCCGTGGCGACGAGGTGGTGCCGGTGGTGAACCGGCTCGCGGATGCGTTTCGGCACGTCGTGCTCACCCAGGACTGGCACACGCCCAGGCATCTCTCATTTGCCTCGTCGCACCCGGGCAAGCGCGCGTTCGACACGACCGAGCTCGCCTACGGGACCCAAGTCTTGTGGCCCGACCATTGCGTGCAGGGAACACCTGGCGCCGAGTTCCACCGCGCGCTCGATATCACGCCGGCCCAGCTCATCGTGCGCAAGGGCTTCCGGCGGACGATCGATTCCTATTCGACATTTTTCGAGAATGACCGGCGGACACCGACCGGCCTTGGTGGCTACGCG
>Ga0335071_10003341_pt1 | contig 16958 bp, 11 predicted proteins | sample Lox_Sample_15_FD_206724 | JGI IMG/M metagenome (GOLD analysis project Ga0335071, IMG submission 206724) | Soil microbial communities from Loxahatchee National Wildlife Refuge, Florida, United States - Lox_Sample_1.5 | ecosystem: Environmental > Terrestrial > Soil > Wetlands | place: USA... | reverse complement strand
GTGCTGATGCTGTTCGCCTACGGCTATCCGATCGGACAGTTCTTCGTTCTCAAAGCCTCGGTGCCAGCTTACGAAGTGACCCGATCATCAACGATTACGACAGGCATGCGGTGATGGCGCGAGATCCGGGCAGCTTCAGCATCGACAATCCCTGGCCGAGAATCGGCTGGGGCATGACAGCGGGCGTCGTCGTGGTCGCGTGCGTGATCGGGTTCGGTGTGCTCAGCCGTTACCAGCAGAACGGTTCGAATCTCGATCTCTGGAACTCGATATGCCGCGGCCTTGGCGTGACCTCCGACAACGCATCGGCGTCCGAGCCGCGGCCGGCCTTGCGCGCCCCGACTCGGATCGCCTGGACCAGCGACACGCTCGCGCTGATTGGCGCGGGCGATCCCGGCCATGGCGCCTTCGTCGCCTTGAATTGCGCGGCCTGCCACGGGGAGGGCAGCGTGAATACCTCGACGCTGATCCCGACGCTTGCCGGCATGGATCCTGCGGTGATCTTCAAACAACTCGACGACTACCGTTCTGGCACGCGGCTGTGGGGTGTGATGAGCGCAATAGCAAAGTCGTTGTCGCCGCAAGACTCGGCCGACGTCGCCGCTTATTTTGCCGCACAGCGAGACGGGTTGCCTGCCATCGGTAGCAATCGCATGCCTAAGTCTGGTCGCAGTCTGAGGGAGGCCGATCCAGCACAGCGCCTTGTCTTTGCTGGCGACCCGCAGCGGGGCATCCCGCCATGCTCGGCCTGCCATGGTCCGGGCGGCTACAAGCTGGGGGCACCGGCCCTGCAAGGACAGCATGCGGCCTATATCGAACGCCAGCTTGCCGCGTTTGCGCAAGGCACGCGCGAAAACGACATTTTCCAGCAGATGCGAATTGTGGCAAAGCAACTCACACAGGACGAAATGCATGCGCTGGCCGTATTCTACAGCATGCCAGGAAGCGGTACGATTGCGCGCCGATGAGGGGCCGTTCGTAAGCAGCGCGATTAACTAGCTGGAGCGGTTGCAAGCGTGCCGATTGCTGGCCTGATAAAGTGAGACAGGTGGTGCTGCCGTAAGGGGCAGCCCTGCTTACCCGACGCAAGGTTGCCCGACCTCCACTTTGATTGAGACCGACTTTGGCGGCATCGGGCCGTGCTTAAAGAAGCTCACGGAAATTGCGTTCTCGTCTGCTATGCCTGCAATTCGGTGATTCCGACCTTTTGACACGAAGCGTCTGACGCCTGTTTGATCGAGTATGAGCTCAGGGACCAATCGTGTGAGATCGATGTCGCGCACCAGCGTGAGCGTTCGGTTGTCCAAGATGAGCCACTGACCATCAACATGCACCGCCAAAACAGCGTGATGTTCACTTGGAAAATCGCTCTTCAAGATGACGATCTTGACAGCATAGTTATTTGGCTCCAGCAAAAGAGCCTACCCTCTCTCTCCAAGCATGCCGCTGGAAATTCCGAGGACGAAAATTGCCACCACGAGCACAACGACGCCCAAACCTAGAAGCCTTAGAGATTGTTTTCCAGCGCCGCTCCATTCCCCGGTGGCAATGCCCCAGACTGTACCTGTAAGTACAATAATCGACATGAAGACTGGCCAGCCAAGAACCGGGCCTAGTTCGCCCATTTTCTTGGCCCCGACACCGTACGTCACAATGCCGCCGAACCAGAGGAACGCCATGACGGCCGCCAACGTCCAGTAATAGCCGGTGCCGCTATTTTTGAAATTGGGAGCGGTGCGGTTGCAGCGCAGGAGATAAATACAATAAGCGAGATTAGGAAATCCTCCCGCCACCATAAACGGGAGCCAGACAGCGTTGGATGACCATATCTCGGCTGCGCCCAATTGCTGCGCAGCATTCTTTAGTGGCTCGCCAAAAGCGAGGCCAAAATTTACCAGAGCCGATCCAAGCCCACTTATGGTTGCGAAGGAAAGACCCTTGCTGATTGACGCTTGAGGTCCGCCAGCAGCAATAGTTGCGTTCGCCAGCGTTTTTTCACGATGTCGGCCCGCTACTGCGGCTATTCCCACTCCCACGAGGACAAGGGCAACACCACAGAGCGTTAAAATTCCCTCCCTCCGGAGAACATCATCCGGGTGCAACTGAATGAGGGGAACAATGCTGCCAACCGCCGCCGAGATGCCCAGAATCACGGAGAATGACAGGGCCATACCGAGCTCATTCACTGCCAATCCTAAAAAGACCTGCGAAATACCCCAGCCCGCACCAAACGCCCCTGCTAGCAGCCAAGGCCCTTGACCGGCTTCGACATAAACTCGGCTCAAAGCGGGCACTGTGAGCACCGTCAGCATTACTGGAAAAATTCCGAGTGCAAAGATGGTCCAGGCCAGCCACGTGTTCTCCCATGCCCAGTGACGGGTGAATTTCATCGGAAGAGTGAAACTGCCATTCATGGCGCCGGCCACGAAAATCAACAGGAGGCCTAGTCCACTCTGATTCATGGATATCCCCTGTGGTGAAAAGTGCGCGCTGTCCTGATGGATATTAACCTTTTTGCGCAGAATAGCGTGTTGCTGTCCCCGCTTACAGACTTAGTGAGCCTGGTTGATAGAATTTGGAGCTACTTGGAAATCGGCGTGAGCCGAGCTCGAATGAACGTAGTCCAGGCGAGCGAACTGTCCGGAAGATTCCGGGAATTGAGTTGTGGCAGCGCAACCGCTGCTCGCGTGTCCAATCCATCTGGGGGCAACCCGCACGACAAGATGGTGCGAGGCCGGGTTGAACGAACGGAAGAAATTTAGTTTCAGGCGACATGCCTCTTTTTGGGCGTTGCAGTTGCGGCGGGGTTTGATGAACTGCGGCCGACCGCAGCGCCATCTTATTGGCACATATCAGCTGACAGGAATCGTAAACTGAAAAAGTGCGCCCGTTGATTGGTTTTCGTTAACCCAAAGTCGCCCTCCGTGATCCTCGATAATGGTCCGGCTGATCGACAACCCCATGCCCATGCCGCCGGGCTTCGTCGTGTAGAACGGCTCAAACAGGTGCGCCAGCCTCTCGACGTCGATCCCGGGTCCCGAATCCCGCACTGCTACATGCACTCCCTCTGATTGATCGTAGCTACTGCTGATATGAAGTTCGCGCACGCCTTCGTCGACGGCGCTAAGCGCCTGGATCGCGTTCATGATCAGGTTGATCATCACTTGCTGTAGCTGGACCCTGTCGCCATGAATTCGCGGCAAATTGTCCGCGAACTGCATCTGCGCCGTGATGCCGTGCTTGCTGGCTTCGGCGCGGGTGAGAGCAACCACCTCAAGAATCGCTTCGTTGATATCGACTGCATCCTTGCTGGGCGAAACCTTCCTTACAAGGTCATGAATCCGGCCTATCACGTCGGCGGCTCGACCAGCATCCTTGACGACACTTTCAATTGACTGTCTCGCTTCGTCGATGTTGGCCGGAACTCTCGTGAGCCAGCGCAAGGCGGTATTTCCGCTCATCTTGACTGCGGAAAGTGGTTGTCTAAGTTCATGCGCGATGGATGCCGTGAGCTGTCCCATTGCGGCGACGCGGTTGGCGTGCGCCAATTCGGATTGCGTTTCGCGCAGCGCCTCAGCCGCGCGCTTGCGTTCACTCAGGTCAAGCACGAAAGCGACGCCTTGCTCTTCGTCATTCTCAAAAATAGCTGGGCCTAGCAGCACGGGCACGCGGCTTCCATCCTTTCTCAAGTACTCCTTTTCAAACGGCTGCACCGTCCCCGAACGCTTGAGCTGCGGCAGCCATTGTTGTTCATCCCGAACGAGCCACTCCCGCGGAGTTAGGTCGGTCCAGCGAAGACGCCGTGAGGTGAGGTCGGCGCGGTCGTATCCCACGATGCGGAGGAACTCATCGTTGGCTTCAAGTATCTCACCTTCGAAGTTCCAGATCATAATACCAACGACGTTGGCGTCGACAAGGCGCCGGATCTTCGCTTCGCGTATTGCGAGATCGCGGTACAAGCTGGTGTTCTCCAGCGAGATCGCTGCTTGAGAGGCGAGGAGCTTCAGTACGGTGATCCGGCCCGGCGCGAAGACGCGCGGGGCCAGATTGTTTTCCAAGTAGAGCACGCCGATGAGCTTGGCTCGGTTCAGCAATGGCAGGCAGAGAACTGAACGCACTTGCCGCTGACCTATGTACTGATCTTCGACGAAAGGGGACTGCGCCGCGGCATCATCAAGAATGACGTCCTCACGGGTGCGCAGAACATAGCGGAGCACCATCTCTGGCAGCATCGAGTCGGCGACTGCCGCGTCCTGCAAATGCACATTGATCGCATTGCCGCTGGTGCTGGCCTCCGCCGCGATCCGCTGTTCGGTTCCTCGTGACAGAATCAAGAGGCCGCGCTCGGCGCCTGCCTGCTCGATTGCAGTACGCATGAGCGTATCAATCAGCTTTTCGAGGACGATTTCACCCGAGACGGCTTGCGAAACTTTGATCACGGTCGCGAGATCGAGGTGTTCAATCGGCGCGCCGATCGTGCTCATCGGTCCAGGCAAGGTCTCCGGCTGGTGGATTTGCGGATAAGAAGCATCGAGCTGGCGCACTTTGGCGACGGCACCCCAGCGGGAGTAGGCGTACCGTGCATCCCGCAAATAGCCATGTGCAGTCTTCTCGAACCCATGCCGCAGATAAAAGCGGCCGGCAAGCTCGTAGGCAAGCGCCTCGTCGTGCACCAATGCGCTGTCGCGCGCGCACCGAATGGATACTTCATAGAGACGCTGCGCGTCGAACTCACGGCCTTCAATACGCGCGATCTCCGCACCCACCAGCGCGGCCCGGCCTGCGAAGTTGTCGGGGCAGTTCTCGCCCCAGGCCGTCAATTGTGCGTGGTGGCGGTGCAGCGCTTGCAGTTGTCCGGGTTGATCCTGCTCTGGCGCGCTGTCATACGACGTCGAGCGCGCAAGGGCCGCGTAGAAATGATAGTCAGCAATCTCGAGATGTGACGTGATCGTCCATAGGAAGGGCTCGACCCTGACCGCGGCCTCCATTGCTCCCGCCGCGTCGCAGGCGAAGACACGTCCCTGCAGCTTGCGTGGCCAGTACCAGCCGTTCGCCACGGTTAGGCCCGGATCTCGATCCAGGCGGCTCTCGAACGCCGACTCTGCGAACTCCGGGCCGTCAAAAGAGGCCAGGCTCTGGGTCAGTCCGCGCAGCGCCATAATCAGCCGCAGCTGCCCGGTGATGATGTCGACGATAAGACCGAACTGCAACTGCCGGGCAAACTCGAGCCGCCGCTCGGCCTCTCGCTGCACGTCTGCGAGCGGCGCGCCGGCAGCCAGCAGCACCGAAACCAGATTACAGCTACTATAGGCCGCAAATGTAAGATCGCCGATCTCGTTCGCGACTTCCAGTGCCCGCTGCACCAGTCCGGGTCCGGATCTGGCGTGCTGTCTCCACGGATTGACGACGTGCGAGAAATCCAGATAGACGCGCGCGCGGAAACGCGTGAGACCACGCTTCTCCACAAGGTCGAGGCCGAGCTGACCAAATTCGAATGCGGCAGGGTAGTTGTCGAAATACGGTCCGAGGAGCAAGCCGAGCCAGACATAGGCCAGGCACGATCCATGCGTGTTTCCGTGCTCTATGCTGACGTTTGCCATGCGGGCAACGACCAGGGAGAACAGGTTCTCGTTCGTGAACAATGTGGGCGGAAGAAGCGAAGTCAAGACGTTCACTTGCGCCTGCCAGCCAGGATCCTCCATGAAGGGCAGGTCAATGAGAGCGTGGATAGGCCGAGAGCCAATCTGCTGCCAGATCCGCTCGAACTCCTGACGCACTTCGTCCCGCGCAGGATGGGGCGACCATGCAACACCGAGCGACCGCAGATAATCGAGCCCGACTTCCACGCTCTGGTTGGAGTGCCCGAGCGTCATCAGGAGATCGATCCGTAGGCACGCAACAGAAGCCTGGTCTGCCAGTCCGGCCGCACGGGGAGAAAGCTGCGCCAGATGCTGCTCGGCATTGACGTGATCTCCCGTAAGAAACTCGCATTCGGCCCGCTGCAGCTCGAGGGCGAAGATCAGCTTGTAGTTCCGGTCCCAACAGTCCTGGGTCAGCAGTGCACACCCCAACGCGAAGAACTTCAATGCCGCGGCGTAGGCGCTCGATTGTTTGGCACGCCGACCAGCGATGAGGTTGAGCTCGGCGAGCCGCTCCCGCTCGTCGGGTAACGTGATCAGTTCGGCGCCTCGGTTGAAGTGACTCACGATCTCGAAGATATTCTCCTCGATTTCGCGCGATGGAGTTCGTGACGTGAATAACCTGCCGATCCTGAGATGTTCGGCCGCGCGTTCGCTTTCCGGGACAAGCGAATAGGCAGCCTCCTGTATGCGATCGTGCACGAATCGGTAGTTGCCAGCCGAGCCCTCGACTAATTCCTGACGAACGGCTGGCCATAGAGCTGAATGCATTTGCTCTTCCGAACTACCGAGGACGAACGAAAGCGTCCTGATGCTGGCGATGTTCCCCAGGCAGGCCAACTGCTGCAACGCTTTCTGCGTTTCGCTCGGCAGGCGGGCGAGCTTGCCGACCATAAGATCCGCCACGTTATCGGCGTACCCCTTGCCGTGAATGCGCTTGAGATCCCAGGACCATCGCACTGCGGCATGATCGAAACTGAGCAATTTCTGTTCGGCGAGTGAAGAAAGGAATTGAATGGCGAAGAACGGATTGCCGCCGGTCTTTTCGTGCACCAGTTGCGCGAGCGGCGCGGCGCGCTCTCGCTCGCAGCGAAGAGCGTCCGCGAGCAACTGCCCGAGATCCTCTCTGACAAGCGGTGCAAGCGTAATCTCTGCAATCTTCCCGCCTGTGCTCCTGATGGCGTCAAGCTTCCGCCTGAGTGGATGGTCGGACGTTACTTCATTGTCCCGATAGGCTCCGATCAACATAAGGTTCCGCAGATCCGAGCGGACCAAAAGATCCTCAAGGAGATCGAGCGTCGCCGCATCGAGCCATTGCAAGTCGTCGAGGAAGAGCGCCAGCGGATGTTCCGGCCGCGCGAAGACGCCGATAAAGCGCTGAAACACGAGCTGGAAGCGCCGTTGGGCGTCCTGTGGCGGTAGTTCCGGTACGGGTGGTTGTTCTCCTATGATGAGCGCCAGCTCGGGAATAAGGTCGACCATAAGGCGCGCGTTGGAACCCAGCGCGTCGAGAACGGCGTCGGCCCAGCCACGGAGCTCGATGTCACTCTTGCCGAGAAGAGGCCGGACGAGGCTCTTAAGAGTCTGAGCGAGCGTCGAATAGGGGATATCACGCTTGTACTGGTCGAATTTGCCCGCCGCGAACAGTCCGCGCGGCGGCACCAGCGCCTTGTGTACTTCATTGACAACCGATGACTTGCCGATGCCGGAATAGCCGGAGACCAGCACCAGCTCTGGCACGCCACTCTCGACGATGCGATCGAACGCGGCTAGCAACGTCTCGACCTCTTGCGCTCGCCCGTAAAGCTTCTCGGGGATCAGCAGGCGGTCGGGCGTGTCGTGTTCGCCAAGTGGAAAGTCGTCGATGTGACCGCGGGCCTCCCATTGAGTGAGGCATCGCCGCAGATCGCGCTCGACGCCGCCCGCGGTCTGGTAACGTTCCTCGGCCGTTTTGGCGAGCAACTTCATGATGATCGCCGAGACAGCGCCGGGCACGTCCTTCAGCTGCTCAGCTGGCGGGACCGGACGTCGCGCGACGTGGCAGTGCACCCACTCCATCGGATCGGATGCCGAGAATGGCAGAGAACCCGTAAGCATCTGGTAGAAGGTGCCGCCGAGGGCGTAGAGGTCGCTTCGAGAGTCGATCGAACGATTCATCCGGCCGGTCTGTTCCGGTGCCATGTAGGCGAGCGTGCCGGCGATTGTCTCGGGTGGTGCCGGTTCCTGGCGCTCGCGCGGAAGCCGGGACGCGATGCCAAACCCGGTGAGCCTGACTTCTCCACTGGTCTGGTTGAGGATGATATTGGTCGGCCGGATGTCCTTGTGAACGAGGCCACATTGGTGCGCCTTGCCTAGCGCGGCAACGATTTCGATGGCGAGGCGCAAGAAGTACCCGATTCCGATGGGCTCGCCGAGTAACCGTTCGAGCGGCTCTCCACCCGGATCTTCGAGTATCAGGATCGTCCGAGAGTCCTCGCGCGCAAGCTCCAGCGGACGCACGGCCCAGGCGCGATCTAACTCATCCTTCAACCCATATTCGTGGGCGAGGCATTCGAGGCTCGACGGTGATGGATGCTCTGCAGCGGGCAATATGACCAACACCGAGGTGCGATTGCCGTCACTACCCAGGCGCCATCTTCGGTAGAACACACGCTCGTCGTCCTCCAACAAGACTTGGAGGCCGTCTTCTCCCTGCGCGCCGAATCGAAACAATGGCTCCAATTGCCGTGCTCCGCTGGCAAACCGCCCGGCGGCGGTATTATGATACTTATTTTCGATCGCTATCCCGTTGCTTTTGCCACAGTCGACGCACCATGGCCACGATCTTTGGATTCCGCATCCGGACTACTTGACGATTTGCGCCATTGAACGATCGATAGTCAAAGCCACAGCGGCCACCGCCACGACGCCATAGGCAATCGGCTCATAGGCGGGATCGACACCCATTGTCGCGAAACCCACGCGCAAAACTGTGATCGTCAGCGTGCCGATAAGCGTACCCCCGAGGCCGCCTATGCCACCGTTGATCGCGGTACCGCCGATCATAACGGCGGCGATGCTTGGAAGCAGCAGGCTGTCCGCGATGGTCGGACTTCCGCTGGAGGTGCGCGCCAGCATCGCCAACCCCGCCAGCCCGGAGAACAGCCCGGTGAGGGCGAAGCCAAGGACCTTCGTCCGCCCGACACGAACGCCGGAGAGGAGGGCGGCTCTCTCGGCCATGCCGACCGCGTAGACATGGCGACCGAACGGCAGCAGGCGCAGGGCCACGGCGAGCACGATGAGGGCGGCCAGCGCTGTGTTGAAAGAGTTCGGGATACCCATACTGCTGCGTGCTAACCAACCGACGACGGAATAGCCGGCCCCGACCGGCATAGTCGTCCGCGCAATGGTGAGCGCCAGACCCGACCACACGCCCAACCCCGCGAGTGTAACGATAAAAGACGGAATTTGCGCGCGCGTGTGGATGAAGCCTTGGACAGCCCCGATCGACGTTGTGAACATGAGCACCCCGACAATGCCGCCGGAGCCAATCGCAGGCAGCGCAAGCGCGATCAGCACCGAGGCCAGCGAGGCGATCGCGGCCATCGACAAGTCGATGCCGCCCATCAGGATTACGACCGTCTGTGCGGTGGCCAGGATCAAAATGGGGGCCGATTCATCGGCCAACACGTTGAGAGCGTAGGGGGACAGAAATGACGGCTCGATCGCGGCCACCGCGCTCAACAGGCAGACCAAGACCGCAAACGGCGCGCATCGTCGCGCCGCCCGGCCGGATTGCGAGCGTACCTCACGGTCCTCCGGCGGGATCGTTTCATCGATCTGTGGAGCTGGTGCCATGTCCTGGTCGCACTCTCTACCTGTGGCTGGGACCCGATCGCGCCGGAAACGTCTCTCGACGGGCCGCCGTTAGACCATTCGCTCGAGGACCTGCAGCCGGGACGGCTTCGCTGCGGACGCCGAAAAACGACCGGAAACGATCCCGTCCTTCATGACGATAACGCTGTGGCCCAGTGCGATGACTTCCTCAACCGTATCGGCGACCAGCAGAATGCCAAGGCCGGCTCGGGCGAGTTCGCGGATCAGGGCGAACATCGTCGCCTTGACGCTGACGTCGAGCCCGCGCAACGGGTGGTCGAGGATCAGGATTTTCAGCTTTTCCCCGATCAGCCATTTTGCAAGCACGACCTTCTGCTGGTTGCCGCCGCTGAGATCGTGCGCCTGTGTGTCGGCTGTGGGTGTCTTGATGTGAAGCCGTTTGATCCAGCTTTTGACGACTTCTCGCTCCCTGGCAAGGTCGATGAAAGGGCCTTGCAGAAGCTCATCAAGATGCACCAACGTCATGTTCTCGCGTACGCCGAGGCCGCCGATGATGCCCTCCAGACGCCGTTCGGCCGGAACATAGCCAATGCCAAGTCGCACCGCATCGGCGGGCTCGCGCAGCCGCACCTGTTGTCCCTCCACAACAATCTCGCCCGTATCGGCGCGCTCGGCGCCAAACAGCGTGCGGCACAGGCTCTCGCCGCCGGAGCCTGCCAACTCGGCAATTCCGAGCACCTCGCCGGCATGAAGCTCGAAGCTGATGTCCTGGTAGCTGTTGCGGCGCGCGAGGGCGCGCACGCTCAACACGACCTTGGCGCTCGGCTTGGAGACGGGGGCCCGGTGTTCGTTTTCGGAGTCGAGCTCGCGGCCGAGCATGAGGCGCTCCAGATCGACGATTGTGCACTTGTCGCGTTCGCGCGTCGCAACGAAGCCGCCATCCACCATCACGCATATGCGATCAGACACGCGTAACACCTCATCGAGACGGTGCGACACGAACACGACCGAAGCGCGTCGGCGCAAGCGTTCGATCAGCCCGAGGACCGTGTCGACGCCTTTGGCGTCAAGCATTGAGGTCGGTTCATCGAAGAGAATAATGGGCTCATGTCGCGTGTACTCCTCCATGGCGACCGCCCTTGCGATCTCGACCAGCTGCCGCTCGCCAAACGAGAGTGTGGCGGTCAGAGCGGAGGGCGATATCCGGGCGCCGAGCTTGTCGAGCTGGGTAGCTGCGCGCGCATAGAGCTTGCGCCAGTCGTAGAAACCGGCACGCGCCGCCGGACCTTCATGACCAAGCAGGATGTTTTCGGCGACGGTTACATTAGGCACGAGAGCCTGCTCCTGGAACACCATACTGATGCCGGAAGCCGTCGCTGCGGCGACATTTGCCAGACTGACCGGCAAGCCGTGGACAACGATGCGACCGCGGTCGGCCCGAAGAACGCCGGCAAGCACCTTCAGCAGCGTAGACTTGCCGGCGCCGTTCTCGCCGATCAGTCCGATCACTTCGCGCGCGCGGACATCGAACGACACATCATCAAGGGCGCGAACACCGGCAAAGCTTTTGCTCAATCCTTCGATACGCAATACGGGCTCGTTCACTTCACGATCCTCAAGCGACCGCGCAGGGGCCATGTCGCGATGAGAGCGGCGAACAAGATAAGCGTGCCTTGGACCGCTTTTTGCGCATAAGGACTGACGCCGACGAAAACCATTCCGTCACTGAGCACCGCAAGCGTGAGGGCGCCAACGGCGGATTGCACGACCCCACCGCGACCGCCGCCGAGCGACGTTCCACCGATGACGACGGCGGTGATGGTCGCAAACATTTGCCCAGCGCCAACATCGACATGGCCAAGCCCGATGCGCGCCGACTCCAGCGCCCCGCCGAGGCCGGACAGAAGCCCGGCGAAGGCAAAGGCAAGCACCTTGTAGCGATCCACAGGAAGACCCAGAAGACGAGCTACATCCTCTCCGCCACCGATCACCATGCTGTAGCGTCCAAACCGCGTGAAGCACTGCAGTACAAATCCGAGCAACACAACGGTTAGCGCGACCGGAAAAAGGTTCGGAACCCCAAGGCTACGCTCCAGACCAAGGGCGCGCAGCATGGGATCCTTGATTAGCGGCGGCTGGTCGCCTGAGAGCAGCATCGCAATGCCTGTGCTGGCCGACCAGACGCCGAGAGTGACCATGAAGGACGGCACCCGCAGGAACGTAATCACGATGCCGCTCAACAAGCCGAGGCCGGCTCCGACAAAGGTCGCCAGCATAACGCCAAATATACCGAAATCCAGACCGGTTCGGCTGTTGAGAACGCACAGCGCAAATGTGAGCGAACCCGCCGCCATGACCCCTTCGATCGACAAGTCGATCGAACCCTGCAGGATGATGAATGTCGTCCCGACCGCCAGAATGAGCGGAATGGCGGACCGGTCCGCGATCGTCCACAGGTTCTCAACTGTCGCAAACCCGGGCGCGGCGAGGCTGAAGCAAATGCATAAGACGATAAGCGCAAGCAATGGAGTCCACCACCGCGACTCCGGCCCTGCGGCTGCCGGCCTTGACCCAACAGCGCCTTGATGGTTGGCGGGCATCATGCGTCAAGCTGCTCGGTCAGAACGCCTTGCCAGTGCTGCGGCTCCATAGCCTATCGCATTGCCAGTCGCGGATGTAGGTTTCAGGCTGCGGCTCGCGAAGATATTGTGCGGCATTATCACGGGTGATGACCACGAGCTTGAGGTAGAATTCGCGGTTCTCTTTGGACCATGATGCGGGCAACGGTGTCTGGCCAGTGAGTATGCACACCCCCATCGCAAAGCCGATGCTGCCCTGATAATAGGCGTCGCTCGATACTGTCGAAATCATCTCGCCTTTCTCGACTGCGGCAATCGCCTCCGGAATGCCGTCGACGCCGACCACGGGGATCTTACCGGCGAGGCCAGCCGCACGCAGCGCCTCAAGCGCGCCTAACGCCATATCGTCGTTGGCCGCCCAGACGCCGTTGATCCGGCTCCCGTACTTGGCAAGCCAAGTTTGCATGATCGGGAAAGCCGCGGTCCGGTCCCAATTGGCAGTCTGCTGGTCGAGGAGTCTGACGCCCGGCGTTCGCTCAAGAACCTGCTGCAATCCAGCAAAACGCTTGCGCGCCGGATCCGTGTCCAGCCTGCCTTGCAACGCCACAATCCCGCCCGTGCGGCCGATGGCATCGACAAGAGCACTTGAGATCGCCACGCCGGCCTCGAGGCTGTCGACAGCAACGTGGGCAACCCAATGATCGTTGCCGTCAAACGGGTGCAACCCCTCATTGTGGGCCCAATGAGTGACAATCCAAGAACCGGACCTGTTGGCCGTGTCGACCATCGGCTTAACGACAAGATCGGCATTCGGTTCGACGTTGAACACCGTGCAACTCGGGTTGGTGGTCAGTAGCAGGCGCATCAACGATATCTGCTTGTCCGAGTCGCCTTGATTTAGCTGCAGGACGTAGTTCTTGACCCCCGCCCATGCGGCAAACAACCTGCCGCCTTTGTCCAGATTGGCATGATAAGGCTGCGCGATCTCGCGTATCGAATTGACCAGCCGAATATCCGATTTGTGGCATATGGGTTCTGCAGCCGCCGCGGGTGTGGCCGCGATCACGATAACAACGGCGCAGGCGGCCAACACAGCCGGGAAGTTCAGGGCGCGTTTCATGTGGCCTCCTCCCTGTTCGCTGCTGAGAGGCGGATGCTGCAGCCCGAAGAACCGGAGACTCCCGGAGGACCGTGCTTCATCCGATCGATAGACCTAATGTAGCATGAGTAGATTTATAAAGTAATGTTGGGGAACCTCGTCCCGATCATTCGAGCCACGAAACCAGGGTGTTGCGTGAGGAACCGTTACCGCGGCCGCACGGGCGTATTCGGTTTCTCAGATGCAACCACATTGCCAAAACGCGTCAACTTGGTCTCTCATGCGACTTGTTGGTAGTGGGAATCAAGCCGATCGCGCGAGCCAGGCGCAGGCGTGAAAATTACGTCGGGACTTCAAGGATATACGAGTTCGTGGGTTTATCCTAAATTGCGCGCCATCGACCCACTGATACATTCCATGTTTTCTGACAATCGACGAGCGTGCAGCAATTGGAACCTTGCCGCGGCTGCTTCCGGCAGATCTGGGACAACGCCGAGCCCTTCTCGACAAGCTCGAAGCAATTGTCACGGCGGCCGGTGACCTCAATGCCGATGGCCGACGCCGGTTGAAGGAGATTAAGGAAATCTTCGAGACCGGCAACGGTCGGATGTCAGCACCGCTAGCGGAGGCCCACATCGCCGCCGAATGATCAACCGTGCCTGAGGGTCATGACCTGATAGCAAGAAAGCCCAGCGACGGCGCGATCTATAGATGTTCGCGTCCATCGAGGCCGTGACAGCCCGCCAAGCCGCTTCTGTCGGGATAGCCGCGATCGCCAACATGCCCTCAAATTTTTCGACGGGGAGATTCAGATAGCGAACGATCGCTTTGCCGAGCAGTCCTGCGGTGGATAACGCCCGACCGATACCGATACGCATAGCGGATCGAAAGGACAAGAGCATGAAACTAACAAACGTAGCGCTGGCATGGACGTTTGTTCTGCTGGACCTGTTTTCGTCTGCGCACCCCCTGCGCCGCAAATCGATGATTGTGAATTCGCGCGACGATAAAGGGGCTCAGGAAGCCCGCTCGACCTGGACTGCTGCTCCTGACCTGACCCGTGGCCTAAAGTCGTCGTAGGCAGGGAAGGCGGACCAAGCCCGCTCGGTCTGTCTGAGTCGTCTCCGGCACGACCAGTCGGCGAATTGAATGGTACGGTGGCGCACGCGTCGAGAAATGGCGGTTGCGAAAGCATAATCACGGACGACGGGTAAAAGCGCTCAGGTTAATGATTGCCGAAGGGTATTTCATACACCTGGGCTCGCGGCGATGGAACGCGCCCAAGGCTCCGGACTGATTCCAGGCTATTCCGCACGCCTCCGTGATGGGAGCGACGGTCAATCGATAGGCAATCAGCTTCGATCCGTCGAGTGTCTCAATCGCACGATTGCAAACCGGACAGCGGAAATTGCCGGATGGACCTTTGACAGAGGTCAGCTCGATCCTTTGAAAGCCAGCATGGCAAGCGGGACACATGACGTCGCTCTTCCTCATGACGCGTTACCTCCAGGCAGGTGCGAACCCACCCAAAAAGTTGCCTCCGGCCCCGGGGGCAGGAGCCGGAGGCTCAGTTAGCCGACAGGGTGGTATCGGCTTGGGGAGGAGTTCACGATAGATGATGGAAATTCGACTTACTATTGATCGAAGTGGCAGCTGGGCTACCAAAAAGTAATGCGCGTATTATGCGAAGGTTACGGCTTGGTGAGCCTACCTCGCGCCTGAGCCAGATGTTCTGCTGCAGTCAAACCAGACTTCGAAGCTGGTGGCAGCGAGCGCTGGCGCGGCTGGGCTCGCCGGGGTGCTGGCGCATGCGCCGCGCTTCCAGGGCCGGAGGGTCAGCCTCGTCCTGTCTGGGGGAAATATAGACTCGCGCGTTCTCGGCTCTATCCTGATGCGAGAACTCGTGGGCGAGGGCAGGATTCGGATGATCCGTATCCCAATCTTGGACCAGCCCGGCGCGCTCGCCAAATTGACCGCGCTCCTCAAAATGACCGCGCTCCTCGCTGCGGTCGGGCCAATATCCTTGAAGTCCATCATTCGAGAACCACCCTGACGGTGCCTGCACGGCAGATCGTTATCGAGCTGACTTCGAGGCGCGCGATGGGACGCACGCGGCCGAGATTATCACGGCGTTGCGCGCCGCCGGATTCGCGGTGCTAGTTGCTGCGCCGTAGCGCTGAGCGACGGACGGTCCATTCGACGAAGGATCGAGCGGAACCGCTCGCGGTGATTGGATGTGAATCGGCGCGGGGTCCCAAGCCGATCGGCACGTTAAGCTATTGATCCAATTTGCGGTGGAGGGGGTCACAACGTTGACCCCACACTCGCGAGCTCATCAATGATTTAGGACGCTGATCGGCGTTCGGACCCCACGCCGAATAACAGTCAGGCACAGTATAGTCTGCTAAAGCGACCTAATTGAGCTTACGCGGGCCGGCTGGGCGGATGATTAACTTTGGATTAACGCGCGCACGTCTGGACGATTGGGGGAGCGGCACTCGTGCAGGGATAAGAAACACGGTCGATCGGGAGCCACGCTATCGACAGGCGATCCGCTGACCGGTTTACGACACCACTTCCGCATCGGACGGAACGGCAAATCGAATACCGAAAGCGATGAATGCGAGACAGGCAGGAAGAGCCAGGGACCAAAAACCGAGTGCGGCTTCGCAAGCCGCGCCCATTGCGCAACCGACCACGAAACCGGCAATCACCACGAGGGTTCGTGATGCTCGCTTGCTTGCCTTCGCCATATCAGCTGCAGAGCCGCCGAGCACCAGCTCGCCGATATCGGTCGCGAACCGAGTGATGTTGGTCGTCATCACCGCGGTGGAAGGCGCTCCCTTCAGCGAGATCTGCACGAGCGCGTTCTGTACAGCCATTGCCGAGACGCCGAACATGGCGGCCATGACTGCGCTTGTTGCATCCGCGTCAACATGCGGGCCCGAAATGGCGCAGAGCATTAGAAAAGCGACAAGTAACAGGAATTGCAGCAGCAGAAGAGGACCAATGGGTGCGAGGCCGGCAGCCCTGCAACCATCCGCCAGTAGGATCGTCATATCGAGCACCACGATGAATACGGGAACCGCCAATATTTTTGCCAACTGCGCGTCACCACCTTGCACGAGGCGCGCTGCTAACACGACCAAGTTGCCCGTGACGTGGGCGGTGAATAGCCCGTTCAGGTCGAGGAAGCCGATAGTGTCAGTGGATCCGGCAGTGAGACTCAACAAGATCAACAATGCTTGGATGACCCAGGGATTTCGTTTCGTCGGGGTTCGCCCCGGATCGAAGGCGCCCCGCGCGGGCGCGACGTCTTTCGGGATATGCACGTTGCTCAACTGCTTGACGGGCACCGAGCGCTCAGCCCGCTTTTTCGTCTCGTCGATCTCTCTACACGTCATGCCGGGCTCGTCCCTGTTTGCCCCGGATAGGCCTGCGTTTCTTGCAGCAGGATAGGCGTGGTCGCACGAGCCGGCTGCGGCTGCAAATGAAGTTTCTACTGCATGATCAGAACGACTATCACCCCGCAGATCGCCATCAGAATGCGTCCGACCGCGTACGGAACGGTATAGCCGATAGCGGGGACCGAGCTGCTGGCCGCTTCTTGCAATGCGCCGAGGGCGGGAGTAGTCGTGCGCGCTCCGGCCACGGCACCCAGCAGGATGGCCGGATGAAACTTGAAGATGTATTTGCCCGCATAAAGTCCGACGATGAGGGGCACCAACGAGACGACCACGCCGGCCAGGAACAGCGTGAGCCCATATTGTTGCAGGCCGGATACCAGCCCACCAGCTGCATTCAGGCCAACGACGGCGATGAAGC